>OGKY01000531.1_pt1 | contig 15782 bp, 14 predicted proteins | sample 1572731 | NCBI WGS metagenome assembly OGKY01 (sample SAMEA2581924, study PRJEB24529) | metagenome | biome: Human gut stool | place: China | collected 2011
GTAATATCACAGACGAGGCAGTACAGAAGTATATAAAAGAACAAGCAGAAGAATCGAGAAAGCGATTGACGAGATGGAAGGCTATAGCGAAATCATCAAGGAGAATATTGAGTATGACAGCCTTCTTCTGGCTCATCCATATGACCAGGAGATGGTGGAGGGAATTTTTGACCTGATTCTGGAGACAGTTTTGTCTAAAAATGGAGAGATTACCATCGTAGGAGATGTGTATCCAAAGAATCTTGTGAAAAGCAAATTCCTGAAGCTTAATTATTCTCATGTGGAGTATGTAATTAATTGCCTTGGAAAGAATACTACTAAGATGCGGAATATAAAAAGTTATTTACTTGCCAGCTTGTTCAATGCAGGAAGTACCATAAGCAGTTATTATAGGGCTGAGGTAAATCATGATATGCCACAATATGCTGGGTAATCGCGCAACGAGAATACCATGTGTGGTTGGTGCAAATTCTGCATCATCCATTGTAAAAGTTTAAAAATGCGACAAATCAACAACTGTACAAACCATTTTGAAATAAAATTAAACTTGACTTTGCTGGAAACTGGTATTATATTAGGTTTATAAAAGTGACAAATTAGTTTATATATAACCCAAGTTGATTTATAAAACATGGAGGTGTTGATTTTGAATCTGTATTTTGAACTATTGAAAACTCCAGTATTTACTGTGGAAGATGTAAATAAATATTATGACAATATGGACAGCGCTCGCTCTGCAATCAAGCGATTGATGAAGGAGGGAATGGTGGCGAAAATCCGTAACAATATGTATACCTGCATCAGTGGAGAGACAGGGGCGCCGGTTGCTAATCGATTTCAGATAGCAAGCAAGATTACGCCAACCTCTTATGTGTCTCACCATACCGCTATGGAATATTATGGGATAACCGATCAGGTATATTACGATGTCTATGTTGCATCAGAAACCAGCTTTCGAGAGTTTGAATTTGATGGATATACGTATCGATATGTGGCGTCAAAGGATATGGAAGGCGTGGAAACGCCTGCACTAAGTGGTGGAATACGTATCACAAATCGGGAACGAACTTTGGTAGACTGCGTAAAGGATATGGATAAAATAGCTGGAATAGAAGAAGTGATACAGGATATTGGAAGTATGAAGCGAATGCAGGAGAAAAGAGTCTTGAAATATTTAGACCTATTATCGAATCAGTTCCTATACCAAAAGATGGGATTTCTTCTTTCTGAGTATAAGGAGAAGATGGGGCTTTCAGATGAATTCTTTGATACATGTAAGAGTCAGATTGGAAAGAGTAAGCGTTACCTGACGAAGGACATGTCGAGTGGACGATATGTTGATGAATGGAAGCTTGTGATACCAGAGAATATTTACAATATGAAAAATGGGGTGATAGAAGATGCCACAATATAATAGAGCAGAACTTGGACGAATGGCCACAGAAAGTGGTTTTGTGAGGGATACTTTTGAAAAGGTGCTTCGATTGAAGGAAATATTAAAATTTCTGAATGAGGACAAGTCCTTAAGAGAGCATTTACTCTTGAAGGGCGGAACAGCAATTAATTTAACTGTATTTAACCTTCCTCGATTATCAGTAGATATCGATATGGATTATACTCCTAATGATACGAGAGAGGGTATGCTTGAATGCCGTGCAAAGATAACGGACATAATTAAGGAATACATGGAATCAGAAGGGTATCAGTTATCGGAAGCATCAAGATTTAGCCATAGCTTGGATGCATTTCACTATAATTATCAGAACGCCGGTGGTAATAGGGATATGATTAAGATAGAACTCAATTATTCCTTGAGGGCGCATATCTTTGAACCGGTGTACAGAAGCATTCTTCCATCAGCATTTGATGATGGATTGAAAATACGAATGGTAAATCCTTTGGAAATATTTGCAGCTAAAGGCAATGCTCTCATTACAAGAGCTGCGGCCAGGGATTTGTATGATTGGTGCAATATGTTGTCTGAGGGTCTCTTTGAAGAACAGCGTGATTTGTTTAGAAAATGCTTTTTATTTTATATGACGATTTCAGCAGATATGCTTAATAAATCATTTGACACCTCAGCTATTGACACACTTGATTTCAACAAAATCAGAAGAGATTTATTTCCAGTACTTAATAAGAAAGATAATTTCCAGTTGGATGAGAGAAAGAAGATTGCGAAGAATTACATATCGGATCTCATGGTGTTGACTACTAAAGAGAAGGAATATATTGATAGATTCGAAGAGAAAAAATACATGCCGGAGTTGCTTTTTGAAGACGCGGAGATAGTTGAAAGAGTGAAGAATCATCCAATGGCACTATGGAAATGTAAGGAGTAGATTGGCTATGTATATATTTTGTTCCAAGGCATTAGCCGATGCCTTAAATATCAAGAAAATTACGGTATATCTTGGTGCAAACGAAGGTAATAATCCCTCTGCAATTTCTTTACTTCCGTGATACAAAATCAAAACTTTTCTCCTTCATCCTATACTTCCTCGGTGTCACTCCATACTTCTGTTTAAACGCCTTGATAAAATGGCTGCAGTCACAAAATCCTGTCTCCTGGCTGATATAAGTTAGGTCAAAATCTGTGAATTGCAATAAGTCCTCCGCTTTTTGCAGTCTTACCGTGAGAACCATCTCCTTGCAGGTCTGCCCATAGTACTCCTTGAATATTGCGGCAAAATACGAATAACTCATATGAAATTTTTCTGCCAGCTCCGCCACCGAGAGATCTTCCTGGTAGTGCTGTGAAATGTACTCAGATACCTCTGTAAATTTTTCGCTTAATACAGTTTCCTTTTTCCTTTTTTTTATCTGAAAGCCTTCCTGCTTCCAGACACGAAGAATTTCTGCCATAAGAAGACAATAATTCGAATGCATAATAATGTCATAACCAAATTGCTTTTCTTCTAACGTCTTCACTGATCCCTGAATCAGCTGCTTCATTTTTTCCTGATTAAATTTCTCTTTCGAAAAATAAACCGATAGCTTCTGCTCCACTGCTGCCATGGTGATCAGACTCGAAATCGGTGGAAGCGCCGAACCGGATATATTCAGATGTACCGGATCAAATTTCAGGACATAGTAGCGGATTGGAAGTTGTCCTGCTGAATAAATTGCATGAGCCATCTGCGGATAAAATACGATCAGATCTCCCGGTTCCAATACATAATTCTCTTCTCCTGCCTCTACATACGCCTTTCCCTCCACCATGTAAAGAATCTCCACAAAATAATGCCAATGTGGAAGAATTGGAAACATCTCAGATGTCTGTGCATCAAATAAAAAGGCTTCATATGGTTTGTTTAATTTGTCTGAACATTCAAAATAAGGTTTCACAGATTATCTCCATCATAGATTTTTACAATTTTGTAATAGATTCATTATATCATATCTTTTTTCTACATGATATACTTTCAACAGAAAACATCCAGAAACTATATAATTCGAAAGACAGGAGGTTTTTACCAAAATGAAAATTCAAAATCAACTTGGATATATTAAAGGAATTACATTTGCCCCATTTCACAAACGTGGTTCTCTTTCTACACAGACTGCACGTGATAGTTTTGATTATATGATAGAACACACGGCTGCTGATTTCGTAATCCTTGCTCCTGCAGGGCTACAGGAGCACGCACACTCAGAAGAGATTTGTTACACTTCCAGTGCCACATTCTCAGATGAAGAATTAATCAATATGATACGTTATGCAAAAAGCAAGAGCATCCGTGTTGCCCTGAAACCTACCGTCAATTGTAAAAACGGTGTCTGGCGCGCTTACATCAGTTTCTTTGAAAAAGATGTTCCATGTGAACCGAAATGGGAAAACTGGTTTGCCTCTTACACAGAATTCCAGACACACTATGCCAAAATTGCAGAAGCCGAACAATGTGATCTTTTTATTGCAGGATGTGAGATGGTAATGACGGAACACCGCAGTGAAGAATGGAGAAACGTAATCGCTGCGATCCGAAACTATTACCACGGACCTGTTTCCTATAATACCGATAAATATCAGGAAGAAAATGTAACCTGGTGGGATTGTGTCGACATGATCTCCTCCAGCGGATATTATCCGATTGATCAGTGGGAACAGGAACTTGACCGTATTGAAAGGGTCGTTCAGAAGTTCAAGAAACCATTTTTCTTCGCTGAAGCAGGATGCATGTCCAGAAAAGGTTCCTCAATGGTGCCTAACAATTGGGCAAATCAGGGAGCTTTACGTCTGGAGGAACAACCAGACTGGTATCGAGCTATGTTCGAGGCCTGCGCAAAACGCTCATGGGTCAATGGTTTTGCCATGTGGGAATGGGCACCGGTTCTTCCTTCCAGAAGTACTGCGGCAAGAGATACCAGCTACGAAATCTGCAACAAACCGGTACAGGAGGTTATTAAAGACTACTATGGGAGAGACAAAAGAAAATAACATACAACAAACTTCAGAACAGGATCTCTGGCAGGAAGAAGCTGCCATGATGCACATCTTCAGCCGGAACAGAAAAAATAACCCGCGCACGCTTCTTTCTCTTTTCAAGGGACACTATGGCGCGCTGGCTGGTTCCATTTTCTTTTTCATTATCAAGCATTCCCCAACCTGGGTTCTTCCAATCGTCACAGCTAATATTATCAATGCAGTGACAGACCACAACGGGAATATTACCAAAATTCTGATTCTGAATACCATCCTTATGATTGTATTTCTGGTACAGAACATACCAACCAACTACATCCATACCTGGCTCTATGCCAAAACGGTACGAACAGTAGAGAAAGAACTGCGCGAAGCCCTAGTCTGCAAGCTTCAGCAATTGTCGATCACCTATCACAAGGAAATGCAGTCCGGAAGGCTTCAGTCGAAGATCATGCGAGATGTAGAACAGATACAAAATCTTGCATCTCAGATCTTTATCTCTCTTTTGACTATCATTCTGAACATTGGTGTATCCTTCGGAGTGGTCATCTTCAAAAGTCGGATCGTATTTCTTTTCTTCCTCTGCACGATACCGGTTTCTGTTTTGATCATTGTTGGTTTTAAAGGAAAAATCAAAACCCATAACCGTGCTTTCCGTAAAGAAATGGAAGAAACTTCTGCAAAAGTAATGGAAATGGTTGAAATGATTCCTGTAACTAAAGCTCATGCTCTGGAAGATCAGGAAGCCCGTAAAATGAGTGAACAGCTTCGTAAAGTTGCTGAAAAAGGGCTTCAGCTTGATATGATTCAGACATACTTTTCTTCAATCAGCTGGGGTGCATTTCAGATCTTTCAGGTATTCTGTCTTGCATTTACAGCCTACATTGCATGGAAAGGAATCATCGGTGTCGGAGATATCACCTTATACCAGACTTATTTTTCCAGCATCGTCGCTCAGATTGCAAGTATTGTGACTTTGCTGCCAATCATTGCGAAAGGCCTGGAATCCGTTGAATCGATTGGCGATGTGCTTTGTGCAAATGATATTGAGGACAACCGTAGGAAGAAAAAAGTAGTTGATCTGAAAGGTGAGATTACATTTCAGGATGTATCTTTTACTTATAAAGGCGATGAAAAACCGGTATTAAGTCATCTGAACTTCAAAATTCAGCCGGGGGAAACAGTTGCCTTTGCCGGTTGTTCCGGCTCTGGAAAAACAACAATCCTCAATCTTGCCATCGGTTTCCTGAAAGCTGACAGCGGACAGGTATTGGTTGATGGAAATGACCTGATGGAACTGGATCTGCACAGCTACCGAAAGCAGATTGCCGTCGTTCCACAACAGTCCATTCTCTTCACCGGAACTCTCCGCGAGAATATCACCTATGGATCTGAATCCATCTCCGAGGAACAGTTATGGAATGTCATCCGTGCAGCCAACCTGGAAGAAGTTGTCCAGAAACTGCCTGATGGTCTGGACACGATGATCACAGAACATGGGGAAAATCTTTCCGGCGGACAACGGCAGCGCATCTCCATTGCCCGCGCATTTTTACGGAATCCGAAGATCCTGATTCTGGATGAGGCAACTTCTGCGCTTGACAGCATCTCTGAAAAGAAGATTCAGGATTCAATCCAGAAACTTGTGAAAGGACGTACCACACTGATCGTAGCCCACCGTCTGTCTACCATTCGCAATGCTGACCGGATTGCTGTGATTGAAAAAGGAAATGTTCTGGAATGTGGCTCTTACGAAGAATTGATAGAGAAAAAAGGCGCATTTTATCGGATGGAGAAAATGTAAAAAATCAGTAGCTGGTTAGTTCAGAAACCTGTCTGCGGGATTGATCTGGAAAGAGTAGAAAGAAAATAGCTGGACAGATGCAGAGGCACAGAGAGAGTTACTGAGGAAATGAAGAGTCAGAATCCCATGGAATGGGTATGTCACTGCAACATACTAGGATTATTTATGCTATCATATAAGGGAAAAGAGACTGATGCGATAGTAATTGAAAATGAGGAGTGATACAACAGATAGGATATTTTCAATGTCCTATCTGTTTTTGGAATATGCAGGGAAGGGGCAAGGATTTTAAGAAATGAGATTAAGATATGCAAATTTACTGCTGAACGTTTTATAACATGTTAATGTAAATCGAAAATCGAAAATCATGTGTGGCTATTTGCCTGGAAATAAAATAAACCTACAAATTTCTTGCAAGTATTTGGATAAATGATTACAATAATAGTATCATATGGTCGTTTTGTACAAGTTAATGTATGAAGCATTCGGAAACGACAGATTTACAGAAAAAGTAGAAGGTGAGATATTGGCTGATCTGATAATTGATAAGAGATATTATAATACGCTCGATATAGAGGGATTTTCTAAAATGATGAATTCTCCTTCTTATTGCTATAAGTTTTACTGGCTCGAGGCAATCGTGCAGCTGATATCTGCTAACAAAACAGAAGCTACATACGATGAGATAATCAACAAAATGATCTCAAATGCCTGGTATCCAGTCCTTGAGTTTCATATCCATTTAAGTGGGATCTATGGGGAGGGAATTATCAAGGATAATCTTGAGAAAGCGGTATTAAGGTTACAGGAAATAAGTAATCTCGCGAATAATGCAAGTGATGTTGAAATTATCAATAAACTTCACGAAGCTTCGGATGATAAAGAACTTAGTGATTACAAAAAAGAACTTACCAAGAATGTTCCATATAAATCCCTGTCAGGATTTGCGAATAGGGGAACAGAGAGGATTGACTTGGATAGTAGCGCGGGAAGGATGATGGCGTATTATAACAGGCTGAGTCAGACAGAAATCTTATTGCCGTATACATTCAATGATGATAAGGGACTGAATAGAGTGATTACATTCAGTCATAGCTGGATTCAAATGATCCAAGATAATACGGTAAGTATTCTCGGATGGATTCAGTTGGAAAAGGTAAAGTGGCTGCAGAATAATAACCCAGAAGTTCCGGGATTAGTATATAAACTTGCTCCAGCAGATGAAAAAATGCGTAAGCTATCCAATGCGAGAAGGTTGTGGGATGCAGTGTTGGAAATTGCGCCGATTATGGACGTTTTCAAGGAAGAACTTATCAATGCAGAAAAATATGATTTGGATCATTTTATCCCGTGGTCCTTTGTGATGAATGATGAACTTTGGAATCTTATGCCGATGGATTCGTCGTGGAATTCTAAGAAAAGTAATAAGCTTCCAAAATGGGATGGGTTCTTCAATAGATTTGCTGGCAATCAGTTTGTTTTATATGAATTGCTATTTAAAAAGCCCGGAATTCATAAATTATATGAAGCGTGCTACAGAGATAACCTGCACTCGATTTGGGCAAATCAGGAGTTATATCGAAAGGGAAATTCAAAGGAAGAGTTCAGGGTGATTTTGGAGAAAAATATGCGCCCGGTATATGATTCAGCAAGGAGACAAGGTTATGAAATTTGGAACCTTGTATAGGGAGGTAGAATGAAGGTATATAACAAATTGGTGAGAGATAAAATACCAGAGCTTATTGAGTCAGACGGGAAAACTTGTAAGACTCGTGTTCTATCAAATGAAGAGTACATAGCTGCGCTTGAAGCAAAATTGAATGAAGAGGTTGCAGAGTATCAGGCTGATAAGAATCTGGAAGAGATGGCGGACATCCTGGAGGTATTGCGGTCTATTTGTATTGCAAGGGAATATGCGTTAGAAGAATTAGAAGCAGTGAGAGCCAAGAAGGCGGATGAAAGAGGCGGATTTGAGGAGAAGATATTTTTGGAGTATGTAGAAAAGAAATAATGGGGAGAAACAAATGAAGAAAGAGCATTATCGTCCTTAATAATAGGTATATTCAGTCAATTTAATAATAACTGCACATAAAATCTGCTAAAGACTAAGTATTAAATAACATAGAAACTCCATACGTGATTTAAGTAGGTGACTAATACAAAATAATAAAGAAAACAGACCTATTGTAGTAATAAGAGATATACATAATTAATGAGGAGTAATTAGATCGTTGGTTCATGTAACGTGAATAGTTATAAATTTTGGACAGGTAAAGAGGTATTTGGCATCGTAAATTACGGATCGACAGTTAACAAGGAAGGAAAATCACAAAGATGGCCAAAATTGAAGAATTACATAGATATTATTTAGCCGAGATAAAGGATAAGATATTCTATGAGAGAAAGGGAATAGAGGGAAAACAGTATGTCGTTCTATATCTACATGATGCGATAAAGGAAATTGAGTCATTTGTTGATACGTTTGTTCAATATTTTCCGTATTACGTTTGGAATGAAGACCAATTAGAGATGCTAGATATCTCTATTAACGCAAAGGCGGCATTAGATAATATTTCGCGCAAATGTTGGTCGTCTCAAGTTGTACCGAAAAGGACAACATCTACAAATGGTATATATGGCGAATTATACTTGGATTTTTATGAACGAATTGTTAATGAAAGAAAACTAATAACCACATATGCTAGCAGACGTTCTTATTTAAATAATCAAGAAAGTAAGGGATTTGATCATTTAGGATATATATTTAAGAATAACAAGCTAGAGATAGTGCTAGGGGAAGCAAAATATGTCTCTGGGGCAAGTGAGGCTTGTACTATAAGCATGTAGATACATTATGTATGTATCCGCATGCTTATTTTTATTATAATAAAAGGCGGATAAGGCTAGTGCGGTGGGACATAGCTCCCGTTTTTTAGAGTTTATTCCGCCTCTTATTATAAGCATTCGTTTAAACAGGTTGGATTAAATACATCCGTGTAACGAACAAGTCTGAATGGTAATAAGTCTGGCGGAGAAAAGGAGGATTTGCATGAAACAAATAGTAAGTGTAGGAATCGATGTATCAAAAGGGAAAAGCACTGTCTGTGCCATGATACATCCTAATACGATTATTAAGGAATCGTTTGAAGTTTTGCATACCGTAGAAGAAATGTCAATGTTAGCTGATTACATCGGATCACTTGATGGAGAAATTCGTATTGTAATGGAATCAACAGGGCATTATCATCTTCCGGTTGCACAATTTCTGTATCAAAAAGGCTTTTTTGTATGTGTTGAAAATGCATATATTATACGACAATTTTCACGCATTATGCTGCATGGCGCAAAAACAGATCCGCTTGATGCAAAAAAATTAGCAAAGTACGGTTTGGCATACTGGAGTGAACTGAAACCATATAAATTTCATCCAAGCTGCTACACAGAATTAAGTCTATTATCCAAGCAGTATCAGACATACATAAAGCTTTTGATTGCTGCTAAACAGAATGTAATACATTTGATGGATGAGATGCTTCCTGGTTTCAAAGAAGCGCTGGATACAGCAAGCAGTGTTCAATTCTCAAAAGTGAAATATGTGGATTTTGCCAAAGAATTCTATCATGTTGATATGATAAAAACCATGGGAAAAGAAATTTTTCGAGAGAATTATAAGCAATGGTGTAAAGAAAAAGGATACCGTTTCCAATCAGAAAAGGCAGACGAGCTTTTTCACTTGGCGGAAGACGGTATCCCTACACTACCAACAGAGTTCCCTTCAACCAGACTCTGTATGGAAGTAGCAACAGAGCAAGTAAGCCAATTAGGTTATGCTCTAGAACAAATATTATCACAAATGCAAAATCTTGCAAAGACTTTACCAGAATATCAAACGATACGCCAAATGGGAGGCATGGGTGAAAAGTTATGTGTAAGGTTTATAGCTGACATTGGAGACGTTCGACGTTTCCATAATGGCAAAGCATTAGTTGCTTATGCGGGAATTGATGCTCCGCCTTATCAATCAGGACAATATACCGGCACCAAACGTAGAATAAGCAAACGCGGAAACAGTGCATTAAGGAAAACCGGTTATGAGGTTATGAAAAGTCTGAAATCCCATCCGCCCAAAACAGATACTCGTGTCTATGATTTTATAATTAAAAAAGAGAATGAAGGAAAAAGTAAGAAACAAGCCAAAATAGCCGGTTTAAATAAGTTTTTGCAAATCTATTATGCAAGAGTGATAGAAATATATAAGAATATAGTATAGTTGTATAAGAAACAAGCCTGAATAATCAGGCCTATTTCTTATGCAAAAAAATCAAAAATTGTGTTGACATCTCTTAACAGGTCTAAAAATAACCTTTTATCAGACGTAAGAGGGAAATCAGATGGAAGTGAAATGGGGCATTTAACAAAAGATTACATAAATGATTTTATGAATTTTATAGTTCAGATTAATAACCAATTTTCTGAGGCTGAGCGTATGGAGTTAAAATCCTTAATAAAAGATTTAAACCATAAATTGGTAAATGAGAATTGGAGTTTTCTTGAGTATATTATTGATAAAGATATAAGGATTAACGTGGTTTTATTTGCGATTTTTAAAAGCACGTATAAGGGTCCAAAACAACTAGAAAGGCATTATGATGAGTTATTTGAAGAAACAAAAAATGCTTTGCTGGGTATGGGAATAGCAAACTATTCAATAGAGATAGTCTTTATTCCAACTGAAGCTAACAGTATGCATATCAAGGAGAAAATTGATGAATTCTACAGATAGATTAAACTTTTTGGAAGTCATAAACTCAGCAAGTATAGATGGAGACATTCAACAAGTTGTTATGTATCTTAATGAATATTTTTCAAGTAACAAATATAAGGAAATAATCGATTTAGTATATGAGGCAATTTCACTTTTTCAATTATATGGGTTTTTGTCATATTTTGATGAAAAAGAGAAAGAATGTTTTTTGAAATCGGATGTTTTAAGGTCACAATCCTATAAGGGTATTAAAATGGATTATTACAATAGGGGGCAATTATCCCTTATAGAGGAAATAAATAATAATGAAAAAGTAATGATATCAGCGCCTACATCGTTTGGCAAAACCAGTATAATTATTGAATATATCATTCAAAATAAAACTAGATTGCATAATATTATTTTTGTGTTACCAACAAATTCATTGATTGAAGAATTGTATCATAAACTTCTTGAATATAATAAAGAATTTGATTTGAAATACGACATTACAAATCAACCCAATCGTTTTATTGGTAGACAGATATTCCTTCTTACACCAGAACGTTTCTTGATGCAATATCAAATTGAAAAACACAACATATACTCTACGGATCTAGTTGTGATGGATGAGATGTATAAGATAAGAAAAGAGAATGCAGACATAAAAGATTTTTTAAATGATAGATCTTTACGGTTCAGAAAAGTAGCAGATATAATAGCAAAATGTAATAGAAAGGTAGTGTACTTGTCACCATATACATATACTGACACGAAATCGATGAGTTTATTTATGATGAAACATGATGTCAAAAAGATTAATAGAACTATCGAATATGTTGGCAAAGAAATAATTGATGCATCTAAATTTGTAAGGCCCAAGGACACAAAGTATAAAAAGGCAATTTCTCTTATGTATCGATTGCAAGAAGAGAAGAATATTGTATATGTGAGCGATAGAGATACGGCCTCAAAAATAGTTAAAAACTATTTCCCAATTAAAGAAGAATTTAAAGGAGAAAGAATAAAAGCATTTTATAATCATATTAAAGATAATTATGTAATAGATGAGTTTGAATGGGATGTTGCAGAAGCAATAAGAAAAGGAATTGGAATATATATCGCACCAATGCCTAGATATATAAAGCGCGAGATAGTGTCTCTATATGAAACAAATATGTTATCCACAATAATTGCTACAACAGCATTTACAGAAGGTGTTAATTGTAATGCTAAAAATATGATTTTAACAAGTATAAATACGGGAAGAACATTACCACTAACACAGATAGATGCATTGAACACTATAGGAAGAGTTGGTCGTTTTGCAAGTGAGAGTATAGGAAAAGTGTATTGTATAGATACGGATATATATGAGAAGATAAAGCACTATAGTCAGAACCAAGAATGCATTCTTGAAAATGAGAATTATTTACAAGGTAAAGAACCAAGAACCGATTATGAATTGGACATGATAGAGAATGAGTATCTTACAGAAAAAGATATTTCAAAAAAGAATAAAATTACAATAGAAATGAATCAGTTGGGGTTGTCAGAAAATGATTTGAATATATCTTTATCTGTATCTAAAGAATGGAAGATATATTTATATCGCTATTTTGCTTGTAATTTAACTAAAGAAGAAGTGGATATTCGGCGAGAAAAGATGCAGGTAATTCTTCGGCAACAGAGGGGAAAAGAATTTCTTGCTGCAATGGAATACATTTTTAGGGATATACAAAAAGCATTTCTTGAAAATAATATTTCAGAATATGATATCTTTCCTATTCGCCAAGGAGAATTGCCGGCGTTTGATAAAAGTGGAAATTTTTTGTGGGGACGATTTTACGGAAATTATGTATTGGGAGATGTAAAGAAATCTATTTTGAGAAATATTTCTTATGTTATGAAAAGATATGAAGAATTGTCTACAAATCATTTATATACAAAGAAAAAGGAGGCTGAATCTTGGTTTGCGTCAAATAATAGTAAATGGATTTTGGGTTTTTTGGATAAGGATTTAAAGCCCAAATATAGTAAATTTTATAGTGAATATTTTCGTTTTGTATCATCCATTATGCAATACAAAATACCATTTTATCTCACGTTTTATTTTTCAATTCTTAAATTGTATATAAGTAAAAAATATGCGGAAAAACTTGTAGGAATGGATATTCAAGAGAAGGATATCATGATTATGTTTGAGGAGGGAGAACTTGCAAAAGATTATCAGCCACTTACAGATTATGGAATACCTATGATTACTATAAATAAATTTAAGAAAAATGATATTAGTATGAATGAAATAAAAGATAGATTTGAGGCTATTGATGAATTGGATGCATTTGAAAAAATGATGTTAATCGATTTTTATAAAACAAGATAGAATAACTGTATGTACCGAAGGTTAGTTAAGAGTTCTTTTTAGCAATCATTATTTTTATTATGGTGGCTTTGTTTCTATAGACTCTCACATAAGAAATAAAATATAGCCCAATGTTCTATATAGAAGACATTAAATCGCTACCCCCTATTGACAAATCCCCCGAAATCTTGTACAAAATAAGTATCTGCTGGATAGCGGATGGAGCATATAGTACCTGGATAGGTTCTGGAAATAGGGAGATTTTTATGAAGGATTTCAAGAACCGACAGATTACGTTGTTGGTTCTTTTTTTGTTTCCAGCCTTCCTGCAAAGATGAAAGGAGGCATTCTTATGCCGCAAGGAACAAGTATCATTATCAAATTCGAGGAATCCACAGAACAGACTGTGGGATCGATCACCAAAATTGTGGGTCTGGTGCCGGCGCGATTTTTTGTGTCGATTATCGATTCGCTGAATCTGGAGGCAAATCCCAGATCCTCAAGGACAGGCGCAGTCACAGATGCAATTCAGGAGACGATCAGCAGCAGTCCCCAGCTGTTTCCGTTTATGAGCAAAGGCGTGCTGCTGGCTTCTTCCAATTACGAAAAGCTTGAGAGGGGCAGAATCAAGCTTCTTCCCAGAGATCCGAGAATAGAGGGGATTTTGGACGGAGGCCACAATACATTGGCGATCGGTCTGTATATTCTGGGACAGGCACTGAATTACCATGGAGAGACATTAAGTTCATCGTCAAAAAACTGGGATACATTCAAGACGTTATGGCAGGATAACAGAGAAAAAGTAGAGACTTACATAAAGGACACGCAGGCGGGTGAGATTGAGAATGGACTCGATTTCCTGGTTCCAGTAGAACTTCTGGTGCCGAGAGACAAGAATGACCTGGCGTGTGTATTTTCGTTTACAAATAATCTGTTGGAAATATGCGAAGCGAGAAACAACAACGCTGAACTGCAGCTGGCAGCCAAAGCGAATCAGAAAGGCTATTTTGAGGATCTGCAGAGGATGATGCAGGAATACAATCCGATCATAGCCAGAAGAATCGAGTGGAAGACGAACGAGGGCGGAGAGGTAAAGGCACAGGACGTGGTGGCGTTATCCTGGCTGGCGCTGAATCTGATTGAGCCGGTGCGGGATGAAAATAACCTGGACAGATATGTGGAACCGGTTTCTCCCTACAAACTGTACAGCGGCAAAGGTGCCTGCTTAAAACAGTTTGAGAAAGTTATGAGTTCGCCGGATGTGACAGAGACGGCAGAGGACGGATACCATGCGAGACTGCGGAACGAGGAGGTCAGATCGGCGTTTAAGATTGCAGTAGATCTCCCGGATCTGTATGATTATATATATGAGAACTTCCCGAAATATTACAACGCCAATGGTGGTCGGTTCCTTTCCATTACAGCGTGCAAAGCACTTAATGAAAAAAGAAAAGTCAAGGTGACCCCGTTTAAGGGAAAAGAAATAGACATGATCAGCCCGGACGGATTCATTACGCCGCTGTTCTATGGGTTGCAGGCGCTGCTGGATAAGAGAGAAGTCAACGGGGAAAAAGAGATTTACTGGACACAGCCGCCGATGGCATTCCTGAATGATAATTTTGATAAGATCGTGAAAGATTATATGGGAAATCTCAGCCTGTGCGATTATGATCCACAGAAGGTTGGAAAAGCGCTTAAGGTCTATGAGGACGCGGTTAAGACATATAAGATGGCAAAAGCCGGAATCCTGTAGGACATAAAAACCGAGATCAGCCCGCGCAGAGATTGCCGGTGCGGATGCCTGCCGGGTGCCGGCATTGCTAATGGTGCGGTGCTTTTTCGCATTTGAAAGAAGGTGACCACAACGAAACTGTTTAAGAATTCCCGCACAGACTTATGATAAATCTCGCCAAAAGCCGGTGATTAAGGCGAGCATCTGCAACGGCGAGCAGATTGCCGGTTTCAAGGATCTTCATACGGGAAAGATCGAGGAAGTGATGCTGATTAAGGGTCCGGCGGATCTGGAACGGTTTAAGAAAATGTACGGCATTGAGGACGAGATCGGAAAGGAGTATTGATATGGCGAAAAGTATATTGATCAAGGACACCACCAAAGAAGAAAGAATCCGCATTGTGCAGGAGGGGCTGAGCCAGTGCGGCGGGGCATGCGATTTTTGCAACGGCTGCGACAATCTGGGCGGCGGATCGGTGGACGCTTTTTACGAACCGTACATCAATGGAGAAAAGGAATTGCGGGAACTAAACGAGGAGTATAAAAGCAACTCCGGTCTGGTTCATTAGGAGGCCGGCGATGAGACCGCCGGAGGTAGCCTCTTCCACGGAGGAGGAGAGAAGAGAATATATAAAAGAGACGTTTCCGTGTATCGCCGACTGTGATATGTGCGGGCTTTGTGCAGTTTTTAAGGGAAAAGACCCGGAACTGGCA
>OGKY01000536.1_pt1 | contig 15588 bp, 15 predicted proteins | sample 1572731 | NCBI WGS metagenome assembly OGKY01 (sample SAMEA2581924, study PRJEB24529) | metagenome | biome: Human gut stool | place: China | collected 2011
TATCATCTTCATATGCCATCTTATTTTTTAGAGACATTTACTGAATATCCCTAAAGAGACGGCTTATCGTTTGCATTTCTTTGAGCCTAACCACATGATGCGTTTTTTCAAACAAATGACAAGACAGGCTATCAGTAAATTTATCAAATCAATCAAATGATCCTATTTTTTTAGCCTAATTTTTTCATGATAGAAATAGTTTACTATAACAGGTTTTCCTTTTTGAGAACGCCCGTATGGTAAATCGTTTATACGATAAGGATAACCTTCCGCTTGAGCAAACGCAGCTACTTCCTGTTCCAAGACCTGCCAGTAATCTTTTCGTTTCTTGTTGTAGGTATCATCATACAAGGCTACAAGCTCCGGATGCTTTTCCCGTATATACCCCATGATGTCTCTCTTAAATTGTCCACGAAGATTCAGATTTTCCAGCCATATCAAATCTGCATAATCTTTTACCCGATTAACGATAGCTTTATCTGTAATTCCTGGAAAAATCGGTGAAATAAAACACACGGTGCGTATGCCTGCATTATAGATCTGTTTCATGGCTTTAAGTCTTCGCTCAATGCTTACGGCACGATCCATATCACATCTGAACTGTTCATCGAGTGTGTTAACTGACCAAGATACTGTCACTTTCTGAAAGCCTTTAAGTAAATCAAGATCACGCAAAACTAAATCTGACTTAGTACAAATCATGATTTCAGCATTAGTGCCTTTTAACTCTTCCAGCAGTTTACGGGTTCTGCAAAAATCTTCTTCATACGGATGGTATCCGTCTGTTACAGAACCGATAACAATCCGTTGTCCATCATATTTATGCGGATTATCAATAGGTTTCCAGTGCTTTACATCCAGAAACGTACCCCAAGGCTCTGTATGCCCTGTAAAACGTTTCATGAATGAAGCATAGCAGTACTTACAAGCATGAGGACAACCTACATAAGGATTGACAGAGAAGCCCCCTACTGGTAATGAGGATTTAGTCATGACATTCTGTACATCTATTTCTCTGATTATTTCCTTTTCCATATTTTTTCTATAAATTGTTTTGGTAGTTCTTGAATCATTCGGTATTCTCCCATTATAGGTAAAAGGTATTCTTTCATAAATACCAAAATATGATTTCTTTTCGCCTGTTCTACAATATGACGTACTCATTCAGGATTGGCATCTACTTTCCCTTTCCTTTTGCCTGTTTCCGTTCCTATAACAATCCATTCGTAACCCTCTTTTCAGGCTGTTTCCCAATCAGAGAAGTCGCTCATAATATTATTGTTTCTCCATCTTCTGGAATAATCAGGCGACTCATTTCTATTTTGTGATGCATGGCTTCGTTACGCAGAATTGCGCGTGTAGTCTGCCCATGATCGGTAGCTTCCATGTGGACTGCTATTAGTTTGATGTGGGCGGGAAGTTCATCGAGCATTGTCATAACTTCTTGCTCATCTGGAATGATAGAACCTTCTGTTTGAGAAAATTCAGGAAAAATTGCACCTCCACTGTTCACTATGATGTAATCTGGAGAAAATTGTTCAATGGCCTGACGGATACAGTCTTCCCATTTACAGTCACTCATTATATAAATAGTAGGGAAACCGTGTGCAGTAAGTACATAGCCTGATACCGGCCCCATCATTTCTCCAATCTTTCCGAAGCCATGGTGTCCTTGGATGCGATGAATGGTTAAATTTCCAATAGCTTTATCTTTTTCAATGCTTTCTACATTTGTAAAACCATCCTGTGTAATACTCTCTTTATCTTGCGGTTGTGTCAGGAACAGGATGTTCTTCGCTAAATGCTGTTTCACTGTCGGGTCGTAATGGTCAATATGGTTGTGTGTCAACAATACCATATCCAGACCGTCCGCAATTTCATTCATCGGCATCGTGAGGTGTACTCTTGGGGTCTTATACACACCTAGAGCCGACTGTAAAGTGCCTTTTCCTGCAAGCATGGGGTCAACAAGTATCTCTTTTCCTGCATAATGAATTCGCAATGTTGCATTACGGATCAATCGAATTGTTACTTTTTCTTCCATCATAATTTATTGTATTGATTACAGCCGCAAAGTTCGGTAAAAAAAATCGGATGCATTATGCCTTAAAAACAGGAATATATGCCATTTTGATAAATAAAAAGTATATTTGCCCAAAAAACGAAATCTATGGATAAAATCGTCAACCCCGAACGTCTGGTCAGCGTTCCATTTAGCAAGACACGCTGTGGTGTGGACTTTTATATCAACTCAGGCTACAGTAGCGATGTATGTGGTGTCCTGACGGAAAACCGGGTGTTTAAAACAGATTTTTTTAGCTTCTATTTTTTTCGTAAGGCCAATGGGTATCTGCTGCTGAATTTCCGCAAATTTGAATTGCATGCCAATATGGTATTGCTCCTCTCGCCGCATCAGCAGCAGGAATGGCACGTGGATGAAGCAGAATTAGATTACTCTTTTCTTATATTCCGCGAGGATTTTATGCGTACATTCATAGCGGACAAGTTTTTTGTGTACCGTTTGCTGTATTATTATCAGACCGACACGCCTCCCTATCTGTTTGCTTCGCCGGAAAGCATGGCGGAGTATATTCGTCTTTTAGGAATCATAAAGCAGGAGCTTCTGCATCCTGTTGCCGATACTTATAATCTCATTGTATCTGTGCTTTACTACTTATTGGTTATTATCAACCGGGCGTATGCCGCCACTTATCATTTACCGATTGATGTACCTAAAAACAATTACGCATTCCAGTTTAAGGACTTGCTGGAAAAGAATATCCGTACGAAACAGCGGGTGCAGGAATATGCGGATATGCTCCGTGTGAGCCGTATTACGTTAAACAGTTCCGTGATGAGTCAATTCGGCGTATCTGCCAATCATCTGCTCAAGCAGCGTCTGTTGGAAGAATTGAAGAATGAGTTACTGTTTGCTAACCGAAACGTGAACCAGCTGGCCGAAGAGTTTCATTTCTCCGACCCGAGTCATCTGATGCGTTTCTTTAAACGTGAAACTGGAAAGACTTTTACGCAATATTTGCGCGACTACCAAAATGGAATATACGAATGAAAACGGACAGACTGGAAAGCTTGCAGATTGGTCATTCCCATACCAAATATGTTTTCAACGACTTACAAATATGCTTAGTGGGAAATCCTATTTCAGTCTAAAATGTGCATCACATTCCGCAGTGTCAAGTTCACCATAGAATAAAAATCTATAAAAATTCTCTGCAATCCCATGCAATTTCAAAAGGTCACTCTTGCAGAGTTTCGCTTCAAAAAGGTCACCTGAAGGTCACCTGTAAAAGAAAAAGCACCTACAGAAACTCTGTAAGTGCTTGATTTTCAATGTGGACCAGCCTGGGCTTGAACCAGGGACCTCCAGATTATGAGTCTGTTGCTCTAACCAACTGAGCTACAAGTCCGGTATTCCAAAAGAATTAGTTTGGAAATGCGTTGCAAAAGTAATGGTTTGAGTTGAAATCTGCAATATCTAGCTAGAAAAAAATGATAAAAAAAACTAATGGGACAGATGCTTGCAATATATGTTGTATTTTTGTCGACATTAATAATTAATTATCAGGCGTATGTCACACAATACACAAAATTCTCGTTTTAAGGGGTTAACTGATCAAGAAGTTCTTCAAAGTCGTCAAAAATATGGGGTGAATCTGTTGACTCCTCCCAAACGTCCGTCAATCTGGAAACTGTATCTGGAGAAGTTTCAGGACCCGGTTATTAAAGTGCTACTTGTTGCAGCAGCTTTTTCTTTGCTAATTTCAATTATTGAAAGTGAATATGCAGAGACAATCGGTATATTTTTTGCTATTTTCTTGGCTACCGGCATTGGATTCTATTTTGAATATGATGCCAATAAGAAATTTGATTTGTTGAATGCCGTAGGAGAGGAGACTCCGGTAATGGTAATTCGTAATGGTAAAGTACATGAGATTCCTAAAAAAGATATTGTCGTAGGGGATGTGGTGATATTGAATACCGGTGATGAAATTCCGGCAGACGGGGTATTACTGGAAGCAGTGTCATTACAAGTAAATGAATCAAGCCTAACTGGTGAGTTGATGGTGAATAAAACCACGGATGAGGCTCATTTTGATGAAGAAGCTACTTATCCGTCCAATTCCGTAATGCGTGGAACGACAGTAACGGATGGTCACGGAGTGATGTGCGTAGAAAGAGTAGGGGATGCTACAGAAATAGGTAAGGTAGCTCGGCAGGCTACAGAACAAAGCCAGGAACAGACTCCGTTGAATTTACAATTGACCAAATTGGCTAATCTGATAGGAAAGGTTGGTTTTACAATTGCCATATTGACTTTCGTAATCTTTACAGCGAAAGATTTGTATGCGTATTTGAGCGTGACGGCTGTGACCGACTGGCATCAGTGGCTTGAAATAGCACGTATCGTGTTGAAGTATTTTATGATGGCTGTCACCTTGATTGTGGTAGCGGTACCGGAAGGATTGCCTATGAGTGTGACCTTGAGTCTGGCATTGAACATGCGCCGTATGCTGAAAACGAACAATCTGGTTCGTAAGATGCATGCATGCGAAACAATGGGAGCCATTACGGTGATTTGTACAGATAAGACAGGTACACTGACACAGAACCTGATGCAGGTGTATGATGCGCAGTTGGATGAATCTCAGAAGAACCTGATAGCAGAAGGCATAGCGACAAACTCTACCGCTTTCCTGGAAGAAAAAGAAGGAGAAGGTAAGCCGTCCGGAGTAGGAAACCCTACGGAGGTGGCTCTTTTGCTTTGGCTGAATGAACAGGGAATGGATTACATTTCATTGAGAAATCAGGCAAAGACGGTAAATCAGCTTACTTTTTCTACGGAAAGAAAATACATGGCTACGCTGGTCGAGTCTTCTGTCTTGAACGCACGTGTACTTTATGTGAAGGGGGCTCCTGAGATAGTGATGGGAAAATGTAATCTGGAAGGAAACCGGATTAAGCAATATAATGAACAGCTTTTGGCTTACCAGAATCAGGCTATGCGTACATTGGGAGTGGCTTATAAGGTGATACCTGAAAATAGCAATACGGATTGTGCGGAACTGGTGAAAGAAGGTGGATTGACATTTATGGGAATTTTCGCTATCAGTGACCCGATTCGTCCGGATGTGCCTGATGCGGTGAAGAAATGTCAGTCGGCTGGTATCCGTGTGAAGATTGTAACGGGAGATACTCCGGGCACAGCAACTGAAATCGCACGACAAATCGGGCTGTGGACATCGGAAGATACGGAACGGAACCGCATTACCGGAGTGGAGTTTGCTGCCTTGAGCGATGAAGAAGCTTTGGAAAGAGTGGTCGATTTGAAGGTGATGAGCCGTGCACGTCCGATGGATAAGCAACGTCTGGTACAGTTGCTTCAGCAAAAAGGTGAAGTAGTAGCAGTGACTGGTGACGGAACAAATGACGCACCGGCATTGAATCATGCACAGGTGGGTTTGTCAATGGGAACAGGTACTTCTGTGGCGAAAGAGGCCAGCGATATTACGTTGTTGGATGACTCCTTCCATAGCATTGCTACTGCAGTGATGTGGGGACGTTCGTTGTATAAGAATATCCAGCGCTTTATTGTGTTCCAGCTGACCATCAATGTAGTAGCTTTGCTGAGCGTGTTGCTGGGTGCCTTTTTAGGTACGGAGCTTCCGCTGACGGTTACTCAAATGCTGTGGGTGAACCTGATTATGGATACATTTGCAGCAATGGCGTTGGCGTCTATTGCACCGAGCATGGATGTAATGAATGAAAAACCTCGCAAGCGTACTGATTTTATCATATCTCCTGCCATGCGGAACAATATATTCGGTGTGGGTGCCGGATTCTTGATTGTACTGATGGGGCTGCTGGCTTTCTTTAAGAACATGCCTGGCGGTATGGATGTGCATCATCTGACTGTCTTCTTTACGATTTTTGTCATGCTGCAGTTTTGGAACCTGTTTAATGCCAGCGTATTTGGTACGAATCATTCAATCTTTAAAGATGCCGGTCATGCGATGGGTATGTTAGGAGTGGCATTGATTATTCTGGTTGGTCAGTTCATTATTGTTACTTTTGGTGGCAAGGTCTTCCGTACAGAGCCTTTGCCTGCATTGGAATGGGCTTATATCATAGCCGGTACTTCTGTGGTACTTTGGATTGGTGAGATTTGGCGAGGAGTTAAACGGATGATGAAAAAATGAACCGGATTAAAAATATTATATTTGATTTAGGCGGTGTGCTCCTTGACTTGGATGTTAACCGTTGTATGGATCGTTTGGAGGAAGTTGGACTGCGTGAAGTGCGTCAGTGGATGACCGGAACGAATGAAAAAGGCTTCTTTAAGGAGTATGAGTGTGGCACACTGACTACGGACCAGCTTCGGGATCGTATTTGCAAAGAAGTGGGGCGTGAACTTCCGGGTGAGGAGATAGATCAGATATGGAATGCTATGTTGAAAGATATTCCAGATTATAAGTTCGAATTGTTATTGAAACTTCAAGAGAACTATAAATTGTATTTATTAAGTAATACAAATGATTTGCATTGGGAGCATTGTGCTGATAAGTTCGTTTATAAAGGAATGCAGATGCTTGGTTGCTTTACGCGAGTGTTTCTTTCATATCAGATGCATTTAGCAAAGCCTGATGCTGAAATTTTTCGGACCGTATTGAAAGAGGCAGGGATTAAAGCAGAAGAAACTCTTTTTGTAGATGATTCCAAAGATAATTGTCAGGCAGCTTCTTTATTAGGGATTAAAGTTTTTCACTATGTTCCAGGAGATAATCTGGAAATACAACTTCAAAATTTCATAAGTAAATAAATGGAAATAGTTACAGGTTCTGCAAGTATAAGTCTTCCCCCATGTGTAGCGACGATAGGCTGTTTTGATGGAGTACATAGAGGACATCAATATTTGCTTGAGCAAGTTCATAATATTGCCAAGGCAGAAGGTATCGCTTCTTGTTTGATAACTTTTGCTAATCATCCTCGGCAGGTTTTGGATACTAGTTTTCGTCCTCGGCTGCTCACGTGTCTTTCCCAGAAAATAGAATGTTTTGAACAGTCACCGATAGAGTATTGCGTGTTGTTGCCTTTCACAAAGGAGTTGTCGCTGCTATCTGCTCGTGAATTTATGAAGGTTCTGCATGAAGAATATCATGTGCAGACTCTTTTTGTAGGCCATGACCATCATTTTGGTCATAGTAAGAATGAAGGTTTTCAGGAGTATTGCCAATATGGGAAAGAATTTGGTATGCGAGTGATGCAATCTAAGGCCTTAACGGAAGATGGAGTTTCTGTCAGTTCTACCTTGATTCGTTCTTGCTTGTGTGAGGGAAAGATAGAATTGGCAAATTCTTATCTAGGTTATCATTATTATTTGACCGGAACGGTGGTTGACGGTCGTAAGGTAGGGCGTACTTTGGGCTTCCCTACAGCCAATATTCAGCCTTTGTGCGCAGATAAACTATTACCTGCATTGGGAGTGTATGCGGTATATGTCTATTTAGGAGGAAAACGGTACGAGGGAATGCTGAACATTGGAAGTTGTCCGACTGTACACGATGGAGACAAGTCAATAACAGTGGAGGTGCATATCCTGGATTTTGAAAAGGATATTTATCAGGAAACCATAAAAGTAGAGTTTATAGACTATATACGTCCTGAAGTAAAATTTGAAAATGTGGAAGAGTTGACGTTGCAATTGCAAAAAGATAAGATTGTTGCAAAAAAACTTTTAGACCAAAAGGAATAAACTATTTGGCAGCATTTGAATTGTCTGTATCTTTGCAGCAAATTAGATATTTGAATTGAATGAAAACATTTGAAGAACTTGGCGTTTCGCAAGAAATACGCAAGGCAATTGAGGAAATGGGATATGAAAATCCCATGCCCGTGCAGGAAGAAGTGATCCCGTATTTGTTGGGAAACGGCAATGATGTAGTGGCTCTGGCACAAACCGGAACCGGAAAAACAGCCGCATTTGGTCTGCCGCTGATTCAGAAGATTGATGTGAAAAATTGTGTGCCGCAGGCATTGGTGCTTTGCCCGACACGTGAACTTTGTCTGCAAATTGCAGGTGATTTGACTGACTACTCTAAGTATATTACAGATTTGAAGATTTTGCCGGTCTATGGCGGGTCTTCCATCGATAGTCAAATCCGTAGTATGAAAAGAGGTGTGCACATTATTGTAGCAACTCCCGGCCGTTTGATTGACTTGATGGAACGTAAAGTAGCCCGTTTGGAAACTGTCCGCAACGTCGTGATGGACGAGGCTGACGAGATGCTGAACATGGGTTTTACGGATAGTATAAATACAATTCTTGAGAATGTCCCGAAAGATAGAAATACATTGATGTTTTCCGCAACGATGAGTCCGGAAATTGCTCGTATTGCTAAAACCTACTTGCACGATGCGAAGGAAATTACTATCGGAACGAAGAATGAAGGGAGCAAGAATGTAAATCATGTAGCATATATCGTACATGCGAAGGATAAATATTTGGCTCTGAAGCGTGTGGTTGATTTTTATCCTCAAATTTATGGCATTGTTTTTTGCCGTACACGAAAAGAAACTCAAGAGATTGCTGATAAACTTATACAAGATGGATATAGTGCAGATTCTTTACACGGAGAATTGAGTCAGGCTCAACGTGATTTGGTAATGCAGAAGTTCCGTCAACGCCATTTGCAGCTTCTTGTTGCAACGGATGTGGCAGCCCGTGGGTTGGATGTGGACAGCTTGACTCATGTGATTAATTACGGTTTGCCGGATGATATTGAAAGCTATACGCATCGGAGTGGTCGTACAGGACGTGCCGGAAAAACAGGAATTTCGATTGCCATTATTAATTTGCGCGAAAAGGGTAAAATGCGCGAGATTGAGCGTATTATCAAGAAAAAATTTGAAGTTAGCGAGTTGCCTACCGGAAAAGAAATTTGCGAACAGCAGTTGATAAAGGTTATTGATGATATTGAAAAGGTAAAGGTAAGTGAGGAGGAAATCGAGACTTTCCTTCCAGGAGTTTATCGTAAACTTGATTGGCTGAGTAAAGAGGATTTGATTAAACGTGTTGTTTCTTTGGAGTTTAACCGTTTCTTGGATTATTATAAGAATGCACCTGAGATAGAGCAACCTAAGGCTAATGATAAAAAAGCGGAAACGAAAGAATCTCGTAAAGGAGATAAAGAAAAAGTTGGCCGTAAAGCTGAGAAAGGATATACGCGTTTATTCTTGAATTTGGGAAAAACAGATGGATTTTATACGAATCAGATTATAGATTTGGTAAATCGCAACCTGAAAAAAGAACGAATCCAGATTGGTCGTATTGATTTGATGCAGAATTTCTCGTTTTTTGAAGTGATTCAAGAACAGGCTCCTCAGGTGATAAAGGCTTTGAATAAAGTTGTATTGAGCGGGGGACGTAAAGTTTGTGTAGAGATTGCGGGTGAGAATACAGGGAAAAGCGATAAGAGTGGAAAGAAAAAGAAAGTAGCGACTGAAAAGAAAGCTGATAAGCCTTCAAAAGTAGAGAAGGCGAAGAAACCAAGCCGGGAAGAAAGAGGGTATACCAGTCCTCGCGGTCCGAAAAAAAGGATGACTGGAAACAGTTTTTCCAGCAGGATAATCAACCGCTTCGTGGAGAGGAACCCGATTTCTCAGAAGAAGGTTGGGCTAAACGCAGCAAACGTAAAAAATAGGTAAAAGCGGAAGGGACTCCTTCCGCTTTTACTTATTTGAAAAACTATTTTTATAATAGTTTTCTCATGAAGAGATGGGCAGACAAAAAGTTTTTTGAAGTGGATTATGAGCGTGTAAGCTAGAAAAAGAATGTGATTTATTAGTTTACTCCAACTTTTTTCCTACATTTGCCGTATAAATTCATTAAACAGTTTAATCATTATGGAAAACGAAAACAAAAATCAGCTTCAGATAGAATTAAAAGAAGAAGTGGCACAGGGAACTTATGCGAATCTTGCAATTATTACTCATTCAAGTTCTGAATTTATCCTTGACTTTGTACGTGTGATGCCGGGTTTGCCGAAAGCAGGCGTTCAATCTCGTATTGTAATGACTCCGGAACATGCAAAGCGTCTGATGTTTGCATTGCAGGACAATGTCACTAAGTATGAACAGAATTTTGGTCAGATTCGGATGCCGGAACAGCAAGCACAAGGTGGAAAAACTTTCGTTCCACCGTTGAGCGATTTCAAAGGAGAAGCTTAAAAAAATATAAATAGCGGATTCAAAAGGCTCATTTCCCGTTTTTTTCGGGAAATGAGCCTTTTTCTTTTTAAAAACAGTTTGTCTATTAAAAAGTTATTTGTAATTTTGCAGCCCGAAATGTAGTATTTCGACAAGGATTGTAGAAACAATAAGAAACAAATATATAACAATTAAAAATCAAACAAAATGCCTACTATTCAACAGTTAGTAAGAAAAGGAAGAACGGTTTTGGTTGATAAGAGTAAATCACCGGCATTGGATTCATGTCCTCAGAGACGTGGCGTTTGCGTACGTGTTTACACTACAACTCCGAAAAAACCGAACTCAGCAATGCGTAAAGTTGCTCGTGTGCGTCTGACAAACTCTAAGGAAGTGAACTCTTACATTCCGGGAGAAGGACATAACTTGCAGGAACACTCAATCGTTTTGGTTCGTGGTGGTCGTGTGAAAGACCTTCCGGGTGTACGTTATCACATCGTTCGTGGTACACTGGATACAGCAGGTGTAGCAGGTCGTACACAGAGACGTTCTAAGTATGGTGCTAAGCGTCCGAAACCAGGACAGGCAGCTCCGGCAGGAAAAGGTAAGAAATAATCCTTGCTGAGTACAATCCTTATTAAGAAAAAACTTTTATAAATTCGTTTTGGTTTGTTGGAAAAGCTTTAAGGTTGAGTAAATGCTTCGGAGGAAGCGTTGAAGTAGACAGAGGTGCAGCCCCAAACTAAACATTATTATCAAACAAAATGAGAAAAGCAAAACCAAAAAAACGTGTGATCCTTCCGGATCCAGTATTTAATGATCAGAAGGTTTCTAAGTTCGTAAACCATCTGATGTATGATGGGAAGAAGAACACTACTTACGAAATCTTCTACAACGCACTGAAAACAGTTGAAACTAAGCTTCCGGGTGAAGAAACTTCAGCATTGGAAGTTTGGAAAAAAGCTCTTGATAACGTAACTCCTCAGTTGGAGGTAAAATCTCGCCGTATCGGTGGTGCTACTTTCCAGGTTCCTACCGAAATTCGTCCGGATCGTAAGGAGTCAATCTCTATGAAGAATCTGATTGCTTTTGCCCGTAAACGTGGTGGAAAGTCAATGGCTGATAAATTGGCTGCAGAAATCCTTGATGCATACAACGAACAGGGTGGTGCTTTCAAACGTAAGGAAGATATGCACCGTATGGCTGAAGCTAACCGTGCTTTCGCTCACTTCAGATTTTAATCTAGTTAATAACTTTAAGACGAATTAAAATGGCTAAACATGATTTGCATTTGACCCGTAACATCGGAATCATGGCGCACATCGATGCTGGTAAGACAACTACTTCTGAACGTATCTTGTTTTACACAGGTTTGACTCATAAGATTGGTGAGGTGCACGATGGTGCTGCTACCATGGACTGGATGGAACAGGAGCAGGAACGTGGTATTACTATTACTTCAGCTGCTACAACTACTTATTGGAAGTATGCTGGTAACAAGTATAAAATCAACTTGATTGACACTCCGGGACACGTGGACTTTACTGCAGAAGTAGAACGTTCACTCCGTGTATTGGATGGTGCTGTGGCTACTTATTGTGCTGTAGGTGGTGTTGAACCTCAGTCAGAAACAGTATGGCGTCAGGCTGATAAATACAATGTTCCTCGTATCGGTTATGTTAACAAGATGGACCGTTCTGGAGCTGACTTCTTCGAAGTCGTTCGTCAGATGAAGGATGTATTGGGCGCTAATCCATGTCCGGTTGTAATTCCTGTCGGTGCAGAAGAATCTTTCAAAGGTGTAGTTGACCTGATTAAGATGAAAGCTATCTTGTGGCACGATGAAACAATGGGTGCTGACTATGATGTAGAAGAAATCCCTGCAAACTTGGTAGACGAAGCTCAGGAATGGAGAGATAAGATGCTCGAAAAAGTAGCTGAGTTCGACGAAGCTTTGATGGAGAAATATTTCGATGATCCTTCTACAATTACAGAGGAAGAAGTAATGCGTGCTTTGCGTGCAGGTACTTTGAAGATGGAAATCGTTCCGATGTTGTGTGGATCTTCATTTAAGAACAAAGGTGTACAGACACTGCTTGACTATGTATGTGCATTCTTGCCTTCTCCACTGGATACTCCGAACATCGTTGGTACTAACCCGAGCACAGGTGCTGAAGAAGACCGTAAACCGGATGAAGACGAAAAGACTTCAGCTTTGGCATTTAAGATCGCTACTGACCCGTATGTAGGTCGTTTGACTTTCTTCCGTGTGTACTCAGGTAAAGTAGAAGCTGGTTCATATATTTACAACTCTCGTTCAGGAAAGAAGGAACGTGTATCTCGTTTGTTCCAGATGCACTCAAACAAGCAGAATCCTATGGAAGTAATCAGCGCTGGTGATATTGGTGCTGGTGTAGGTTTCAAGGATATTCGCACAGGTGATACTCTTTGCGATGAAACTGCTCCGATCGTTCTTGAATCAATGGACTTCCCGGAACCGGTTATCGGTATCGCAGTAGAGCCTAAGACTCAGAAAGACCTTGACAAGTTGTCTAACGGTTTGGCTAAGTTGGCTGAAGAAGACCCGACATTTACTGTGAAGACTGACGAACAGACAGGACAGACAGTTATCTCTGGTATGGGTGAGCTTCACTTGGATATCATTATCGACCGTCTGAAACGTGAGTTCAAGGTTGAATGTAATCAGGGTCGTCCTCAGGTTAGCTACAAGGAAGCAATTACTAAGACAGTTGAATTGCGTGAAGTTTACAAGAAACAGTCTGGTGGTCGTGGTAAGTTTGCTGACATCATCGTTTCTGTAGGTCCGGTTGATGAAGACTTCAAACAGGGTGGTCTGCAGTTTATCGATGAAGTGAAGGGTGGTAACGTTCCTAAAGAATTCATTCCTTCAGTTCAGAAAGGTTTCTTGACTGCAATGAAGAACGGTGTATTGGCTGGTTATCCGCTTGATTCTTTGAAGGTCGTTTTGAAGGATGGTTCATTCCACCCGGTTGACTCTGACCAGTTGTCTTTCGAAATCTGTGCTATTCAGGCATACAAGAATGCTTGTGTGAAGGCAGGTCCGGTTCTGATGGAGCCGATCATGAAGCTGGAAGTTGTAACTCCGGAAGAAAACATGGGTGATGTAATCGGTGACTTGAACAGACGTCGTGGTCAGGTAGAAGGTATGGAAACAAGCCGTTCTGGTGCTCGTATCGTAAAAGCAATGGTTCCATTGGCTGAAATGTTCGGTTATGTAACTGCTTTGCGTACTATCACTTCAGGTCGTGCAACTTCTTCAATGACTTACGATCACCACGCTCAGGTTTCTAGCTCAATCGCTAAGACTGTACTGGAAGAAGTTAAAGGTCGCGTAGACTTGGTATAAAAAGAAATAGGATGGAAGTTGATGAGGACTAGCGAATGACTCTTAGTCCTCAAGCTTCCTTCCCAATATAAACAATTAATAATTTAATAAACAAATGAGTCAGAAAATCAGAATTAAACTGAAATCTTACGATCACAACTTGGTAGACAAGTCAGCAGAAAAGATTGTAAGAACTGTGAAGGCTACAGGTGCTATTGTAAGCGGTCCTATTCCATTGCCTACACACAAACGTATTTTTACTGTAAACCGTTCGACTTTCGTTAACAAGAAGTCACGTGAACAGTTTGAATTGTCTTCTTACAAGAGGCTGATTGACATCTACAGCTCAACTGCTAAGACAGTAGACGCTTTGATGAAATTGGAATTACCGAGTGGGGTAGAAGTAGAAATTAAAGTTTAATCAATTAAAAATTAACTGAAATGCCAGGATTATTAGGAAAGAAAATCGGAATGACATCCGTTTTCAGTGCTGATGGTAAGAATGTACCATGCACTGTTATCGAAGCTGGTCCTTGTGTAGTTACTCAGATTAAGAGTGTAGAAAAAGATGGCTATGCAGCTGTTCAGGTAGGTTTCCAGGACAAGAAGGAAAAGCACACTACTAAACCGTTGATGGGTCACTTTAAGAAAGCTGGAGTAACTCCAAAGAGACACTTGGCCGAGTTCAAAGATTTCTCAGAAGAATTGAATTTAGGTGACACTATCACTGTAGAATTGTTCAATGACACTGCTTATGTAGATGTAATTGGTACTTCTAAAGGAAAAGGTTTCCAGGGTGTTGTAAAACGTCATGGATTTGGTGGTGTAGGCCAGACTACTCACGGTCAGCACAACCGTGCCCGCAAACCGGGTTCTATCGGTGCTTGTTCTTACCCTGCTAAAGTATTCAAAGGAATGCGTATGGGCGGACAAATGGGTGGTGACAGAGTAACTACTCACAACTTACAGGTATTAAAAGTGATTCCTGAACACAACTTGCTGTTGATTAAAGGTTCTGTTCCGGGTTGCAAAGGTTCAATCGTAATAATTGAGAAATAATGGAAGTTAACGTATTAAATATTAAGGGTGAAGATACCGGCAAAAAGGTTGCTTTGAACGAAGCTATCTTCGGAATCACTCCAAATGATCACGCTATCTATCTGGATGTGAAGCAGTATATGGCTAATCAGCGCCAGGGTACTCACAAGTCTAAGGAAAGAAGCGAAATCAGTGGTTCTACTCGTAAATTAGGTCGTCAGAAAGGTGGCGGCGGTGCACGTCGTGGTGATATCAACTCTCCAGTATTGGTGGGTGGTGCTCGCGTTTTTGGTCCTAAACCTCGCGATTATTGGTTCAAATTGAACAAGAAAGTGAAAGTTTTGGCTCGTAAATCTGCATTGGCATACAAGGCACAGACTAACAACATCGTAGTAGTAGAAGACTTCACTTTTGAAGCTCCTAAGACTAAAGATTTTGTAAATGTTGTGAATAATCTCAAAGTGGCTGGTAAAAAGCTACTTATGGTTTTGCCGGAAGCAAATAAAAATGTATATTTGTCTGCTCGTAACTTAGAGCGTGCAAATCTTGCAATTGCTTCTGCGCTGAATACATACTCTGTATTGAACGCAGAAACTCTTGTTGTGACAGAAAATGCTTTGAAAGCTATCGAGGAAACCTTAGTGAAATAATTAAAGGAGGCTGAAGTAATATGGGAATGATTATTAAACCGTTGGTTACAGAAAAGATGACGGCAATATCTGAAAAGTTCAACCGCTTTGGATTTATTGTTCGTCCTGAAGCTAACAAATTAGAAATTAAGCGTGAAATCGAAGCTATGTATAATGTGACTGTAGTAGATGTAAATACAATTCGCTACGCAGGAAAGAATAAGAGCCGTTATACTAAGTCTGGTCTTATCAATGGACGTACAAATGCTTACAAGAAAGCTATCGTTACATTGAAAGAAGGTGATACTATTGATTTTTATAGCAATATTT
>OGKY01000539.1_pt1 | contig 15558 bp, 19 predicted proteins | sample 1572731 | NCBI WGS metagenome assembly OGKY01 (sample SAMEA2581924, study PRJEB24529) | metagenome | biome: Human gut stool | place: China | collected 2011
GGGTGAGCTCGGCGAACGGCAGCTCCCGAAACCGATATTTCGGGAGCCCTACCTACCGTGGGAACTACGAGGAGTATATCCGGGATGGCGAGAGCGACGGGAGATACCCGAACCCCGAACTTTCGGAAGCACTAATGACATTCCCAATCTCGTGGACAGAAACAAGTGTTTAGGGAACGCCGTACAGCCGTTAATGGCACAATACCTGTTTGAGTGTATAAAAGTGTTTGACGCGGAAAATGTATAAAAGAAGTTAACGAATGAACCAACGTAACGTTTAAAGCGTTATCTTTGTATTACTAATTAAAACAATGGGATTATGACAAGAGAACAAAACATCGTGGAAAATGGACGGAAGTTGAAAAGATACGTAGGCTCAACTATTGAAGTAGAAATAACAACCATAACAGAGGGTTGCGTAATAACGCCTCTAAGGGTTGTTGGATATAACCCCCACGAAGCAATGCTAATCGTAGATGGCGGCGCAGACGGGTGGACAGGGTTAGACGGGTGGGACTTAGTAGCCATCCGGTGCGATACGTATTGGTATATGAGTACAAACAGAATAATTAGGGTATTATGATAGCAGAAGAATTAGTAGGACTACAAGTTAAAGCGATAATAGGCGGGAAAGAGGTTATCACCCGCGTAGTTGGGTTCAATGGTTTAGCCTGGGCGATTATTGCCTACGATGGCGGAAGGACAAAGGACAAGCTACAACCCGGTGATACGGTCGTATTTGACTGTACCGGGTACATGTATAGGGAAGTGGATAACTTGGTAGTAACGGATGCAGCGCGATTGTCTGCGGGCAACTACCTTGCAGACGTGCCACCCGAAACACCGTTATCGGAGTTCCTGTACCCAACGTTACCCGACCCCGATACACCGCCCGCCGAAGCGGTAGAGAGTGAACCCCCATTTATAGAAATCTTATAAAACAAAAAAGTATGGAGACAAAAGAATTAGTAGGAAAGTGGATTGAATCAGAAGTATTAATGGATACCCGAGACGTGCCAGCTGATACAGCATACAGGGTAGTGGGTTATAACGCCGATATGAATGCGGCGATAGTAGACGCCGGGCCACGGGGCTGGAAAGGTTTAGACTCGGACGATATTGTAATCGAGAAGTGCGAAACCTATTGGTACATACTCCCGGTGGATATAACCAAAGTGTTATAACAAGTTAATAGGGCAATCGCGGTGAACCTTTCCAAAGCTCCCGCGTTTATATAGTATAGCAATTAAAACAGTGCGATTATGAAAGCAGAAGAATTTGTAGGAAAATGGGTTTGCTCGGAATATTTAGAGGACACCCTAAACGCGCCCGCCGGCGCAACGTTCAAGGTAGTGGGGTACACCACATACGGGGACTGCATAGTAGACGCGGGTCTGTGGGGCTGGCAATGCCCGGGTAAATGCGACCGGATAGCCGAGGAGTGCGATTTCTATTGGTATCTCCGTACCAAAGACATAACCGAAGTGTTATAACAAGTTAATAAGGCAATCGCGGTGAACCTTTCCAAAGCTCCCGCGTTTATATAGTATAACAATTAAAAACAATGTGATTATGGAAGCAAAAGAATTAGTAGGAAAATGGATTGTGACGGACACAGTGGCGAGGGCTTTAAACGTGCCTGCGGATACAGCGTTTAAGGTAGTGGGGTTCGTCCTCGATCTGAATTTTGTAATAGTAGACGCCGGACGCCTGGGCTGGAAAGGTTTAGAATCGGACGACTTTGTAGTCGAGCAGTGCGAAACCTATAAGTACGTCTACCTGTACGACATTATAGAAGTGTTATAACAATTAAAAACAATGTGATTATGAAAGCAGAAGAATTTGTAGGGAAGTGGGTTACGGGTTGGGCATTGCCCGGCGAGGAAGCGAGCGAAGCCCCCGCGCTGGTAGTAGGTTATAATCTACACACGTATGCAAGCCCCCGGCTAATCGTTGAGAACTTGCAGGGTTGGGGCTGGACAGGGTTAGGCGGTAGCGATAGCGATGTTTGCCTTATTGAGTGTGGCGCGTACTCATACGCAGTACCGAGCCAGTGTACTATCGTAGAAACGCCCGAGGGTAAACCCACTTACGATACGGACGGCAATCTTTTAACCGTCACCGTAGAACTGCCGGGTAAAACAGTTATGAGCGAAATAATAGAACTTGAGGCCAGCGGCTACCGTGTCAGCCCCGTGGATAATGGGTTTATGATAAGCACGCCGAGCGGTGCACATTATTGGACCGATACAATAACGGAGGTAAAGCCATGAAAGAAGTAATAAGCAAAGCACACCAATTAGCTGGCGTGCGTATTCGGAAGACCCTCAACGGGCAAGTTAAGTTATTCGGTAGGGTCGTAGGGTACGAGGGTGACTGCCTGGTTATCGCGTACACGGCCCCGCTGGTTAAGGTGTCCTATCACGCCGAGCGAACCCCGACAAACCCAACGCTATTATGTGAAGCCCCCGCGGGTCACTCGCTCCTACTCACCGAGCCATCCGGCGTTAATATATGGGAAGTAGACAAGGAGGCCGAGCGTATGCGTAGCTGGTTTAGAAACTACATGGCGCGCGTCGCATACTTCGCCCCGTATGGTGTCCAGCAGAAAGGTATCATCGTAGGTTACTTCGGAAGTATGGCGGTTATCCGTACAATGTACACGAGGGCTTCTAAGGCACTAACGCCCGTCGCCGTTGGGGATTACAACGCGGGTGCAATGAAAGGCATACAGCCGCCCAGTAAATTGTATAGGGACTACCTGGTAAAGGTGGATAACCTACGGATTACGAAATTAACAGGAATTGAAAACATTTAAAAGGAATGATAGTTATGTGGATAGTAATAGTAGTAGCGATTGTATTAGGTGCGTTTGTGTTTGCAGGCATGGACGTATAAAACATTAAAAGGAATGATAGTTATGTGGATAGTAATAGTATTAGTTATATTGGGGGCGTTGGTGTTTGCTGGCACTACGGTCGTACTCCTTAGTTCCGTTATCGCGGACACGTGCGGCGTTAAGAACAAGAAACGCTTTGTACTTATCAGTTTTATAGGTGGCATCATCGCCGCCGTTGGATTTGTTCTTGTGGCGTACATACTCGCCGGGGTTGATTATCTTATAAGTTGTGTAGTATGAAAGAAGAGCGGACGATTAGTTTTAAAGTGATTGGGGCGGCCCTGAACATTCACGATTTCATTATATGGGAATTCGTACGTAGGTATGGATACGACAGGGGCATAACGAAAGACAGGAAAGGACGCGGGGTCGTCCAGTGGCAAAAGGCAAACCTTTGGATAGACAAGTTAGCGCAGTACCTAGAGTTCCAGGAGTACAGTTATAAACAGAACATCAACAAAGGGCAGTACACCTACATAAGTCGCGAACGCTTCCAACGTGAAAAGGAAAGCGAACAAGATGTGAGACGTGAGTACGGTGTGAACGACAAAGGGCAGGTGATAAGGGCGACTATCTTCGCCGATGGCACTAAACAGATGTGGCATTGGGGCACGTTGGAATGTGCGTGGCAGTTGACAAAATGATAGTTGCGTACCCTCCGTGAGCTGTCAAAATGATAGTAGTGTTTACGAAATACTTAGCGCATTATTTATGATAGCTACAGGGGCTATATGGTGACAAAGTGTCAAAGCGTATGAAGTCGGAATGGCTTTGTACGCTTTTTTTTACATACCCCCCTCTACAGGCCTCCACGGGCTTGTTGATAAGTGGTGTAGATACTCCCTAAAGTGCTGTAGGACTGTGGAATACACTCATCTAAAACAGGCCAAAACAGCCATGTTTTCGGTAGAGGTTTTTACGTACTTGAGAGAGTTCTTTTCACTGGTCTACAGCCCTTTAGGGGGTATTTATACTACTTAGTAACTTCATTTATATATAAAACATAGGAATGAATTTCTTATATTATTTATAGGGAATTTATAGTTAAAATATGTAAAATCGAATACAACAAAGATTTAGAAAATAAAGTTATAGGAAATAAAGTTGCCCAGTACAATAAAATGCCCCAAAGTGCTGATTTGTTGTGAAATGTATTTTTGCCATTTTTTTTGCACTTTTTCTAAATGTTTACACGAAATCTTTGAGATTTGTATTTGTCATGAAAAATTTGTTATCAAGCGTTAAAAAGTGTTTCACTGATTTTAGGGAGATTTGAAAATGATGAAAAAACACGTGTAAAGATATTTTGTAAGAAACTTGTGTGGTAATGGGCGGAACTCCGTTAAACTTCGATTTGTCCGAATAGGTGAGTACCTTTGCACCTCACACGTTTGGGAGCGGATAAGACCGCACACCCACACACGTACATTACATATAAACTATGGCAGGAAAGAAAAAGACGGCATTGACCGATACAACCGAAAAGATTACAAAGGGTATGGCGAAAGGAACGCCGCCACCCGTCCCCGAAAACGTAGGCAAGTGCAAAGAGCTTTACGAGGTTCTAAACGTCCGGGGTATTAAAGGCGTTCAGTTAAGAACCGCACAAGAGTGTTTGGATTACGTTAGTGAGTATTTGCACTGGTGTAGGGCGAACCCCTTAACGAAATACGAAATGATTAAGGGCGGGCAGTCGGCTGGTGAGTTAATCGCCTTTCCGATGAAACGTTCACCGAGTGTCGGGGCATTCTGCCTTTTCATCGGGTGGAGCATTAAGGAGTTCAACAAGAACCGTGAAAAGCTGGAGAAGTCCATAGCTGAAAGCGATGAAGCCATCGAACTGTATTACGGGTACTCCTTAATAAAAGAACTGATTGAAACCGATATGGACGAGGGCGCGTTAGCTGGTTTGGTAGACGCTAATTACATGGCGAAGCTACGAGGACTACGAGACCTTAAGGACGTTACGAGCAACGGAAAGGAAGCAGGCACAAAGGCAATGCAGGTTAACGTGTTATCTGCCGAAGCCGTGGACAACATTAAAAAACTCGGCGGTATATAATGTACCGCCTTTAACAACTTTACTAATATGGCAAAGACTTATTCGGCGGTAGTAACCGCGCAGGCTGCAAACGTAGCCTTTCAAATTGAGGTGTCAACGGTTGGCACTATCGTACTGGAACGCTCTATCAACGGCACTACATGGGTTGTCGATAGAAGTATTGAGGACATGTTCGTATGTAGCAATGTAGCGGAATTCAACGTTGCGGGCTGTGTCCCTGGGCAGCAGTTACGCGTATCGTATGAGAACTGTGTAGAGGTGTCCTTTGGTTGCATGGTACAACACCGAGATACAGCGCGCTACGAACTTCGACGTTATCGAAAGTTATCTTCTCGACATGAACGCGGGGGTACTTTACCCGGAGAACGCCACGGCTACAGTGACGGGGCAGAAGTTGCACGTGGCGAACGTAGTTAACATCTATACGGCCATACACAAGGCTATCGCTTCGGTAGCAGGCGCAGAACTCGTTCTACGTGTTACAGGGTTGTCGTCTACGATTAGAGCGCGTGCGGTTACCATTGATAATAAGGGACTCAGGTTCAACTACCCCTTGACTAACGGAGTGAACAAGATACCGGGCGCGGCTTCGGGTTCTACGTCTTTCATCCTCGAGGGTCTAACCGCCGGGGCGTGTGATATTACTATCGAGCAGCTCCCTACGTCAAAGCTAACGGACTTGTCCGGCAATGGTCATCACCTGCATTTGTACGGGTACACCGGGACACCGACAAACGGTATTAACACAGACGGTTGGTTACAGAGTGCGGGCGTTGGTTATGGGGTATCGTACGGACAACCGATACTAACCGATTACACGGTATGCAGTACACGAAAATGGAACGCTACTGTACCCGCGTATGGCCTGTTTGCAAATAAGCCATCGAGTTTCATGCTGGAACGTACAGAGAATTCCGTGCAATACGCCTACTCGTTCAACGCAAAGTCACCGATAACGTTTGAACCTGGAGAGTTCACATACCAATCAAGCGCGAGCTACAACGGCACACCGATAACAAAGGGCAAGGCTCCGGACGCCGATACGCTGATATTGGGGCGCCTCTCTGCGGGTTCGGGAACTCGATTTGACGGAAGCTACAAAAGTTTTGTGCTATTCAACCGCACGCTAACTACCGAGGAACTCGCGTACGTTGAGCGGTGGATGGCTTAAACTCTATTAAACTATAATGCCACAGAGGTTTTAACTACCTTTGTGACATTATTAATATATGGACTTATGAACGTTACACATACATTTGAAAAACTATTAGCCGCATTCGTTAACCCGCGTTATCGTGGTGTGGCAAGCAAGGGGGGCACCCGTAGCGGTAAAACGTGGGCGACCTTACAAATGCTCTACCTATTAGCGAAGTCGGCAGAAAAGCCCTTGTTCATATCGTGCGTCGCCGCTACGCTCCCTATGGTTAAGCGTGGTATGCTGCGCGACTTTAAACTGATGTTGGCGAGTGAGGGCGTTTGGGATGAGAGCGCATTTAACAAAACGGAAATGACGTATGAACTGCCCAACGGTTCGGTTATTGAGTTCTTCGGTTGCGATAATGCCAGCAAGGTACACGGCGCTGCACGTGATGTCCTGTTCATCAATGAGGCACAAGGCATCGCCCGCGAGATATTTCGACAACTCGACATACGTACAAGGAAAAAGGTTATCATCGACTTTAACCCGGTACGTAAATTTTGGGGCGAGACCGAGTTCGTAGGCGAGCGATACATAACAATCCACTCAACCTACAAGGATAACCCGTACTTAACCAAAGAGCAGGTAGGCGCAATCGAGAAGAACAAGAACGATGCCAACTGGTGGCGCGTATACGGCGAGGGCTTGACGGGTGGCGTAGAGGGTAACGTATATCCCGAATATGAAGTTATCGAGGACATGCCCGAGACTTATACAGGTCGTTGCCTGGGGCTTGACTTCGGGTTCGTGAATGACCCTACGGCGATTGTAGACGTGCGTTTCGAGGGTTGGGACTTGTACGTAGACCTACTTTGCTATGAAACCGGGTTGCTTAACAGCCATATCGCCGATTACCTAATCGGGCAGGCGCTTAACCGCGTAGTCACCGTGTGCGATAGTGCGGAACAGAAATCTATTATGGAACTCCAGCAAAGACGCATTAAGGCAATGCCGTGCGTTAAGGGCAAAGGCTCTATATCGGGCGGCATTGCACAGGTGAAGCAGTTCAAGTTGCACGTAACGAAACGTTCCGTTAAGCTACTTGACGAGTTGGATAACTACAAATGGATAAAGGACGAGGGTACGGATACCTACACCAACGTAGCGGTAGACCAGTACAACCACGCGCTTGACGCTTTGAGATACGCAGTAGACTTTTTAATTAGAAAATATAGACCAAAAGGATGAGAAACCCAATAGTTAGAATAATAGAAAAGGGCGTGCGGCTTATGAACCGCGCCGCCTTACTTGCAGTAGCCAACTTCCCCGCATCCGCCACCGTGCGAATGACCAGGGACGAGAAACTACTACTTGACGACCTTTGCAAATACATCGAGCCGTCAAACCTTGCAACCCGTAACGGGAAAGTGATATACAGGTTAGCGCCCTTAGAGGAAATAACGCTTTGGGCTATGTTGGAGACACGCCGTGCCGAGGGTTCGTTAGAACGTATCAAGGCATGGACGGGTGATAACTACGAGGCCTACAGTATCGCCGAGGTTGTGAAGCTGGACAAGTTCATACGCGAGGCACTTAAAGACGCAGACGGGTTGGAACGCATGCTCTTTGCGAGCGTACCGAACACCGAAAGCGCACTAACCGGGGCGGCAGAAGTCAAAGAGGCGAAGAACCTGTTAGGCATAGTGCAGACAGCTGCCGACCTGTTCAAGTGTTCGTTCGAGCAGGCGAAGCAACTGAACTACACGGATTCTATTATAGCCATGAGCAAGAAACATGACGAGGTAGAAAAGGAAAAGAAAGAACTTAAAAAACAACAAAGAAGATGATAGACTTTGAAAGCATTCTAAACACAGCCGAAGCGCGTGCAACTGTATTAGGTTGCCCGCTCGTGTTCGGTGACACAGCCGTACAGAACGTAGCGGCTAACTCGATAGGCGTAGACTTCTTCACGCTTGACGTGACCGACAGTTCGTTCGTAGATATGTCGAACGTTAACACGCCCGCCTACACCCTTGCGGTGCGCTGTATGGGCACATCGGCATACATGAGGGACGATGCCGCGGAAATAGCAACACTCATCCGTACGGACAAGCTATTGAGGCAATTCCTATCGGCGTACGTGTGCAGCTTCGAGGTGTCGGGCTTGTCTATCCGAAAGGTACAGAACGAATATGACACAATCAAATCGGGCTGGGAAGCTACGTTAGACATAACTCTATAGGGTTTAGATAGTCCATTTTATTTAACTACTTTTGCGGCGTGTTCCTCTAATGGTGCACGCCATTTTTTATGTTAATAATCAAAAACAACCTTATTCCCTTTGGCACATATAAAGCCATAAACGTTTGTGGCGTGCTGTTCGTAAAGAAGGGCACGGAAGTTACACCGCGTCTAATCCAATACGAGAAGATACGCACAAAGAACATGTTTGAAATGATGATTGTGGGTTTCTACCTGGTATATGTGATTGAGTTCATATACCGATACATTAAACAGAAGCCGAACGGGCGCTCACGCTGGAAGCAAGCGCACCGGGCCATAAGTTTTGAACGTGAAGCATATTTCAATGCGAACCGACCTAACTATTTTGCTCTTCGCGAGCCTTACCAATGGGTAACATACTGGTGATATGGACAAGAAGATAGTAGACCTGGTTAGGCAGATACGTAACAAGGTAGTGAAGAACTACTACGCTATGCGCTTGAACGCTTCGGGGCGGTTCGACCGTGAAACCATTGTAACCGATTACGGGTCGGGCGTGAAGATAGAAGCGCCCGCCTACGTGTTTCAGATGGAACAGGGCAGAAGCGCGGGCACTATGCCACCTATCAAAGCTATTAAGCAGTGGATTAAAGACAAGAACGCCAACGCAGGCACGGACATACCGGAAGAAGCAGCCTACGCAATTGCATACGTAATCAAGCGGGACGGTATTCGAGTTCCTAACCGTAATAACGCGGGCGGCGTTGTTAGTTCATTGCTTAATGATGCAGAGGTTAAACGCATGACCGCGGAAGTTAACGAGATAATTAAAGCAGAGATTTTGAAAATATTAACAAAGTGATACAATGAGATACAATTTTATGAGTATAGGTATCGGCGTAAGTTCGGACATCCAGGGGATGAGCGAAGTGCTACCTATCGGACAAGGCATAAAACAGAACATGATAATTTCCGAAATCGGGTCGGTTACAAGAATAGACGTTACGGCGGTTGCGTACCGCGTTGACGGGTCGTCCGTCGCGTCCACGCAGCGGGCAACGATTAAGAACGTGTACGAAAATATGGTTGTAGACCTTTCCGCGTTCGCACCGTTATTCGGTACGGACGTGTGTACTATGGAGCTACTAAGTGGCGGCGGTACAGGGCAACACCGCCTTTATTTCCTCAGGCTTTCGCCCAACGTTGGCGCACAGGGTTCTATCCCCGTCTACCCGTTGGGTAGTGTGCGTATCGGGTCTAACGGCGGGGAAAGCGCGTTTGCTGATTACAATTACGCGCAACAGGGTGAGCTACCGGACGCGTGGGACGCGTACGGAGGAGTTAACCTACCCGTGAGTGAAGCCGTAAAAGACGGGCGTATAGGCATAGACGGGCTGTTAGGTGCAACACGGGTACGTTCTATTCCCGCGCGCAGGGACGGCTATATTTGTGATTTGCGCCCGTCCATTGACTACCCCTGGACTAAACATAATATGCACGTTAGCATGTTGTTTATGAATGATGGGGAACGGGATGTTAGGGTACAACTCGCACCCGACAATGTGGACGGGTCGTTTTCTTATTGGGATGTGAAGCCCGGCGAGACCCGAATATTATCCGCATGCTTCGACCACGTAGGAAGCCGCCCGCGGTTTGCGGTATTCGGGCAACAGGGTTTGCAATCATCGTTCCGTGCATCTCGTATCATGGTCACCCGCGGGAACTGTTACCGGCCGTACACACGTTCATACCATGAGCAGGCAGTACACCCGTTGGGTATGGGTGCCTATATAGGTTATCTCACCGACTACAAGGACGGGTATTTTAACCGACTTGAAGACGCGGGCGATGATGGCAAAGCGGTCGGCATTGCGCAAGCAGTGCAAATGAGCGCACAGGGTTTCCCGTTTACTAACAGGCTGTTTTTCCCATATAACACGGAAAACATAGCACAGGGGTTTCCCATTAAGATGGCATACTTTAACACGATAAACGAACACGGGGACCTTCCATCTGATGGCACAAACCCGACAGTAGTTAACAGCGGTTGGGCGCCGGGCGTGTCAGACTTTAACGAGACGTTCGCCACACGTTCGTATGTATGGTACAATCCCACAGCGGGTCTTTTCCTCCCGTATGGTACGGAACGATACAGAAAGAAAGAGTTCCACGATTTGCCAATCGAAAAGAAAGTCGCTTTAAAGTGGCTGAACTCGCGCGGGGCCTTCGATAGCATGTACTTTGCAGATTACACGCTAACACCTCAACTATCAGTAACGGGCGAACTTGAAAGCCTGGACGTAGTCGTTAAAAAGGTGATTACAGAAGATAACGAAGACGCGCTCTTTTACTTGACGCGTTCGCCGCACATTCTCGCATTAACGCCGTTTGACGTTGCACAATGGGGAAAGGCGAAATCAGAAAGTAACGGCGTGTTTGCAACCCGCGGCGGTAACGTTGGCAAAACGTTGACATTGAAATTTAGTGTTACATTAAACAGAGCTTAGAAAATGGATATAACAATACGAATAGGTAACAAGGTAGTAGAGGGTGTGAAGCCCTCTACTGTTAAACTCACCATTAACAACGTAGACCCGTTCATGATCGGCGAACGTACTAACGCATATTCGGCAACGGTGAAAGTGCCGAGAACGGAAATTAACGACACCATATTCGCGTCTGAACGTTTCCCGATGTTCTACAAGAAAAATAACGTGTATATCGCGTATGTGTACTTTGGCGGGCTGGCTTCACCGTTCACCGATGGGCAGTTCGTGGCACAAGTCAAGGCGGAAAAGGACGGGTATAGTATTTCGCTTGTTCAGAATACCGTGAACCCGTCAAACACGAGTTTGCCCGTTTCTACCAAGTCAGTACGTGAAGGTTACGAGTTCGACCCGGTAACCAACACCTTCAACCAGCTAAAGAGGGTCGCCATGGTTAAAGACACGTACTTCGATGCGGTGAACGGTAGAGGGCAGTTTATGTACCCGCCTATCGCCGCGGGGTATTCGCCCGATGAGGTGGAGATAGGTTTCGACCTGGAAGCGCGCGACGTAACGCATAAGGAAATAGAGGGCTTATGGAGTGAGTGCGCGTATATGGGAGCGAGCAATACGATTAACGGGGGCGCGTACCCTAACAGCTATTTCCGCCCTACAAATGCTTTCGTTGACAGTGTTATGGGCAGGTACAATCAGGCAAGTAGCCGAATATACGCAACAGTGGACGTTGGTAGTTACGTGCTGCTGGACGTAGATGTACCGCGTATTATGCTCCGTGCCTATCAGCTAACAACGGATGAAATGAACATAGTGTTGGACCGCACCGACCTACTCCCGAACGGCGCGGTAAAATACGAGGTGAAAGTGAAACAGGACTTCATATATATCGTTTCTAACCGCGGTACAAAGTTCCTGGACTTCTATTTCCATAACACGGACTTAGTGCCGCCGAACGATACCGTTAACTACCGACCTACGAAGTCAGTACCCGTGGAAGATGCGATGCACGTTGCTGTATGTATCTGGTTTATCGAGCAGTTCGACGGACACCAAGTTATGCCAGTAGATATGCCGTACGGGGCTATGGACTTGATAAAAGGCATGTGCCAAATGTTCGCGTGGCGCTATACGTTCGACCACACCGTACCGAGCTTCACCGCGAAGCAAATCATTAAAGGGCACCCGAACACCTACGAAAGTAAAGAGTATGTGGATTGGTCAGGACGTGAGGACGCGACAACGGCGCAATACTCCGAGGTTAGCGGGTTGGGTTCTGAAATGGTTGTCAAGGTAGGTGAGTTTGAATACGTGGTCGGCGGTAACCATAACAACGTTACCCGGCGAACGAACGCATTCAGTAGCTCACTTGCTTTCAAGAAAAAGAAGTACGACGGTACGCCGCGAGTGTTTGACGTGATACACACGAACACGGGCGGTGCTGGATGGGTAGAGGGTGACTATATGAGACACCCGAAAGGATACACCAAGTATTTGAACGATTACTTTCTACCGTTCCAAAACTCATACCAGGTAACTGTAGATGCCAATCTTTCATATTTTGACATTGCGAATTTTAAGGACGATGCCTTATACAGATTTGCTAATTTGGGCGGTTCTTTCTATCTTCGCAAAATTGAAAATTGGGACGCTTCTACGGGTAAATGCAAATTAACTCTTATTAGCGTTGACTTATAAAAACAATCAAGGGCGGGCAGATGTTCGCCCTTTAACAAATCCTAGAGAATGGCAAATGAAAAAGTAACCCTATTAGACCTTTCGTTCAATACGGCGGCAGGTCTTGACGGTTTGGAAGCCCTTATTGCTAAGTCTGTGGAGCTCGCCAGAACAAAGGAGCAGTTGCAGAAAGCAATGAAAGAGGAAAAGCGGACACTTGACGAAGCAACTAAGGCGTACCAAAACGGGAACGTCTCACAAGCGGAATACAAAGCCGCAGTTGAGGCGAGCACCAAGTCACAGATAGCCCTAAAAACGCAAATGCTCGACAACTCGAAAGCCATATCCGATAATAACGCGGCTATCAAGTCAAGCAAAACGCTTCTCGATAGCCAGGCGGATAGCGTAGACGCTTTGAGGGCACAACTCGCAAAGAACACAAAGGAGCTAAACGCTATGAGTGCATCACAGCGCAACAACACCGAGGAGGGGCAAGCGCTCGCCGAGCAGACAAAGGAAATATCTGATAGGCTTAAGGAGATGGAAAGCGCGGTTGGTGACAACCGTAGGAACGTAGGTAACTACACCGAAAGCGTCACGGAAGCTATACAGCAGACAACCGGGCTGGGCAAAGCCAATTCCGCGTTATCGGCTATCATATCGACGGGAACAACGACTTTAAAAACGTTCTTTACGGTTCTAAAAGCTAACCCGTTCGTAGCGATTGCTTCGCTTATCGTAGCTATCGGTTCGGCTGTGGTCGGTGTGATGAAACGTAATGACCAACTAATGGACAGCCTTAAGGCAGCGTTCGCGCCGTTTGAGGTTATCATAGGCCGTATTCTTGATGCCGTAGCAAACATGCTTAGTGTGTTGGGTAAAGCCTTAGAGGTGATTGTAGACGGCGTTACTAACTTCCTGGACATGTTGGGGCTGATACCCGAAGAAACGAAAAAGGCGGCATCCGCTGCGCGTGAACTCGCTAATCAGTCGGTTCGTCTTTACAACCTGGAGAGTGATAACCTTGTAGTCGTGTCGTCACTTCGTAGAGAACTCGAACGGCAGAAGATAATCGTAGGCGATGCGTTGAAGTCCGAGACTGAAAGAGCTGAAGCCGCTAAACGGGGGTTGGACATCCTTAAGCAGATGGAAGAACGCGAGGTCGCCGTACTCAAAGGTAAGTATGAACAAATCAAAGCGCAAAACGATTTAGGCAACTCTACTAAGGAGGATATACGCGCCGAGATGCAAGCGTTAGCCGATTTGCAGAACTTACAAGCACAGTACACATCGCAGCGTAAAGAACTTGAAAACCAGCAAAGCGGATTGATTAAGGCTAACCAAGACGCGGCGAAAGCCCGTGCGATAGCTAATCAAGCGGCCATAGAACGTGCCGAGCAGGAACGCATAAGGAAGTCTATCGAGGAAACTAAAAGGGCGGAAGAAGCGAAAGCAGCTATACAGGCGGCGACTATCAAGGCACAAGAGGAAGCGTTGGCAAATCTCGATTTGCAAATGAAGCAAAGAGAAATTAACGACACTTCGTTAGAAACCAAGATAGAACACCAAAAGGAATATAACGCACAATCGTTGGAACTTGAACGCTATCGCCTGGAGCAGGGTTTAATCACACAGCAGGAATACGCCAACAAAGAATTAGAGGCGCGCATAGCAGCCGAGGAACTCGAAAAGCAACGCCAGGAAGAACGCAGGTCACTCGAAGAAGAACGGAAAGCCATGGACAAGGCTAATGAACTGGAAATCAGGATGTTGGACGCGCAAAATGAATGGGATATGAAACAAGCGGCGTTAGATGCCGCATACCTCCAGGAGATGGAAGCCGCGCAACGTTTGGGGGCGGACACGTCTAAGGTAGTTGAAAAGTACGAGAAGTACAAACGTCAACTATTTGCGGAACGCATCAACGCTGAACTATCAATGGCGGCGGGCGCAGCGGGGCAGCTTGGTGAGCTTTTGGGCAAAGAGAGTAAAGCGGGTAAAGCGTTTGCGGTTGTCCAGGCAGTTATTAATACGCATTTGGGTGCAACTAAGGCGCTGGCGTCGGGTGGCTTTTTGGGTATCGCGCAGGCGGCTATCGTTATCGCCACGGGTATGAAGCAAGTTGCCACAATCACCAAGCAGAAAGAACCCGATACTAAAATCGACAGTTCCGTTAAGAAGTACGCAAAGGGTGGTATGATTACCGGGGCTTCCCATGCAGCGGGCGGTGTAACGTTTACCGGAAGTAACGGACAAGTGTTTGAAGCCGAGGGCGGCGAGAATATGTATATTCTAAAGAAGTCAGCTACGGCGGACATTGCAGCCCTTTCAGCGTTCAATGAAGCGCACGGCGGCAACTCGTTCGGTACCTCGGGTCTGTACAAGTTCGCCAACGGCGGACAAATCAATACGCTAACGGGCGGCGGGTCTAACGCGGCGCAGGCTTCGTTCTCGCGTGAGGCGCTGAACCAATTAGCGGAAGTAGTTATTGCGGGGGTTGCTTCCATGCCTAACCCGATTGTAACCGTAACAGATATTAATAGCGGACAGTCTGGCGTTAGTGAGGTTCAAGTGGCTTCTATTTCTTAAATCAACTCGTGTAAAGGTGGCAATACTATAAGTATTGTCTATCTTTGCATGTGTTACAACAAAAACAAACTTATGAAATTTAAAAAATTACGAATTATCGAAGCGGGACTAACCGCAAACAGCGCACCGAAAGAGGACGGAAGCTACTTGCCGCTCTACATAACCGAAGAGGCTGTACAGAGTGTTGTGACATTGGGCAACATGAAGCCTATACACTGCCGCCGAACTCATAACGGTGACGATATGTTGGACGGCTATATAGGTAGCTTCTCAAATTTCGTTTATGAAAACGGCGTAGCATATGCAGATTTGGAACTTTCAACCGCTTTAGAGGTTGCCTATCCGCAGGAAGCAAAGTTTATTGAAACTATGATTGAAAAGGAAACCTCTATGTTAGGCGTTTCAATCATGGGCACAAACGAACTTGTAGAGAACGCGGAAAACAATCGGTTCGACATACCACAGTTCA
>OGKY01000544.1_pt1 | contig 15425 bp, 10 predicted proteins | sample 1572731 | NCBI WGS metagenome assembly OGKY01 (sample SAMEA2581924, study PRJEB24529) | metagenome | biome: Human gut stool | place: China | collected 2011
GGAGACCAGCAGGGGCAGGCTGACGAAAGCCTCTTCGTAGTGGGTCGTGACCATGCCGGTGAAGGTAGCAGAGAGCATCAGGATGAGCAGCCAGGGGATACGCTGCTTGGCGTGGGTCCAGACGCTGGTGCCGAAGTAGGTGGTGGCATCGTCGTCGGGCAGAATAGCTGCCATCTTCTGCATATCCTCGGTGCTCTCATCGGTCAGGACGTCGATAGCGTCGTCGATGGTGATGATACCGACGAACATGCCCTCGTTGTCCAGAACAGGCATCGCGGTGAAGTCGTAGCGCTGCATCTCGCGGGCCACGAACTCCTGGTCATCCGTGACCTTCACGGTGACGACATTGTCGTCCATGATGTCCACGATGGGGGTAGAGGGGTCAGACAGCAGCAGACTGCGGGCCGACACGACACCCAGCAGGCGGTTGCGCTCCACCACATAGCAGGTGTAGACCGTCTCAGCGTTCTCACCCTGCTTACGGATAGCGGCGAAGGCGTCACTGACGGTCATCTCCTGCCGCAGACGGACGTATTCGGGGGTCATCAGGCTGCCGGCCGAGCTCTCGGGGTAGTTCAGCAGCTTGTTCAGGCTCTCGCGGGTCTGCTTGGAGGATTTCTCCAGCACCCGCTTGACCACGCCTGCGGGCATATCCTCCAGCAGGTCGGCAGCATCGTCCAGGCTCATCTCCTCAATGGCGCTGACCAGCTCCACGTCGGAGAAGGCGTTAACCAGGTAATCCCGGGCTTCATCGGACATATAGGCGAAGGCCTCAGTGGCCACTTCCTTTTTCAGCAGGCGGAACACCACCAGACGGTTGTTCTCGTCCAGCTCCTCCAGCAGCTCTGCCAGGTCGGCAGGCTGCTCCTCCTCGGTGACCTCACGCAGCTTGACGTACTGCTTTTTTACCAGCATCTTGAGCAGGCGGCTCTTGGTCAGCATCTCGGGGTCAGCCTTGACCTCCTCGTCCCGGGCTTCCTCTTTCTCGGCCTCCCGGATGTCCTGCTTCAGGTCCTCTGTGGCTTCCTCGTTCAGATCTCTGACCAGCTTCTGGCGCACCTCGTCCGGGATATCAGCAGGCAGCTCCTGCACAGGCAGGGCGGCCTCGGTCAGTTCGTTTTTCTTTTCTTCCATTTCCATTTTGCGTACCTCCTACCGTATTCCGGCGGTTGGTACAGGGCAAAACAAAAAGCGCCGCCAACGGCCCGCATCCACCCTTTGCCAGGGCTTCCACGCGCACAAAGCCGCGCCCTTTCTCCCCGCTGAGAAGTACCCGAACAGCACCTCTTACCGGGCAAAAAAGGCGAACGCAGCCTGCTCCATGTCCCGTCCTATCGCACCAAAACCGCATCTTCGACTATGATCCGGGTCCATTGTCCTGCGTTCACCTCCTAAAGATCTTTTCCACTTTTTATTATAGCGCCGCCCAAAAGGCCGGTCAACCCTAAATGCACCGAATCAGGCGGGAATTTCCACCAAAACACGCAGAAAGCCCCTTCCAGTGCTTGCGGACCACTGAAAGGGGCTTTCTGTTTGGATATTGCCTTGGTGTGAGGAGGAATCATGTACAAGGAATCGGTTGCGGCCCCGGTTCCTTATGTCAGTAGTATAGCACCAAAAGCACGGGTTTGCATGAAAATCCTATGAAGAAATTGTAAAATAGCGAGAAGATATTTTTATCGCACCCTTGACAAAACGGGATATATCATATATTATAGAAATAGGATATATCCCATAGAGGAGGGCTGCCGCTTGGAATGTTACGATGTAGACTTCTATCATAAGGAGAATGGCGACTGTCCGGTAGATGATTTTCTGGAATCCCTTGACACCAAAATGCGTGCAAAGGTATTGGGTGCTGTCGCACTGCTGGAAGCCAACGGACCACAGCTGCGAGAGCCCTACTCCAAGTTTATTGGGGACGGGATTTTTGAGATCCGTGCTAAGCAGAGCAGCAATATCACACGTGTTCTGTATTTCTTTTACATTGGAAAGCGCATTGTTCTGACCAACGGCTTTATCAAGAAAACGCAAAAAACGCCACCAGAGGAAATTGCCCTGGCCAAAAAATATCGTGCAGACTATCTTGAACGAAAGGAGAAGATATCGTGAGTGATTTTCGGAATTTTCTCAACAAACAACTGGAAGACCCTGAATTCAAAGCGGAGTGGGAGGCACTTCAGCCAGAGCTTTCGCTGGTACAGGCAATGATCGATGCCCGGAAGGTAAGCGGCCTGACCCAGAAGGAGCTCTCGGAGCGTACCGGCATTGCTCAGGCAGACATCAGCAAACTGGAAAACGGCAACGCAAATCCTTCTCTGCGGACGCTGCAGCGCCTTGCCGCCGGTATGGGAATGCAGGTCAAAATTGAATTCATTCCTGCTCCCGCAAAATAGTATATGGATGAGAGAACCGCTGTATGGAACATTCCGTACAGCGGTTTCTGTTTCCTTACACAAAAATACGCCCCGTTCACTGTAAAGTGAGCGGGGCGCTAAAAACGGATTCGTTTTTGACTGCGGCAAGATCCCTGCAGGGCAGGTCTTATGCAGCAGGCGGAACAAGGTATCTGTTGCCAGACCTTATGCTCCTGACACACGCGGGGTGTGCTTTCAAGGACCCTCGCGGGCGCTTTGGTATTTCAAACACCCTGCCCGGCGCGGTTCGCGGGCCGCGGCGGGCGAGGGAATGAAATCAGAAGTTTGCGCAAATGCTCGTTTGCACGTTCATCATGCTCTGCTCAGGGCGGCGGGGCCGCAGTTTCGCACTGCTGCGTTGCGCAGTAATCGCCAGTGCGGAGCAGCCGCCTTGCGGACTAGGGTGCCGCTGCGGCCATTGCCAGCCATTGTTCAGAAAACAGGATTACTTGTACAGCTCGACCAGACGGGTCAGGTGCTCGTAACGATCGTTTGCAACCTGCTCGTTGCGTGCGAACAGAGCCTTTGCACGCTCGGGGAATGCACGGGTCAGGCGGCTATAACGGGTCTCGTTTGCCAGCAGTGCCTGATACTTCTCGGCATCCACAGCCTTGGAGGTCAGGGTGAAGGGGTTCTTGCCCTGAGCCTTGTTGGCCGGATTGAAGGTGAACAGGTTCCAGTAACCAGCCTCAACTGCCTTCTTCATCTCGTTCTGGCAGTTGGTCATGCCGCCCTTCACACCGTGCAGCTCGCAGGGAGCGTAGCCGATGATCAGAGAGGGGCCGGGATAAGCCTCAGCCTCAGCGATTGCCTTGACAGCCTGGTTCATGTTAGCGCCCAGAGCGATCTGAGCAACATAGATGTAACCGTAGGTCATAGCGATCTCAGACAGGCTCTTCTTGCTGATCTCCTTACCAGCAGCAGCGAACTGGCAGACCTCACCAATGTTGGAAGCCTTGGATGCCTGTCCACCGGTGTTGGAGTACATCTCAGTATCGAAGACCATGACGTTGACATCCTCGCCGGAAGCCAGGACGTGATCCAGGCCGCCGAAGCCGATGTCGTATGCCCAGCCGTCACCACCGAAGATCCAGACGGACTTCTTGGCGATGAACTCCTTGCTCTTCAGGATCTCAGCGGACTCGGTGCAGCCAGCGGCAGCAGCCTTCTCCAGCTCAGCGATCAGAGCCTTGGCGGGTTCGTCGTTTGCCTTGGTGTTGTTCTTGGTCTCCATGAACTTGTCGAAGGCAGCCTTCAGCTCAGCGGAAGCCTTGTCAGAACCAGCAACCTCAGCAATGCGCTTGATCAGGTTCTCACGAACGGTCTTCTGGCCGAGGTACAGGCCCAGACCATGCTCAGCGTTATCCTCGAACAGGGAGTTGCACCATGCAGGACCGTGGCCGCTGTCCTTGTTGACAGTGTACGGAGAGATGGAAGCAGTACCGCCCCAGATAGAGGAGCAGCCGGTAGCGTTGGAGATGTACATCTTCTCGCCGAACAGCTGAGTGATCAGGCGAGCGTAAGAGGTCTCGGCACAGCCTGCGCAGGAGCCAGAGAACTCCAGCAGGGGCTGGTTGAACTGAGAACCAATGACGGTGTCATCAGCAAACTTGCTGGGCTTCTTGGAGATGTTGGCCACGCAGTAGTCGAAGACTGCCTGCTGATCGGCCTGGCTCTCCTGAGGAACCATAGCAATTGCCTTGGTGGGGCAGACGGTGACGCACTCGCCGCAGCCCATGCAGTCCAGAGGAGAAACAGCCATCACAAACTTGTACTCGTTTGCGGGGCGGTTGTCACGGCTCTTGGTCTGAGCAGGAGCAGCTGCCAGCTCGTCAGCGGTCAGCTGGAAGGGACGGATGGTTGCGTGAGAGCACACGAATGCGCACTGGTTGCAGCCAACGCACTTGGAAGCATCCCACTCGGGGACGTTCACAGCGGTGCCGCGCTTCTCGTAAGCGGAAGCACCCTGCTCCCACTCGCCGTTTGCGTTAGCAACGAAAGCAGAGACAGGCAGGCTGTCGCCGTCCATACGAGCGATGGGCTCCATGACATCACGGATCTGCTTGACCAGCTCCGGACGGCCGGTGAGAGCCTTGGGAGCGGGATCAGCCTCGGGGTTGGACCAGGAAGCGGGAACGTCGACCTTGTGGATCGCGTCAACACCAGCATCGATGGCCTTCCAGTTCATCTCAACAACGTCCTGGCCCTTCTTGCCGTAGCTCTTCTGAGCTGCCTGCTTCATGAAGTTGACAGCGTCCTCGATGGGCATAACGTCAGCCAGCTTGAAGAAAGCGGACTGCAGGATGGTATTGGTGCGCTTGCCCATACCGATCTCGATTGCCTTATCGATGGCGTTGATGGTGTACAGCTGAATGTTGTTGTCAGCAATGTACTTCTTGGCCTCAGCGTTCAGGTGCTGGCCCAGCTCCTCATCGGTCCACTGGCAGTTGATCATGAACACGCCGCCGGGCTTGACATCCTGGACCATCTTCATGCCCATGTGGATGTAAGCGGGGTTGTGGCAGGCCACGAAGTCAGCCTGGTTGATGTAGTAGGGGCTGCGGATGGGCTTGTCGCCGAAACGCAGGTGGCTGATGGTCACGCCGCCGGTCTTCTTGGAGTCATACTGGAAGTATGCCTGAACATACTTATCAGTGTGGTCGCCGATGATCTTGACGGAGTTCTTGTTTGCGCCGACAGTACCGTCGCCGCCCAGACCCCAGAACTTGCACTCCTTGGTGCCAGCAGCTGCGGTGATGGGAGCGGGCTTGACCTCGGGCAGGGACAGACCGGTGACATCATCGGTGATGCCCAGGGTGAAGCGCTCCTTGGGCTGATCCTTCTCCAGCTCCTTGAACAGAGCGAAGATGGAGGACGGGGGAGTGTCCTTGCTGCCCAGGCCGTAACGGCCGCCGGTCAGGACGACATCGTTCATGCCGGCCTCACGCAGGGTAGCAGCAACATCCAGGTACAGGGGCTCGCCCAGGGAGCCGGGCTCCTTGGTACGATCCAGAACTGCAACCTTCTTTGCAGTCTTGGGCAGGACCTTCAGCAGAGCGGAGGACACCCAGGGACGGTACAGGCGGACCTTGACGATACCGACCTTCTCGCCCTTGGCGTTCAGGTAATCGATAACTTCGTCAGCAACGTCGCAGACAGAGCCCATAGCGATCATAACACGGTCAGCATCGGGTGCGCCGTAGTAGTTGAACAGATCGTAGTTGGTGCCCAGCTTCTCGTTGATCTTGGCCATGTACTTCTCGACCACTGCGGGCAGTGCGTCGTAAACGGAGTTGCAGGCCTCACGGTGCTGGAAGAACACGTCGCCGTTCTCGTGGGAACCGCGCATCTTGGGGTGCTCGGGGTTCAGAGCCTTGGCACGGAACTCCTCAACAGCCTTCATGTTGCACATTTCCTTCAGATCAGCGTAGTCCCACTTCTCGATCTTCTGGTACTCGTGAGAAGTACGGAAGCCATCGAAGAAGTTCAGGAAGGGAACCCGGCCCTCGATTGCTGCCAGATGGGCAACAGGGGACAGATCCATAACTTCCTGCACGCTGCTCTCGACCAGCATTGCGAAGCCGGTCTGGCGGCATGCCATAACGTCGCTGTGATCACCGAAGATGTTCAGGGACTGGGTAGCAACGGTACGTGCAGAAACATCGAACACGCAGGGCAGCTGCTCAGCAGCGATCTTGTACATGTTGGGGATCATCAGCAGCAGGCCCTGAGAAGCGGTGAAGGTGGTGGTAACAGCACCTGCACCCAGAGAGCCGTGCACAGCGCCGGCAGCGCCGGCCTCAGACTCCATCTCGACGACCTTGACCTGGTTGCCGAAGATGTTCTTCTGACCAGCTGCGGACCACTGGTCCACAGAGTCAGCCATCGGAGAAGACGGGGTAATGGGGTAGATAGCAGCCACGTCCGTGTAGGCGTATGCTACATGAGCGGCAGCGGTATTGCCATCCATGGTTTGCTTTGCTCTAGGCATTTTTCTTCCTCCATTGTTCAGAATTTGGTACCTTTTGCGCGGGGCAATCGCGCCCCGCTGGGGCCGGAGAACCCCAAAAGGCACTATTGCTCATATATTATATTAGCAAATTCCGCCCTCAAAGTAAATGCAAACCCACTGGCAAAACGCAACAAAATTTCAAGAAATTTTTTGGTGCTTTTTTACGCTTGTGTTTTTTGTTGCATCTAACTTGACAGATTATTAAGAATCCGGCTTTTTTGCTGTATTTTTCTTAATTTATCCTCAATTTTAAATTGACAACCGACGCTTTGTTGCCGTAAACTTGAACCAGCATCATTATCATCTGGAAAGGACGCAAATACGATGGACGCTGCACATTTTGAAAAGACGCTCACAAGTGAGGTGCTGTTCGAGGGCCGGGTGGTCACCCTGACCAAGGATACCGCCCTTTTGGAAAATGGAAAGACCGCCACCCGCGAGGTGGTCCACCACCACGGCGGGGCCTGCATCGTACCGTATTTTGAGGACGGCACCCTCTGCATGGTGCGCCAGTTCCGCTACGCCATGCAGCAGGAGCTGTGGGAGCTGCCCGCCGGCAAGCTGGAAAAAGGGGAGGACCCCTTTGAAGCCGCCAAGCGAGAGCTGGAGGAGGAGTGCGGCCTGACCGCCGACAAGTACACCTCCCTGGGCGAGTTCTACCCCACTGTGGGCTATGATACCGAGATCATCTACACCTGGGTGGCCACCGGTCTGCACGAGACCCGGATGCATCTGGATGCGGACGAGTTCCTGACCCCTGACCGGGTACCGCTGACCCAGGCCTATGAGATGGTGATGCGCGGGGAGATCAAGGACGGCAAGACCATTGCAGGCGTGCTCAAGCTCAAGGCCCTGTTGGACGAGGGCAAGCTGTGAACATTCTCTACGAAGATACTGCCCTTGTGGTGCTGGACAAGCCCGCCGGGCTGACCAGCGAGGAGGGCGTGCCCGCTGCCCTGCGCCAGCGGTGGGGCAGGCCGGATGCATACGTTGGGGTCATCCACCGGCTGGACACCGGTGTTTCGGGGCTGATGGTCTATGCCAGAACACCCGGAGCCGCAGCGGCCCTGACAAAACAGGTGACGGAGAGCCAGCAGGCCTATGCCATTCTGGACGACAGGGCAGAGGCTGGCCCCGGTGCACCGGCACAGCCCTGCTTCCTTAAAACATACCGGGCCGTGATCGCAGGCGGGCCGGACGAAGCGCTGCCGCCCGAGGGCATCCTGCGGGACTATCTGTTCAAGGACAGCCGGAAAGGCCGGGTCTTTCCGGTAAAGCGCCCCCGCAAGGGGGTACGGGAAGCCGTGCTGGAATACCGCATCGTAGAGACAGCACCGGACGGTTCCCTGAGCCTTGCGGAGATCACGCTCCACACCGGGCGGACACATCAGATCCGGGTGCAGTTTGCCTCCCGGAAGCACCCGCTTTACGGAGACGGCAAATATGGCAGCCGGTTCAAGGGGGACATTGCCTTGCAGAGCGCAGGGCTGCAGTTCGTCCACCCGGAGACCGGCAAGCCCATGGCCTTTTCTCTGCCCCTGCCCGCCGCCGTACCGTGGAAGGAGTTTTTGGAATAAGGCTGTTGCACATGGTCAACATCCTCGCCCTCTCCGTCACCTGCGGTGACACCTCTCCCAAAGGGAGAGGCCTTGGCAAAAAGATGAAGTTTGCGTGGACTGCCAAGGGCTCCCACTTTGGGGGAGCTGGCGAGCGGAGCGAGACTGAGAGGGCAAGGCCGTTTCCAAGTATCATCTTCCTTCATTTTTGCATACCCTAAAGCAAAAGTGAGGTGTTCTGATATGAAAACGATCCAAAGCCGTTCCCCCGATTTCTTTCTGGGGGCCACCACACCGGCGGGCTTCAAGGGTTATTTTGAGCCGCTGCGCCGGGAGCCCGGGATGCAGATGCTTCTCATCAAAAGCGGGCCGGGATGCGGCAAATCCACCCTGATGAAGCATCTGGCCCAGGCCGCCGAGCAGCAGGGCCAGCGCATCGAAAAGATCCACTGTGCCAGCGACCCGGACAGTCTGGACGGGGTCATCTTCCTCGACCAGAAACGCGCCATCATCGATGCCACCGCGCCCCATGTGGTGGAGCCGGACGCGCCCGGGGCTGATGAGCTGGTGGTGAGCCTGTACCACACCATCGATGCCGGAAAGCTGGCTCCCCACCGGGACGAGGTCAAGGCCCTGTTTGCCCGGAATGCCGCCCTGCGGGGCCGGGCAGCCCGGTATATCGCATCGGCGGGCAGCCTGATGCTGGACAGCCGCCGGGCCGAGGCCTGCAGCGCCAACTTTGAAAAGGTGCGCCGCTACGTCAAGCGGCTCTGCACCCGGCTGCTTCCCCGCACCGAGGGCACCGCCAGCGAGGAGCTGCGGCTGCTCTCAGCCATCACCCCCAAGGGGATGGTATTCTACCGGGGCACGGTGGAAGCGCTGGCCGACCGATATGTGGTATTCCGGGATGATTATGGGGCGGTCTCCCGCCTGCTGCTGGAACTCATCCGGGCCGAAGCACTGGCCCGGGGCTACCATATCATCACCTGCCCCTGTGCCATGCACCCTGAAGATCAGATCGACCACATCTTCATCCCGGCCCTGCGGCTGGCTTTTTTGACCGACAACCTCTGGCATCCCATCCAGCTGCCCGGCGTGCAGGCCGTGCGCTGCACCCGCTTTGTGGACCGGGAGAATCTGTCCGGCTTCCGCGCCCGCCTGCGCTTCAACGACCGTGCCGCCTCCGAGCTCATCGACCAGGCTGTCGCCCTGATGGCTCAGGCCAAGAACTGCCATGATGAGCTGGAGACTTATTACCGGGCCGCCGTGGATTTTGACCAGGTGAATGCTGTTGCAGCAAATTGTCAAAAGATCCTGGGTCTCGGGTAGGCCCTGCTCTGTACAGCCTGACCGAAGCGCAGAATTTCAAGAGAAAGGAAGTGAACCCCATGCCAACCATCCGTCTCTCTGTCCGGGAGCTGGTGGAGTTCCTGCTCCGCACCGGCAGTATCGACAGCCGCTTTACCGGCTTTGACCGGGCCAACGAGGGCGCACGCATCCACCGCAGGCTCCAGAAGGCGGCGGGTGAAGGCTACGCCGCCGAGGTGTTCCTCACGGCAGAGCGGACGATGGAGGGAATCGGGTTCACCATCGAGGGCCGTGCCGACGGCATTTTTACCGATGAGGACGGCACGGTGGTCATCGACGAGATCAAGACCACCGCCGCGCCCACCGATGCCATCACGGAGGACATGAACCCCTGCCACTGGGCGCAGGGCATGGCCTACGGGGCCATCTGCGCTGAGCAGCAGGAGCTGGAAACACTGGATGTCCGGCTGACCTATTACCAGATCGACACCGATGAGATCATCCGCTATACCCGGCACTTCTCCGCCGCTGAGCTGGATGCGTTTCTCAACGACTTACTGCGGCAGTATCTTCCCTGGGCACGACGGCAGCTGGATTGGGTGGAAGCCCGAGACCGAAGCCTTGGGGCCCTGCAATTTCCGTTTCCAGCTTACCGTCCCGGGCAGCGCGCCCTTGCCGGGGAGGTCTATCGCGCCTGTGCTGCGGGCAAGGCAGAGCAGAAGGGCGGTACCCGGCTGTTCTGCCAGGCACCCACCGGCATCGGCAAAACGATGAGCGCCCTCTTCCCTGCCCTGAAAGCCATGGGCGAGGGCAAGGGGAAAAAGATCTTCTACCTGACCGCCCGCAACACGACACAGGCCGCTGCCGAGGATGCACTGGCCCGTCTGCGGGCGGCAGACCCGGCGCTTTCCCTGCGCAGCGTGACCCTTTCTGCCAAGGAGAAGGCCTGCCTGTGCAAGGATGCTGAGGGCCGTCCCGCCTGCCTGCCGGAAGCCTGTCCCTACGCCAACGGCTACTACGAGCGGCTGAAGGATGCGCTGGCCGACCTGCTGGACAGCGCCGTCCCCTATGACCGGGCCGCCCTGACCGAGACCGCCCGGCGGCACAGGGTCTGCCCCTTTGAGCTGGGGCTGGACCTGAGCGAGTGGTGTGATGTGGTCATCGGAGACTACAATTATCTGTTCGACCCCACCGTGCACCTGCGGCGCTTTTTCGATGCGGCAGACGACTACATTTTTCTCATCGACGAGGCCCACAACCTGCCGGACCGGGCCAGAGCCATGTACTCGGCACGGTTCTGCAAGAGCAGCCTGACCGATGCCAGACGGGCCATCGGCAAAGGAAAAAGCGCACTGAAAACCGCGTTGACAAAGGCAGACAGGGGCTTTCTGGAAGCGCGCCGGGCGGTAACGAAGCTGGCCCCCCGCCGGGGTCCATCGCCCACCGAATCGCCGGCAGAGGATCTCGCCCAACAGACCAGCCTTCTGGACACCGAACCGGCAGAAGCCGCCTTCCCGCTGCCGGAGCCTTTGCTGGCGCGGGATGGCACAGTCTTTTTGCAAGAGCTGCCGAAGGAGCTGCTTCGGCTGCTGTTCAGCCTGCAGGCCCCCCTGCAGGAATGGCTGGAGGCCAACCCGGAGGCTGATGCCCACGCCCAGCTGCTGGAGCTCTACTTTGCGGTGCAGGATATCACCCGGGCAGCAGAGCGGTACGACACGCATTTTGTCACCCAGCTGACAGCCCGGGGCAGCGAACTGGAATGGGAGCTGCTCTGCCTTGACCCTGCCCCCTTTGTGGATGCCAGCCTTGCCGCCGGGCGGGCGGCGGCACTGTTCAGCGCAACGCTCACCCCGCCGGGCTACTACCGCTCCGTGCTGGGCTGTCCCGATGCCCGGGCCGTGGCTCTGGAAAGCCCGTTTCCGCCCGAACATCTGGGGCTCTACTGCCTGCCCGGCATCTCCACCCGCTACCGGGATCGGGAGGCCAGTGTTCAGGCCGTCTCAGATGCGCTGGCCGCACTGGCCCGGGCCAAGGTGGGCAACTATCTGGCCTTTTTCCCCAGCTACGCTTATCTGCGGCAGGTATATGAGGACTTCACCGCCCGTTACCCGGACATCGGGACGCTGGCCCAGGAGAGTGGTCTGGACGACGCGGCCCGGGCGGCGTTTCTGGAACGGTTCGGCCCAAGCCCCGCAAAAACGCTGCTGGGCTTCGGGGTCATGGGCGGCATCTTCGGCGAGGGTGTAGATCTGGTGGGCGACCGGCTCATCGGGTGTGCCATCGTGGGGGTGGGCCTGCCTCAGGTGAACCCCCGTCAGGAGATCCTGCGCCGTTACTATGACGAGGCGGGCGGCTCCGGGTTCGACTACGCTTACCGTTTCCCGGGCATGAACAAAGTGCTGCAGGCGGCGGGCCGGGTCATCCGCACGCAGGAAGACAGGGGCGTGGTGCTTCTGCTGGATGACCGCTTTGCCCGCGCCGAATACACCCGCCTGTTCCCCCGCCACTGGCACCAGCTCCAATACCTGCGCAGCACCACAGAGCTGGAGCAGCAGCTTGCCGCCTTCTGGGCACGGAACCAATAGAAAAAAGCCTGTCGGCGCAAGGCTTAATAGTGACAAGTAACTATTTTGTCGCAGAGAACGGTGTGACCCGAAGGTCACGCCGTTTTTCTGTGTTCATAGGTTGTTTGCGTGATGATAGGCTCGGAAATAACGGGAATATCTACATCGTCCACGAAGTTGAAGAAAATCTTCACTTTCTGCTTGCGCTTGCCGCTGGATTTGTCCGGGGCATAGACGATGATTTTCTTGATATACTCGTTCACGATGGTCTGTGTCAGCTCCTCCACATCCACATATCTGTGTCAGGGCGATAAAGGCATCCAGACCGTCGTTCATTTCTTCCCGCTGTTCCACCCATTCTTCGATAACTTCAATTTCGAGCTTTAACCGTTCCTGCTCCGCTTCATAGTCCGCAGACATCTTTCTGTATCTGTCCTGATTGAGATTTCCAAGAACATAGTCCTCGTACAGCCGGGCGATGATGACATCCAGATCGGCAAGGCGTTTCTTTGCCTGTTCCAGCTTCTTTTTGTCATCCCGGATGCTGCGCTCCTGGTCAGTCCTGCGGCATTGCAGCCATTCCTCCTGAAAACCGTCCACATCGCTTCGGATATACTCATTGACTGCCCGGATGCGTTCCAGAACGATTTCACGAAGCACATCTTCCCGGATATAGTGGGCAGTACAAGTACCACGGTTGCTCTTGTAGTTGTTGCAGACGTAGTGATCCTGCTTGCCCTCAAAGCTTTTGCTTGTGGCAAAGTGGAGCTTGCCGCCGCAATCGGCACAAAACAGAAGCCCGGAGAACAATCCCTGCCGTTCCGCTTTTGCGGGGCGGCGTTTGTTTTTCCTCAGTTCCTGCACCCTGTCAAACTGTGCCTGAGATACAATCGCTTCCTGTGTGTCCGGCAGATAAAACATATTCTCCGGCTCATTGGGAATCCGCTTTTTCAGCTTGTAGGACTTGGAATAAGTCTTGAAGTTGCAGGTACAGCCTGTGTACTCCTGCCGTTCCAAAATCCCTGCAATGGACTGGTTGCCCCAGTGGTACGGTCTTTCCGGCATCGGCTTTTTCTTTCGCTTGGCATAGAGTGCCTTTGCGGTCATAATCTGCTTTTCTTCCAGAATCCTTGCAATCTGCTCCGGGCCTTTGCCGTCAATGCAAAGGTCGAAGATGAGCTTGACTACCGGAGCCGCTTCTTCATCCAGAATCCAGTGATCCTTGTCCTCCGGGTCACAGCGGTATCCGTAGGGCGGTTTGCCCATGTGCTTCCCACTGGTTCCTCTCTGCCGCAAACTGACACGGACTTTCTTGCTGGTATCACGGGGATACCACTCGTTGAACAGATTACGGATTGCGGCGAAGCCCTCGCTGTCTCCCCGGTTGCTGTCTACGCCATCATTTATAGCGATAAAGCGGACATCATAACTCGGAAAGATAATATCCGTATATTGTCCAACAGTCAGATAGTCACGACCAAAGCGGCTGAGGTCTTTGACCAGCCAGCAGCCCACAAGCCCCTGCTTGACAAGCTCAAAGCCTTCCTGCACACCGGGACGATTGAAGTTCGTCCCCGTATAACCGTCATCCACCAGAATTTTCAGGTTTGTATACCCGTGGTCACGGGCATATCGGGTTAAATACTCTCTCTGATTTGCGATACTGTTACTCTCGCCTTCCTGGGCATCCTCGTTGCTCAGACGGCAATAGAGAATGGTAATTTTCTGCTGATCCAACATAATATCCTCCTTCGGTGGTTGGTCAGCCGACAGTACCGTTGTGCATATTGGAATTATATCATGCTTTTGTGTCGCAGTCATTAACAAATCACCCCCTTGTCAGAAAAAATGAGCCGTTTTACCTTGTCGGTAAGTGGCTCATTTCCATCACACTCCGTTTCAATCACATACCATGTGTTTCCGATCTTGCACTCAATGGTTTTGCAGAAAGAGGACTGTGCCGCTTCCCAACGCTTGCGGCATTCTTCCAGAAAATCAATAGGCGGCTCAAAAATCGGATCGAAGCAGGAGCAAATATCAATATAGCCGATGGCATCGTTGATTTCTTCCATCGGGGCATCTTCCATAATCATCTTGTTAATTTCATCTACGGTTTTCTTCATAGGCAAATAGTTCCTTTCTTAAATTTCCATGTCCTGTCCACGATTGCGGGCAGGGTGTTTGTGTTCATACAGTTCCTTTCCCCTGGCGAGGATGGCATTGATAAAAGCCCAGACCTTTTCAGATGCAATCTCAATCGCATCCAGGAAAGGCTGGGCTTTTTGTTTCAGCTCCTCATAGTCTTTGTTCAGTTTTTCAAAACGGTCTTTCCATATCTTTGCGTTTTTATCTGCCTGCTCGAATTTCTGCTTGTATTTCAGCTTCTCAGACTTTTCCGCAAAGCTGCTGACCGCATAATCCTTTAGCGTGCGGCACTCATCCGCCGTCATGGTAACATTTCCCGTAATGGGATTTTTCTTGCCCATCGACTCAATCTCATGTGCAGTCATAGCAACAGACTTAGCAGCCTGAGTTTCCTTTTTCAGAGCTTCCAGTTTCTTTTTCTGCTTCTCCGTGGCAGCTTTGGCATCCGCTAAGCTCTGCTCGGCCTGTGCCACCTGTCCGGTCACAGCTTCCAAACGCTGCTGTTCGGCCTGTACCTTGAACTGTGTCACCGTCAGATGTTCTTCGGTGCTGCCACATTCTCCACGCTCTACATCGGTATAACCAGCGTTTCGCATGAAATTGAAAAAGTCATCCTGCAGCACACTGTAGGACGACTTCAAAATCTTTTTCTCTTTTGCGTTCAACATAGGATTTCCGTTTTCATCAAGAACGGGTTTGGATTCCCACTTCTTACTGCGGCTGACCTGTGTGATCGTTTCCTTTACCGTTCCCCGGAGGGATTCATCCTTGCATCGCTTCGACCACAGGATTTGTTTCTCCACCACCGGGATATAAACCACATGAAGGTGATAGTGGTACACATCCTCACCCAGAGCTTCCGACATTGCCCGGTTGCGCTCGTCGGCATGCATTACAGCGGAGAGGATATACTGCTCACCGCCCACGATCTCCACGGCGGCTTTATAGGCATCGGCATAAAACTGTTTTGCAAACTCATAGCCGCCGTGGTTGTAGAAATAAGCGGAGTTCACATCGAAAACCAACTCGCCATATTTGACGGCATCCGGTTTCAGCCCTCTGGTGGAGATGATCTTGTCCTGCTCCATCTGCTCAAACATTTTTACATAATCGTCAGTGGGAGACTTGAAGTGAACATTCAGCGCAGTACGTTCCGGCACGATGTCCACATTGGAATAACGGTCTTTTTCACGCTCATTGTGTTCCTGTACTTTTGTCACATCATCCGGAGTTTCCAAGTCCTGATTTCTGGCTAAGGTACGATCAATTCCATCATTTCTTGCCATAGATTTTTGTCCTTTCTTTAAGATTTGCAGACAGCGGAGGGCTGAGGAACGGCACTTTTTCAAAGTGTAATAACCCACTATTACACTTTCATCCATGCTGGCTACAAAGTGCCGTGGGCTCTCCGAGGGCTCTCCCG
>OGKY01000553.1_pt1 | contig 15134 bp, 20 predicted proteins | sample 1572731 | NCBI WGS metagenome assembly OGKY01 (sample SAMEA2581924, study PRJEB24529) | metagenome | biome: Human gut stool | place: China | collected 2011
GATGAAATTGAATCAAGTCCGGTTATGGAGACCTTATGGAAAACATATCAAAAAAATTATTCTTATGCTGCTGATATTTCATGGCATGCAATTGTGAAGTCAATCTGTGCATTATATGGAAGTATATTGGAGAATATGTATGACACATAAAAAACTGATATGTAAATTACGTTAGCATTTTGAGTTGCCTAAATTCGAAAGTTAGGAAAATCTTAATAATTTCTCAGGCAATCCATTGTGAATTTAGATGTTGTATTTGCTATACTTAATTGGAAATATGAGCAAAGGAGTTGAAAATATGTCTGAAAAGATATTGATTATAGATGACGAGCAAGATATAGCGGATCTGTTGGAGGTCTACTTGAAAAACGAAAATTACGTCGTTTATAAATTTTACTGCGCAACGGATGCCATGTCGTGTATTGAAAGCGGCGACATTGATCTTGCCATTCTGGATATTATGCTCCCGGATATGAACGGCTTTTCACTTTGCCAGCTTATCCGAAAGAAATACACTTATCCAATCATAATGCTAACGGCTAAAATTGAGGAAACGGATAAAATAACGGGGCTGACATTGGGAGCGGACGATTATGTGACAAAACCCTTTCGCCCACTTGAAGTAGTTGCCAGAGTGAAAGCGCAGTTAAGACGTTACAAGAAATATTCACCCGGTATCATCACAGAGAAAATTCCATCGGAACTTTCCTATAACAAATTGTGCTTGAATGTGCAGACCCATGAATGTCTGTTAGACGGGGAACCTGTTTCTCTAACCCCGACAGAATTTTCTATTCTCCACGTCCTTTTGTCAAGTGCTGGAAATGTTGTAAGCATTGAGGAACTGTTTCATGCGGTTTGGAAAGATGAATACTACTCTAAAAACAGCAGCACAATTACTGTGCATATCCGGCATCTGCGCGAGAAACTGAACGATACTTCCGATACTCCGCAGTATATTAAAACGATTTGGGGTGTCGGCTACAAAATTTAAGCGAAAGGAGAACGCTATGAAGAGAAAATCAAATTGTTTGGCAACTATTTTATTCTTAATTTATCTGGCACTTCTGGTTTGGATCATACTGTTCAAACTACAGTTTTCAATCAGTGATCTGGATAAAGTAAGGAGTATAAACCTTATTCCTTTTCACTATGACAAAGAAGTTGGCGCAGCATTTCACTTAACAGAGGTACTCGAAAATTTCTTGATTTTTGTTCCTATGGGCATTTATCTTCAAATGCTTCTGCCAAGAACAAAATTATATGTGAAGTTCATGCTGATTGCTGGAACAAGTTTTTTATTGGAAACTATGCAGTATATCTTAGCAGTCGGACGTTCTGATATTACTGATGTACTCACAAATACGGCAGGTGGTCTTTTGGGGCTTGCTGTATATTCGATGGCAGCCCGGTTAATCGGAAATAGAATAAAAGCAAACAGACTGTTTTCCATTCTGGCAGGCATAGTAAGTGTTGTCGTGATTGGCCTACTTGGCTGTCTTCTGTTTGCTAATCGGTAGGAGGTGTATTCTCATGTCGAAGAAAGAAATGACAACAGAAAAGCGCCTTAAAGTGCGCTTATACCTATCATTGCTGGTTTATACCGTTGTTGGATATGGTTTGACCCTTATCTTGGACTACATCTTTTCAAAATTTGACAACGGTATTTTTTCATGGCTCTACTGGCGGCTCGATCTGCTTTTTATTTTGTATCTGATGATCGGCTTTGTATGTATTTTCAATTACTATTGGAAAAAGCCGTGGGGCTATCTGGATGAAGTAATTGATGCGACCCAAACGGTCTATGAGCAGAACAATCATACCGTATCATTGTCTGACCCACTGAAAGAATTGGAGGCACAACTCAATCAAATCAAAATGTCTGTTCTGTTGAGCAAACGGGCTGCAAAGCAGGCAGAAGAAAAGAAAAATGAAATTATTATGTATCTGGCACATGATATACGCACCCCTCTCACAACGGTAATCGGCTATTTGAGCCTGCTCCATGAAGCCCCTGACATGCCTGAACAGCAAAAGGAAAAGTATGTAAAAGTTGCGTTGAATAAGGCAGAACGCCTTGAAAAGCTCATCAATGAACTTTTTGAAATTACCAAGTACAATGCACATACGGTCATTATCAAAAAAGAAAATATAGATTTACATTGTTTGATTGCGCAGGTAATAGATGAAATATACCCGACACTCTCTGCAAATGGCAACACGGCGGTATTTACTGCAGAGGACAACTTATCTGTGAACGCTGATCCCGAAAAGCTGGCGAGAGTTTTCAGTAACCTTTTACGAAATGCAGCGTCATATAGCTACCCGCAGACAGAGATAACTATATCCGCCAAACGGTTAGAGCATGATATACAGATCACTTTTGAAAATCGTGGAAAAACAATTCCACAGGAACAGCTTAACAGTATATTTGAAAAATTCAATCGCTTGGATGATGCTCGGCTTTCTAATACAGGTGGTGCGGGGCTTGGCCTTTCTATTGCGGAAGAAATTATACATTTACATGGTGGAAAGATTACTGCATCCAGTCAAAATGAAACCATAGACTTTGTGATTACATTACCCCTTTCCGCTTAGGAAAATAAGAATGTGATCTTAGGAATTACTTAGGAATTTAAGTGTGTGATTTTTGAGATTGAAAAGCCTTTGTTCGGTACAATGATATCGAACAAGGGCTTTTTATTGTTCAGCTGAAGCAAAAGAAAGGAGTGTAAGCATGGAACTGAAAATAGAGCATTTAAGCAAGCAGTTCAAAGACAAAACAGCAGTAAATGATGTCAATCTGACGTTGACTCCCGGCGTTTGGGGACTTTTGGGGGCGAATGGTGCAGGGAAAACCACGCTCATGCGCATGATTGCTGATATTATGACACCAACCAACGGAGCGGTTTACTATGACGGAAAAGACATTCGAGAGTTAGGTGAAGTCTACCGAAGCAAGTTTGGCTTTCTGCCGCAGGATTTTGGGTATCACCGGGATTTTACGGTCAAAGATTATTTGGAGTATATGGCTGCGCTGAAAGATATTCCTACAAGGGCAACCACGTAAAAGATCAATCATTTGTTGGACATTCTTTCGCTCTCCGATGTGAAAAAGAAAAAAATCTCCAATCTGTCAGGCGGCATGAAGCGTCGTGTTGGTATTGCGCAGGCTATGTTGAACGACCCGGAGATACTTGTCATGGACGAACCGACAGCAGGACTTGATCCCGGAGAGCGCGTGCGTCTGCGGAATTTCATTTCCGAGTTTTCGCATGATCGAATCGTGTTGATTTCCACCCATATCGTATCTGACATAGAATATATTTCTACGCGCAACGCAATTATGAAAGCCGGAGAAATTGTTGATGTCGGAACTACCGCAGAACTTGTCAAGCGGATTGAGGGCAAGGTTTGGAATTGCATAATTCCGACCTCAAAGCTGCCGGAATGTGAAATGCGGCTGCGCATTATCAATCAGCGAGGCGAAGATTACAATCAGGTTTCTATTCGTTATCTGTCCGAACATTCGGAAATTGATGGGTCTGTTACAACGGAGCCACGATTGGAAGATCTGTATCTGTGGTTGTTCCCGCAGACAGACTTGGAAAAGGAGGACAGATAATATGCGACTCTTTAGACTTGAACTAAAACGTATTTTGAAGTCACGGCGCACCCTGATTTTACTTGCAATCGCACTTTTGCTTTCCGTAGCCATGGCATACCTGCCTATTTCATTTGAGGGTATTAACCGTCCAAACGAAGATGGCACGGTTACAGAATTAGATGGCTTGGCAGCTATCAAGTACGAACAAGATTTATATAAAACATCCGCTGGTGAAGTGACCCCGGATAGGATCAAATCGGCTTTGGAAACTTATCAAAGCTGCGTTCGAGAATATGGGCCGGTCGAGGAAGAGGGCTTTCCTCTGGCTGTATTTGTTGAAAAAATCGTCCCGTTCCGTCACTTGCTGATGGGTCTGTCCGAAGCGTTTGCTGATCCATTAACAGGCATTGGTGCTGATTTAATGGATATTGACCCGAATGACATTGACGGAGCCTATTATGAAAAGTGCGCAGAACATTTACAGGATGTCATGCGGAATGAGCAAAGAGAAAACGAAACCGCACAGCAGAAAGCTCTTGAAAAATATTCAGAACTTGATACGCCATTTTATCTTCATTCTGGAATTTCAAAAGATGCATTTGATTATATTGAGTTTTATATTTTGTTCCTTGCTATTTTGTGTGTGGCAATCGCAGCATCTACTTTCGCCGGAGAATATCAAACGGGCGGTGACAGCATCCTGCGAACCACCAAATACGGGCATAAACAATTAGCAATTACCAAAATTCTGGCGGCATTTACACTTTTCGTTGTTACTTTCCTTGTCGGGATCACGATACACATTCTGATTTTAGATGCAGCGTTCGGGACGGATTGCTTAAAAACATCGTTTCAGATGCGATACTCTATCATTAATCTGCCAAACATCAATCTGGGGCAGTTGCAGATAATTCTCGCAGCAGCGGGCTTACTTTCTGTATTAGCAACGGTTAGCTGTACGTTGTTCCTGTCTGCAAAATGTAAAGACACATTGACAGTTTTGCTGATCTCTATTGTAGTTCTTCTCATGCCGCTTTTTGCTTATGTAGCGATGGGAGCAACATGGCTCTCTACCATACTTCCATCTGCCGGAATTGGTATGCAGAACAATTTCCTTTCTCAGCTTGCAGATTTCAATTATCTGAATATCGGTGGAATGAGTTTCTGGACACCGCATGTTATTTTGATTTCGGCAGGAATTGAATTATTTGTGTTTACATTCTTGGCGATTCATTCCTATTGCAGACATCAGGTAGCATAAAAGAAGTTCAAAATAGAACGAATAGGTTATCTGCAGCGCGACGGCAAAAGAAAAAAAGCCGTCGCAGAGCAGACACATTTTCACGCGCCTATGAAACGGCGGCTTTGATTTTCAGAGCCGCCGTTTCTTTTCGTCTATCCTAAACCAACGACGACCTAACACCGTGTAAATCCACGGCGGCATATAGGAGGATTGCCGCCGTGTCTATTCTTGTCTTTTTTCACAGTACCCATGACCTGCACCAGCTAAAAAAAGCCTGTTTCCAGCAGCGGAGCAATGCGGCCAGCAGTATGTACTATACCATGTAACCAAACAGCAAAATATATTCCATTACGCTCGTATGGCTTTATGCCGTCCGGGCGCTTTTTTGTCCCTGTGGAGCCGGAACATCGGGCCAGCATGGCCCGAACCCTGGCCCCAGTGCCGTTCTCCGCCGCCCCATTCAGATTTACCAAAAAATCTGAATGGAGGAAAGGCAGATGGAAGTTACCATCAATTATAACGGACAAGCTGTGGCCGTGGAGGTTACGCTGGAAGTCTATGAATTTCTTGACCGGGCCGATCACAAAACGGAGAACCTGTTTCATGAACAGCGGCGGCATTGGGATGGCCGGGAGTTTGACGAGTACATCATTACCACCGAGGGTGTAGGGGTCTACGGCGAAACGCCGGAGGAATACCTTTGCCGCATGGAAACGCTGCATGAGCTGATGGCTGTTCTGGACACCTGTACCGAGGCCCAGCGCCGCCGGTTCCTGCTCTATGCGCTTGACGGGCTGAGCCTTGCAGAGATCGGTGTGCTGTGCGGCTGCTCCAAAGTGGCTGTTTATCAAAGTGTGGAGGCGGTCAGAAAAAAATTTATAAATTTCTTTGAGAACAGGCTTAACGAATGACCTGTTTTCTGGCTACCAAGTGAAAGGGATCATTTCCCTTATCTCAGCGAGGGGCGGACAGCAGACGAGCTGCCCGCCTCTCCGATTTTCAGGAGGTAAGCCTATGAAAACAATCAATCTGCGGTGGATGTATCCCCACTACCGGCATGACGAGTTTGTGGATGTTACAGACGAGATATGGACAGCGATGTATCAGGCCCAGCGGGAGATGGAGAACTATGAGCGCCGGAAAGTCTACCACCGCGCCTACTACTCTCTGGACGCATACAGCTGGCTGGAAAATTACGCACTGGAACACAGCAGCTCGCCGGAAGATATTTTGCTGGAACGAGAAGAAATGACCACCCGCCTGCACCTGATAGCAGCTCTGCCGGTGGCTCTGGCTCATGCCACTCCGACACAGGCCCGCCGTGTTCACGCCTATTACATGGGAGGTATCAAGCAGCCGGAAATCTCCCGGAGAGAGGGCGTCCACAGCAGCAAGGTCAGCGTTTCCATTCGCCGGGGGCTGCGGAATATGCGCCGCTGCTATGATGACCTTTTTCAAACAGAGTGAGGGCGTGCCTATGCAGACCATCAATCTCAAACAATATTATCCATTTTGCAAAGAGGACATTTTTGTGGAGGTGTCCGATGAGATCGTCGAAGCGTTTCTTCTGGATAAGAGAGCCGAGGCCGCCAGAGATCGCAAGATGTTCCGGTATAAGGCGTTTTATTCCCTCGATTGTAACGATGGAATCGAAAATGCCGCCATCGGCTGGGCGCAGCCATCGCCGGAGGACTACCTGATAGAAAAAGAAGAATTAGCCGAATACGAAGAACTGATACGGCGATTGTACGAAGCAATTTCTTCCCTGCCGCCTATGCAGGCCCGCCGTGTCCACGCCCGCTATATGCTGGGTATGAAAGTGAAAGATATTGCCGCAATGGAGGGTATCACGCCATCACAGGCGGGAAAATCCATCCATGCCGCACTGCGGAGGCTGCGCCGGTACTTTGCTCGACAGAAATGGACGGTTAATCTATGAGTATTTTCAAAGAAAAGAGGTGCCTGACATGAACGAAAAAATTACAGCCTACCCCCAAAAAGAAGAACGGGAGAAAGTCCTGAAGGAGATTCGGCAGCTTGAAAACCGAAAGAAGATTTTGGAGAACAAGCAGCGGAACGAAGAACGCAGGGTTCGTACCCGCCGCCTGATTGAGCGTGGAGCCGTTTTGGAGGGGATTTTCCCGTTGGCTCCCGACCTTTCCGGCGCAGAGGTCAAAGCATTTTTGATTGCCCTGTCCCATCTTCCGGGGGCTGCGGAATTGACTGCAAACCTGCCAAAATCCGGGGACACGCCATAAGTCCCTTGTTTACAAGGGCGCACTTATACACCGTTGCCGGTGCTGTGCGCCCTGCCGGGGGCGTTGCGTACTTCGTCCGCGATGGGAAGCTACGCTCCCCAAACCCCTTGTGCACTCTGCGCAGCCAAACACCCGCTTTGCGTTTGTCCGGCTCCACAGAGCCTGTTATCCCCTCACTGAAAGGAGGTGTTCCCCATAGATTTCTGTCATATCCCCGTCAGTATTATCAAGCGCAGCGAGGGCCGTTCCGCTGTTGCCGCAGCCGCCTACCGCAGCGGAACCAAGCTGACGAATGAATGGGACGGCCTGACCCATGATTACACCCGGAAGGGCGGCATTGTCCATGCGGAAATCATGCTGCCCGCCCACGCCCCGCCAGAGTTTGCAGACCGCTCCACCCTCTGGAACAGTGTGGAGCAGATCGAGAAAGCCAGGGACAGCCAGCTTGCCCGCGAAATTGAGGCGGCGTTGCCCCGCGAACTATCCAGGGAACAGCAGCTTGCCCTTGTCCGGGCCTATGTGAAGGAGAATTTTGTGGACAAGGGGATGTGCGCCGATTTTGCCATCCACGACAAGGGAACCGGCAACCCCCATGTTCATATCATGCTGACCGTCCGGCCCCTGAAAGAAAATGGCGCATGGGGCGCAAAGTGCCGCAAGGCATACGACCTGGACGAAAACGGCCAGCGTATCCCGGACGGGAAAGGCGGCTGGAAGAACCACCGGGAGGACACCACCGACTGGAACGACAAAGGGAATGTGGAGATTTGGCGGGCGGCATGGGCGGCCTGCACCAACCGGGCATTGGAGGCCGCCGGTCATCCCGCCCTGGTAGACCACCGCAGCTACAAGCGGCAGGGCATTGATAAGATCCCCTCTGTCCATCTGGGGCCAGCCGCCAGCCAAATGGAAAAGCGCGGTATCCGCACAGACAAGGGAGAAGTAAACCAGCAGATCGCCGCCGACAACAAGCTGCTGAAAGAAATCAAAGCCCGCATTACCCGTCTTTATCGCTGGTCGAAAGCCGAAACGGAAAAACCACAAACACAGCAAAGCAGCTTGACAGCTTTGTGGGAGGCCCAGCAGCAGTTGAACGCTCCCCGCACCCGCACCGGAAAAATCCGGGCCTTGCAGGAAAGCGCTGCGCTGTTCAGCTTTTTGCAGGCAAACGGCATCCAGTCTATGCAGCAGCTTCATGAAAAAATCGCTGATATGAACAGCCGTTACTATGACCTGCGCGGAAAGATCGTCAAGGCCGAGCGCCGGATCACTACCCTTACCGAGCGCGGGGAGATGTGGGAACAGTACAACCAGTACAAGTCCATCCACAAGCAGCTTGCCAAAGTAAAGCCAGAAAAACGGGAACAGTTTGAACAGCGCCACAGCCGGGAACTGATTCTGTATGACGCAGCGGCCCGGTATCTGAAAGAATTGAAAGACAGCGACGAGGCAATCACCCCAAAGGCATGGCAGCTGGAAATTAACCAGCTGGCCGCTGGAAAGCAGACGGACACGCTTGCCATGAAAGCCATGCGGGAGGATTTGAAAGCAGTGGAACGGCTCCGCAAAACCGCCGAGCAGCTGTCCAGACAGGAACGGGACAAGTCTCACGACCGGGAGCCGGAGCGGTAAGGGCTACCGCGTTTTGGCGTACCCCTTTTAGGTGCGTCGCGTTTCACGACACCCTTTTGCGCACAGAAAAACCGCCGTACAGGTTTCCCCATACGGCGGCAGTCGGTTTATTTGCCGAACAAGTCGCTGTGTGTGCCGGTGCGGGCCAGCGTCAGCACCAGAACATCATCTTCTATGCGGTAGACAAGCAGCCAGTCCGGGAGAATGTGACATTCCCGATGGCCTGCCCAATCGCCGGACAGGTCATGGTCACGGTTCTTATCCGGCAGCGGTTCGCCCATCGCCAGCAACGCTACGACCTGCTCCAGCAGTTCGATCTTCAAGCCACGCTTGATGGCTCGTTTGTAGTCTTTTTTGAAACTGGTCGTGTACTTGACGGTATATTTGGTTTCTTTCATCTTTTCAGGTCAGCAAACAACTCGTCAAGGTCATTGTAGCCCTTTACAGACGGGTCTTTTGCAATCCTTTCCGCTTCCAGCATGGCAGCAACCGTTTCTTTGTTCGGCTGTTCCAGCCTTACTTCAAAGGGAATGCCGCCTTCACGAAGCGACTGGCGCACAAAGATGTTAAACGCCGTAGTCAGGTTCATGCCAAGTTCAGTAAACAGTGCGTCCGCCTGCGCTTTCAAATCTGCGTCCATGCGGATACTGATGTTTGTGGTATTTCCAGCCATACGATCAACCCCTTTCTGCTGGCAATTATAGTATATGCTATTTGCACGAAGAAAACAATACTTTGCACGAATGTTTAACAATAAATTCATTGAAGGAGGTCACTGTATGAAGCAAATTATTTTGCCCGTCACTATCCACCTGAATATCCGCCTGCCCCTTGCCCTCTTGCAGCCGGAATCGGCAGACGCGCCCACCGGCCCGGAGCCGGAGGCCCATGCCTGCCAGGGCTGCGGCAACTGCGGCGGGTGTGGGAAGTGCCAGCATGAAAAAAAGCAAGCCTGAACCCGTCCCCGTCATGGACTACCGCCAGTACCGCAGAGCGCGGCGGCTGGTACATGAGTGCTGCAACTATGACGGCGGCCACTGTATCGCCCTGGACGATGGGGAGGAATGTGTCTGTGTCCAGTCTATTTCCTACTCCCTGTTGTGCAGGTGGTTTCGGGCGGCGGTATTGCCGCAGGATAAGGAACTGGAAACGGCGCTGTTCCACCGGCTGAATGCTAAGAAATGCTCCGTATGCGGGGCGCTGTTTACCCCCGGTTCCAACCGAGCCAAATACTGCCCGGAATGTGCCGCACGCATGAAGCGGATCAACGCCGCAAAGCGCAAGCGGAAACAACGGGAGAAATGTCACGCTTTAGGGGCTGAAAAACCCTTGTAAATCAAGGATTTTTTCGAGGGTGTCAAAGGCAGGCTGATAGATTTATCCTCCGACCCCTAAAACGGCCTTAAAATGCGTACAGAATCCCAAGAGAACCACCAAGGAGGAACCCTATGTCAGACAACCGAAAATATTATTACCTGAAACTCAAAGAAAACTATTTTGACGATGATTCCATCGTGCTGCTGGAAAGTATGCAGGATGGTGTGCTGTATTCCAACATTCTGCTCAAGCTGTATCTGAAATCGCTGAAACATGGTGGACGGCTTCAACTTGACGAGGACATTCCTTACACGGCGCAGATGATCGCCACCATTACCCGCCAGCAGATCGGCACTGTGGAGAGAGCCTTGCAGATCTTTTTGAAGCTGGGTCTTGTGGAAGTGCTGGAGAGCGGCACATTCTACATGAGCAACATCGAACTTTTAATAGGCCAGTCCTCTACCGAGGCCGAGCGAAAGCGGGCTGCAAGGCTTCAAAATAAGGCTCTTTCTGCGCCCCGGACAAACGGCGGACATTTGTCCGACATTCGTCCACCAGAGATAGAGTTAGAGAAAGAGATAGAGATAAAGAGAGAGATAGAGAAGGGACGCTCCGCCCGCGCCTATGGCCGTTACCAGAATGTTTTCCTGACGGACGAGGAAATGGCAGACTTGCAGGCCAGCTTTCCCACTGTATGGGGCCAGTACATCGAAAAACTGTCCGAGTACATGGCTTCTACCGGCAAGCGTTATCAGAGCCATGCAGCGACCATCCGGCGCTGGGCCGGTGAGGACGCGAAGAAAGCAGCCCCGCCCTCTCGCAACCGGGATTACAGCGTAAAGGAGGATGAAACCGTATGATTGAGATTACCGCAGAAATCCGGGCGCTGATCGACAAGGCAGCCGCCGGTGTGGAACTGGCTGGGGACGAGTACATAGACCCGGCAGACGGTCTCATCCACTGTAAGAAATGCGGCGGCCAGAGGCAGACTGTTGTGCCATGCTTCGGGAAATCCGGCTACTTTATGCCGCGCTGCATCTGCCAGTGCCAGCGGGAGGCTGAGGAGCAGCGCAAGGCTGCTGAAGAACGGCAGCGCCGCATGGAGCGTATCAAACGCCGAAAGGCACAGGGCTTGCAAGACCGTTATCTGTACGACTACACATTTTCCAATGATAACAGGCAAAACCCATTGATGGACAAGGCTCATGCCTATGTGGAGAACTGGAAAGAGGCATATAAGAGCAATATCGGGCTTTTACTGTTTGGAGATGTGGGAACCGGCAAGTCTTTTTTCGCCGGATGTATTGCCAACGCTCTACTTGACCAGGATGTGCCGGTGCTGATGACGAACTTCCCCACCATCCTGAACCGCCTGACCGGGATGTTCTCTGAGGACAGGTCAGAGTTTATTGCCAGCTTTGATGAATATGACTTGCTTATCATTGACGATCTGGGAGTAGAGCGCAGTACCGAATATGCTATGGAGCAGATGTTTTTCGTCATCGACAGCCGCTATCGCAGCCGCAGACCCATGATTATCACAACAAACTTGAAACTGTCCGAGTTGAAAAACCCGCCTGATCTGGCTCACGCCCGTATCTATGACCGTATTCTGGAACGGTGTGCGCCGATTCTCTTTGACGGGAAGAATTTCCGGGAAGAAAATGCCGGTGCTACCCGACAGGCAGCAAAAGACATTGTAAACAGTAAGCACGATTGATTTTTTACCGGGCGGCACAGACCCGTTCGGAGAAAGGAGCGCCATGAACAAAGAACCCTGTACTATGCAGGTGTCAGACGCCGCTACTGCGTCCAGAGCGCCGGAAAACACGCCGGCGATGGTAAAGAAAATCGGAAAGACAACCTACAAGGTTCATGTCCATTTCAGCAATACCAGCACAGAAACCATGAGCGATAAAATCAAGCGTATGCTCAAAAATGAAATTCAGCAAATGTGACAGACTGATAAACGAAGCCGCCTTGTGCTAAACTGATGATGGTACGCACCAAAATTTTTGTCAAGGAGGACACGAAAATGCTTTACACAGAAAAAGAGAAGCATGAAATTGAACGAGTAAAGGAGGTCTTTGCGGAACATCTGCGGCAAAGCCCTGATTTTGAACTGCTCTGGTCGGACAAGGTAGGCTATGTCTGGCTGACGATTGGCGTCAATCCAGTCTATGTGGATACCGGTATCAGAATCGAATCAGCCGCCGATCTTTGCAGCAGGTGTTTGGATGATGTTGCTACGGATGTTTTGTATATGACGGGCAACGATCATGCACTGGAAGCAGCCGATCCGCTGGAATTGGCCGAAATCAAGCGGCGCTGGGAGCCATATATCAACCAGCTGCCAGACTATGCGTATCTCTGCAAAGACCTGCTGAACAGAAAAATGTAATCTATCAAACGAGGTGTCAGGAGCCATACGGTGCTTCTGGCACCTTTTTTGTGAATTTGATTAAAAAGTCCTTGACAATTTGTCTCTGGAAAAACAGATCCAGATCATCCGTATACTTAAGTATAGTATCCGTGCTGCAGTAAGTACTCCGGTTGTTTATGTATACGTCACGGAGCTGTTGGATGGTCAAGTGATTTTCCCCCTTGCAAATCTAAGTTGTTTATACTATCATAATCGTAGAGAGTGCCGTCACTTTCATCCAGCAGACGGAAGCGGTGCTTTTCAGAAGATACGAAGACTTCGGCAAGTTCATCCTCATTAAACTGCCGGAGTTTTTTCTGTTTATATCTCTGTGCTTCCATGATGTCGTTATCATTCATCCGGAGAAGTGCTTCAAAGCAGTCCTGCAGAGGACTGTCCTCATTGATCCCACGCATATAGATGCCGAGGGTCACCGCTGACCCGATCACACGCTTTTTCATGGACTCCACGGAGAGCTTCCGGTTGTAATTCCTTACCAGCTTCACCTCATCCGGTGTCATTTTCATGTCAATACAGCGTGTGCTGCGGAGAGCTTTCCAGAAACCACAGTACGGTCTCCGGTACTTCTTGGAATCCCCGGTTTTCTCTACCATCTTAAAAACCCGTTCCGTCAGATAGTCAATGATCAGCTTCCGGTTATCCAGATAGTCATAGATCCGCTTGCATTCTCCCTTGTTCCGGTGATCCTTGAACGGGATCAGATCATAGCTTTTGGAATGTCTACGCATGGTCTGATATTCCACATTTACCACGTAGTTGAGTTTTGGTGTAAGTTTATCAGCCAACCGGATCAGAGCATCCTCTTCTATGGTCAGTGTACCATCCAGGATCTGCCGGACATAATTTGTATAATACGGATCCTGCCCATGCTCCAGAAAGAACTCCAGTCTTGCAATATAGCGATAAAACCAGTTCTTTTTCTGATAGCAGCGTTCATAGACCCACTTGTCATACTTGGAGATCAATCCGTTCATTTCCCAGATCTGGAAGAACCACGGCTTGTAATTCTGTTCGATGACTTCCCGGGTCTTCTGATAGATCCTGACGAATACCTTATCGGAACGCTTCCCCAGTGCCACATAGTCGATCTCATAGTCTTCGGAGCCAACCTTGTTTGTGACATAGGTTGCATTCTTGAACCTGTCCACACGCATCTTGTAGAAGTTCTCCGGTGAGAAGAAGGTCTCCGGATCTTTCAGATAGTTGGAGTGCCAGCAGTAATCCACACGGTTCTCCTGGACAAAATCAATTTCAAGACCGAAGTATTCTGCGATATTCTTGACATACCGGTAACTGTTTTCAAAGGCATCCCGGACGCCCATGATCCAGAGCATGTAGCTGCGGATCTGCACCACGCACTCACAGGTGACAGACTCCCCACCGTCTGCCGCTTTTGGAACCACCGGAGCCAGAAAGATATCAAAGTACTCCGGATAACTCAAACAGGTCGTATAGAACCGGGAGAAGGTCACCGGCTTCAGATACAGATTCTTGCCGAGTTTAGGAAGATACAGTTCCGGCTGGTCTTCATTTCCGTTCAGATAGTTATACTGCAGTTTAAAGAACTTGCGCATTTTTTCGACCTGCGGATCCTTGGATTTCAGCCGGAAGTCGTTCCGGAACTTCACGAAATAATAAAATGTATCGATGTTATGCAGGAATTTCTTGTGTGTGTATCCAAACCACTCATACTGATCCTCCAGGGGCATGTCATGATACAGAATGTTATCGTTATTTTGTCTTTTGTCGAGCATATTCGACCCCCTAAAACTTAATTTGTCGGACAAAAACACGGTTTTTGCGATTTTTCCCCAAAAGCCGTTTCGGGGAAAAAAGTTTTCCACCGTTTTTATTAGAATACAAGCACGTTTCACCGTGTCGGACAATGGTTTTTGAGACCACGTATTACAGGGCGTGGCGCCAGCGCCTGCGCCGGCTTCGCGGGGCCCCTTAAACCCCGCTCATCCGTCTCATGCGCTGCACCTCTTTTTTGTTCGCTTTTTCGTCAATTAACTCAAAATGATTGTAGGAATCATAGAGTTCATAGACGGATTTCTTCGCCCAGAAGAAGTTGGAATCCACTGTCTGCTTCATGGGATACCACTTTTTAATACAGACGAACATATTCCCCCGGCTTAGGAACCCGAGCACAGCACCGATCTTTCCGGCGTTGGAGATTTTCCGGTGCACGAAATCGTACTCGATTAGTCCCCGGATCTGTCTGTCCAGCATCCGGTCAAACTGTGCGAGCAGGATCACGTCATAGCCATAATGCCGGTGCTGGGAGAAGAAGGACAGCCAGGCACGCCGATCCGGGGAAGCGTATTCCCTGGAGTTAAAGAGCAGCTGTGCCTCATCTATGTAGATTTTAACCTCTCCTTCCCGGAGCCTGCGGCCGAGATGCTTTGATAACCGACGTGAGAACCGGAGCAGCTTGTCCGGATCCAGACGATGGTTCGGGACATAAAGGTATACTCCTTTACATTTCTTTACAGCTTTTGTGTTAAAGTAAAAGTTACCGATTACCACGGAATCCTTACGCTGCAGCCGGAGGGCAATCTCCCTGGCAGCATGGCAGCTCTTACCGGATCCGGGAGTCCCGGAGTACAAAGATATCATAATAATTCCCCCTTA
>OGKY01000555.1_pt1 | contig 15108 bp, 13 predicted proteins | sample 1572731 | NCBI WGS metagenome assembly OGKY01 (sample SAMEA2581924, study PRJEB24529) | metagenome | biome: Human gut stool | place: China | collected 2011
AGACCGGGTCGGTCGTCGTTCCCGCCACATTGGCGACAATGGATACCTCCTGTCCGGTAAAAGCGTTGATGAGTGCGGATTTCCCGCTGTTTGTTTTTCCAAATATTCCTATGTGCAGACGGCTGCTACCCGGCGTCTCATTCAATGTCACTGCCATAACTTTCTTTTTCCTTCCTGCATACGAATTTCCCCTTGTCCGTATTACATCCATATCCGGCTTCCGGCGGCTGCCCGATCCCAGCATCGCTTCCGGCTATCAGAAGCGGAAGTCTCTCTTTCCCTCAGCAATATCATGAATGTGCTCGTAGGCGGTCTGCTTTACCTTCGGATTCGGAATCTTCTCAAGCTCACGGTCGATCAGCTCCATACCGATCTTTTTCGTCTCCTCGCTCGCATAATCCTCGAGATATTCTTTTAAGGTCATAAGCGCGTTCGGATGACAGCAGTTTAAGATCTGCATATTTTTGCAGAGCGCCATAAAACGGTCACCGGTTCTACCCTCGCGGTAACATGCGGTGCAGAAGCTCGGAATATAGCCCATTTTCATCAGCCAGTTCACGACCTCATCTAAGGTACGCTGATCGCTGACGTCAAACTGCTCGGAATTCTCCTCCTCCGGCTCCGGCTCGGCATAACCGCCGACACTCGTTCTCGATGCACCGCTGATCTGCGATACGCCGAGCGGAAGCACCTTCTCACGCACTGCCTGACTCTCGCGTGTGGAGATGATCATTCCCGTATACGGCACCGAGATGCGGATGAGTGCACAGATCTTTGCAAAAATATCATCGCTGATACCGTTGTCAAAAGCAGTCGGATCAATGTCATCAGCATGTTTGACACGCGGCACGCTGATCGTGTGCGGTCCGACGCCGTGCACGGCTTCCAGATGCTCCGCATGCATCAGAAGTCCGGCAAATTCATAGCGGTACATCTCCAGTCCGAACAGCACGCCGAATTCCCGGAGCGTAACGCGCAGGTCCGCCGAAATCATCGATGCCGCCCTCCATCGCACGGTCCATTGCCTCCGTGTGGTACGCGTAATCATGCTTCGGTCCGGTCGGATGCAGGTTCTCATAGCTCTCCTTGTGGTAGGTCTCCTGAAACAGGATGTAGGTTCCGATTCCGGCTTCTTTTAACTTGCAGTAGTTCTCGACCGTCGTCGCCGCAATATTGACGTTGACACGGCGGATGGCTCCATTTTTGTGCTTGATGCTGTAGATCGTCTGAATACACTCCAGAATATATTCGATCGGATTGTTCACCGGATCTTCGCCGGCCTCGATTGCCAGACGCTTGTGCCCCATGTCCTGAAGCGCCGTGACTTCCTTCACGATTTCCTCCTGTGTCAGCTTCTTTCTGGCAATGTGCTTGTTTTTCAGATGATACGGGCAGTATACACAGCCGTTCACACAGTAGTTGGAAAGATACAGCGGTGCAAACAGCACGATACGGTTGCCGTAAAAGTCTTTCTTGATCTGCTGCGCCAGCGCATAGACTTCCTCGATTTTTTCCGGAATCTGACAGGCGAGCAGCACCGATGCCTCTCTGTGATTTAAGCCCTTGCGCTCTCCCGCTTTTGCGATGATCGCGTCGATCAGTTCCACATTGTCCTTGTTCGCATCCGCGTAGGCAAGCGTCTCCCGGATCTCCTCATCGTTGATAAATTCCTCTGCTTTTAATGATTTTGCGTCATACTTGTACATAATTTTTCCTTTCTTTCCGGTCAGTTCATGCTTCCCGGTCAGTGTTTTTATTTTAAACCGCAGGACGGTAATCCCCGCGGTCGGTAACCACTTCATAGCCGATGCTCTCCATCCGCCTCTGCATGCAGAAACGACATTCTGCCGCCTCATCCCCCGTACAGATCTTATTGTCGTAAAGCTTATATTTTTCCCGCACGGAAACCGGCGAGAGATTCGGCATCACCACATTGGCGCCGGAGAGAATTCCCATTTCCCTTCCCTGCGGGTGGATCGTGCCGAGCGCCGTCGTCGCCGGAAGCAGCACATGCGGATTCATCAGCCGCAGGACGGAAAGCAGCCGCAGGGTCATCTCCAACGTCCCCGCAGTCTCCCCGCCAAACGGCGTGTCCTTCTGCGGAATGAACGGTCCGATTCCCACCATGGCAGGCGCGAGTTCCTTAATAAACACCAGGTCTTCATACAGCGTCTCCGTGGTCTGATACGGTGATCCCACCATAAAGCCGCATCCGGTCTGATAACCGATCTCCTTTAGGTCCCGCAGACAGCGCATCCGGTTTTTAAGAGACATTTCCTCCGGGTGCAGCTTCCCGTAGTGCACCGCATCCGCCGTCTCGTGCCTGAGCAGATACCGGTCTGCGCCGGCGTCAAAATATGCCTGATAGCTCGCTCTTTCTTTTTCCCCGATCGAGAGTGTCACTGCACAGTCCGGGTATGCCCGCTTGATGGCAGACACCAGACCGCAGATCCTTTCATCCGTAAAATAGGGGTCTTCTCCGCCCTGCAGCACAAAGGTGCGGAATCCAAGCTCATACCCCGCCGCACAGCAAGAGAGGATCTGCTCCTTCGTGAGCCGGTAGCGCTCGGCACATGCATTGCCCCTGCGGATACCGCAGTAATAACAGTCATTTTTGCAGTAGTTGGTGAACTCGATCAGCCCGCGGATATAGATCTGTTTTCCGTAAACCGCCTGTGCCGCCGTTCTAGCCTCAGCCTTAAGCCTCTCAACTGCCTCTGTATCTTCTGTTGCAAGCAGACAATCCAGTTCCTCCGCCGACAGCATCTGCTCCGTCTTCAGGCGCTCTATGATTTTTTCCTCGTGTGTCATATAAATCTCCATTCCGCAGATGCTTATACATTGGAATAGACGGTCTTTGCCGTGATTCCCGCAAGCCGTCCGATCTTCCCCGACAGTGCATTGATGACATCCTGCGGTGCATCGATGGCAACGCTGATGATGTGAACATTTTTTTCCCGGTAAGGGATTCCCATTCTGCCGATGATATGGCTCCCGGATTCGTGCAGCAGATGATTGGGCTGCTCCCCGGACTCGGTGCTCTCCACAATGATACCGATAAGTGCAATTCTTGTCTCCATATTTTCTCCTACTGAAAAAGAATCCTGCCTGCGGGATTCTCCGCGCGGGAGCGATTCGCAAAGCGATATTTTCCTTACCGCGAACTGCGCATCCTCGCGGAGCGTTTTTTATTTCATAGGAAGGTTCCACTTTCACACATGAATGTATCACGGTATTTCCTATGAAAATAAAAAAACCGTATCTGAAATCTCCTCTCAGATACGGCACTCGCTGGAAATACACGGCAGAACCTGCCCTACAGGGCATGGAATATCCCGCCGGTATCCTATCTACAGCATCTGTTCCGCACGCGCAGACCAGATGCAGACACTTTCATGACCGCCATATCTTCCGCCGCAAGCACTGCTTTTGGCGTCAGAGACTTTTGTTAAGGCAAGACAGCAAGAACATATCTCACTGCAATGCTGTTTCAGCGTATCATGAAGTATGTTCCCGTTCAAGATCTTTTGTTGTATTTTTTGTGAAACAATTCACAATCTTTTCTTTTCCGGTGGATCAGAAACCGGTTACACGGATAGGTCCAGAGCATCGGAATCAGCATTCCGATCACCTTGATTACCATGTCGCACAAATTCCCCGTCCAGCCGTTTTCCCTTGCCCAGGTCGTCATCGCCGATCCAGCCGTTCGCAAAAATCGTGAACAGTACCATGACCGCATAGAGTGCCATGCTGACCGCCGGATTGGCGTCCGCCTTAAAAGTAATCTTGCGGTTCAATTTCTCCGGTATTGACATCCGGCACCGACGGCGGTTCCAGAAAAATATCCACGGCGCCGCAGGTTTCTCCCAACTTATAATATTCGTTCTTATGTGTCCGATAGGCGCGCACCGCACCTTTTTCCCCGCGGTCGACACGCTTTAACACCTCATAATATTCGCGCATCGGGATATGTTGAAATACGATGGACGGCACATACATTCCGTTTTTCTCCCGAAGGTCTTCCCGCTGCTTGCGGTACCACGCAATGATCTTCGGATCAAATGCCTCGTAGCCGCCCTCCCTGGCATCCGTTCCGCTGTCAAATAGATACAGTTCAAACACATCCCTCCCGCTTCCGTCGGATGCCTCGATGGGAATGGCACAGGTTCCGCCCCCGTCAATCCCTTCTGCCTGCTCTCCGATGCAGTTCGGAAGTCTTTTGTAAATATGATAGAACTGATCCTGATTAGAAATTCCAACCTGGCAGTCATGATTGCCAAATGTCACTGCAAACGGAATGCCACGCTTTGTCACCGGCTCTAATAATTTTCCAATCGTCTGTGCTACCTCCCGCTCCAGCTCCTCTCCTTTTCCCTTGTAAGTCACACCATAGCCCTTGATCTGATCACCAGTGTAGACGACAAGATCCGGCTGCTCCTCCAGAACAGCCCGCTCCATCAGCGCGATCGTGTCTTTCGATATTGCGGGAATTTCCTGCATATCTGTAATCTGCATGATTTTAAAAGTACCGTCTTTTTGAAATCTCAATTTCATCCTTATTCTCCGTGATGTAAAAAAGGGAGACTGCGCCCCTGCATGTCTCCCTTGACCTTTTCTTAGTTATCTTCCCCAAAATGCTGTTCCAGATCTGCCGATAACGATGAAATCTCATCGATTTCAGCCGAAATGCTGCGGATGGAATCATTCTGCGACGTGATTGTGTCCGTGATATTCTGGATGGTTGCAGAATTTTCCTCTGAGGTTGCCACCAGCGTCTCGATCTCCTGCTGGATATTTCCAAAGTGTTCCTTCACATGTTCAATGATCTTATATTCTTCATCGACAATCTGGCTCGCCTCATCCGTCGCATCATTGATGTTACTAAAATAATCCATCAATCCGCCGACCAGCTCCACACTCGCGGAAGCAGCATCGGTGCCCGCCGTGATTTCTTTTGAGATCTGCCCGGTCGTATCCGTCAGCCAGGTCAAAATCTCCTGAATGTTGTTCGCCGCCTTGGCACTCTCCTCCGACAGCGCGCGGATCTCATCTGCAACCACCGCAAATCCTCTTCCGTGTTCTCCCGCACGCGCCGCCTCAATAGATGCATTTAACGACAACAGATTCGTCTGGGATGCAATGGAATTGATCTCTCCGAGAATTGATGTGATCCGGTTCATCTCGGTAAGCAGCGAATCGGTCGATTTGCGCGCGGAATCGACGGTCTCCTCCATGGAAAGAATGGAACTCTTTGCCGTCTGTATCGCTCCGTTTCCTTTTTCTACCGCACTCTGCACCTTCTGAAATCCCTGATCCAGAGAAACTGCCAGTTCATGGTTCCGGTTAATCTCCGTTGTTGCCGCATTAATTTTATCCATCACGCTGACGGTTGCATTGGCGGTATCCTCAACCACCTGCCCCATCTGCGATGCCGCCGATTTCACGCTGGAGCTGCCGTCCGCAAGCGCATGCACTGAACTCATACTCTTGTGAATCGTGGTGTTCAGATTCGTGGAAATCGTATTGGCGACTTTCGCATTGTTCTGAACGATGGAAAGCGTCTCTTCCGTTTTCTTCACAACACCCGCACCGCGCTTCGTCGCAAAATAAAGCAGGATCGCTGTCACGATAAACAAAAATACGCGTGTCACCACCCCGGCCATCGAATATTCGCTTCCCGCAATGGTCTCAGGACTGAAAATCATAAATACGACCGAAATAACCGTAAACGGCACTGCGAAATAGATGATAACCGACTCCATGAAATAGGAAGTTGTCATCGCTAAAAGTACAAAATTCGCCAGATACGGAATCGAATTGCCGCCATATACCCACGAGTACAACAGCGTGCCGATCGCCGGCGGAAATACGAGAATCAGCACTTTTTTCGCATCGTCAATCGAAAGGTAACATCCGATCGTAGAAATAATTCCCGCAACTACCAGAATTACAATTCCACGGATTGCAAGCACGGTAAATCCGTATCCCATCAAAGAAACAAGGCTAAGTGCAACGACTGAGCACCAGACAATAATCAAATTCCGCTTGTGTAATTTTTCCATATCATGTTCCCTTCTAAAGAAAACCTATCATCATGTACACGTCTATTATATCATCTTTTTGCGCTGCTTTCTGCGCACAATATGAACTCGTCAGAGTTCATTATACCGCAAGATCAGATCAAGAACAATATTGTAACTTCAGGCTTTTTCGGTAACTTCAGGCTTTTTCGGTAAATCCTGAGGTTGACACGATGTTTTCGGTAAATTCTGGGACAGACAACAGTTTCTGCAACCCCAAGGCGGCGTGATCTTTTCTTCTTTTTCGGGTCCAACGTGGCGTTTTACTTCTTCCAGACCCAACCATAGCTTGTTTTTCGTTGTTATGTAAACTTCTTTCTCTCATGCTCGGGTCCAGCGCGCGAAAAATGGGCTCTCGGACCCGGCTTTTCTTCCTTCCCAAATCCAGCGCACGAAAATCAGGCTCCCAGCCCCAACTTTTCTTTCTCCCCGCATCCAGCGCACGAAAATCAGTCACACAGCCCGTCCAAAGCTCGTTTTCCGTCATTATGTAAACCTTTTTTCACGCGCCACGCATTACAACGTTCCAAACGAATACCCCTGCGTCTGCGCCGCATCGATCAGATCTCCCAGCACCGCCGCATTTGTTGCCGACTCCGCATGCAGCAGATAGATGGCTCCCGGGTGCATCTTATTTTTCATCTTCTGCAGGCTTTCCGCCTGATCCGGCTGGTTGTCCACATCGTAATCCAGATAGGCAAAACTCCAGAACACGCTCTCGTATCCGCAGTTATTTACAACGGCGAGCGACTGCTCACTGAACTTTCCCGCAGGATAGCGGAACAGATTCATCTCATATCCAAAGGTATCTTTGATATACTGGTGGTTTCCCATGACCTCTTCCTGCTGCTGTTCCACTGTCAGCGAAGGGATTCCCGCCGACGGGTGCGTCACACTGTGATTGCCGACCACATGCCCCTCGTCAATCATGCGCTGCACCAGTGCCGGTTCCGCCTTTGCATAAGGCTCCGTAACAAAAAAGACGGCATGCACGCCCTTTTCCTTTAACGTATCCAGAATGGATTCCGTGTAACCGTATTCATATCCCTCATCAAAGGTCAGATAGATGGTCTTTGTGTTCTCTCCGATGAAAAGCGCATGGTAATCCCCGTACTTCTGCTGCGCACTGACCGCATCGTTCGGGCGGTTGTCCGCATCGGTGTGGCCTCCCAGTCCCCAGCTCTGCACGGTGGTATCCAGCCCGTCAAGCGCAATCGTCTGCACCGCCGCATTTCCGCCGGCAGCGCTCTGTCCGTCTCCGGTGCTGCTTCCTGTTTGGTCCGCACTCTGACCGTCTCCAGTGCCGTTTTCTGTGCCGGCAGCGCTCTGTCCGTCTCCGGTGCCGCTTCCCGCTCCGCCTGTGCCCTGACCATTTCCATCCGTAACCTTGTCCGCACGGTATGTCTCCGCCGTTGCAAGCACTGCGTCACCGATGGCGGCAGCGTACGCATCCAGCTTTTCATCGAAAAGCTGGTTATCGGATGCATCGTTGATAAATCCCATCTCAACGATGCAGGACGGCATGTCCGAATGTACATTGATGTAATAATTGGAGGATTCCCCGGTCTGGGTTCCCTTTTTCACGCCGCGGTTTCTCTGGATTCCCGCCGTATCCAGCGCTTCCATAATGTGGTTTGCGAGGGCATCCGTCTCCTCCGAACCACTCGCCGAGATCCAGGTCTCTACGCCGTTACCCTCGCCGTCATTGCGGTGCAGCGACAGCATATAATCCGCTCCGCTCTGATTGGCAATCCCGCACCGCTCTGACAGGCGCAAAAACGTGTCATCCGACCTCGTCATAACCACTTTTACATTTTTATCAGCCAAATAAGCTGCCACAGCCTGTGCCAGCTTCAAATTATCATCCTTCTCATAACGCCCCTTATAATCAGAGCCGTTGTCTTTTCCGCCATGTCCGGCATCCACGCACACAATCAGGGGATTCTCCTCTGTTTTCGTCTCCTCCGACCAGATTACCTCTCCCTCAATCTCCTGCGTTGCAGACTGCGTTCCCTGCATCAGGGACAGCCCCCGTCCCAACAGTTCAAACCCTGCGATCACGAGCAGCATTTTCACAATACTGTACTGTATACATACCAGATTCCGGATTCGTCTTTTCTGTCTCTTTGTTACATTCACATCACTTCACTCCTTGGATTCCTACGATTCTATTTTAGTCCTCTTTCCGTGAAAACGCGAATGAATCTTTATGAAGAATTTCTTAATATGAATCCGTCCGGATTCATCGTTCTAAAGTAAAAACTGTGCCAGAGCGTAATTGCTCACATCCTGCCCGCGTTCCGTCAGATAAATCCTCCCCGCGCGTTTTTCGAGCAGTCCTTCCTCCGTAAGATGCAGCAGCACCTCCTGATACACCGCCTCAATCTGTGTTCCAAACGTCTGTGCAAAACGCTCCCTGGAAATTCCCTCCATCATGCGGAGTCCTAAAAACATAAACTCTTCCATCTGCCCTTTTCGTGTAATGCGCTCTGCCGAAGCATGCAGATTCGTGGCCGGAAGCTGTTCCACCCTGCCGGATGCGCCGCTCCCCTGGCTATCCGTTATCTCATTCTCCCAGATACCCTCACGAATATGTCTGGTTTCTTCCAGATACACATACAATTCCCGCGTGTTGCTGTAGCGGATATTCTCCATCAGAGACGACGCGCCAAGCCCCAGTCCCAGATAATTCTCCCGCTCCCAGTAGCCGATATTGTGCCGGCACGCATAACCCGGTTTTGCAAAATTAGAAACCTCATAGTGCACATATCCCGCTTCCGCAAGCACCTGCTCGGTCAACTTGGTCATCCGGTACACTTCATCCTCCGTCGGCAGCGCCACCGTCTGCATTCCCGCCTGCTGCTTGACCGCGTCAAATTTATACAGATCGTAAAATGGCGTCCCCTTCTCAATGATCAGGGAATAGGCGGAAATATGCTCCGGTTTCAGCCGCAGAAGCTGCTGCAGGGTGCGGGCAAAACTCTCTGCCGTCTGTCCCGGAAGAGAACTCATAATATCCACATTGACATTGTCGAATCCGTTTTTGCGCGCCAGCTCGTAAGTCTTCAGGAACTGGTCAAACGTGTGAATCCGCCCGAGAATCTTTAATTCCTCATCCACAGCCGACTGCAGTCCGATGCTGATCCGGTTGATTCCCGCATTCCGGTAGACGGCAAACTTGTGATCGGTGACGGTTCCCGGATTGCACTCAATGGATATTTCCGCATCCGACGCCAGACGAAACGACCGGCGAACCGCCGACATGATCTGTGCCATCCACTCCTCTGTGAGCCACGATGGCGTGCCGCCGCCGATATAGATCGTCGATACCAGGTAGTCGCTGCAATGCGGTCCGTAATACGCAATCTCCCGGAGCAGCGCCTCCACGTAGGCTGCCTGCGTTGCCTCGTCCGCCGCAAAGGAAAGGAAATCACAATACTGGCATTTTTTGACGCAAAACGGAATATGAATGTACAATTCCATTGTTTTCTGACTCACTCCACACGCCGCTCCTTTCCCAAAAATATTCCTGACACTGTCATCACTGACGCTGCATTTTCCGATCTGTTCCTTTAATCTTCATCCAGCTTCAAGACGCTCATAAACGCCTCCTGCGGAATCTCTACATTTCCGACCTGACGCATGCGCTTCTTGCCTTCCTTCTGCTTCTCTAAAAGCTTTTTCTTACGTGAAATATCGCCGCCGTAGCACTTTGCAAGCACATCCTTGCGCAGCGCCTTGACTGTCTCACGGGCAATCACCTTGCCGCCGACTGCCGCCTGGATCGGAATCTCAAACAGATGTCTCGGAATCTCTTCCTTTAACTTCTCGCACATCTTTCTGCCCCTGTCGTAAGCGCTGTCCTTAAAGACGATGAACGAGAGCGCATCCACCTGCTCCTTGTTAATCAGGATGTCCAGCTTCACAAGCTCGGAACGCTCATAACCCTTCAGCTCATAGTCGAAGGAAGCGTATCCTCTCGAGCGCGACTTTAAGGCATCAAAGAAATCGTAGATAATCTCATTGAGCGGCAGATCATACTTGATGAGCGCACGGGTCTCCTCCAGATACTCCATACCGTTGTATACACCGCGCCGTTCCTGGCAAAGCGTCATAATCGCGCCGACATACTCGCTCGTCACCATGATCTCCGCCGAAACGACCGGTTCCTCCATATACTCGATCTCGGACGGATCCGGCAGATTGGACGGGTTCGTCAGATCGATCACCTCTCCGTTCGTCTTGTGCACCTTATAGATAACGCCCGGTGCCGTCGTCACGAGATCCAGATGAAACTCTCTCTCCAGACGCTCCTGCACGATCTCCAGATGAAGCAGTCCTAAGAAACCGCAGCGGAATCCGAAGCCCAGCGCCAGCGACGTCTCCGGTTCATACTGCAGCGACGCATCGTTGATCTGCAGCTTTTCCAACGCATCGCGCAGATCCGGATATTTGGCACTGTCCGCCGGATACATGCCGCAGTATACCATCGGATTGACTTTTTTATAACCCGGAAGCGGCTCCTCACACGGATGTGCGGCGTTCGTCACCGTATCACCCACGCGGGTATCCCGCACATTTTTGATGCTCGCACAGATGTAGCCGACCATGCCGGCAGACAGTTCGTCACACGGAATGAACTGCCCTGCTCCAAAGTAACCGACCTCGGTAACTTCGGACTGCGCCCCGGTCGCCATCATAAGGATCGGATCGCCGACCCGCACCGTGCCCTCCTTGATCCGGCAGAACACGATGACGCCCTTGTAGGAATCATAGAGTGCGTCAAAGATCAGCGCCTGAAGCGGCGCTTTTGGATCACCGGCCGGCGCCGGAATCTTCTGTACGATCTGCTCTAACACCTGATCGACATTGAGTCCTGTCTTTGCGGAAATGCGCGGCGCATCCTCCGCCTCGATTCCGATGACGTCCTCGATCTCCTTTACAACCTCATCCGGCTGCGCGCTCGGCAGGTCGACCTTGTTGATGACCGGCATTACATCCAGATCATGGTCTAACGCAAGATACACATTCGCAAGGGTCTGTGCCTCCACGCCCTGCGCCGCATCCACGACCAGAATCGCACCGTCGCATGCCGCAAGGCTTCTCGATACCTCGTAGTTAAAATCGACATGTCCCGGAGTATCGATCAGATTAAAAATGTACTCCTCGCCGTCGTTCGCCTTGTAGATAATGCGGACCGCCTGCGACTTGATCGTAATTCCGCGCTCTCTCTCCAGATCCATGTTATCTAACACCTGCGCCTGCATTTCCCTGCTGGTCAAGGTTCCTGTTTTTTCTATAATACGATCGGCAAGTGTAGATTTACCGTGATCGATATGTGCTATGATACAAAAATTTCTGATTTTACTCTGGTCAATCGACATTCATTTCCTCCTGCCCGGTGCGCATCACTTCTGCCCTCCGGCAGCCACACGCATCACTTATCTGCAATATTATAAGGGATAAAACCGGAAAACGTCAAGGGAATCGCGGTTCGCAAAAACCACGCAATTTATTTGCAAACCGCGCATATATGAGCAAAATTTCACAATTTTACACTGGATTTTTCCCCAGAATATGATATGATATCAACGTCGATATTTATCGGCATGGGTTTTGGTGAATAAACCGAGAAAACCCCCTTCTTAAGCGAAGAACCCTTGCTACGGTGGCTGCAAACACCATAACAGGGGTTCTTCTTATTTTATGTATCATATGATAACTCAGATATCTTTTCCAAAGTCAAGACCGCTCTTCTCGCGCTTCTCTTCCTGCAGTGCAACCAGATCCGCCAGTGTGATATGATCCACGACATCGCTGATCGCCTGGTTCAGCCGCTTCCACACCTCCACGGTAACGCAATCCACTTCGCGTTCGCAGCTTCCTTCCTCCTCCACGCAGGCAACCGGCGCAAGCGATCCCTCCGTCAGACGCAAAATATCGCCAACCGTGTATTCCTCCGGTGCTTTCCGCAGCGAATAACCGCCCTGCGGTCCTCTGGTGCTCCGCACATAACCTGCCTTGTTCAATACGGATATGATCTGCTCAAGATATTTGTCTGAGATCTGCTGTCTTTCCGCAATATCTTTAATGCGCACAATGTTGTTCTCACCGTTCATCGCCAGATCGAGCATCAGGCGCAGTGCATATCTGCCTTTTGTAGAAATTTTCATATTCGTTCACACTAACACCTTTCCTGCTTCTGCCAGTCCAGAAGATCCTGCAATGTCACGTGATCGACCACGTCCCGGATCGCCTTATCGACTTTTTCCCAGAGCATGATCGTCGCGCATTTCTGCTGTTTGGGGCAGGGATTCTCGGCGGTTGCAAGGCACTCGACCGGCGCGAGCGATCCCTCCGTCAGACGCAGAATATCACCGATCACATATTCGTCCAACGGCTTCGTCAGACGGTAGCCGCCCTGAAATCCCCGGCTGCTGGAAACATAGCCCGCCTTGTTCAGAATGGATATGATCTGCTCTGTATATTTGACGGAAATCTCCTGTCTCGTTGCCATCTCCTTGACCGACACCGGATGCTCCGTGCCGTTGACCGCCAGATCGTACAGTATGTGGATCGCATAGCGTCCCTTTGTCGTAATTTTCATGCTATCGGGCCCCTTTCATCCTGCTGGCTTCACCGAACAGCTCTTCAAAATCCTCTTTTAAGAAGCGGTGATAAAACGCATGTCCCTCGTCGAACTTGACGCAGTACAGATAAGAATCCGGATTGCCGTCCTCAAAGTAGCACACGTCATCAAATTCATCGCTTTTGATCTCAATGATACGCGCACTCTTAGAATAGTGCCGGAACAGCTCCCACACCTGCTCTCTCGTCACATCATGTCTGCCGAAGCAGTCAATCAGATCCTTTAAGAACGGATGCGCCACACCGTGCGCATGCACATACTCTGCACCTGCTGCCGGAATGAGAAAACAGATTCTCCCGCCGCTCGCCCCAGATACCGCCACTTCACCGAGGGTATCCGCCGCATATGCGCCAAATCCCTCCAGCGCCGCAAGAACCGCCGGCTTGGAGCGGTCAGACAGCTTTAACACATGTCCGATTGACGACGATGGTGAATAAAACCGGATCGTCTCACGCTCATAGCCGAGCTTTAGCTGTTCCTCTAAGATCATGTCGCATAAATATTCTTTTAATGCCGTATAGTCCGCTTCATCCTGCCGATTCATTCTTAGTAATCTTCCTCTTCCAGACCTTCGCTGATATCGTTCTTCGGCTTTTCAAGACCTTCGATCTTGATGTTATGCTTCTCTGCGTAATCCCAGAGTGCCGCATGAATTGCCTCCTCTGCGAGAAGAGAACAGTGTACCTTTACAGGAGGAAGTCCGTCAAGCGCCTCCATAACTGCCTTGTTCGTGATCTGCAGCGCCTCGTAAATGGTCTTGCCCTTTACAAGCTCCGTTGCCATACTGCTGGTTGCCACAGCAGCGCCGCAGCCGAATGTCTTGAACTTGCAGTCACGGATAACCTGGTTCTCATCAATATCGAGATACATACGCATGATATCGCCGCACTTTGCATTTCCGACGGTGCCGACACCGCTTGCGTCCTCAATCTCTCCTACATTTCTCGGGTGCTGAAAATGATCCATAACCTTTTCACTATACATAACATATACCTGCTTTCTTTTTTATATTATTTGTTTTTCTTGATGAAATCCTCGTACAGCGGGGACATCTCTCTTAAGTGGTTCACAATCTCTTTTAAGTTGTCAACGACGTAGTCCGCATCCTCCATCGTGATCTGGTCGCTGATGGTCAGACGCAGAGAACCGTGTGCGATCTCATGCGGCAGTCCGATTGCCAGAAGTACATGGGACGGATCCAGGGAACCGGATGTACAGGCAGAACCGCTGGATGCGCAGATTCCCTTGGAATCCAGAAGAATCAGCATGGACTCTCCCTCTACGAACTGGAAGCTGAAGTTCACGTTGTTCGGCAGACGCTTCACACGGTCTCCGTTTAACTTTGCATACGGAATCTCCTTCTCGATGCGCTCGATCAAATGATCTCTGACTTTGATCTCCTCCGCAGTACGCTCCTTCATGTTGGCCGTAGCGATCTCTGCTGCCTTTGCAAGACCGATGATACCGGTTACGTTCTCGGTACCTGCTCTTCTGTGGCGCTCCTGTGCTCCGCCGTGGATGAAGGATTTGATCTTCACACCTTTTCTGATATATAAGAAACCGATTCCCTTCGGTCCGTTGATCTTGTGGCCGCTGGTGCTCATCATATCGATATTCATTGCCTCGACATCGATCGGCACCTGTGTGTATGCCTGTACTGCATCTGTGTGGAACAGTACGCCATGCTCATGTGCGATCTTACCGATCTCAGCAATCGGCTCGATGGTTCCGATCTCGTTGTTCGCGAACATCACGGAGATTAAGATGGTGTCCGGACGGATGGCTGCAGTAAGCTCGTCCAGCTTTACAAGACCGTTCTCATCCACATCCAGATAAGTGATCTCGAAGCCTTTCATCTCCAGATACTCACAGGTGTGAAGAATCGCATGATGCTCGATCTTCGTCGTGATGATATGCTTTCCTTTGGACGCGTAGGCATCTGCCGTTGCCTTTAATGCCCAGTTGTCTGACTCGGAACCGCCTGCGGTAAAATAGATATTCTCCGGCGTGGTGTTAATGGTCTTTGCAATGACCTCTCTTGCATCCGTGATTGCTTTCTTATTCTCAGAAGAAATGCTGTATATGCTGGATGGATTACCGAACTTCTCTGTAAAGTACGGAAGCATTGCATCAAGCACTTCCGGTTTGACCGGTGTGGTAGCTGCGTTATCCATGTAAATAAGTTTCTTTTCCATATTCTCGTACCATTTCCTTTTTTTATTTCATATCATACCCATATGATATGATTTATACTAGTATCATTTTTTTTATTTGTCAACAGCAAAATACCTGCGGGAGGTATTGTACTTCATTCTGTACAATCAGCACCACCAGCTTAGCCGGTGGTTTGCTCTGCGGCTATAAGCCGCTGTTCCCTGC
>OGKY01000582.1_pt1 | contig 14348 bp, 8 predicted proteins | sample 1572731 | NCBI WGS metagenome assembly OGKY01 (sample SAMEA2581924, study PRJEB24529) | metagenome | biome: Human gut stool | place: China | collected 2011
TATTAGGGCTCATTGGGGACTTGCACCCGTTAGCTAATACTCATGCCGAGCATACCACCATAATAAGGCATATACGAATATGCCTTATTTAAAAATTTCCCCGTCAATTTATAATCAGTAAAAACATTCTCCAATGTAAGTGTACCGTCTTTTCCGAAATCATACATATCATTACACGAGCCCAATAACATTCCTGCACATAAACAAGAAATATATAAAAATTTAAATTTCATAATTCGTTTTATTTAAAACATTATATTCAATCCAACATTCACATATCTATAAGTAGAAAATGCATTCATACTACTCATCTCAACATCTAAATCATCACTCTTCATCTTATCAAAAGTCAATAAATTGATACCAGATGCATAAATACGAACATTACGACAATATATCTTCTTAGCAACTGATTGTGGTAAAGTATAGCCAATCTCAACATTTTTCAAACGTGCAAAACTCTTATCTTGGAAATAATAATTATTTGGTTTATGACTGGCTGTTTCTGATTTCGACAAGGCTGGAGCTGTAATAATTTTACCATCTTTGTATCGTGCTTCAGACCAAGCACTTACATGTTGTTTAAAATAGGTACCATTATTAGCAGTTTCATAGAATCCCAAACCACTATTGAAAGTTCCAAAATCACCCAGTCCTTGGAACATTACAGACAAATCAAAGTTCTTCCATTTAAGTCCCAATGTCGCTCCCCATGCATAAGCTGGTATAGATGTTTTTCCCATAGGCGCCATGTCCTTTTCATCTATTTTTTGATCACCATTTAGGTCTTTATAAATAAAATCACCTTTACGTGGAGGAACCCCTTCATAAGTGAGTCCAGAAGAGATCAATTCATCATCACTATTAAAATATCCATTTCCATTAGAATAATCAATCAGATATCCCCATTGTTCAAAAACACTGAAGCCTGTTTGACGATATGAATATGCATAATCATCACCTAAATATAACTCACCAATATTCTTTATTTCATTCTTATTATAGGAAAAATTTCCATTTATATTCACTGAAAAATCTTTCGTAAACTGTTTTGTATACCCTGCATAAAGATCAAATCCTTGATTTACAATATGTCCATTATTCAAAAATGGTAACACATCGCCCGGTAGCCCTAAAGAAGAAGGCACTGTATAACTAGGCACCAATACATCTGTACGATCTTCACGGAATAAATCCAGCCCTATATATAACTGATTATATAATGACATATCAATACCAATATCAGCTATTTTCCCTTTTTCCCAGGTAATATCTGGATTCGCAATTCGACTATAATTGATAACGCCCTCTAAAGATTCAATCAACCCACCAGATCCTTCAGTAAGCTGTTCTCTGAACAAGAAACGATCACTAGTCATCTGATCATTACCTACCATACCATAAGAAGCGCGTAATTTAAGTTGTGAAAATATATCCTTTACAGGTTCAAACCAACTCATATTACTTATTACCCATCCAGCAGAAAGAGCTGGAAACGCCCCATAACGTTTGCCATCTTTAAACTGTTCCGATCCTTGTATACTAGTAATAGCATCTATAAACAACATATCATTATAAGAATAAGATGCCCTCATTCCTACTGTAAGACGTTTGTAAGGCTGTAAAACCGTTGCTGCAGGATTATCATACTGATAATTTAGATTCACTAGTCCTGATACAGAATGTCTTCCAAACTTACCTTTATAATTCAGATTTCCGTCAAATTCTGAGGTATATGAATACATATTACCTTTTGACAAGGTTATCGGTTTATATTCTGAGGTTCCATATCGGTTAAATACCAATTCATCAGGTTTTGTCAGATCACGAGTCCACCTTTCATAATCTGTATTACCATGAATATTTGATAATGAATTTGTATAAAACTTAGCTTCACCAGATGCGGATAGACCTTTCAACAGAAAATCAAGATCAAAATTCAAACCTATATTAGCTGTAATATACGTATTAGTTTGCCTCCTATACCCACTTCTGTTTATTTGTGCATAAGTTGGAGATGTATATTGCGGAGTTACTACGACCTGCCCTTCTGGAGTAAGAGGGCCATATACTGTTGACGGCATTTCAAACATAGAATTTAAAATACCAGCAGTACCACCAGCTGCATTAGTAATCGTATTTCGTTCAATCCTAGCCGCAATATTCATAAAACCGGTAATAAAATCATTTACTCGAACATCCACGTTTGAACGAACATGGAATCTATGTAATCCAAAATCTTCAGGATTGGTACCATCTGTTTCAAACGGACTATCCTGATGCATATATCCCAAACTTGTATAATACTTAAAAAACTTTGAACCTCCAGAAGCAGACAGATTGATATCCTGTGTTTGTACAACTGATTTCATAAACATATCATACCAATTATTATTAGGATACAAAGCTCGATTAGTACCATCTTTATAAGCAAAGATATCATTCAACGAATAAGCATAATAATCTCCATAACCATCATTTTTATAGGCTTCATTTTCCAAAGCCGCATATAACCAAGAATCAAGCATTTCTGGAGTTTTTACAGCTTGCTGAACCCCATAACTCGCATTTAAAGATAATCTTGATTTGGATACCTCACCTCTTTTAGTAGTAATAGAAATACCCCCATTACCTCCTTGCATTCCGTAAAGAGCATTAGCCGCTGCATCCTTAAAAACTGAAACATAAGCCACATCCTCTGGATTAAGATGACTGAATCCACTCACACGCATTCCATCAATAAGTATCAAAGGAGAACGTCCTGTTGTTGTAGATGTTCCTCTTACCATCAGAGTATACCCTTCACTACCTGGTTCATTATTATCAGCTTGCACAATCAAGCCAGGAAGTCTACCAGCAAGAGCTGCACCTAAATTATTGTGATGAGTTTTACATAATTCCTCACCCGTTACAGTTGCTACAGCCTGAGTCAAACTTAACTTCGAACGTTTGTCTTTAACAACCATAATCTCCTGATCAGCAAAAGAAACATCAGGAGTCATTTTGACTTTCATATAATCACCTTCTTTTTTCACTACCGTTTGAGATGAATAACCTAGAAAATCAAAAGAAAGTGTTGATCCTTCTGCCACAATTCCGTACAAATCGAATGAACCATCTGGATCTGTAACAGCTCCATTAAATTCCCCTTCGACTTTTATAATAACTCCAGCTAAGGGATTCCCATATTCATCAACAACAATACCAGAAAGGGATGGTTTAATAACTTTATCCTGCGAATACGATGCCATATTCATACATAAAGCCAATGAAGCCAATAATAAAGAAGGCTTCTTAAAAATATCATTTAAAAAATTACTCATAATTCTACCTTTTTTAGATACTAATGCATATAATTACCAACCAGGATTCTGCCAAATTTCTCCGGTCAATGCATACAAACGGTCAGCTTCTTCTTGCTCTAAAGGATGAAATAAATATTTCTTCGAATAACAGCCTTTATCCCAACCTGTTCCTGCCCATTTACCACTAGCAGAATCGTATGTATCACCAATTCTAAAGCGCTGATAAGTATATGAGTTATCCGGATTTTTCTCTATCCACATTCCCGTTTCGACACGTACTGTAGGCATATCTTCATTTGGATTATTCCAGCGTCGGATATCATAGTACCTTAAACCTTCATAAGCTAACTCTATGCGACGTTCATTACGAATTTCCAAGATAACCTGTTCCTTACTTTTTCCTGAAATATCAATATTAGGCATATTAACACGTTTACGAATAGGTTCAATAGCTTTAGCAGCCTGATCTAAATGACCACATTCTGCAGCAGCCTCAGCATAATTCAAGTACAATTCAGCCAATCTAAAAATACGTTGTGATGCATTGTAAGCAGGTCCATTCCTTCTAGAAAGAGGATGATTATGTTTTCTAGAATAATATCCTGTACAAGTTCGTAAGGTAGTTCCCATCTGTAATCCACTATTTCCTCCATTATAGGTTTCTACTGTAACTTCCTGGTCTGCAGCATTTCGAACAATAGTTCCATTATATAATACCAATGCATAAAAACGTGGATCACGATTTACATATGGATTCTTTTCATCATATCCACTACCTGCTATCAAATTAGGTTTTAAGTGATTCTCATCCAAATAAGGTTTGGCTAAATCCACCACGTATTTTCCATTATTCATAGGAAAAGCATCAACCAATTCCTGGGTAGGACATAAACCTACCTTATTCGGACTGCATATAGGTGTTCCCATTACATCCCACCAATTATTAATCACTTGTCTAGATGCTAAAATAGATTCTTTATCTACCGGAGACGTTGATATATCCATTTGTGTACAGTTATACTCAAAATAAGCATTTTCTCCAAAGACAGAAGGGTTCAACACATTAGTATACAATTCAAAACCATTTGAAAGCAATTTGTTTAAAGCATAATCTGTAACACTTTCAGCTTCTTCCCAGTAATCATTTCCTTTATTACAAAGTGGAGATGCTGCCCATAAAACGGAACGTGACATCACAGCAGCAGCCACAGACTTAGTCATACGTTCTGATTCAGAAGGAGCTGTAATTCGCCAAGGCAATTCACTAGAATTTTCAATAACATCCCGACATTCTGATACAATAAAATCAGCAATTGTCTTAATGGATGATTTCTTTAGTAATTCATTACTATATTCCAAAGGAGTAGAATCTGTAAGCAATGGAATATCACCAAATCGCATCATTAATTCCATATAATAAAAGGCACGTAATACACGCGCTTCAGCAGTCCACCGTAATCTATCTTGTTCCGAAGGGACAGTCGCTGTTGCTATACGTGAAAGAAAAACGTTACACCTATTAATATTTCTATAATACAAATCCCAAGAAGATATATTCAAAAAATTTCCACTGGGACCTATATCCATAATTAAATAATTTTTTCCACGCTGAGGCTTAATATTGTCCTTATACGCTTGCACTATACACATAGCAGGCTCCGTATGATATTCCCATGCATTATCAGATAATGCCTCTGGAGTACTAGTCCAAAAATAATAGCCTAACCCGAATTGAGGAAATTCCTGGTAACATCCATTCAAATAAGCACCTGTAGTGACTTCTGAACTGAAAATCTCATCAAGATCCTTACGACCTTCCGGAGAAATATCAAGGGCTGATTCGCAAGAAGACAACAACAAAATAGATGATGTCAATAAAGTTAATATCTTTTTATTCATAACTTTCCAATATATAATTTTCTAAAATATTACATTCAAACCCAAATTAACAACTTTGTTAATACCAATTACCATTGGATTAGTCTGCTCTGGATCAAAATGATCAAATGGTAAATTATCCCAGGTATATAAGTTTTGCCCATTAACATACAAACGAACATTTTGCATTTTAAGCATTTTAACCCATTCTTGCGGAAGAGTATATCCCAACTCAATATTCTTCAAACGTAAATAAGAACGATCCATAATAAAAAACTCATTCGCTCTCAATGACGCAGACGCTGTGGTAGTCAGTGCCGGATAAGATATTGTTTCATTCGCTTTGTAGCGTTCTTCAGTCCAAGCATTTTTATGTATAGGGAAATAGATACCAGATCTCGTTTGATTTTCATATACCCCCCAATCCTGATATACTCCATTGGTCTGTGCTACTCCTTGAAACATACAAGAGAAATCAAATCCTTTATAAGAAACACTAAACATAGCACTATAATTAATACGTGGAACCTGCCCATATCCAATAGGAACTTCGTCTCTTCGGTCTATAATACCATCTTTGTTAACATCTTTATAAACGAAGTCACCTGGACGTGGTTGTACTCCTTCATAAATCAATCCACTATTCTTGATCTCTTCTTCAGAGGTAAAGTATCCATGTCCTTTAGAATCCCAATCAATCAGTAGACCAAAAGGCTGTCCGATAGAAAAACCTTCTACACGATAAGGATATGCATATGGGCGTTCTGTATCAACTAACGGAACTTCATCTAAGTCAATAACCTCATTCCTATTATAATTGAAAGCACCTTTTGCATATACATGCCAGTGTTTATTCAGCTGTTTATCATAAGACAATTCTACCTCCAGACCAGAATTTTTAATTTTACCTTGATTCAATTTTGGAACTACAGACAACGGAAGTCCAAGCATGCCAGGTCTAGTATTTGATGCAATAAGAATATCCTCACGATTTTCTATATAATAATCAAAAACTAAACGTAAACTGTTATCTAAAAAAGCAGCATCGATACCATAATTTTGTTTATAGGCAACTTCCCATGAAATATCTGGATTAGCTACCATTGTCTGATTAATCAACTGGCCGGCACCCAAACTTCCAGAAAATCCACCTCCCACAACTTCATAATTATCAAGATACAAGAAACGCAATCCACCTAATTGATCATTACCTACCTTACCATAAGAGGCACGTAACTTTAAATTTGAGATCGCAGTCACAGGCTTCATAAACTTCTCATTAGAAATTATCCATCCAAGAGAGGCTGCAGGGAAAAATCCGAAACGATTATCAGGAGAGAACTGTTCAGACCCGTTATAGCCAGCATCAAACTCAAACATATATCTTTCATCATATCGATAAGAGAAACGTCCAGAGAATCCAACCATATTGTAAGGAAGCAACTGATCACTGCTACCACCTAAAGCTTCACTGTTATCACGTTGCATCAAGAACATACCCGAGATGTTATGCTTATCACCAAACATGCGTGAATAATTAATAATCCATTGCAAATTCATTTTATATAAATAACCTGACGATTTAGAAAGAGACATATTGCGATACTGGAACGGAGATTGTTCTGTAAAAGACACATTATCGCGAAGGAACTCACCAGTTACCGCATCATAGTCCTCAGATATATTAAAACGATAAGAATTAATATCCGTATTACCATCACGCTGTGAATAACCATATGTATCAAAAGCAATCTGAAGTTTTGAAGATAATCCTTTTGTCAGCCATCCCAAATCAAAGTCTAATGCAAGACTACTATTCAAGTCGCTCTTATCCATATTTAAAAAACCTCGTCCATTAATTGTTGTATAAGGAGTATTACCATTATCAACATCTGGTGAAATAATTGGAACTCCAGCTTGAATACCATACTCCTTAGCCATTTCTTCTGTAGTTAATGGACCAGGTACTGTATTATTATGTTGATAAAAAGAAGCGTAAATCAAATCTGTACTTCCTCTCAATTCCGGTTGAATAAATACTCCTGGCTTATTCTGCTTATCAATGTATGTAGCCAAATTTAACTTTGCCTTAATCCAGTTATTGATTTTAATATCCAAATTCGTTCTAATATTATAACGATCAAGCTTAAACTCCGGATCATAACCTAATTTCTTTTCCGATTCAGTTTTAAATAAGCTCCTCTGAGTAAGCATACCCATATTGACAAAATACTTCACTTTATCTGTACCTCCAGACAAATTAACATTGTATCTATTTTGAGGTGCATATGATTTCATAGTTTCATCCCACCAGTCAGTATTCGGATAGACCGGACTAGTTCCATCACGATACAACTGAATTTGCCTATCTGAGTATTGAGGTGCCAAACCATCGTTTTTCAAAGCTTGATTTCTCAATATAGCATGATCCCAAGAATCCACTTGATGAATTTCACGGGTAGGCATCTGCATACCAAACTCTGCAGAAATACTCAAAGATGGTTTTTCAGAACTTCCTTGTTTGGTAGTAACAAGAATTACACCATTAGCACCACGCACTCCAAATACAGCTGTTGCAGAAGCATCTTTCAAGACAGAAATGGATTCTACTTCATTAGGATCAATAGACATAATATTATCTCTTGGAACTCCATCAATCAATATCAATGGATTCTGAGTATTGGTAGTGCTAACTCCTCGAAGATACATTTGAAAATTTTCCTCGCCAGGCATACCACTCGATTGTATTGTTGTAAGTCCAGGAAGTTTACCTGTTAAAGCAGATACCAAGTTCGGAGCTGGTGTCTGTTTCAAATCGTTTGTTTTAATAGAAGATATTGAACCTGTAACTGTAACTTTTGACTGTGAACCATAAGCTACTACTACAACCTCGTCCAAAGCCGTTAGCTCCTCTGTTAAAACGACATCAATACGTGACTTGCTCCCCACCAAAATTTCCTGGGTCTGATATCCAATGTAAGAAAAGGATAGAACCGGCTTGGTACCTTTCACTTTGATGGTGTAATTTCCATCAAAATCAGTAATTGTACCAATAGTAGTACCTTTTAACATAACAGAAACACCTATTAAAGGCTCATTGTTTACATCGAGAACAACCCCCCGAACCTCTTTTACAATATCCGGCTGTAAGGCAAATGCCCCAGCACTACCACTAATCAGAAAAAGAAAGCACAATATTCTTATGAGAATATTACCTAATGTTTCCTTTTGTTTTTGAATAAAAAACACTTTACTATCCATAAATAATACAAATTTAAGTTCAGCCTTTTAATTACAAAAAATGCTATTCAACCAAAGTAATATCTCCAGTTGATGTCTCTTCAGAATCCATAAAATGACCTAACAAACTCCACCCCAAAAATGGATCAAGTCCACATCCTTCGCCCGTTTCTGAATTAAAATATTCACGATTTCCAAATTCTTTTACTATCTTTTCAGTATAATGAGCAACAGTTGACGCCCAATCATACATTTCGTAATAACGCAGCCCATGATATATCACATAATTAACTGGAATCCAAACATTTGCCCTCCAACAACAGCCATTCAAAAAAGCCCTGTGCACATATATATCCAAAGTACACAAAAAACAGAGTACTAGCAAATAATAATTTCGTTTTCATAGTTTTAAATTATTCTGCATCAAACAAAAGTTTCTTATTTATTGTCAAGCCATTTATTGAAATACATAGGCTTACTAAACTTAAGTTCTTTTATACAACAAAAATAAAGTGAATTACTCATAAAGGTATGATACAAAATGGCACAACACTTACACTTTTTGACAATTATGTTATCATATAAAAAACAAATATGAATAGCAGAATAATTCCCAATATATGCCCCATCATACTCTCATCTAAAATAAAAACTATCCAATCTCATCAGATCTTTATCTTCTGCTCCTTCAAATCTGAATTTTAACTGCGATATACCAACTTTAATACCACTTACCTCAGCTGTAAATTCCCTATATTCATTATTTCCTTCTGGTATATCAATAATGGCATGTACAACATGCGAATCGGTTAAAACTAATATTTTTCCTCCAGCCTGTGAGGCTACTTTGACCTGAATTGAGGTAGGAATCCTTTTAAAATTCAAATATTTATAGATAGCCCTATCATAATGCTCTATTTTAGCTAATTCTTCTCTATCAATACCGGACCGCACTATTACCACCTTACCTGTCAAATTACATGCACGGGCCGCTTCTATAGGATGAAAGGCATCCAATGGATTAGTAGCACCTTGAGAAGTCATCTCTACTTGTGGAATAGAACCATCTTCTCTAAAATAGATTTTCTCTACACACGCCTTCCGCATGAACTGACATCCATGCGTAGCTCGATGATAAAATATATACCATTGACCATTATATTCAGCTACTGAACCATGGTTATTCCATACACAAGGATCACAACCAAAATTATCAATAATAGTTCCACCGTAAGTAAATGGTCCTAACGGAAAATGAGAAGTAGAATAGTCTATCGCCGTAGCCTCTCCTCTCTTATTCAATGCTGCATATACATAATAATATATGCCATTACGTTTAAACATCCAACTTCCTTCATGAAACCTATGCTCTTCCTCTGTAACCAGTCCTCGTTTAATAGTCGTTGTATCAATAGAACGCATATCATTGTTTAATTTTGCACCACAAGCACTGAACTGCCCCCAATAATAGTAAGCTTGTCCATCATCATCAATAAAAACAGCCGGATCAATACCATCTACCGGAAGTTTAAGACCATCTTTATAAAATTTATCCGGCTTATCACCGGAAGCTACACCTTCAGAATTGTCCGACATGCAGTAATAAAGAAAATATTTTCCATTACGTTCTATACAATCTGGCGCATAAAGCACTGCATCAGAATAGTTTATATTATCATTAGGTTTACAAGATGAAAAGACTTTTTTCTTAATATTCCAATGCTTCAAATCAAATGGAGAAAGTACATGATATCCTTTAGAACAATAATCTTTACGATTTTCGTCCTTAGAGCCATAAATATAAAGTTTTCCATCAGGCATGACACGCGCTGATGGATCAGCAATATATACGCCAAATGGAGATATAGGATTTTGAGCAAACAACCGACTAGCACTTATAAAAGTGAAACATAAGTATGTAAAAAAAAGGAAAATTTCATTATATCAAACATAAAATATTGTTTTTTTATATCGACTAATTGATTAAAGCGTTCTTTGACTTCTCTTTGTGGTCTAAAAAGTTCAATTGATGTATTACGACAAGATTCGCCACCGTCATAGCCAAGTGCTTGCAGCGACAGGATTAACTCCTGTTGAGTTTGATGCCTTGCTGGTAACTTTCAAGTACCATTGGGATGAATATTACAGCCATTTCACTTTGGTTTGCTGGTTTTGAGGAACATTTCTGTTTTACGTTCCTTCCTTTCCAGTATTTCTGCCTCTACCATCTTGGCTATGGCAAAATCAAATGAGGGACGGCTTTGCACCGGAAGAGTCATCAGGGATTCCAGCGTATTCGCCATTCCCCTCAGTTTCAACTCCTTGAGTTGTATAACGGTTTCTTGTGTATTCATATAAATAAGAGTTTAAATGTTGGAAAACGCTTCTGCACCCCGTACATATTCATTGGTTGGGATACAGCATACATTGGATCGGTTTTCAGCTTTATCCAGATTGTTCTGAAGGATATTCTTGAGCATGCTGTAAGTTACGGTTCCGCTTTCAGACACACGCTTGCAGGCATTCTCAAGCCTTTCCTTACCATATTTTTTACGCAAGGACAATATACCTTCGCAAGAGCGGTAGGCATGGCTTACGTACTTCGGTGAAGCCAATACCTTTTCTACGGCTTTCAGTGTATACATGCCGATAACCTCTGCCTCTTCCAGGTAAAAGGCGGCATTCCGTCCTTTGCTGTGCTGGTATTCCAGATGATTCTCAGGCATGTGCGCGTCCTCTGTAGAACGTCCGGCTATGAAGCTTCTTTTATGCAGGGCTATTCGTTGGGTGTTCAGATATACTTCCACGGTTTCTGTATCCCAGACCACGGTTACTCTTTGTCCTACATAAATGTATGGGACGCTGTAAAGATGCCGTTCTTCAAGCCGTCCTACGGTGACATGGTAATCACCGGTTAGTTTCACTTCCTTGCGGTAACGGAAGCGGAAAGGGGTGATGGGGAGCGGCCCAAGACAGCCTTGTTCTTCGGCTTCAAACACACTCCTGCGGCTTTTTCCGGTAGTTCTGGAAGGACGGTCATTAAACTTGTCTGTCAGTTCAAAGATACGGCTGTTGAGCTCATCCAAAGAATGGAACACTTCATGCCGGATGGCAGCATATATAAACTGGTAGAACTTGTATACGATTCCTTCTACAGGACCTTTGTCACGTGGCTTCCGTACACGGCAAGCCTCCAGGGTAGTATTGTAGTAGCTTGACCATTCCAGCGCAGCATTGTTGAATGTAGGCTCGTAACGGTCTGACTTTTTCACCCATTGGGTCATGTTGTCGCTCTTGCACACTTCAGGACATCCTCCAAAATAGGTTATGGCATCCGACAAGCCACTGAAAAAGTATTCCATGCTTGCATGATACATGGCTTTGGCATAGCCCATACCGCTGAACGGCAGCATACAGCAGAGGACAACTACGGGTATATGCTCCTGGATTTTCCGGTCTGCAACATAGAGCTTGTCACCAGCAAAATCAATCTGCATCTCACAGCCTGGGATGTAAGTGTTGTGGTAAGACAGGTTGTTGGCATACTGATAATCACGGATATGCTTCTTGAACTGCGTGTACGCATAGCCGTTGGGATGCTCCTTGAGATATTCCTCGTGTAGCAACTGTATGGTCAGGTGGCGGTGTCTGGCAAGATCTTCCGCATAGTCTGGCAGCAGCTCTTTCAACTCGTTTTTCTGTTCAGAAGGTTTGGGAGTTGGTGAAGACTGCAGCAGACTGTGGATTTGCTCTTCACTCATCCGGCCTATTGTGCCGTAATCAACTTTGGATTCATCAGCCAACTTCTTGTAGCGGTTTAAGACTCCACGGCCTATGTGCAGTTGTGCGCATATTTCCCGTTGAGGAGTGGAGGCCGACAGCATTTGAAATGCTCTTTTTAATTTTACCATATTCAACGTTCTGTTTGCCATATCTTAAAGGGTATTGATTGATCGGACCTTTAAGATATGAAGTTTATACAAAACCACAGAACTGAATTGTCAACCTTTTTGCTGGTACCAATTCCTCCGCTATAGCGGTACCGATTCATGCGCTATGATGGTACCGTTTCGCCGATACTATCAATTTTAGGGTATCCCCTTTTAGACGGGCGCCAGTCGGCACCCGTCTAAAAAAGAATCTACAAATTTAACGATTATTATTTGCATATTGTCATGGGAAGAAGGTTTTCGTAATCCGTTCTTCCCTTTTTTAATTCTCTTAGCAGCTTGCAGAAGTAATCCCTGAAGGAGACTCCTGCCTGTTTGCAGGTTTCTATAAAGGTATTATAGATTGCGGAGTTCTGTATTCCTTTCACGCTTCCGAAGAACAGGCTGTTCTTTCGTTGGACAGTGACCGGCCTTATCGCCCTTTCTGCTGCCATATTGTCTATGGAGTATTCACCGTCATTTCTGTAGGCGAAGATCTGATTCCAGAAGTTCTTCAGATAGTTAAGGGCCTTGCCCATAAGTTCGCTTCGGTTCTCATCCGGATTTGCCGGCAGATCATAAAGCTCTGTCCTTATCTTATCGATGATTTCCGTCGTTTCCTTACTGTTCCTTCTGCGGTAAATCTCGTCTGCGGTAAATTTTTCCCGGCGATAAGTATCTTCCATGCCGTATAACTTTGCTATCAGCTCAAGGAAGATTCTTGCCTGCGGGCTTCCCTGGTCGAAGGCATACTTGAACTTTGCCCTTGCATGAGCCAGACAGCAGAGATGATCTATATCCATAAGTTCGTTGTCAAGATACATATATACGTTATAACCGTCACTCTGCAGTGATTTGATTTTTGCATCACCAAGGAACTCCTTCAACACATTTCTGTTCCTGCCTCCATGTTTCTGTACACCTTCATCATCCGTTGTATCCTCATAAAAGAAGATGACTATACGCGCTTTTCTGTTTACCAGACACCACATATAGGTCTTTCGTTTCTTATTGTATGCGTGATAGCGGAGCCATGTCTCGTCCACATTCACGTTGGCACCGTCCTGAAGGGCAATCTTCTTGAGGGCAGGTATCAGCTTATTGAGCTGCATGGCACCTTTGTCGGCCCAGTTCAGCAGGTTCTGCACAGAGGTGTTCCAGTCCATATCCGACAGACGGTTCTTCGCCTCCCTGTATGCCGGTGTTGACATCCGGTAGCGGTTAAACATCAGATACGAGAGCATGTTTGCCGTAATGCTTGTACCCGGTACTATCTCGTCATAAAGGCTGGCCCGGACGTCATCCTTCATAGGAAGGAACATGCTTTCAATCCTGCCGTCGGCATGCTTCACCTTAAGCACCTCAAAGTGATGTTCCTCAATATGGCTCACAATGTTTCTTATTTTACGGTAGCTTGACGATATTACAACAGAACCCTCAGGAAGCATTGTATAATCGGACTTGTGTATAATCGGTGTACCTACACAAGCCTTATTGTATGTCATTCCTTTCCTGTATGGTCTTTCCTTGGAAAGGGAAGCCTTCGGAGTATCCTGCGTGCCGCATGATGCGGAAGAGTCCGGCTGTGGAACCTCGCCTGATGGAGCAGTAGGAGTACCGTCAAAATCATCCTTGTCATCATGCTTCCCTTTTACGACCCTTTTACGGTCAATACCTTTGAGGCTTCCGGAAGAGGCATAGGCCTGGGTATTCATAATGGAAAGACGCTCAACAAGGGCATTATGCTTCTTCTCAAGCTTTCTGTATTCCTTGTCGCGAAGTTTGTATTCAATAGCAGCCTTCTCAACCTTGCTGTTTGCCTTAAGCAAGGCTTTCAAAAGAGAGGCATTCTCACGTTTGACTTCCTTCAGGTCTTTTCCTATTTCATCAAGTCGTGCTATCATTTCATCAAGCAGCCTGCTCTTTTTCTGATTCTCCTCAAACAGGAACAGGGCGAACCTCTTTATCTGCTCATTATCCATACCTTCAAGGGGTG
>OGKY01000588.1_pt1 | contig 14108 bp, 10 predicted proteins | sample 1572731 | NCBI WGS metagenome assembly OGKY01 (sample SAMEA2581924, study PRJEB24529) | metagenome | biome: Human gut stool | place: China | collected 2011
CCTGCACGGTGTTTTTCTCGATTTTGTATTTCATAGGTTCCTCCCTCAGTGAGTAAAAATAGTCATCATTGCCGCCAGCACCATCGCTATGACTGCCATGCCCACCGTGCCGAAAAGCCACTTTTTCTGCTTGTCTTTTGCAGTAATGTAGGGCTTCAGATCTTCTGTTCCGGGCTGGAAGGTCATTTTCAAACATGCACTGCGCAACGCGCTGATTCCGGTTATCACTTATGTGGGACCGATGGTTGCATACATTTTGACAGGTTCCATGGTTGTTGAGAATATTTTTACCATCGGAGGACTGGGATCGTCTTTCGTAACAAGTATTACCAACCGAGACTATACGATGATTATGGCAACGACAATTTTCCTCGCAATTTTAATGGTTGTGGCAAACCTGCTGACCGATATTGCATATAAGTTCGTCGATCCAAGAATCACATTTGAGTAAAGTACGAAAGGACGGATAGAAGTAATGGAGTTGAAACATAGACAGATTCTGTCGGCACAGGTAGATCTGAGCAAATTCAATAAGGCAAATTTCGAGAAGGCGACAGATGAGGAAAAGAAGCAGCAGGATGTCATGGGTGAGTCTACCACATTCTTCAAGGATGGTATGAGACGCCTGCGCAAGAATCCGCTTGCCATGGGAAGTATCATCGTACTGGTGCTGATCCTTCTGACCATCATCATCGCACCGCATGTTTGTCCTTACAAGTATTCCGAGATTATCTCGGTCAACGGTGTGCGTGACAAATCCGCAGCGAACCTTGGACCGTTTGAATATTCCAAGCTTGAGACAAAGTATATGAATGAGACCGGCGAGAAGCTGTTCCCGCATATCTTCGGAACGGACAGCTTAAGCCGTGACTACTTTATCCGTGTGATCTACGGAACGAGAGTCAGCCTGTCGGTCGGTGTTGTGGCATCGATCATGGTATTGATCATCGGTCTGCTTTACGGTTCCATTGCAGGATATTTTGGTGGAAAAGTCGACCTCATCATGATGCGTATTGTGGATATTATTTATTCCCTGCCGGACATGCTGATCATCATTCTGCTGTCGGTAGTGTTTAATGAGACGTTAAAACCGCTCATTACCGGAACGGTGCTGGAAAAGCTGGGAACGAACATGATCTCCATGTTTATCGTATTCGGACTTCTGTACTGGGTAAGTATGGCGCGTCTGATCCGAGGCCAGATCCTTTCCATTAAGAATAACGAGTACGTTCTGGCAGCAAGATGCATCGGTACAAAGAATGCCAGAATCCTGCGCAGACATATTCTGCCGAACTGTCTGTCCGTTATCATTATTACGACAGCACTTCAGGTGCCGAGTGCAATTTTTACCGAAAGTTATCTGAGTTTCCTTGGACTTGGTGTATCTGCACCGCTTACTTCCCTGGGAAGTCTGGCAAACGACGCCAGAGCCGGCATGCAGTCCTACCCACTTAGATTGGTCATTCCTGCAATTGCCATCTGCCTGATCGTACTGGCATTGAACTTACTGGGTGATGGTCTTCGTGATGCTTTCGACTCGAAATTGAATTAAGGAGATAAGGATATGAGCGAAGAAAATAAATATATATTAGAAGTAAAAGACCTTCATACCAGTTTCTTTACAGATGCAGGTGAGGTAAAGGCTGTCAATGGTATTTCCTTTAACTTAGAGCCGGGAAAGACCCTCGGAATCGTAGGAGAGTCCGGTTCCGGTAAATCCGTTACTGCATATTCCATCATGCAGATTCTGGCGGAGACCGGTAAGATCACTGGCGGAGAGGTAAGATTCCACGGTGAGGACATTACCAAATGGAACAGCAAGCAGATGCAGAAGTTCCGCGGAGAAAAATGCTCCATCATTTTCCAGGATCCGATGACCAGCTTAAACCCGGTATTTACCGTTGGAAGTCAGCTGATTGAGGCAATATTATTACACACGGATAAGAATAAAAAAGAGGCGTGGGCGCGCGCGGTGGAGATGCTGACACTGGTCGGCGTCAATGAGCCGGAAAGCCGTATGAAGCAGTATCCGCATGAGCTGTCCGGTGGTATGCGTCAGCGTGTCATGATCGCCATGGCACTTGTCTGTGAGCCGGATATCCTGATTGCAGATGAGCCGACAACGGCACTTGATGTGACGATTCAGGCACAGATTCTGGAACTGATGCAGGATCTGCAGAAGAAGCTTGGAATGGCGATTATCATGGTAACCCATGATCTCGGCGTCATTGCAAGTATGTGTGATGAGATTCTTGTTATGTACGGCGGACGTGTCTGCGAGCGCGGTACAGCGGATGATATTTTCTACCGTCCGGCACATGAATATACCAAGGGACTGCTTCGTTCTATCCCGAAGGCAGACAATATGAACGAAAAGCTGGTGCCGATCGGCGGTACACCGATCAACCTGCTGCAGATGCCGGCTGGCTGTGCATTCTGCCCGCGGTGCGATGCGGCGATGAAGATCTGTCTTTCCGAGAAACCGGAAGAACTTCGCATCAGCGATACCCATCTGGCAAGCTGCTGGATGAACATCAAAGAGTTATATGAGGCACAGGAGGAGGCAGAGTAATGAGTGAGGAAAAGAACCTTCTTGAGGTAAGTCATTTAAAACAGTATTTTCCTGTGCATCAGGGATTTAAGACGATTCCGCTAAAAGCGGTGGATGATATTTCATTTGCAATCAAGCCGGGCGAGACACTTGGTCTGGTAGGAGAGTCGGGATGCGGCAAGACGACTGTCGGCAGAACGCTGCTTCGACTGTATCAGCCGACTGCCGGACGCATCGTGTTCGATGGTAAGGTGCTATTTGACAGCGGCGAGCAGTATGATGAGAATGGCAAGCTGATCGTCGATGCAAACGGCAAGCCGGTGCTTGGCAAGAAAGTGGATGTGGACATGCTTCCTTACCGCAGACAGATGCAGATGGTATTCCAGGATCCGTATTCATCCTTGAACCCGCGTATGACGGTCGAGGACATCATCGGAGAGCCTCTGGATGTTCATAAATTATATGCGAATAAAAAAGAGCGCCGTGAGAAAATCTTGAACCTCATGGAGCTGGTTGGACTGAATGCCGAGCATGCCATGCGTTATGCACATGAGTTTTCCGGCGGACAGAGACAGCGTATCGGTATTGCAAGAGCACTCGCGGTAAACCCGAAGTTTATCGTCTGTGACGAGCCGGTTTCCGCACTGGATGTGTCCATTCAGGCGCAGGTGGTAAATATGTTCGAGGAACTGCAGGACAAGCTGGGCGTGGCGTATCTGTTTATCGCGCATGATCTGCTGGTCGTTCACCATATTTCCGACCGTATTGCGGTTATGTACCTTGGAAAAATGATGGAGATCGCCGATGCCGATGAGCTAAACGGCAACCCGATGCATCCGTATACATTGAGCTTACTGTCAGCGGTTCCGATTCCGGATCCGGAGACAGCCAGACACAGCAAGCGTATCGTGCTGGAGGGAGATGTACCGAGCCCTCTGAAGATGCCGACCGGATGTCCGTTCCGCACCAGATGCAAATACGCGACAGAGCAGTGCGCAAAAGAGATGCCGCCGCTTTCCGACAGAGGCAGCGGACACTTCGTTGCATGCTGGAATAAGTAAGGTTTCAACGTTACCGAAGAGGTGCGTGGAACATAGATCATTTTATTGGAGGAAAATCCTCTGCTCCTGTTGTGACAGTCGCATTTTCCTTCGGAAAACAAGGAGGATTCATTATGAAGAAATTAGTAGCATCATTACTGGTTGCTTCTATGGCACTTGGTCTTACGGCTTGTGGCGGATCATCTGATTCCACAGCAAGTACAGGCGAGTCCACAGGAACCGCTGCTGGCACAGAGGCTGCAGCAACTGCAGAAGCAACAACCACAAACGCTGAGACAAATGTGCTCAACATCAACCTGGCAAGTGAGCCGGATTACCTTGATCCTGCATTAAACAGCTCCGTAGACGGTGGCTGCCTTGCAGTAAACTCTTTCGCAGGTCTTTATACCTATGATAAGGATGGTAATCTTATCCCGGCACTCGCATCCGATATGCCGGAAGTATCTGAGGACGGAACAGAGTACACCGTTCACATGATTGAGTCCAAGTGGAGCAACGGAGATGACTTAAAGGCATCTGACTTCGTATACAGCTGGAATCGTGTCATCGATGAGAAGACAGCAGCAGACTATGCTTATCTGTTCGATGTAATCGCCCGCAACGATGACGGTACACTGGCAGTTGAGACACCGGATGATTACACACTCGTGATCAAGCTTGTCAGCCCGTGCCCTTATTTTAACGATCTGATGGCATTCCCGACATTCTATCCGGTACATCAGGCATCCGTAGAGGCTGCTGATCCGGACGGCACTGTTCCTGGCAAGTGGGCACAGGAAGCAGGTTTCGTATGTAACGGTGCTTACACACTGGAGTCCTGGAACCACAACGAGAGCATGGTTTATGTAAAGAACCCGAACTTCTATGATGCGGCAAACGTAACCATGGACGAACTTCACTTCATGTTAAGCGCTGATGATACAGCAACCTATGCTGCATACAACAGCGGTGACCTTGACTACATTGATACCGTACCGAACGATGAGATTCCTTCCTTAAACGGTGTCAATCCGGAGTTTGGTATTCTTGACAACCTGGGAACCTATTACATCGGCTTCAACGTAAACGACCCGATCTTCGATGGCAAGACAGAGGAAGAGGCTGCTAAGATGCGTGAGGCAATCAGCTTACTGGTTGACCGTCAGTTCATCGTTGAGAACGTAGGCCAGACAGGTCAGATCCCGGCTGATTCTTTCGTACCGGAAGGTATGGCAGACGGTAACGGCGGCGTGTTCAAGACAGCAGATACTTCTTACTATGATGCAACAGCTACCGGTGCTGGCGAGCTTGAGACAGCAAAGGGCTTACTGGAAGAGGCTGGATACACATTTACAGACAACGGTGACGGTACATACGCAGTAGATCCGGCAATCTCCATGACATACTTAACAAACGACGGTACAGCACACATTGCAGTTGCTGAGTCCGTACAGCAGGATGTGGCATTACTTGGCATCAACCTTGAGATCAAGTCTGAGGACTGGAATGTATTCCTTGAGGATCGTAAGAGCGGTAACTTCACCATCGCGCGTGAGGGATGGCTTGCAGATTACAACGACCCGGTTAACATGTTAGAGATCTTTACCTCTGATTCCGGTAACAACGATATGCAGTTAGGAAAGGGTACTCCGGTATCTTCTTCTCCGGACTGGACAGCATATGATGAGCTGATCAATCAGATCCGCACCACAACAGATTTTGCAGCACGTGTTGACTTAATGCATCAGGCAGAGGATATGCTGATGGATACATGGGCAGTAGTTCCGATCTACTACTACAATGATATTTACATGCAGAAGTCTAACGTAACCGGTATCTACGCAACGGTATTTGGTATGAAGTACTTCATGTACGCAACAAAGACAGCATAACATCATAAGAACTGACTGGTATGTATGACCGTAGGTGATGCATACTTATACAGGAAAGAGAAATCCCGGAACGGAGAGTAAAATCCGTTCCGGGATTTTTTCCGTGGAAAAAGAAAACTGCATATTTAGTCATGAAAAAATTGGGATCAAAAAATGAAAAATAATAGAAAAACAGCACAGAATAGAAGAAAAAGTAGAAAAAATAAATAAAACATAGTGTAAAAATATGCATAGAACTAAATGAGATTGTAAAAACATGCGAAACGAGGCAGAATGTGCCAGCGGGAAAAGTATTGACAAAACCAGTTTCACATGTATAATAAAAAAAGTGTTGTGCGTGTGCAACATACAAGTGTATTTTGTGAAGTGTTCAGTGGACAAAGCGGTTCATTGTCACTTTTTTTTGTTACACAAAAATATTTTAGCACAATAACGCGGTAATTTTGTACCATACTGCATGACGGACAGAGAGCAATGAGGCGGAAGCGGCGATGATCAAGAACCCTTACCAAAAGGATTATCAAAATGAATTAAAGCAGAACCGGCATGGTCTTCTGGTGACAAGAACGTCCTATCAGGGAGATTTTTATGTGCTTCCGTTTGATGAGCAGCAGAAGCGGCGGACAGGCATTTTAAATGTCATCTGGACGATCGCGCTGTGGGTGATTGAGCTTGGAATGGGACTTTTAAATCCGGATTCGTCCCGCACAGCGTGGATTGTATTCCCGTATCTGTTTGTGATTCTTCCGCTCGGATACATGCTTTATGGTGCGGTCAGCTATATCGGGGCACCGGTCCGTATGCACCGGGCACACTATGAGACGGGGCTGCTTCGCATGAAGCGTTCCTGTATCGGGGCAATGGTGTTGACGGGAATCGGAGCGGTTCTGGATCTTGTATACATGGTATTGCACCGTGGTGCGATCCGTATGGGAATGGAATGTATCTATCTGATATGCCATTTCCTGTTTCTGGCGGTTGCATTTTTCTTCGGAAAGTATTATGACCGCAATTACAGCGGCATTCTGATTGAGAATGCTACAATGGAGTAGGTTTTTTCCTTTTATAAGGTTAAAACATAGATAATATTTTTATAAGGAGGAAATATTATGAAAAAAATGAGACAGACTCTTGCTTTGTTACTGGCAGGAGCACTGACTGTCGGTTCATTTGCAGGCTGCGGCGGAAGCAAGGCTGGCGGCGAGACAGCTGGAACCGAGACAGCAGGCACAGAGGCAGCAGGCACGGCTGCATCCGGCAGCGACACACCGCTCGTTATCGCAAATGACGGTATGAGCGAGAAGTTCAGCCCATTCTTCGTTGAGAGTGTGCCGGATCAGAACATCGTTGATGTGACACAGATTTCTCTGGTTTACAACGATCGTTCCGGTGAGTTTATCTACAATGGTATCGAGGGAGAGACCACTTCGTACAACGGTACCGATTATACTTATTACGGACCGACCGATCTGACCATCACAGAGAACGAGGACGGAACCGTATACTATGATTTCAAGCTTCGTGATGATCTGACTTTCTCCGATGGAGAGCCGGTAACCGCAGACGACATCATCTTCTCTTTCTATGTATTCTGTGATCCGACTTATGACGGAAGCGCATCTGTATACTCTCTCCCGATCGAGGGTATGGAAGAGTACAGAAGCGGTATGTCTACACTGGCATCTTTACTTGCAGCAGCAGGCGAGGATAACACAGAGTTCACATTTTGGACAGAAGATCAGCAGAACGCATTCTGGGATGCTGTAAACGACGGCGGTGCTGCATTCGCACAGGAGATCGTTGATTACTGCGTAGAGAACGGCGTCAGCGAAGAGGGTGACGTAGCAGGCGCAGCAGCACAGTGGGGCTTTGATGGTCTTGCTGCAGATGCGACCGCTAAGGATTTCTTTATGGCAATCGGTGACAAGTACGGATGGAGCTTCACAGCTATGGAGGCAGAGTCTGCAGGAAGCGCTCTTTCCGATCTGATTCCGGCAGATGTATATGCATACGCTACCGAGGGTGTTGAGACCGGTGATGCAGCAGCAAATATCTCCGGTATCCAGAAGCTGGATGACAAGACGGTCCGTGTTGTTCTGACAGAGGTCAGCGCACCGGCACTTCAGACAATGGATATCCAGATTGCACCGCTTCATTATTATGGTGATGAGAGCCAGTACGATTACGATAACAACCAGTTCGGTTTCACAAAGGGTGACCTTTCCGCAATCCGCGAGAAGACGACCGCTCCGCTCGGCGCTGGTCCGTATGCCTTCAAGAGCTACGAGAACAAGACAGTATATCTCGAGGCGAATGAGTCATACTACAAGGGAGCACCGGCTACCAAGGAGCTCCAGTTCAAGGAGACCGCTGAGGCAGATAAGCTTCCGGGTGTTGTTCAGGGTACGGTAGATATTTCTGATCCGTCCATCTCCAAAGAGGTTATGGCGCAGATCTGCTCCGAGAACAGCAACGGTGAGGCATCCGGTGATGTGTTAACCACAGCACTGTACGATAACAATGGTTATGGTTACATCGGAATCAACTCTCAGAATGTCAAGGTTGGCGATGATCCTTCTTCTGAGCAGTCCAAAGATTTAAGAAAAGCAATCGCAACGGTTATTTCTGTATATCGTGACATGGTAATCGATTCTTACTACGGAGACGCTGCATCTGTAATCAACTATCCGATCTCCAATACTTCCTGGGCAGCACCGCAGAAGTCTGATGCAGACTATGAGGTTGCATTCTCCAAGGACGTAGACGGCAACCCGATCTACACAGACGGTATGTCGGATGACGAGAAGTATGCAGCAGCACTTGACGCAGCACTCGGATTCTTCGAGGCAGCTGGTTACACAGTAACAGACGGCAAGTTAACAGCAGCTCCGGCCGGTGCGAAGTTAAGCTATGAGGTAATGATCGGCGGAAGCGGAAAGGGAGATCATCCTTCCTTCGGTATCCTGACCGCAGCATCCGAGGCGCTCAAGAGCATCGGATTTGATCTGACAATCAACGACCTGGCTGACGGAACCATCATGTGGGATGCTTTAAACAGCGAGACTGCAGAGATGTGGTGTGCAGCATGGCAGGCAACCTTAGACCCGGATATGTTCCAGATCTATCACAGCGAAGGCGGTAGCGCAAACTACTATGCAATCTACTCTGACGAGCTGGATGAGCTGGTAATGGAGGGAAGAACCAACACTGACCAGGCATACCGTAAGGCAGTTTATAAGGAAGCACTTGACTTTATTGTAGATTACGCTGTAGAGATTCCGGTATATCAGAGACAGAACGCTTCTGTATTCAGTACACAGCGTGTCAATGTGGATTCTATTCCGCAGGATCTGACAACCTTCTATAGCTATCTCAACGAGATTGAGAAGATCCAGATGAACTAAGGATCAGAGTAACTGGCTGATGGTGGAAGGAGAGGGGAGCAGGCTCCCCTCTTCTACAACCTGTGCCATGGTGCATAGGGATTTAAAGGTATTTTGCAAGAGGATGCGTGACGCCTTTTTGCAAAATACCTTTAGCATCAGAAGCAGCGAGGAAAGGAAAAAGAATCATGAAGAAATTTGTTGTTAAGAGAGTATTGCTCTCGATTGTCATACTGTTCTTCGTCTCCATGATCATCTACGCGATCATGCGTTGCATGCCGTCGTCATTCGTGGAGCAGCAGGCACTGACATTGTCACAGAGACCGGGAGCAAAGAGTTATGACGAATGGGTGGCACAGTTAAATGCATCGTACGGTCTGGACACCGGTGTGATCCAGGGATATTTCCGCTGGGCAGCAAAAGCAATCCGCGGACAGTTCGGTGATTCCTGGTATTTTAACCAGCCGGTACTGACCAAATTCGCAAGCGTTATCTGGTATTCGTTTGCACTGTCACTGGCATCTTTTGTTCTGGAGATCATCATCGCAATTCCGGCAGGTATTGCCGCTGCGAGAAAGCAGTATTCTGCAACCGATTATACGATCACCGTTATTGCACTGGTCGGTATTTCTCTTCCGAGCTTTTTCGTTGCAACGCTTTTAAAATGGGTCTTTTCCGTAAAGCTTGGCTGGTTCGACCTCTACGGTATTGTCGGACGTAACTTCCAGAGCCTTTCCTCCGGACGGCAGATTCTGGATATGGCATGGCATCTGGTACTTCCGGTAATCACACTGACGATCGTGAGCATTGGTTCCCTGATGCGTTACACCAGAACCAATATGCTTGAAGTGCTGAATGCGGATTACATCCGCACAGCGCGTGCGAAGGGACTGCCGGAGAGGCGTGTCATTCATTACCACGCATTCCGCAATATCCTGATTCCGATTATCACACTGCTCGGCGGTACACTGCCGGGACTCTTCAGTGGAGCCATGGTAACAGAGACGCTGTTCCAGATCCCGGGTATCGGATATACCTCTTACCAGGCGGTATTACAGGGTGACATTCCATTTGTTATGTTCTACATGCTGTTTTCCGCGGTACTGATCTTACTTGGCAACCTGATTGCCGATATTTTATATGCAGTTGTGGACCCGCGTGTCCGCGTGAACTAGAAAGGAGGAGAGAACATGGAGAACGAGAAGAATAATATGAAGCTTGATGACGCGCAGCGTGTCCGCGTACTTTCCCCCGGAATGATGGTTGCAAAGCGGTTTTTCCGCAACAGACTGGCAATTGTAGGACTGGTTATCATTGTCTGTATGTTCCTGTTTGCATTTGTCGGAGGTGCGGTCAATCCGTATTCCCAGAGTGAGGTGTTCTACCGCACGGAAGAGATGAAGAAGGACTACGCCGGTGCGGCAAAAATTGACGAGTTCCAGGTGTTCGTGGCAGACGGCGTGGAGCTTCCGAGCGATGTGTATTCCAAGATGATCCTTGCTGTGACGAAAAATGCGCTGGTGTTCGAGACCAGAGACGGACAGACACTGGCACTTGGCAGGATCGACGACGACACATACCACATTTACGCGGCAGAGCAGCAGATGAATCCATTGGCATTAAAGTCGGAGGAGCACGACGCTGCGGAGGCTGCCGGACAGAACCAGTTTACTTACAACGGCGTGGAGTATGTGTTTGATGCATCCGGTGTGAAAGAGACACTGTACACGACGACAGAGCTTGGTATTGCCTGCCGGAAGTCTGTGACAGCTTTTGATGAAGGCACAACATTTTCTTATGATTTTTACAGCAAGGTGCTGACTGCGATTGCAAACGGCGATAAGAACGTTGAGGCGGACGGCGTGAACTACACGGTTGAAAACGAGGGAAGCGCTGCCATGATTCATACGGCAGACGGTGCGGATTATGCTTATGTATCTGATATGAACATGAATCCGGTAGCCAGCGGTATCGTGCTGACACCGGCGTTCAAGGAGGCGGCTGAGGCTGCAATGACTGCCGGGGAGGATTCCTTTGAGTATACAGACGAGCAGGGTGAGACCGATACCTACCTGATCAAGGATAAGAACGGTCAGTACACGATCCAGCGCTATCAGGAGACTCGTGTCATCGACAGTTATGCGGCACCGTCTGTAAAGCACTGGTGTGGAACGGACGGCAACGGAATGGATCTTCTGGCGCGTCTGATGTACGGCGGACGAATTTCCCTTATGATCGGATTTGTCGTAGTTATCATTGAGCTTATCATTGGTATCATTGTAGGTGGTATCGCAGGATTTTTCGGCGGATGGGTGGACACACTCCTGATGCGTGTGGTTGATGTTGTTTACTGTATCCCGGCGATTCCGCTGTACCTGATCCTTGGTTCGATCATGGATTACTACAAGGCTTCGGCAAAGACACGTATCTACATGCTGTGTATTGTCATGAGTATCATCGGCTGGGTCAGCATTGCCCGTATTATCCGCGGACAGATCTTGTCCCTGCGAGAGCAGGAGTTCATGACGGCGGCAGAGGCAACCGGTATCCGCGTAAGCCGTAGGATTTTCAGACATCTGATCCCGAATGTTATCCCGCAGCTTGTCGTATTCGCAAGTATGGGAATCGGTGATGTCATTCTTGCCGAGTCCACATTGAGTTTCCTGGGTCTTGGTATCAAGTATCCGGCGGCTTCCTGGGGAAGTATCATCAATGCGGTCAACGACTCTTACGTTATGACGAACTATTTATTCGTGTGGGTTCCGGCAGGCGTCCTGATCCTGCTCACGGTACTTGCATATAACTTTATCGGTGATGGTCTGCGTGATGCATTCGATCCGAAGATGAAACGGTAGGTGACAGGAATGGCATTTAATAATAAGAAGAAAAACGCAAATTATATCTCCGCAAAAGAATCCCGCGCGATTGCGCGGGAGAACCGCAAGATTACGCAGGAGATCGAGAAAAAAAGAAACAGAAAGCATATTCCGGAGGAGGAATATGTGACAAAGATGAAGAATCCGGAGAACTGCGTTGAGTTCGACAACGTTCAGACTTATTTCTTCACGGACATCGGAACGGTCAAGTCTGTCGACGGTGTATCGTTTGATGTGCCGCAGGGCAAGACGGTCGGTATTGTAGGTGAGTCCGGCTGCGGAAAATCCGTGACAAGCCTTTCCCTGATGCAGCTGGTACAGCGCCCATCCGGTCAGACCGTGGGAGGAGAGATCCGCTTTAATACCGGAGATCATGTATACAATGTGGTCAACACCCCGACTTCTGTGATGCAGAAGCTGCGCGGCAACTACATGTCCATGATTTTCCAGGAGCCGATGACCTCCCTGAATCCGGTACTTCGTATCGGCGAGCAGGTGGATGAGGTTATTGCACTTCACAATCCGGACATGACAAAGGATGACGTCAAGACACGTACGATCCAGATGCTTGAAATGGTCGGCATTGCCAACAAGGAAGGCGTATACCGGATGTATCCGCACGAGCTTTCCGGCGGTATGCGCCAGCGAATCATGATCGCCATGGCGCTTGCATGTAATCCGCGTCTGATTATCGCCGATGAGCCTACAACAGCGCTCGATGTGACGATCCAGGCACAGATCCTCGATCTGCTCCGCGGACTCAAGGATAAGATCAACAGCTCCATCATGCTGATCACACACGATCTGGGTGTGGTTGCAGAGATGGCAGATTACGTGGTCGTTATGTATGCGGGACGTGTCGTGGAAAAAGGAACGGCACGCGAGATTTTCAAAGATCCGAGACACCCGTACACCATCGGACTGATGAAGTCAAAGCCGGTGGTCGGTAAATATACGGAGAAGCTTTACAGCATTCCGGGAAGCGTTCCGAACCCAATTGATATGCCGAACTACTGCTACTTTAAGGATCGCTGCGAGATGTGCGTAGACGGCTGTGAGGGAGCATATCCGGGAATGTACCAGATTTCCCCGACACATTTTGTAAGCTGCTACCGCTGTGCGGCGGAAGCAGTCGGCAAGGAAGGAGACACGAAGAATGAGCAATAACGAAGCGACAAAGACAACCAATCAGAGCGACAATATTCTTGAAGTGTCTCATCTGAAAAAGTATTTCCCGATTAAGGGAGGGTTCTTCGGCGGTGCGACAGGCAGTGTGAAGGCGGTCGACGACGTGTCTTTTAACATTAAGCGCGGCACTACCATGGGACTTGTTGGAGAGTCCGGATGTGGAAAGTCCACGACCGGAAGAACGATCTTGCGTCTGATCGAGAAGACAGACGGCGAGATTCTCTTCAATGGCGAGGACATCAGCAAGTACGATAAGAAGCAGCTCCGCGATCTGCGCACAAAGATGCAGATCATTTTCCAGGATCCGTATTCATCCCTGTCTCCGCGTCTCCCGATCGGTGAGATCATCGGTGAGGCAGTGCGTGAGCATGGACTCGTGCCGAAGGAGCAGTTTGATGATTATATCACCAAGGTTATGAAGGACTGTGGATTACAGGAGTATCACAAGGATCGTTATCCGCACGAGTTTTCCGGCGGTCAGAGACAGAGAATCTGTATCGCGCGTGCGCTTGCGCTGAATCCGGAATTCATCGTGTGTGATGAGCCGGTATCTGCACTGGACGTGTCGATTCAGGCACAGATCATTAACCTGCTTCGCGATCTGCAGAAGGAGAGAGGACTGACCTATCTGTTTATCTCTCACGATCTGTCTGTCGTAGAGCATATTTCTGATACCGTGGGCGTTATGTACCTTGGCGGCATGGTAGAGTCCGGCGAGACTGCCGATATTTTCGGAAACCCGCTGCATCCGTACACGAAAGCGCTGTTTTCCGCGATTCCGATGCCGGATCCGGATGTCAGAAAGGAACGTATCCTTTTGAAGGGCGATATTCCTTCCCCGGCCAATCCGCCTGCAGGATGTAAGTTCCACACCCGCTGCAGTGAGTGCATGGAGATCTGTAAGCACGAAGAGCCGCAGGTCAAGGATGTTGGCAACGGACATAAGGTAAAATGTCATCTCTATGATGAAAAATAGACGGGAGGCTGCCGCTTCAGGCGGACAGCTGGCGTCGAAAGAGATGTACTAGGATAAAAGATCACATTTTTCGATTTCGCTGGAAGTGTAGATGGAACATTCGTTGAAAAAAATGCGTGCATTTCTTCCGGCTGAATGTTTGCATCAGATTCCGTGTCTCTTCCACGTTTGGACAATCCGACGGGTGCATGTCCGACACACC
>OGKY01000597.1_pt1 | contig 13856 bp, 15 predicted proteins | sample 1572731 | NCBI WGS metagenome assembly OGKY01 (sample SAMEA2581924, study PRJEB24529) | metagenome | biome: Human gut stool | place: China | collected 2011
CTGGCCGCTGCCCCAACAGCTCCTCCCTGTTTCCGCCACTGGCGGCGGTCGTCGCCGTTGCTCCCAAGGGGAGAGCCTTTTGCTCTATTATATCACAAACATATCCAAAACGGAGGAAAACTTCGATGACCAAAGAAAAGATAGCCCGCATCAACGAGCTGGCACACAAGAGCAAGACCACCGGCCTGACGGAGGCCGAAAAAGCCGAGCAGCAGGCTCTGCGCAAGGAGTATATCGAGGACATGAAGTCCAGCCTTCGCGCCCAGCTGGAGCGCACCTCCATCAAGGAGCCGGACGGCACCATCCACAAGGTGACCCGCCGTGCCGACCTTGAGAACCCCCGCAGCTGAACGCACAATTTTGCGCACACTTTTTTGGAGGAAAACGCAGCCCAAAGCTGTGTTTTCCTCTTTTTTTGCACGGCGATCTGTGCTATACTATACTTGCATTGGTATGTGCTTTGTGTATGCCTGCTGATGCGTTTTCCCAAGGTGGCGTATCCCGGGCAAGGTGCACGGAAAAGGCTGTCTTTTGAAAAAATGATAAAGAGGTCATTTATTATGCTTACTGCAATTACGGGTATCAACTGGGGCGATGAGGGCAAGGGCCGCATGGTCGATCTGATCAGCCAGGAGTATGACATCGTTGCACGGTATCAGGGCGGCAACAACGCAGGCCACACCGTGAAGAACGAGCGCGGCAAGTTCGTGCTGAACCTGCTGCCCTCCGGCATCCTGCGCCCCAACGTTGTCTGCGTGATGGGCAACGGTATGGTCATCGACCCGCACCATCTGGACGGCGAGATCAACAAGCTGCGGGAGCAGGGCATTTCCATCACCCCCGATAACCTGAAGATCTCCGACCGGGCCACCATCACCATGCCCTACCATGTCGATCAGGACGGCCTGGAGGAGGCCCGCCTGGCCAAGACCGGCGCACAGTTCGGCTCCACCAAGCGCGGCATCGCCTACACTTACGGTGACAAGTACATGAAGAAGACCCTCCGCATGGGCGACCTGCTGCATCTGGACGACTCCGTCAAGAAGCGCCTGGTCACCATGGTGGACTCCAAGAACCTCGTCATGGAGGGCAGCTACAACGCAGCTCCCATCAGCGTGGATGAGATGTGGGCATGGCTGGAGAAGTATGCCGCCATCTTCAAGGATTACATCTGCGACGTGGGCCAGTATCTGGCTGACGCAGATGCCGCCGGCAAGAAGGTGCTGTTCGAGGCCCAGCTGGGCGCTCTGCGCGACATCGACTTCGGCATCTACCCCTACACCACCTCCTCCAACGTCATCGGCGCTTACGCCCCCATCGGCGCAGGCATCCCGGGCCACAAGCTGACCAACAGCATCGGCGTGATGAAGGCTTACTCCTCCTGCGTGGGCGACGGCCCCTTTGTCACTGAGCTGGCCATGACCGAGGAAGAGAAGCACGCCCTGCGTGAGGCTGGCCACGAGTACGGTGCAGCCACCGGCCGTCCCCGCCGCGTTGGCCCCATCGACCTGGTGGCAAGCCACTACGGCGTGTTCTGCCAGGGCTGCGATGAGGTTGCCCTGACCCTGCTGGACGTGCTGGACTACATGGAGAAGATCCCCGTGGTCACCGGCTACAAGCTGACCGACGGCACCATCACCAAGCGCTTCCCCATGGGCATGGCTCTGGACACCGCACAGCCCGTGGTGGAGTATCTGCCCGGCTGGCACTGCGATATCACTGCCGCCCGCAAGTGGGAGGATCTGCCCCAGGAAGCCCGCGATTACGTTGAGTATCTGGAAAAGGCTATTGGCTGCAAGATCACCTACATCTCCGTTGGTGCCGAGCGTGAGGCCTACATCCATCACAACGTCTGATCCGCGCCACAGAACCCGCCGCATTGAAAAGGAAGCGTGACTATGTTTGATATCATCACGGACAGCGCCTGTGACCTGACCCCTGAGACGGCCGCAACACTGAATATTGAGATCATCCCCTTCTATGTCTCGCTGGACGGTGAGCACTACCGCAAGGAAGGCAAGGAGATCGCCGTGCGGGATTTCTACCAGTTCATGGTAGATAACCCCGCGGCCTACCCCAAGACCAGCCTGCCTTCTCTGGAGGATTTTGAGACCGTCTTCCGGGCCCATGCCGAGGCGGGCCGCCCGGTGCTCTGTATCTGCTTCACCAGCAAGATGAGCGGCTGCGTGGGCAGTGCCCGCAACGCCCGGGAGCTGGTGCTGGAGGATTTCCCCGACGCAAAGATCGAGGTCATTGACAGCACCGCCGCCACCGTGACCGAATCCATCGTGGTGGAAAACGCGGTGGCTATGCGGGATGCAGGCTGTACGCTGGACGAAGCCGTGACCTGGCTGGAAGCGGAGAAGATCACCAACCAGATCTTCTTCACGGTGGGTAATCTGGACTATCTCATCAAGGGCGGGCGCATCGGCAAAGTCACGGGCCGTGCCGCCAACATTCTGGGCATCAAGCCCATGATCCTGTTCAAGGAGGGCGAGATCTTCTCCGCTGGTGTGGCCCGCGGCCGCCAGAAGAGCTTTGAGAAGGCCCTCGACCTGCTGATGACCTATCTGGCCGAACACAACGGCACACCCGATGACTACTGCATCACGGTGGGCTACGGCTACGATGCCGACGAGGGCAAGCGGCTCTGGATGCAGACCCGCGCCGCCCTGCGCGCCAAGTACCCCACCTGCGAGTGCAATGTGGTCCTGCTGCAGATCGGCTGCACCATTGCCGTGCACACCGGCCCCTATGCGCTGGGCATGGGCGTGATGCGGCGGTGGAAAAAACAGTAACTCCCTCAGTCGCCTCCGGCGACAGCTCCCTCTAGGAGGGAGCCTTACGGCAGCGAAAAGCCTCTCTCTGAGAGGGAGGTGGCATTGCGTCAGCAATGACGGAGGGAGTTCCCACATAGTAAAAAAGAAGCCCCGACGAATGTCGGGGCTTCTTTTTGTTTTTCAGCCTTGATTTTTACGATGCACGATCACAGAAGACGGTGACACGGGTCTTGCCGCCGTAGGTGCAGGTGTACAGCACCAGGGCGTAGCCGCTGTGTTCCACTTCCTCCACACTGTGGGGGTCAAGCACTTCGACCTTATTCACGACGTACTCATTCACGATGCCGTCCATATCGGTGAAGGTGACGCTGTCCCCCGCTGTGAGGGAGGTCAGCTTGCCGAAATGGCTCTCGTAGTTGTGCGCCGCAATGACCAGATCATCGGTGCGGGAAGAGCCGAACTGGCGGCAGGGGGCGATCTTCAGGCGGGGGTAGCTCCACTCGCTCATCACCGGCAGGTCAATGCTGATGGCGGGAATGGAGATCTCGCCCACATATTCGTTGCCGTCGATCTCCACCACCGGGAGCTCGGGGTCCAGGGGGCCGCTCTCTGCCTCCGGTTCCGGGGTCTCCACCTTCTGCTGAAGGTCGGCCACTACGGTCTGAGCCTCGGCACCGGCGTGGGCATCTTCGTAGCAGTTGTAGGCGTACAGGCCGCCCGCCGCCAGCAGGAGCACCACACCCAGCACGATGCAGACAAGCCCGGGGGATACTTTACGCATTCTTTTCACGTTAGCCTATCTTTTTTTCCGTGATGATTTTTCCGCACAGTGGAGCCCTCCCTGCATCATAGTATTTTTGGCAAAACCGGAGGAAAAGATATCCGACTTTTGTCGTTCTTTCCCCTGGCAGGTTATTTTTACCAGACAAACCCATTATCGTAATTATAGCATGTATATCCAGTATTTTCAATAGTGAAATTTTATTTTTCCTTCCCCTTTTCAGACAAAATATTCTGCGATATACAGCACGTTATGAACCGCCGTAATATATTGCGGGGAGTATCGCAGTCTAACTTATCCGCACCGCCCGCTTCATTGATATATCACGCGGTTTTGTGTTATACATTCGCAGTTTCACTCTCTATAATACATGAAACGCAGATTCCTTTCACTTTTTTTCGAGATTTTTTGAAAAAAGTTTTCGGAGCCCTCTCAGTCAAAGCTTGACGGCTTTGCCAGCTCTCCCAAAGGGAGAGCCAATTGCGGCTCGACCTTCAGCGGCATTTACCGCCCAAAAACCTGCCCAAAGCTCCTGTTTCCCTTGCAGATGCGTTGGCTCCCCCCTCGGGGGAGCTGTCGAGCGAAAGCGAGACTGAGAGGGCTTTCCCCCACCAAAAAGCGCCCCCATCACTCAAAGGAGCAATGGGGGCGCTTTACCCTATTACAATGGGTTCCGCTTATTCAGCCTTGGGGGCTTCGGGAGCCTTTGCCTCCTCAGCCTTTGCGGCGGGCTCTGCCGGAGCGGCAGGAGCGGCAGCGGGCTTCGGAGCCTGCTTCACCACGGGCTTGGGGGGATTCGGATCGTCCTTCAGCGGGAAGAGGATGATGTGCTTGGGGCACTTCTGAGCACACATGCCGCAGCCCTTGCACTTGTCGTAGTCGATGCGGGCCACGCCGTCCACAACGTGGATGGCATCAAACTTACAGGTGCGCTCGCACATGCCGCAGGCAATGCAGGAAGTGGTGCAGGCCTTCATGGCAACGGGGCCCTTATCCTGATTGGAGCACATGACCACGGGCTTGCGGGGGCCGCCTGCATCGATCATAATGACGTGCTTGGGGCAGATGTTGGCGCAGGCACCACAGCCGGTGCACTTGTCCTTGTCCACCTTGGCCACACCGTCCACAATGTGGATGGCATCGAACTTACACACCTTGGTGCAGTCGCCCAGGCCGATGCAGGCAAAGGTACAGGTCTTGGGACCGCCGTACAGGGTGGCAGCAGCGGCGCAGGTCTGGATGCCCTTGTAGTCGTAAGCGGGCTTGCAGTGCTCGGAGCTGCCCTGGCACTGGACCACGGCCTTCTTCTCCACAGCGCTTGCCTCGCCGCCCATGATCTTAGCAATGGCGGCAGCAGCCTTGGGGCCGCCGGGGGCGCACTTGTCGCAGGGAACGCCGTCCATAACAACGGCCTTTGCGTAGTCGGCACAGCCGGCGTAGCCGCAGCCGCCGCAGTTTGCACCGGCCAGGCAGGCAGAAACTTCTTCAATACGGGGGTCTTCCTCAACCGCCATGAACTTTGCGGCCAGCACCAGAACAACGGCACCGATCGCGCCCACGATGGTACAGAGGATCACAGCAGATACAATATTCATAATCCTGTTCCTCCCTTACAGCGTCACGTTGAACAGGTTTTCGACGAGGCCGCCGAAGCCCATAAAGGACAGGCTGGTGATGGCTGCTGCGATCAGGGTGATGGGCAGGCCCTTGAAGGGTGCCGGGGGATCGCAGGCTTCCACGCGCTTGCGCACGCCGCTGAACATGACCATGGCCAGCATAAAGCCGACACCTGCACCCACGGCACAGACCAGAGCCTCAATGTAGGCAGCGGCAAAGCCAAGGGTAGCAACGTCTGCGCCGTAGTCGTCCACGACCAGAATGGTCACGGCCAGCACGCAGCAGTTGGTGGTGATCAGGGGCAGGTAAACGCCCAGAGAATTGTACAGTGCAACAACATACTTCTTCAGGAAGATCTCGATGAACTGCACCAGCACTGCAATGACCAGGATGAACACGATGGTCTGCAGGTAGCCCAGGTCAGCGGGGTTCAGAACGAAGATCTGGATGGGGAAGGTGACAGCCGTTGCCACCAGCATAACAAAGATAACAGCGCCGGACATACCAATGGAGGAATCCAGCTTCTTGGAAACGCCCAGGAACGGGCAGATACCGTAGAACTTCACCAGCACGTAGTTGTTCACCAGGATCATGCTGAAGAAGATCGCAGCAAGTTTGACTAACATCTTATTCTGCCTCCTTCTTCAGGTTGTCGAGGTCGCAGCAGCTCTTGCGCTCGATGCGCGCATCCAGCTTGCCTTCCAGCCAGACACAGCCGGCCATCAGGACGCCGTAGCAGAAGAATGCGCCGGGAGCCTGAGTCATGATGCTGATGCGGGCGATGCTGTCGGGCAGGACCTGGAAGCCCAGCCAAGTGCCGCTGCCCAGCACCTCGCGGATGGTAGCCATCAGCACGACGGTGAGGGTGTAGCCGATGCCCATGCCGACGCCGTCCAGTGCAGAATCGACCACATTGTTCTTGCAGGCGAACATCTCGGCACGGCCAAGGATGATGCAGTTGACGACGATCAGGGGCAGGAAGACGCCCAGTGCGGTGTACAGGCTGTCCATGTAGGCGTGCATCACCATCTGAACGATGGTCACGAAGCCTGCAATGATGACGATGTAGCAGGGCAGGTGGACTTTCGCGGGGATCACGTTGCGCAGCAGCGAGATCAGGATGTTGGAGCACACCAGCACGAAGGTGAAGGCTGCGCCCATGCCCAGCGCGCTGGAAACTGCCGTGGTAACAGCCAGGCAGGAGCAGGTGCCCAGAACCAGACGCAGAACGGGGTTTTCTTTGATGATGCCGTTGGTAAGGATGCTTACCTTGGACTTGTTTTCGCTTGCCATTTCTTACCAACCTCCTTTATGCCAACTCGTTGTAGCAGTTGATGCAATCGTTGATGGCGGCAAACAGAGCCTTAGAGGAAATGGTTGCGCCGCTGTATGCGTCGTAGCCCTGGCCCAGGGTGATGTTCTGGGTGCCATCCATGCCATCGAACTGAGCAAGGAAGCTGTCGGTGGCAACGTTGCTGCCGATGCCCTTGGTCTGGGTAGAAGCGTCCACCCAGATGCCGGTGACAGTGCCGTTGGTGTCGAAGCCGATGATGACGGACAGGATGCCGCCGTCAAAGCCCTTTTCCTCAGCCTTGATGGCCAGGGAGCCGTCGGTGGCCTTTACAGCACCGGTGATGTTCTCGGTGGTGTAGTCGGTCACTTCGTCCAGATCGGAGGCGCTGGAAACGGTGGGCATCACGTCCACATAGGCAGCCAGCGTTGCGGCCTTCTGGTTTTCCTCAATGATGGGAGCCGTAAAGGAGTTGACCATGGCCAGCAGCAGGCTGACGATCAGTGCGATCACGCTCAGCACAACAACAGGCTTTACACTGGTCTCCCAGGAAGAATTCTTATTCATTTGCCAGCACCCTCCTTTGCTTTCTTTGCAGGCTTAACATAGCCGTAAGGAGTCTGACGGGTCCAATCGTTGATAAAGGGGACCCACAGGTTCATAAACAGCAGCGCGAAGGAAACGCCCTCGGCGTAGCTGCCCCACTGACGGATGGCGAAGGTGACGATGCCCAGGCACAGGCCGTAGATCAGCTTGCCCTTCAGGGTAAAGGGGCTGGTGACATAGTCCGTTGCCATGAACACAGCACCGAACATCAGGCCGCCGGACAGGATGCCGACCAGTGCGCCGTGCAGGCTGCCGGTGGAGATCAGGTAGAAGATAAACATGCTGCCGATGTAAGAAGCGGGGATGGCGATGCTGATGGTCTTGGTGGCCACCATATAAATCAGGCCCAGCAGGATGGCCAGAGCGCAGGTCTCGCCCAGAACACCGCCGTGCACACCCATGAACAGATCCAGCAGGCTCAGCTTGCTGGTGTCAGCCACAGCCAGCGGGGTAGCGCTGGACAGCTGGTCAACCGCTGCATCGGGGAACACCCAATTGTTCATGGAACCGGCAAAGCTGATGAACAGCACGATACGGCCCACCAGTGCAGGGTTTGCAAAGTTCATGCCAATGCCGCCGAACAGCTGCTTGACCACGATGATGGCAACCAGGTCGCCGATGATGAGCTGGCCGATGGGCATGCCCACGGGCACGTTCATAGCCAGAATGATGCCGGTGACGACGGCGGACAGATCGCTGATGGGGTTTGCTTTCTTCAGCAGCTTGCAGTACAGCCACTCGAAAGCCACGCAGGCCACGACGGACACTGCGGTGACCAGCAGAGCACGCAGACCAAAGATAATGGCAGAGGCCACGACGCACGGGGTCAGGGCCACGATCACGTTGGCCATCAGGCCGGCGGTCGTCTCCTCAGAGCGCAGGTGCGGGGAGGCCGAAACAATAAGCTTCGTATCCATTACTTATTGCCTCCTTTTTTGATTTCACCAAGGTAGAACGCCTTTGCCAGGCCCATCATCTGGGTGCAGGGGCGCTTTGCCGGGCAGACAAAGGTGCAGGAGCCGCAGTTGAAGCAGTAATCAACATGCAGCTTGCCCAGCTCCTGAACGTCGCGGGCTGCATAAGCCTGGTTGACCTCCACGGGCTCCAGACCCATGGGGCAGTACTCCACGCAGCGGCCGCAGCGGATGCAGGGGTTGACCTGCGGGGGCTCTGCAGCAGCGGCGCTGAGCATGATCAGGCCGGAAGTGGTCTTGGTGGTGGGGTAGCTCAGGTTCTCCACAGCGGGGCCCATCATGGCACCGCCGGCAACCACCTTGCCCAGCTCCACGCCGCCCTTGATGCCGGCAGCGTTCAGAACATCCTCGTAGGCAGTGCCCACGGGAACGATCAGGTTCTGGGGCTTTGCGCAGGCATCGCCGTCCACGGTGATGGTGCGCTCGACCACCGGCATACCGGTAGCCAGGTACTTGCCCAGGGTAGAAACAGAGGTCACGTTCATCACGATGGCACCTGCATCTGCGGGCAGACCGCCGTGGGGCACCTCGCGGCCCAGGCACTTCTCGATGAGGATGAGCTCTGCGCCGGTGCCGTAGACGCTGGGCAGGGGCTTCACCTCAATGGCAGGCTTGTCCTTCGTCTTCTGGCACAGCAGGTCGATGCACTCGGGCTTGTTGTTCTCAATGCCGATGACGCACTTCGGGATGCCGGTGTACTTCAGCACGGCCTCGATACCGCGGACGATATCATCGCTGCAGTTCAGCATCTCCTGCGTGTCGCTGGTCAGCCAGACTTCGCACTCGGAAGCGTTGATGAGCAGGGTGTCCACGGTCTGCTTGGGCTGCAGCTTGACATCGGTCGGGAAGCCTGCGCCGCCCAGACCCACCAGGCCGCACTCACGCACGGCTGCCAGGAAGCTGGCCTTGTCGGTGACCTCAGGTGCCTTCACGGCAGGGTCCACAGTCTGCTTGCCATCGGTCTTGATGACAACAGAGTCGCACATCCGGCCATTGGAGAGACGGAAGGGTTCCACAGCGGCCACAGTACCAGAAACACTGGAGTGGATATTTGCAGAGACGAAACCGCCTGCTTCACCGATCTTGGTGCCAACAAACACTTCGTCGCCCTTTTTGACCAGGGCTTTCGCCGGAGCGCCGATGTGCTGGCTCATCAGGATGCGTACCTGCGCGGGCAGAGGCATCGGAACTGGTTTGCTTGCAGCGGTTGCCTTGTCATGCGGCGTATGCGCGCCAAGCGCCGCACGTTTCAGCTTGTTCAACATGGAATAAATCCCCCATTCTGCTTGAATTGCCACCCCTGCCCTCATGCGGGCGCACTGCGGCAGGGACAGCAGCTGCTTAACACAGTTATTGTATCATTTTACATCCGGAAGTTCAACGACAACAGCACCAAAATGATGCAATTTCCTCATTTTTCTTTGCCATTTTTAACGATTAGTCGCGTCTAACTAATTGTTTTTTTATTAACAACCACCAACTTCACGCAACTTTACTACCGTTTGCCTTTCTGCCGGGATTATGGTATACTGTTGCTAATGACCCTGCGGAACGTCCCCTGCTCCGCATTTGAACGACCGGGCCATGCCCGCCAAGGAGGATCGGATACCATGAAAGTTCTCAAAGCTCTGCTTGCCATCTTCACGTTCTTAGCCGCCGCACTCACCTGCACGCTTCTCTTTGTGCAGGACAGAAACGCCCCCCACTATATTAAGATCTACGAGAACGAGCAGTAAGCAGTTTCTCTGACACAAAAGCCCCCGGAAAGCGGTTCGCGCCGCTTCCGGGGGCTTTTTATGCGTTATGCTGTTTTGGCGTTGTGTGATGCTCAGTTCACGTCGAACAGGCAGACCGCCTGATAGACAGTGCCGTTAGAAGTGGGAACGTATGCAACGCCGATCTTTTCAGCCAGATTGAATGCGCTCTCGTCCTTGAACAGAGAATCATATTTGAAGCTGGTTCTGGTAGCCGGATTATAGTTGGCCTGCGCTGCAAGCGGAGTTGTATCCTTGGTCAGACCAACCACGATCTTGACATTGCCCAGCTCTGCCGTGATCTTATCATAATTCTCACGATACTTTGTATTGCTGCCGTCATTACGCCATTCCAGCCAGTTTTCCAGCAATGCCTTGGTCACAGCACTGTATTTTGCACTGTATTCGACCTGACCCAGGCCCTTATTAGCTGCGGTATTATTGATCGTCATAACCACTTCGGGAGTACCGTCCTCCGGCATTATGCTATCCGGATCAGCGGTCTCTCCGCAGGCGGTCAGCATTGCCAGTGCCAGAACACCGGCCAGAACAAGTGCCAGAACTTTTTTGAAACGTTTCATTGCAATGCCTCCTTGATTTTATTTAATCGTTATCTTCACACCCGAGCAGGAATCTTATGTAGGCAAAGGTGCGCTCCTGCCCCAGATCCCGGACCATCAGCAGCAGCTTTTCCAGCAGTGCCCTTGTTTCGGGATGGAGCAGATAGTGATCCTTGCTCTTTTCATAATACTGCCACGGGGATGCGTCGGTGTACTTGTCGCCCAGATAGATCTGGCTGGCCGCCACGCGGTCGCAGACCATCTCGCAGACATAGCGCAGGGGCATTTTCATGCCGCCCAGGCCGGATTTGTTGGTTGTGTAGTCGATCCAGTATTCCAGATGGTGCTTGTTGCGGCCCTTATGGTGGAGCCATGCCGAGGAATAGCCCCGGGCGGCCCGCTCTGCCTCGTTGGGGCTGTGGTCGCCCTGATAGTAGATGCAGCCCGGGATGAACTCGGTGGGGCTGTACTTGCTCAGGTCATGGGTCAGGCCCTGCTGATAAAGGCCGCATTCAAAGCAATACTTCATCACCAGCAGTTTATGCCGGGTGATGGTCTCAAAGTGTCCCTTGATGTTCATTGGAGGGTACCTCCCCGGAATCTTACCGTTACCCTGCCCTCTTTCAACCTGCGCAGATCGTCGCTCTCCGAAAAATCCTCCCGGTCACGGGTCAGGTTGGGGTTGTAGTAGGGGTCATCCAGAATGTTTTCCTTGCCGTGGATGGTGTAGAGCCGCTGCTGCTCCGCCGCAAAGCGGGCCGCCTTGAGGGGGTCTTTCTCATCCCCGCCCCGGCTCTTGCTCTCATAGTGGATGAGCTCGGCGTAGGGGGTCCAGGCAATGCGGTAGCCAGCATCCCGCACCCGCAGGCAGAAGTCCACATCGTTGAAGGCCACGGCAAACTTCTCGTCCAGCCCCTTCACCTCGTCCCACACGCTGGCCCTGACCAGCAGGCAGGCACCCACCTGCACACCGCAGGCTCCCAGTGCGAAGGCTGCGGCCAGCTGGCGGCCATCGGCGATGCCGCCCGCCGCGATGACAGGGACATCTACAGCGTCCACCACCTGGGGGACAAGGGCCATGGTGGTCATCTCGCCCACATGGCCGCCGCTCTCAGTGCCTTCGGCGATGACGGCATCCACGCCCAGAGGGGCAAGGTGCTTGGCCAGAACGGCCGCCGCCACCACGGGGATGACCTTGATACCGGCTTCCTTCCACATGGGGATGTACTTGCCGGGGTTGCCTGCACCTGTTGTGATGACCTTGATGCCCTCTTCAACTACAACATCGCTTACTTCCTCTGCAAACGGACTCATAAGCATGATGTTTACGCCGAAAATTTTATCGGTCATTGTTTTGCACTTTCTGATTTCCTCACGGAGCTGTTCGCCGTTGGAATTCATAGCTGCAATAATGCCGAGACCGCCTGCGTTTGAAACACCTGCGGCAAGCGATGCATCAGCCACCCAAGCCATGCCTCCCTGAAAAATAGGGAACTCAAGACCGAGCGACTGGTCAATGACAGTAGAAATCATATGTAATATCTCCTTTTCTGCATTTTTACTTGATTTTCAGAAACAGAAAATTTGCAAGATTTCATTATTTTGAAAAATTTACGGCAAATTCTGCACCTGATACCATACTTTATGGCATATCAGTCTGATTTTACTCCAAAAGCGCAGAAAAGTCAATATAAAAGCACAGAAAAGTCAATATATATGAAGAATTATCTTACCATTAAGCCTTTAACTGCAATAGTCCTCAAGAGCCCTCATAAGGTTTTCTTTTCCCTTTATTTCAATTCCTTTTTCAAGGTAAAGTGCGTCGCCTTTCGGAAGATTTGATACTCTGCAGTCGGTTGTCAGATACGCTTTGTCCTCGCCTTTTTTGTACACTACAATATACCCTTTTTCGGCTTTTATGATGTAGTAGCCTTCCGTTGTACCGTTATTCTGCGACGACGAATAATTGCCTGTTGCAGAGGTGTTTTCCGCAGAATTCACGGGAGCAAAAAGCGAGCTTATCATCATACACGCAATCAGAATCACACCTGTTAATCCAACTATTTTTTTCATAATACAGCACTCTTTCCGTCAGTTTTTACCTTTATTTTTTCCCGAATCAACGGTTATATTCATCATTTTTATAAAATTCCAACCAAAAGGCCGCCTTAATTCTGCATATTTTTTAAGAGAAATTTGCATTAATATATTTATTTTTTTCTTTTCAGGTGATATAATAATCAAATGAGTATTCCTGCTTGTAATTTTGAACATATATGTTATTATATAATTTATGTATTACAGCCGGCGCACTGCGTTTGTGCAAATCACTCAGACAAATTACAAACCGACGGTTGTTAGTTTAACCGTAAATTGTGAATTGATAAAGGAGATAATATGCGAAACAAGCGTGAAACTGACATCAGTCAGTATAAGGATATTCAGCAAAATGAATTATCCGAAAAAGCTGACGGAGGTGCAAAAAGATTTTTCAGGGGTCTCGGCAAGTTCCTGATTACCGTTTGTTCGGTATGCCTGGTTGCTCTGCTTATTACGGGCATTTCACTTGCTGTCTACATTTTCACCATTGCGTCCGAGCCTACGGGCATCGACCTCAAGGCAAAGTCTATGAACCAGACAAGCCGAATATATATTCAGAATGAGGATACAAAGGAATTTAAAGAATATCAGAAACTATACGATACCGAGAACAGAATCTGGGTTGACAATCAGGATATTCCTCAGGCAATGAAAGATGCGGTAGTCGCAATTGAGGACAAGCGTTTCTTTGACCACAACGGTGTTGACTGGGGCAGAACACTTTCCGCCGTTGCAAATCTTGCAACCGGTTCGGACTCATACGGCGGTTCAACAATCACCCAGCAGCTTATTAAGAACATTACAGATGACAACGAGGTTTCAATTACAAGAAAGCTTCGTGAAATCACAAAGGCACTAAAGCTTGAACAGGAATATACAAAGGATCAGATTCTTGAAGCCTATCTCAATGTTGTAAACTTCGGCAACAACTGTCAGGGCGTTGAATCGGCGGCTCAGCTTTACTTTGGCAAGAGCATAAAAGACTGTTCAATTGCAGAATGTGCGGCAATTGCGGGAATTACACAAAACCCGTCAAGATGGAATCCGCTTGTTTTCCCCGAAAACAACAAGGAACGCCGTGAAATCGTTCTCAATGAAATGTATGATCAGGAAAAAATTTCCAAAGACGAATTTGATGCGGCTATGAAAGAAAGTGCCACAATGACATTTGTCGGCTGGCAGGCATCCGATGACGATGACGATGATGACGAGGCAGATGTTCAGAACTGGTATATTGATCAGCTCTTTCGTGATCTTCAAAAGGACATTGCGGAATATTACAACATAAGCGAAGCTGCGGCATCTTCAAAGCTTTACACAGAGGGACTTAAAATCTACTGTGCAATGGATGAAAATGCTCAGACCTACCTTGAAAATGCGGCACTCAATATTG
>OGKY01000600.1_pt1 | contig 13756 bp, 14 predicted proteins | sample 1572731 | NCBI WGS metagenome assembly OGKY01 (sample SAMEA2581924, study PRJEB24529) | metagenome | biome: Human gut stool | place: China | collected 2011
AATTCTATCACTATATCTTTCCGCATTTCACTTTTTTGTAGTAACTTTGCATCAGGAGATTGCAATATGTGGTTTGGATGGTATTTATAGCCAAAAAATTAAAGATTGATTCAAATCAGTACCAGTTCTTAAGAAGTAAATACATTAATTCTCTCTTAAAGTAGCCGGTGGGAGTGCCGACAAATACCGTCATCTGCTTGATAGAAAGTCAATGGTAGTTTTTTTACTATAGAAATTAATGTATCAATTCTTTTATTTTTCAGACTTATAGCTATCCTGTAATCCAGTACTGAATATTTCTCGTAAGGCGATACGCAATCCGTTTGTAAATGATTCTTTGATATATAAAGAATTTGTGGGGCAGTTTTTGGCACATAATTGGCATTGAATGCAGTTTTCTCCATGTATGGGCAGTATGGCATCTTTCTTTTGAAAAACATTCATAGGGCAGACATTGATGCATTTGCAGCATTGTATGCAGGAGCTGATATTAAGAAATACTACTTTGTTGTTTGCTATCTTGTTTTGTTTTTCACGAAAAAAGACAATGCCTTGTTTGCTTTCTGTTACGGTTGAGGAGGTGATGACGGACGAAAGAGGATGTAGTTTGCATTGCAGTTTTTCAGCAAACAGCCGGGCTTTGAATAAATCATTCGTGTTAGGTCTGTTTTTATTATAGCCGTTTATCAAGACCCAAGGACCTGTTCGGTCAAAGCCCACACAGGAGAACTCATCAACAAGATTGGCTTTCTTCTGTTTTATGATATTTTTCAGTGTTCTGTGGTAATTGCCCAAAAACGGACGACAGCGGGTGGAAAATATGAATATGTTTTTTCCTTGTAAAGGCAATGCTGAAACGAACCGTTGCAATCGGATGGCATGTTGACCAAAATGTATTGCTGAACCGATTCCTATTAAATCGTACTGTGATAAATCAAAATCGGATATTTTGGTTTCTATTGCTATCAAGTCGGCAGAAAGAGTTGCTGCTATGCTTTCGGCAATTTTTAATGTATTTCCGTTATAGGTGGATGAATAGAATATGACTGTTTTCATTTGATTTTTGATATTAAGAATGTATCAATGTAATCAGAGATAATATTTTTCAGTTCCTCCCATGCTTCCGGCTGACTAAAATCTATTCCATTGAACATATTATATTGCCGGGTAAATAATATGATATAGTTAATCGCGGCTATGATAACAGTAATATAAAAATTGCAATTATGGCAAGTCTTTCCTAATCTCTTTTCCAACTCCAACTGTAACTTATGACCGTTCTTCTCCCGCTCTGCCTGTATTGTCCGAAATGATGATTTTCCTGATAATTCCCATACATACAATTCTTGCATAAGATGACTATCTTTCAGATATTCCAATTGCTTTAATAGTATTGTTTTTATTATATCCTTAAGATTAGCGGTTGTAACCTGTGCTATCTGACCGGCAAACTCGGAATAGGCAAATGAATAAAAATCATACTGCTTCGCCCAGGCTGCCAATAGCCCGTCTAAACCACCAAAATAACGGTATATCAAAACTTTATCACATTGTGCCTTCTTTGCAATACGGTTAATACCTATTTGGGTAAAACCCTCTTCTTCAATTATTTTGCTGACTGCTTCAAGCAATCGCTTTTCCGTTTCTTTTAATTCCATAATTTATACCTGTCACTATTTGGTGACAAATGTAAGTAACCATGTGGTGACATCAAAGAAATACACTTTTTATTTTCATTATTGGCCGTTATCTGTTGATGTAAGAGTTTGTGGAAAAGTCTGTTTTTATAGGTATCCAGCTGTCTACTAAGGCCTGATGTTCTTTCATCCATTGGCGGACGGCATAGGTTTCCGTTTTTTGTGTTTTTTCTATAGTGGCCATCAGCGAGCTGATTTGCTGGTCATCCAGTCGGATATTTCGTAAAAGTTCGGCAACAAACGGATATTTTTCACTAAAATCTTTCCAGACGACAGTATGGATGGATTCAGCTTTTCCATATATCTGTTTGGGGTCATCGAGTATTTTCAGCTTATAGCGTCCGAACATCCAGTGTGGAGTCCAGCCGGTCACTACTATCCATTCTTTTTTTTGGATTGCTTTATCTAATGATGTGGTCATGGCAGGGGCGCTTGCGGTCATCAGTTTATAGTCCAAGCCATATTCGTTTAATGCTTTTTCGGTTGTTTTCATGATTCCGGCTCCTGCATCAATACCGATGATTTGACTGGAGAACTTATCTTTATGTCCGTTTAATTCTTCAATGGATTGAATGGTGACATATTCTGGTACTACCAGACCGATGCGTGCATTATCGTATACATTGCCGATGACTTCCAATTTGTCTCCGTATTGCTCCATATAATCATGCATGGTTACCGGTAGCCATACATCCATGAATACATCCGCTTTTTTGCGCGATAAAGATGCGAAGATAGGAGCTAAATCAGCATTCAGCATCCGTACATCGTAGCCATGTTCTTCCAATATCACTTTTATCAGATAAGACATTGCGATGCCTTCTGACCAGTTGGCATAGGCTATGCTGATTTTCTTATTGTCATTGAGGTTACCGCAAGCTGTCGGCAGCAAGGCTGCCAACAACAGTACGGCTATTATTTTCAGTCTGTTCATATCGTTTATTTCTTTTCAGTTCTATAATTTTTTCTTTTTGCCTTGTGCCATACCCTGGGTGATACGGTCCAACACAATAGCTAATATAACGACGGCTATACCGCCTTCAAATCCAAGTCCTATTTTCATTTGGGTAATTCCTTTTAATACAATTTCTCCCAAGCCGCCGGCGGAAATCATAGCGGCAATCACCACCATGGACAGAGACATCATGATAGTCTGGTTTATTCCTGTCATTATAGTGGGCAGTGCCAAGGGTAGTTGTACCTTGTAGAGTAACTGCCAGGGAGTGGCACCGAAAGAGCGGGAAGCTTCTACCACGTTTTTCGGAACTTGGCGGATGCCGAGCCCGGTTAGTCGCACTACAGGCGGCATGGCGAAGATAACGGTTGCAAATGCGCCCGGTACGGTACCCAAACCAAAGAATAGTACCGCAGGAATCAGGTATACAAAAGCGGGCATGGTTTGCATGAAGTCCAGTATGGGACGCATGATTTTATTACACCGATTGCTGTTGGCAGTCCAGATGCCTAATGGCACGCCCAGCAGCAGTGCAAGACAAGTGGATGACAATACGAGGGCTAATGTCTGCATGGTTTCTTCCCAAAAGCCCATTCCGTAAATAAGCAATAGGCCCAAAATGGTAAATACGGCTGTTCCTTTGCCCGACTTTATCCAGGCAAGAACTGTCAAAGCGATGATGGTAATGTAAAAGGGGATGCCGTACAGTACGTGTTGGAAACTGTCTATAAAACCGCCGATACCTATGCTCAGAGTGTCGAAGAATGTAGCGAAATGGTTGGTGAGCCAGTTGATGGCTGTTTCTATATATTGTCCTATATTTATCATAATTCTATTGCGTTTTGAATGATTTCATTAATTTCTTCCTTGTTTTTTCCGGTCACTTCGATGATGAGTGACGACAATGGAACTACTCCCTGAAATTCCCGGTTCTCGTTTACTACCCAGATAGGAGAATTAGTGCGGGTCATAAGCGGCAGGATGTCCTCGAGTATGGTATCGCTCAGTACAGAGTGTACTTCGTGACGTACAACGGTGTCTATCGAACGGATTTGCTCTTTTCGCAGCTTTAGCAGGTCATTTAGTCTGACCTCTCCAACCAGTATATTGCCGGCATCTACCACCGGCAGGACAGTGAGGTTACGTTCTCGCATTTTGCGGATCAATACCTCGGGACCTTCTTTCTTCAGTCTCGCCACAAGCGGCTTGTCTGCCATAATGGAACTGGCGGTGATTATTTTGGAGCGGTCTACATTTTCTACGAAACGTTCTACGTAGGCATTGGCAGGTTCGGTCAATATTTCTTCGGAAGTACCTGTCTGTACAATTTCACCGTCTTTCATGATGGCGATGCGGTCGCCCAGCTTGATGGCTTCGTTCAGGTCGTGAGTAATAAAAATAATTGTCTTTTTCATTTTCGACTGTAGGGTCAGTAATTCATCTTGCATCTGTACACGTATCAGTGGATCAAGGGCGGAGAAAGCTTCGTCCATAAGCAGCACTTCCGGGTTGTTGGCAAGGGCGCGTGCCAAGCCGACACGTTGCTGCATGCCACCGGAGAGCTGCCCTACCATTTGGTTTTCATATCCTTTCAGTCCAACTTGCTGCATGCACTCCATAGCTTTCTTTTCACGTTCTTCTTTTTCTACTCCTTGCAGTTCCAATCCGAAAGCAATGTTGTGCAAAACGGAGCGGTGGGGTAGTAAGCCGAAGTGCTGAAATACCATGGCAAGTTCCTTTCTGCGTATTTGCAGCAGTTGTTGCTTTGAAGCCTTCGAAATATCAGTATCGTTGATTATTATTTCTCCTGAAGTGGGACGTATCAGTCGGTTGATGCAGCGCAGCAAGGTCGACTTTCCACTGCCGGAGAGTCCCATTATTACGAATATTTCGCCTTCGTTGATGGATAGATTGGCATCTTTTACGGCAACGGTACATCCGGTTACCTTTAATATTTCCTCTTTAGTTTTGCCTTCTTTCAGCATTTTCTCTGCTTTATGCTTTTCTTTTCCAAAGATTAGATATAGGTTTCTAATTTCGATTTTACTCATAATAATATTGTTTTATTTTAATATAGTTTCTGGTTCACATTTTATTTTCACACCGGACGGGTTTATTTAACTCGGATTGTTTCGGGACGGGACGAGTAAATATGGAATTAAAATGAGGGATTTGTCGTTTTACTGTTATATAAACGGATTGTCGTTTTGTTTTGTTCAAGGAGATATAAAAAACGTCTCATTTTTGTAAGCAATACGGAAGTGATAGAATTCATAGATAGTCTTTTAAAAGGGGAGCATTCAAGCATATAAAAATAAATCAGCAAGAAGACAAAATGCTTGAAAAAGATTGTTGCACCTATCGCGTCTATTGTACAAAAGTGATACTGTAAAGGTGATAATTGAGTTTGGTTATTGAAGTTTTTTAGGAAAACTACGTGGATTTGGCTTAATTTAATATGTATTCGATAGATTATTTATACCAAATATTTGGTGATTTCGAAAACTTCCTTTACTTTTGCGCCCCGAAAAGGAGAGGTGCTCGAGTGGTTGAAGAGGCACGCCTGGAAAGAGTGTGGTCGCTAATTTAAAACCAGTTGTTATTGTGTTGAAAATCAGCCACTTATGACTAGCTAAGAAGCTGATTTATTTTTTAGTGGAACACATTTGGAACACAATAGCAAAAATAGACTTCAATAAAACTCATAGCTAAGTTGTGCTTATATCTACTATAAACAAGCTAATTTGTATTGTTAAAGAATACTTCGAGAACTATTATCTTTAAATACAAATGGCAAATCAATAGTGAATTGTACTTTACCGTCTGCCTTTGAAACTATAAGTGCAAGAAGTTTTTGCCCTTCTTCTGCTGGTAAGCTTGGTAATGGTATGCTATAAAGCCAAGTTAAGAAATAGTTTATTGAGTAGTTATCATCAATAGCCGTAACTTCACCATAATTTGAGTAAATAAACGTCCCTATTGACTTATAATAATAACAAGTCATAGATGTTTCGTCTTTCTTAATAAAGAAGAATAACCTTTCATCAAAATAGACCACAGCAACCAACCTTTTTAATTGAAAATCCTTAATAATGAAATCCTTCACCCTTTCAGACTTTTTATGTGTTATATTCCAATAGGTAGTCGGAATGTTTACTTTAGTCCTTTTGCCATTAAAGTTTCTGTATAAAGTAACGAGAAAAGGATTAGTAAAAGCTAAATCCGACTTTCTTATAGATTGGATGAACTTCAATTCTTCATCGGACATAGGATAATATTCCTTAGCCTCTTCGCAGTTAGAATAATGCCCATTCAATTTAATCATTGAAACATGGCAAGGGAAATTCTTGTCGTGATTGTTCCACAATTGGAGATTTGGACAATATTTATCTAATAGTGTCTTGTATGGTAAATTATCGGGGCAATTATACGTTGAATAACTTATATCATAAACATTTTGAGCTGTCAAGCCTAATGCTATCGCAATGCCGACAATACTTAAAACTATTCTTTTGAAATACATAAATACATTTTTTATATTTGTTATAGAATTAACTCTTATGAATACCCTTTCGAATGATCCTTTGAAAATCATTTTTTAAACAACGAATCAATTGAATACGCAAACGGAAACGCCTACGATAGTTTATTTCATAAAGCCATACATGCCCTTTCTCGAAACATTCCGGAACATTCCTTTCCAAATACTCAAATTCATCGTTACTTAAATATTGTCCATAACGTAAATAAACGACCATATAAACATCAACATACCCATAAACAGGCATTTCTTCATGTAGCCATTTAACAAATTTCTCATAAAATTCCCTATCAGTTTCATTCTCTTGCACAAATTCATAAACCAATGGAGTTGAATATCGTGCAAGATAGTTAATCTCATCAGGGTTGAAAATTGTTCCGCCTTTCATTCGTGGTACAGACGGAACTTTCAGACTTTCCAAAAACTCCCTAAATGGCGTGTCAATCTTGGAAACAATCATATAACTATTAGTTTGATTGACTAAAGAACAACCAATATCCCAAAGCTACAATCGCAAAAACAACAGAATTTCCCCACTTCAACTTTTTCAGAAACACATCCCACTCTGATTTAAAAAATTTATCAGCTTGCGAAACAGCAACCTTATTGGCTAATTTCACAACGATTGGAAAGACGAATAAAGGCAAGAGAAATAAAAGTCCATATTTTATATTTTCTGCCCATGCGCAAACGTCGGCAATGATATAAACAATATAATTTAATATTAATAAGAAGTTACATATAAATTTCATAACAATAAGTTTAAGGGTTTCAATATTTAACGATTTTATCTCATCAACTTTATTTAAATTATCTCGGCATAATCTCATCTGCGTGAGCAACTACCCATAAATGGCCTGTAGAGTTCCATTCCATAGACCTATAGCCTATCTCTTTTGTCTCTACATTTACGTATTTCACACTTAATACATTATCTCGAATTACAATATCTTCTATCTTACCTTTTATATCAGGGTCAGGATAACGCCGTATATGATATAATTTGCCTATGAACTTTTCTTTTAAATACTCTATATGATTCTCTAAAATATAAGTGGTATAAGCACTAACAGTACTCATTGTACGAGTGTCAAATTTTGAATTTTTAAACTTGTATTCATTTAGTCGTGTGAGAAAAAGTTCTCCGTTTTCACTTTCCAACAGAAAGATAGGAGATTCACAATCTCTACTTCCACCAAAATCAATGTTGTTTTTAATCAGAATATCATTTTGTACAGATTGGGTTAAAAATGTTTTCCCAGAAATAAGTGATTCATAATAATAGGTTTCTCTTTCACCAAAAGTATGCGTATTTTCACTTTTTGTAACAAGTTTTATTTGTGGGTCTTCTTCAAGCAGCTTCAAAGCTTCATCAAGAGTCAATATTTTCTTAATAAGATAAGAATGTCCTGCGGAAGAAATAGATTTGTTTACTACTCTACTTCCAACATAATCAGAGGTACGTGTATTATATAAAACCATTGTATAAGATTTCCAGTTTTTACCGTCCTTCTCATAGCAGGGCAATTTAATATTATCTCCTCTCATATCATCAAGCACCTTTACATTAGAAGATTGAGGTTTGACAGATTGAATTATTGGATGATACAAGTAGGTTGCTATTTGATTAATAGAAAAGTCTAATTGTTTTTTCTTGTATTGAATTGTTCCTGCAACCGGAGTGTCAAGTTTGACTAATTGACGTTTCAAAGCATAACGATTTCCGTCAGAAGTAAAAGCCTCATTTGAAATACAAAAGATTCGTTGATTAATAAATTTTTGGTAGGATTTATAGTCTAAAGGAGCACCAATATATCTTCCTCTATGCGATTCCTGTATATAAAGGTCTTGCGATACATCATATACATCTTCTTTCTCCGGCTTTGGAGTTGAGTTTTCTACTTTCAGTTGTGCAAAACAATAATTATAAGACAGCATTATCAGTATGCCTAAAATAGTAGTCTTCATATTTTTCTATTCTTTAGTTAAACAAAATCTTTTATTATATTCTCTCACATGTTTTACAAATACCTATCTGTTAGATAATTACAGTAGCTCTCGTTTCCTGTATAAAATTCTTTTGATAGTTTACCTATTACTTCTTGATAGGTTATATGACTAAACTTTATATTATCCTTTTTAACTATTTCTGCAAATTGTTCTATTTCTTTTCTGTGTTCAGCCCCTTCTGTTCCTATTACATCATACCAAAGATACAAAAGGCAAAAGCCGTGTTTTAAACGTGAATTAGATTTATTCTTATTTGCACAACTCTTTGTTAGTCCTAAGATGTGCTTTATCAGTTGTGCCGCATCTAAATATTGAAACCTGTTATCATTTGGAGATATTTCCTTTGCCAATTCATACAAATTGGGCAATCCATTCCAAAAAGAGAGATTTTCAACATACTTTTGTTTTAATCCCCCATGTTTCCGACTACTATATGGTTCTGTAAATTTAGATTCAATACCGATAGTAGACAGTGGAGTATAAATCACAACATCAATGTTGGGCGAATGTGGAAATTGAGATTTGTCTTCGCATATTTCAAACTGTTCCTCAAATCTAATTTCATAATTGAGTGGAGAAGCCACTATGGGATTTTTTTCAGAAGAAATAGAACCTATATTTTTAATCAGAGCACCTACTCCATTAGTTCTTGAAGTCAATTTGCAGGCATTTAGAATCGGACAAACATCTTTTCCCTGCCAATACTGAAACAGATTAACCACAATCGCAGAAGATGAATGAAGTGCTTTCATTTTTGCCAATCGTGTTTTAGAATCTTTTGTTTCGTTCCCGTCACCCGAATTATAAGAATCTAAATTCTCCTTAGACAACGGCTCAAACAAATTATCTGCTAAACTATACAAATAGTTTTTCTCTCCTTTGTTGGGAATTGTACCTCCTAGTAGATTGAAGTTTTTTCTTTTTGCCCAACTCTGTTGTTTCGATTTAATAAAATCTAATCCATTCATAGTAATTAGTAAAGTTGCGTCATTCGACTCCTTTAATGACAGGATTAGACAAAAAGAAAGTGTGGAGCCATTCGTTTATTGTGTAGGAGGTTCTGACAAAACCCAAAAGCAAATAAACAATACTCCACACCTGTTTAGTATATGTCTTTTGAACATACGCTACCCAAGTGATGAATGTCATTGCTTACCCCTGCTTTTTTGAAACTGTCAGATTTCCTACACAGGATAAAAGCGAAACACTTTCACTATTACATTTGCCACTATTTGTGACTTTGCAAAGATAGTAAAATTACTTAAAAACACTCTGATTAAGGAGTATTGTTTTCTTTGCTTTGGGCTTTACTATAATACGATAATGAAAATTAGAAAAGAAGAAGAAGAAAACACATTTTCACTCTTCTCTTTTCTAATTTTCATTATCTAAACTTCATTAAACTCTTATTATAAGCAGTTTAAACAAATCTCCGAATCTAAATACAAGACTAACTCGTTCTTTGTTTTTATAATTATTTAACCTTTTAGAGGCGTTGTGAGGAGTTTAAATCTAGAAGTTACCTGAACTTGACTCCATAGCGTTCACATAAATAAAAGAATGTTCCGATTTTAATTCCGTCTTCATTTCTTTGATATTTCAAACACTTATTATACTGATAATCACACTCACCTTCCTCATAGCCATTATGTCCTTTGTACATACGGCTAACCTTATGAAACCAATATCTACCATCTTCCCCATACTCGGACGCTAATGCACATCCTACCCTAAACCAATCTTTATATCCTGTAGTAATATCAATTCCATTTTCTACAATAAATGAAATAGCCTTTTCAATACGGTCACGAGTTCTATTTCTTTCAGTTACTGGTCTTATCATCCCCCTTGCCCATTTATCTGTTTCCAGCGTATGTGTATATGGGATGGGATTAGGATTATAATAAGGTTCTGCATCATAACTTCCTACTCGCAAACTAACAGGACTCTTTACACCTTTATCTATTTGTAAATGAAACACAGTCCGCAGAATCAGTTCAAGAGCCGCAAAATGCTGCTTATGCAAATCAGGATCTAATATTCTAAAAATAAGAAATATTCCCTCTCCCCCAATTGATAGTCCTGCATAATATAAACTCTCAAAATATTCTCCTAATACAGTCTTACACGCTGGCAAATCAATAAATCGATTATCTTTTGAATCAATATCAATACATAATAACCCCGTATGTTTAATAAGAGCTGAACTCTGCCTTTGACTAAATGTGCCACTCGGTGTGACACATTGTATACTTCCTTTTATCCTTTCTCTCAACATCTCATCGGTACAAGCTCTATAAAATTCAACTTCTTCTTTAAACTTATGAGTAAGTAAAAACCTACTTAATTTCATCTCCCTTATTGGCTCTTTACTATAAAAGTTTTCAAATAGAGATACCATTGGCTCTACAAGAGGAGGAAAGATTAGGCTACTTCCTTTCTTATTATTATTTTTCTTATTATTTTTTTCCTTATTAGAATTTCCATTCTCATTAAGGATGTCTTTTGCTGTTTTCATATTATTAATTATCAATATTTTAATACTATTTTTTTTAATAAAATTGGACGATATTTAATCTACATAAAGTACATTTTCATCACCTTTATCAGAACTTTCGTCTGCTATTGGCACATCTTTCTTCATTGGCAATTGCACTTCTTCGTCAAATTCCCATTCAAAATTGGATTTGCTCATCTTCTTCTCTTTACTTCTAACTCTTCTGTCATAATTCCTAATGGCAGCATCAATATTGGGAATCATCACTCTCAAAAGACCGACCACTTGCTTAGGCAGCTTTTCCATCTCAAGTTCATTATAAAGAGCATATTTTGCAATTGCATCGTAGGCAATTAGCTGATTTTTCTTACTCAATACTTGTATTGCATCGTAATGACCTCTATAAAATACAAAACTTTCTCTTGGATTATTTTTCGTTTCCATAATTTGATTTTTTATTTTTATTAAACAACATACCTTTACTTCTAAAAAACAGTTCATTGGTTTCAATATGGTTAGAATCTAACCATTGATTGATCTCTGTCCGTTTAAAGAAGATTCGCCGCCCACCGTGCGTAGGCTTATGAAAAGGAATTTTTCTCTCGTGGGTTAACTTGTAAAGCGTAGCCTTTTTGTAACCCGTCAACTTTGAAACTTCTTCAATAGTAAGAGTTTCAGATTGCTCACTCATTAAGTACAACGATGATTCTTGAAGTACATCTTCGATAATAGCCTTTATTTGACCAACCGTCAATTGTACCACCATTGCGTCATCATGCAAAATATAATTTTTCATCATATTTTCATAAATTGCGCCATAGGGAATTAGAAATTTAATTCCTAATAGCTAGTTAATAAAAAAAATAATAGGTGATTTTTATCTTGGTTTTGACCAAACCAAGAAAGCTATTTGGTAGGGCTATAAAAGATGCCGCTCCTTACACTTCAAGACATCCCCAACTTTTTATTATTTTAACTCTGCTCACCAAATACAATAAAGTTAAAAGAAACGAAAAGCCGAAGAATTATGAAATATTACAGGAAACACAATAAACAAGGATTCACTCATATACAAATATTTATTCCAATCAGAGACATCTGTGAAACATTACTCTATTTTTTAAGTGAACTTATTTTTTGATTCTGAGAGGAATGAAGCAGAGAACTAAGCGATAACTTTGTTAATTCAACCCTTCTATTCAGGTCTCATTGCAAAGCTACAAACAATTTTATTTTAAAACAAATATTTCTTGCAGAAAAATATCAGAATCAGCTAAATCCTATTTCTTCATTGAACTTTTACCTTAGGTTTAATAAGTTACGAATATCCACAGAAACGCTATCCCCCAATTATACATCATATAAAACCTTTGCAGCCTCATCTATTACAGTTGTATCAAAGCTATCTAAATAAGTATTGGTAGTTTTCATATCTGCATGTCCCAACATTTGGGAAATTTGCTCACGGGAAATATCATTGCGTTGTAACATCATCGCCATAGTATGCCGACTTACATATGTTGTTAACTTCATATCGGTTATTTGCAGTTCCTCTGCTAACTCTGCCAAATAACCATTATATTTTTTATACCTGCCACGGATGTGATTATATAGTTTTTCTCCAGTATAACCACTAATGGAAACTATTGGTACAATAAAATCATCCACTGTAGGGTTATTCTTATTAAGACTATCTAATAAATGCTCAATTTCTTTCGTTATTTTAATCTTAATAGGCTTTACCCCTTTTTGATGTTGTATTTTATGTCGTTTATAGACAATATACTCTCCTCCATTGAATTTTACAATATTGTTTCTTCTCAAATATGCCATATCAATAAATGAGATTCCATAGCAATAATATGACAACAGAAATAGTTTGCGGGCGTACTCTCGTTGTGGCTTTTCCGACACGGTATTTTTTATCTTATTCAAATATTCTACAGGAAGATAACGCTTTTCTGTTTCTTCCGTCAATTTCTCTATTTGAAAACCTGCTTTACCAAAAGGATAAGTTTTCTCTGTTGCTTCTTTTTCTAGGATAGCTTTATTTAAAATGCTGCGCAATGCTTTAAAATAGTACTTTCTTGTATTTCCTTTACATCCTCTCTTTTGAAGGAAAACATCGAATCCATTTACAAACTTTATATCAATCTCTGAAAATGTCTTTTGGTCCAATCTACTATCATAATGCTCAAGCATATTTAAAGTTGCAGCATAACAATTAGCATTGCCAATATGCCCCGTTTCACGCAAGGTCTTAATATGGTTCTCCATATAAACTTTTATTTTCCCTTGCTTCGATTTATTCAAAAAAGCGTCTGCAAATTGGTTTAAAGTCCAATCTATGTTCTCTCTTTGAAAGCCTTCTATTATTTCTTGCGCTCGTAGCCTATAACAATTCAGCAAATAATTATACCGTTTACGTTGTTCGTTTTCTTCTTTCTGTTTTATATCTCTCACATTCTTAAGAATACGGAAACATTCGTTTTTCTCATCCCAGTATTCATTATCCGCAAATATGTTTAAAGAAAAATACCTGCGCTGCCGTTCTTTGCATATTCTTAGACGAACAGCATATAATCCTTGTGCATTGGCAATATCATTCCTTTTTACAAAACTTATCATACTCAATATCTTTTATATCATTATGAGAAGTATTACTACCTCTATATTCTCTAATACGATAGGAAAAATTGAGGGTTCTGTTTTGCGAGCACTCTATAAACATAAATAGCAGACAATCAATGATATAATGAAAAAGTTAAAAATATAAAATAGGAAAAGAAGAACTCAAGAAGGCACTTGATAATAGTCTCGCACTTTTAGACAGGCTAATCGATTAAAAATAATTTTATTCATTAAGCCTTTTGTTTAGTGGAACACATTTGGAACACATGTAATCAAAATAGGTAGAACTTAATAATAGTTATATTCCTGATTTTTATGTGTTTACAAATTTAATCACAAGTAATACCTGCTAATAAAATAATAAAGATATGCCTGGAAAGCGTGTATACCCCAAAAGGGTATCCGGGGTTCGAATCCCCGTCTCT
>OGKY01000613.1_pt1 | contig 13530 bp, 10 predicted proteins | sample 1572731 | NCBI WGS metagenome assembly OGKY01 (sample SAMEA2581924, study PRJEB24529) | metagenome | biome: Human gut stool | place: China | collected 2011
CCCAAAGCACCGCCCTGCTCAAAGTGAGCTACACCTGGTGCGAAACCATCGAAGAGTAAATTCAGAAAAACAATATAAAATCACTAACAGACAAGCATGAAACTAAAAGCTTTATCACTTGTTATTTTTATGGCATGTTCGCCCCTGCTCATGGCGCAGTCGGGCATGACCGACCAGCAAGTGCTGGAATATGCTAAAGATGGAGTTAAACAAGGCAAAGACCAGCGTACCATAGCTACCGAGCTGGCACGCCGAGGCGTAACCCGCGAACAGGCGGAACGCGTGAAGAAAATGTACGAACAGCAGACAAATACCGGCTCGGAAGACCTGAGCGGAACTGCCAAGGCAGAAGCACGTCTGCGTCAGCAAGTGCAAGAAGACAACTCTACCCTGCTCGACGAACAGCCACAGGCACAGGAAGTGGCACAGCAGGACGCCGTATTCGGCCGCAACATCTTCAATACCCGCAACCTTACGTTCGAACCGAACGTCAACATAGCCACCCCGCCCAACTACCGTCTCGGTCCGGGCGATGAAGTGGTAATCGACATCTGGGGAGCCAGCCAGAACACCATCCGCCAGCAGATCTCGCCCGACGGAACCATCAACCTCGAACAGCTCGGCCCTGTATTCCTGAGCGGCATGAGCATCGAGCGCGCACAGCAGTACCTCACCGGCGAGCTCCGCAAGATCTATTCCGACCAGAGCAACCAGATACGCGTCACGCTGGGCAACACCCGTACCATCCAGATCAACGTAATGGGCGAAGTAATACAGCCGGGCACCTATGCCCTCTCGGCCTTCTCTACCGTATTCCACGCCCTCTACCGTGCAGGCGGTGTAAGCGACATCGGTAGCCTCCGTAACGTGAAAGTATCGCGCGGCGGACAGACCGTAGCTACGGTAGACGTTTACCAGTTCATCATGCAAGGCAAGACCCGCGACGACATCCGCTTGGAAGAAGGCGACGTGATCATCGTTCCCGCCTACGAAGAACTGGTACAGATTACAGGCAACGTGAAACGCCCCATGCGCTACGAAATGAAGAAAGGCGAAACCCTTTCTACCCTGCTGAAATATGCCGGCGGATTTACCAGCGACGCCTATACCAAGAGCCTGCGCATCGTACGCCAGAACGGTAAGGAATATCAGGTAAACACCGTGGATGACACCGACTACAGCGTATGCCAGCTGCACGACGGCGACGTAATCACCGCCGAAGCCATTCTGGACCGCTTCACCAACAAGCTGGAAGTGCGCGGCGCCGTATACCGTCCGGGCATCTACGAACTGGGCGGCAAGCTGAATACCGTACGCGAACTGGTAGAGAAAGCCGACGGACTGATGGCCGACGCCTTTACCGGCCGTGCCGTACTGTACCGCGAACGTGAAAACAAGACCCGCGAAGTGAAGCAGATAGACATCCGCGCCATCATGGACGGCAGCCAGCCCGACATCCCGCTGCAGAAAAACGACGTACTCTACATCCCCAGCATCCACGACCTGGAAGATCTGGGCAACGTACAGATATTCGGCGAAGTAGCTCATCCGGGCGACTATCCGTATGCCGACAACATGACCCTCGAAGACCTCGTGATTACCGCAGGCGGTCTGCGTGAATCGGCTTCCGTAGTACGTGTCGACGTGGCACGCCGCGTAAAAGATCCGAAGAGCACCGAAAGCCCCGCTACCATCGGACAGAACTTCTCTTTCGGCCTGAAAGACGGCTTTGTGGTAGACGGCGAACCGGGATTCACTCTCCAGCCTTACGACCAGGTATTCGTACGCCGCAGCCCGGGCTACAGCGCACAGCAGAACGTGGTAGTAGACGGTGAAGTACTTTACGGCGGAACCTACGCCCTGAGCAGCAAGAACGAACGTATCAGCAGCATCATCGCCAAGGCAGGAGGCGCCACTCAGTTTGCCTACGTAAAGGGAGCCAAGCTTACCCGTGTAGCAAACGACGAAGAAAAACGCCGTATGCAGGATGTAGTGGACATGATGCGCAAGGAAATGGGTAACGGAGCCATCGACTCACTCGGTCTGAAAGTACTCGACACCTTTACCGTAGGTATCAACCTGGAAGAAGCCCTTGCCAATCCGGGCAGCGATGCCGACATCGTATTGCGTGCAGGCGACGTGATCAGCGTGCCCGAATACGTGAACACCGTGAAAATCAGCGGTGCAGTAATGATGAGCAACACCGTATCCTACAAGCAGGGCGAAAGTGTGAAATATTACCTGAGCCAGGCAGGAGGCTACAGCCAGAACGCCAAGAAGAGCAAGAAGTTCATTGTCTACATGAACGGCCAGATAGCCGAAGTGAAAGGCAGCGGCAAGAAGCAGATCGAACCGGGCTGCGAAATCATCGTGCCCAGCAAGCGCCACAAGCCGAACCAGTTAAGCAGCATCTTGGGCTATGCCACTTCGTTCGCTTCACTGGGAACCATGGCAGCATCCATTGCTAACTTGATAAAATAATATAGATTTCTCATAAGCCACAGGGAGCACGGTAAGGAACACTTTACTGCAACTTTTCTCACTTACCAAGCCGTGCCGACTGTGGTATTTTCCACATAAACATATATGACCGAAAACAAGAATTATCAGCAACCGGACGTACAGGAGCCGGAAAACGATGAACTCGAAATAGACTGGATGGATATTTTACGCCGTATTATTGCTATCCGTAAGACACTCTATAAGGCAGCCGGTGTAGGCGTGGTGCTGGGTATTATCATTGCCCTGAGTATTCCTAAACAATATACCGTAACAGTCACCCTTTCTCCTGAAATGGGCGGAGATGCGAAAGGTGGCGGACTTGCCAGCCTGGCTTCTTCGTTTTTGGGAGGAGCTGCAACCAGCAGCAGCCCTGATGCATTAAATGCTACTTTAGCACCAGATATTGTAGCCTCAACTCCATTTATTCTAGAATTATTCAATACCAAAGTGCAGACTTTGGATGGCAAACTGGATACTACGCTTGTAGCCTATCTGGATGAACAGCAATCTCCGTGGTGGGGATATATCAAAGCGGCTCCAGGCATGGCTATTGGAGCTATCAAATCACTCTTTTCGGAAGAAGTAGATACCGTATCTGTATTGAATCCGTTCCAATTAACAGAAAAAGAATTCGAAAAAGTAGAAGGATTAAGAGAAGTTCTTGCTGCTGACGTAGACAAAAAAACAGCCAAAACTACTATTAGCGTTACACTACAGGATCCGAAAGTAACAGCCATTGTAGCCGACAGCGTAGTAGCCAAGCTCCAGCAATATATCATCGACTACCGCATCAAGAAAGCAAAAGAAGACTGCGCCTATCTAGAAGAACTATATAAGGAACGCCAACAAGAATACTACGACGCTCAAAGCAAATATGCTCATTACTTCGATACTAACCGCAATATTGCTTTGCAAAGTGTCCGTGCTGAACAGGAACGTCTGCAAAACGATATGAACCTTGCCTATCAGGTGTACAGCCAAGTGGCTCAGCAACTCCAAGTAGCACGTGCCAAGATACAGGAAGAAAAACCGGTGTTTGCTGTGGTAGAACCTGCGACTATCCCCTTGAAGCCATCTGGAACCAGTAGAAAGATAATTTTAGTGGGGATTGTATTTTTAGTTATTTGCTGTTCGGGAATGTGGGAGTTATTCGGCAAAGAATACTGGAAAAAATTAAAAAAAGAATTCTAAAAAAGACCTCTACACGAATTTATTAGAATGATAATGGATACTCCATCAAATAATAAACGCTTAGCCAAGAATACACTTTTATTATACCTACGTATGATTTTAATCATCATCGTAGGTCTATATACCAGCCGAATAGTATTGCAAACATTAGGTGTAGACGATTATGGTATATATAATGTAGTAGGAGGCATTGTTTCCATGTTGGCATTCTTAAATACGGCTATGACAGCAGCTTCCCAACGATTTATCTCTTTTGAATTAGGAATAGGTAATCTAAACAAACTAAAACAAGTATTTTGCACCTCAGTAACCATTCACCTAGCAATAGCAGGGATTATTCTATTGTTGGCAGAAACCATAGGCTTATGGTTTCTGAATACTCACATGAATATAGCAACCGACAGAATGGAGGCAGCCAACTGGGTATATCAGTGTTCTATTCTGACATTCATTGTTATTGTAATCAGTGTGCCTTATAATGCATGCATTGTAGCGCATGAACGCATGAAAGCATTTGCTTATATCAGTATCATAGAGGTTACACTAAAATTAGTAATCGTCTACCTACTGCTGATATTACATGCTGACAAGTTGATAGCATATGCAATTCTTATACTTAGCGTATCTTTAATCATACGAGTAATCTATGGCATATATTGCAAACGAAGTTTTGAAGAATGTACTTACAAGTTCAGCTTCAACAAAAAACTATTCAATGAGATGTTTGCATTTGCCGGATGGAGCATCATAGGAAATCTAGGATTCTCACTGAAAGATCAAGGATCAAATGTCATCTTAAATATATTTTGTGGAACAGCTTGTAATGCAACAAGAGGAGTTGCATTACAAGTAAACGGAATTATCAGTAATTTTTCCAACAACTTTACTATGGCACTAAACCCACAAATAACCAAGCAATATGCAGCAGGAAATATCCAAGAATCAATCCAATTAGTATATGCCGGGTGCAGATATTCCTTTTACTTGCTATCCATAATATCTATACCAGTTATGGTAAATTTAGACTATCTGCTATCCTTATGGTTAGGAACTGTCCCTCCCTATACAACTGAGTTCTTATTTCTAGCACTCATAGCAGCTTTAATAAACTCCATGGCACCCCCATTATCTACTGCTATGCAAGCAACCGGAAAAATAAGAAATTTTCAGATTATAATTTGTATTATCATGCTATGCGAACTGCCCTTAACCTATCTTATACTAAAACTAGGCTATAAACCCTATATAAGCATGGTAGCAAGCATAATAGTCGTGACTATTGGACTGTTTGCCAGATTACTCTTATTGAAACAGCTAGTAAAATCATATAGTCTAAGATTTTTTGTCATCCATATTATTTTAAGAAATATCTTGATAGTAACTGGATGCACTTCATTAGCTTTTTCTATTCATAACAGATATTTTGACAAAATAAACTTCATTAGTTTTATTGAAACTTCACTTATAGCCTTCATACTCAATTTGGCAGGAATATATATCTTCGGAATCACCCCGAAAGAAAAAGCTATTGTAAACAACAAAATCAAAGAAATTATAAAACGTTATTAATTATACTTCCCCAAAAATCTATAAAAATATATTTAATCCACAATTGTTAACAATAAATATGAAAGGGGGAGGAAGATAAAATTCGGGAAAGCTAATTTGAATTGCTAAGGCTTATCGCTCAGTTCTTTATTGCTTTTCTACCATATATTATTGCAAGCATTATATTTTCATCTTAACACTTAAATACAAAATAAATGAAATATTATCAATAAAAATACTCCTATTATGAATCTCTTATACTTCATCAACAATAATCTAAAAAAAATCAAAAATAAATTCTATACAATATTTTTCTTACTCATAAAAAAACCATTATATATCATAAGTTATAATAGCGATGGCAATAGTTTTATATGTAAAGGTTTATTAATAAATTCTTCCATAAATGTAAATGGAAAGAACAATCAAATTTTTATAGATAAAGGAGTAAGATTAAATAATATGCATATAAATGTTTCCGGAAATAATAATCGTCTTATTCTACATAAAGGCGTTGTATTTTCTGAAGGAGGAAGAATAAAATTAGAAGACGAAAACAATCTAATAGAAATAGGTGAAAATACAGATTTTGTAAATTGCTTCTTTGCAGTAAGTGATTACAACAGTAAAATAATAGTAGGTTCTGGAAGCATGTTTTCAGCTAATATAGTTATAAGAAATAGTGATGTTCATTCTATTTTAAATAAAGCAGGAAAACGTATAAATCATGCCAAAGATACAATTATTGGTAACCATGTCTGGGTAGCATATGGAGCTACAATTCTAAAAGGGAGCTATATTGAGGACGATTGCATAATAGGTTCGCAAAGTGTTGTCGCAGGTTTACAAATGCCACAAGGAAGTATAGCTGCAGGTAATCCTGCAAAAATCGTAAAAGAAGACATTAAATGGGATAGACAAAGATTCAAAGAATAAAAAAACTACCTTATAACAAGTTTATAAAAACATGGCAAATCTTAATAGTAAAAAGACTATATGGATAATAGTAGCAATCTATTGTATTCTAAATGTTTTTTTTAACAACTATTATTTACAAACAAAAATTCCATCTTATGGAGGTATTGCCATACTTTTTTTTTCAATTCTACTTATAACGAATTTTAAAAGAATTATAAATAATCTGGGAGGCAATAATATAACATCTATAGTTTCTAAACTTCTTATGATGTTTATATTTTCCATTTTATGGGTTTTTATACTTTGGGGGCAATTACCTTGGAGTAGTATGATTGTAATGGGATCATTAGGTGGAGTTTTTCCTTTAGTAATATACTTTGTTTTACAGAAATATAAAATTTCAACTCAAACATTAGTCAAAGCTATTATTATAATATACATATTGTATGTAATATGTTATTTAATAGGATTATATACTATACCTACACCTTTATTTGGATATACAGAAAAAAGCAGCTCAATAGAAGAAATTGCAGATTCTATTGCCCAACGAGGAGTTATTAGATTAGGAGTTCCAGGAGCAGATTTTGTAGTACTAATAATTTTTTTAATTTTAACTCGCTATAAAAATAAAAAAAGCTTCTACTTACTATTAATACCTGTCGCAATTACATTATTAATGAGAGGAACAAGAACTCCTTTTTTTGCAACAATCATTATTGCCTTTATATATTATTTGTGGCAAATCAAACATAAATGGATAATTATTTTTATAGGAGTCATAATGTATATATTTAGTGGTTCCATTTACCAAAAGATGCTTGATAGTGATAGCGATAATGCTGTTATCAAGTATGTTCAAATGACGTCCAACCAAATTGAACGCAGTAATGAAAAAGAAGAAGATATCCGCATTGAAATGGCCAAATACATGTTTACAGAGTTCAATGAAGGCAATATCATGAGAATTATATTTGGCAATGGAGTACCAGGATATAATGGACATTATGCAAAAGTAATCGAAAAGCTTGGAAATAATCGATCTTATTATCCTGTAGATACTGCATTTACAACTATATTTGTGTATTTTGGAATTATCGGGCTAATATTATATCTTCAATTATTATGGGTCATCATTAAAACAAAAGTAACCTCAGAAGGATCTTTTGCTAAACTCTATATATTCTATTTATACCTTATATCACCAACTAATTGTTCATTAATATTCTCAGCAGCATTGACGCTTGGCATTGCTTTATATATAATTCAACAAAATCAAATCAAAAAAAACATTTTACTTGAAAAAATCTAAACATCTCTTTTTATGAAAATAATTTTAACAATATGTTGCCATGTTGATCTATGTGGAGCAGATTTATCAATGCTAACAGCCTTAAAAGGACTTAAAAATAAAGGGTATAGAATTGTTGTTTTACTTACTAGAAATGGACGCATTGAAGAACAATTAAAAAAAATGGATATTGAATACTATATAATTCCTCAAAATGGCTGTGCAACAAATACTCCTCCAAAAATCAATATGTTTTTACTCAGACAGTTATACTATTTGCTATTTTTCATTAAACATGAATTTATATGCGACATTAAATTACTCAAATTTATAAGAAACTTTAATCAAAAACCTGACATAATTTATACAAATACTTTCCTACCAACAACAGGGATTTTCTTATCACTATATTATAAAGTTCCACATGTTATGCATATACGAGAACTTGCTGATGATGACTTTCATTTCACATATTATATAGGGAAAAAATTATATTTAAAAATCCTAGACAAGACATTAACGTGTGCAATTTGTATATCAAAGGCTGTACAAGATAAATTTACTCCATATTTAAAAGGTAAAACCAAACTTATCTACAATGGAGTACCAGAAATAAAAGGAAATAAATTTATAACAGAATCAAATGATTCTTTAATAAAGATTCTTTTTGTAGGCAGGTTATCTAAAGAAAAAGGTGTAATAGAAGTCGTAAAAGCTATTAAAACATTAAAGGAAAAAGGATATAATAATATAAGATTAGATATATGGGGAGAAGGACAAGATAAGGATCAAATCGAAACATATATCAATAAAAATCAATTAGAGAAATTTGTGGAAATGAAAGGGTACAGCCCATCTCATCTCATACCAAGACATAAATATGACATTGCAGTAATGTCAAGTCCACATGAAGCTTTTGGAAGAGTAACAGTTGAGTATATGATGGCTGGATTAGCTGTAATAGGATATAATGGAGGTGCAACTCCTGAAATAATAAAACATAAGGAATCTGGTTTATTATATAACTCGCAAGAAGAATTAATTAAATATATACAATTACTTATAGAAAATAAAGAAACACGCTTAACAATAGGAAAAAAAGGGCAAGAAAGAGCTTATAATTATTTTTCAGAACAAAAGTACATGAACAATATTAATAACCTATTTGATTCAATTTTGAAAACTAAAAATGTCAATAGCTAAAATCATTCTTTTTTTTAAAGTACAATGGTTAAAAACCATTGTCTTTAATTTTTTTTATTTACCCATATGGCAAGCTATACATTTACCTTTTTTTATATACAAAGGCTGTAAATGTTTCAGCTTCTCTCATAATGGAAAAATTATACTGGATGTTCTCCCTCACCAACTTTGTACAGGTATGATTAAATTAGGAATAAAACATGAAGAAACTTGCATTAGTAAACAAGGGGTTGTTTTACAAAATAATGGTACTATAATATTTAAAGGTTGTGGAGTTATTGGAAATGGAACTATTTTTTCTATAAAAAAAAATGCTACATTATCAATAGGCGAAAATTTTGGTATAACAGGAAATTTAAAATTACATTGCCATAATTCTATAAATATAGGAAACCATTTTTCATGCTCATGGAATGTATCAATCAGCGATACAGATTTTCATCCAACAGTAAATTTAATAACAGGAAGACAAAATCCCCTAACAGCTCCAATCATTATTAATCATGGAGTTTGGATATGTCCTAATACAACAATACAGAAAGGCAGTATTTTACCGCCTTTCTGTATTGTAGCTTCAAACTCACTTGTCAATAAGCAATATGAACTCCAAGACTTTTCTGTTATTGGAGGCATTCCAGCAAAACCTCTAAATATAAAAATCAGAAATGAAGATATTTGGAATAATTATCAGAATAAAAATTTTAAAATAACACGAGGTCTTTCGATTTTTAGCGTATGAAAAATATAGAATTTATAGCATATTGTCTGAGAAAAGTATACCGTCACACCCACAAAAAGCAATTACAATTCAAACAATACACTAATTATGTAGAATTATGGAATCAAGATGCTAATGATTTTTGTTATAAGCTCTTAGATTCTAATACCCCTTGTATGATATCAAAATTCGGAACTGTAGAACTTGGTGCATTACAACAATATCAGTCCTCTTTAAAAAAACATTTTACATTTAAAGAGTACATGGATTTTATTAAATGTATAAAACCAGGACTATATACATTATATAATATATCAGGGTTATGTAATCAAGCTGGTTTTTTCCCTAATGATACATCTCTTTTAAAAAAATTTTATGAAGAATATATTAGTTCCATTAAAGAGATAGATGTTTTAGGCAGCTACATTTACGGAGAAAAAGATTTTGAATCAGAATTAAAAAATGCAAAAAGAGTCAACATTGAAGGATACTATTACCCTTTCCTATTTAAAAATCCATGGACAAAAATACTTAAAGGAAAAAAGGTTTTAGTAATACATCCTTTTTCTGAAGACATACAATATCAATATTCACGAAAAGAATTAATTTGGAAAGAACGAACAGAAGAAATTCTTCCAGACTTTCATTTAATTACATATAAGGCAGTTCAATCCATGTTAGGAATAAAAACACCATACAAAACTTGGTTTGAAGCTTTAGAACATATGAAATTAGAAATATCTCATATTGATTTTGATATTGCTCTTATTGGTTGTGGAGCATATGGTATGCCTCTAGCAGCTCATATAAAAAAAATGGGAAAACAGTCAATCCATCTAGCAGGGTGTACACAAGTTTTATTCGGCATTATTGGTAAGAGATGGCAAGAACTACCAACTGTATCAAAATTTATTAATGAATACTGGATCCACCCTTCAAAAGAAAATACTCCACTTAATGCCAAAAAAGTAGAGAATGGTTGTTATTGGTAATAACCTATATAAGAACAAAATATGGATTATTTTAAACAGCAATTAATACCATTTCATTATGTATCATTCGATGTATTTGATACACTTATTTTTAGAACAGTAACGAATTACAAATCTATTTTTGATATTGTTACTATAAAGTACCAAGAAAAATATGGAGAGCTTTTAAAAAGCTTTCCTAAAGCAAGAATCTTAGCAGAGCATAAAGCACGAAAGGCCCAAAAGGGAAAAGAAATAAATATTGAAATGATTTATGAGAATCTCCCTTATGATCATATCACCCGAAACAGATTACGAAATATTGAGGAACAATGTGAAATCCAAAATGTAATACCTAACACTATAATGATAGATATACTATTATGGTGCAAAAAACAGAATAAAAAAATAATTATAACAACAGATATGTATCTTCCTCGCTCAGTATTTGAAAAGATAATGAAGAAAATTAATGTTGAGTATGATTATATGTTTATCTCTGGAGAAGAAGGGGAAACTAAACGTACTGGAAAATTATTTCCTATCGTTTTAAAAAAGTTACAAATTCATCCATCTGAACTAATACATATAGGCGACGACCTTAATAACGATATACAAAAACCTAAAGAATATGGAATAAAATCTTTAGAGCGTATCCAAAACCCAATAACTCCACCACAGTATATAAAATTTAATAAGAAAGATATACTCCAAGATCATCTTTATAATTTTATATTACGTCAGAGTCAAAACCAAAACAACATAACTAATGCTTATCGCATAGGGTATTGTGTACTAGGTCCACTCATGCTTGAATTCTGTAAATGGATACACAAAATAAAAAGTGAAGAAAACATTGAATCTCTATTATTTGTAGCAAGAGAGGGATATTTCATTAGACAATGTTATGAGCTAATCTACTCAGAAAAAACAGATTACATACGTTTAAATAGAAATTTACTTCGCCTGCCTTTACTTCAATTCGATAATCCCATTAAAAGATTCATTGAATACTTACCTGATTGCCGTGAAATGAAATGGAAACAAATTTTTAATGCTTTACTTATTTCAGATCATACGGAAATCTCACAATATATAAAATCTAAAATTAAAGATTTTGATTATAATAAAGTTATTTTAAAATCAGATTTAAAAGAACATAAATTTGATGATATTCTATCAATATTAATTGAAAAGCAAAAGAATATTATAGACGAACAAGCTTCTTTACTAAATCAATATATAAAAGAAAAAAAATTAACCAAAGGAAAAATTGGATTGATAAATAATAGCATGAATGGTAGTGGACAGTCCATGATTGAAAATTATTTGTCACATAAAAAATTAAGTTCAAACATTATTGGACTTCAATTTGTAAAACGAGAAATATGTATAAAACGTTTAGGTAAAAGAAGCCGAGCTTGGATTACAGAAAACAATATTTCTCATTTTTCTAGTTATATTTTCCAAGTTAATTGCTTACTATTAGAACATCTGTTATTTGAACCTTCAGGAACATCACTCTATTTTAAGGCATCAGAAAGTAATGTAGATGTAGTATGTGAACAGCCACGAAGTGAAAGAAATAACTTTCAATTTATAGAGTCACTACAATCAATGGCATTACAATTTATCAAAGACTATCGCAATAATCTCAATTTAAATCTTAAAATGCATAGTTATCATATTTATCTAAATAGTATAACATTTCCAATAAAAGAAGACGCCTTAATACTTTGCCATTTAAATGATGACGATATCAATGGAGATAAATTCTTAAGTGACTGTTCTATTCCATTATCATATAAACAAATAATAACAGGCAGAATACCTGACCAAATACAATGGGTAGAAGGATATCTATCCGCTAAAAACTTTCCTACCATTTATTATTTAATTTACCATTTGAGAATGATGATACGTTGCTATCGTCACTCATTCAAGCATTTTATTTCTGATATTAAATCAATATTTAATTTCCAAAAGATATATTATGATGCAAAATAAAGTTCTTATATATGGCAGCATGTCTTTTGCTGGAATGGGACCCTATGTAAGTGAGATAGTAAACACTTTCACACTTGATGATAACATAACTTATATGTTATTTGATATTGAAGATCAATTCTTTGCTAAAAATATAAAATCAGAATTGAAATCACAGTGTAAGTTTGTAAATTATCATCATGGTATCATATCTAAGGCTGATTTCTTTTTAGGCATTTACAAAAGAAAAAATCGGAAGTTCTTATTAAATTACTGTCTCCAACATAACATAACAGCAGTACACTTTATAAATGGTTGTACAGATAATACACTAATTAATAAATTACATAAAAACAACATAAAAACATTAATTACTGTGCACGATTTACACCCCCATGAGAGTGACAAAGAATTATACAAAAGGTGGAAATATCATACTTTAGCAAAACAAGAAAAAAAATGTTTATATACTTGCCCTAATCTTGTCACAAACAGTCGAATTCAATATAACGAACTAAAACATTTATTACCTGAAAAAAATATTTTTTTCCATGAATTTCCTTCATTAGTATCCAAGAATATAAGAGAAGGAAATGACATTCCATCAGAAATACAAAGTATCAAAAAAAAATATATTTTATTTTTTGGACGTATTGAAAAATATAAAGGCATTGATATTTTATATAAATCTTTTTGTAATTCTAAAGAACTTCAAAAAGAATACACTTTAGTAATTGCAGGAAAAGGTCGTTTTCTCATGCCACAAAATGAATATAACTCTAATATTGTATTTATAAATAGATATATCAAAGACACAGAAGTTGGTTATCTATTTAAAAAAGCATCAGCAGTTGTATATCCATATATTTCAGCAACTCAATCTGGTGTATTATCAATATCATGCTTCTTTAACACTCCTACATTAACTTCTGATATACCCTATTTTAAATCAATCATTGATTCATCAGGAATTGCTATTACATTTAATAAAAATGATACAAATGATCTAACCCAACAACTACTAAAATTACTAAACTCTTCGACAGATGAGATGAAAGAAAAGCAACAACAATTTTATAATTCTTTTTATTCAGATAATTCCATTAGAGAAACTCTAACAGAAATTTATAAAAATCTAATTCTATAAATCAATACTTCGGTAAATTTTTACCGATAAATTAAAATTAAACATAGAATCGGCA
>OGKY01000619.1_pt1 | contig 13351 bp, 9 predicted proteins | sample 1572731 | NCBI WGS metagenome assembly OGKY01 (sample SAMEA2581924, study PRJEB24529) | metagenome | biome: Human gut stool | place: China | collected 2011
CCTGCCGCTACCAGCCTTACAATGAGGACAAGGGCACCGGCCTGCTCCGCCACTGCCTGCTGCGGCGCGGCGTGGTGTCCGGGCAGGTGATGGTGGTATTGGTGACCGCCCAGCCGGTTCTGCCCGGGGCGAAAAACTTTGTCCGCGCTCTGCTGGCCGAAGCCGAAAAGCGCCATGTCCCCGTGACCACCGTGGTGCAGAACTACAACCCCCGCCGCACCAGCGTGGTGCTGGGCGAAGAGGAAAAGGTGCTCTACGGCAAGGGTTTCATTCTGGATACCCTCTGCGGCAAGACCTATGCCCTGAGCCCCCGGAGTTTCTACCAGATCAACCATGACCAGACCGAGGTGCTGTATGGTCTGGCCGTGGAAGCCGCCCGCTTGACTGGCAAAGAGGTGGTGCTGGATGCCTACTGCGGCATTGGCACCATCGGTCTGACCGCCAGCGGCAGGGCAAAGCAGGTGGTGGGCGTAGAGCTGAACCGGGACGCTGTCCGGGATGCCATCGGCAACGCAAGGCACAACAACGTGAAAAACGCCCGCTTCTTTGCCGCCGATGCCACCCAGTGGATCACAGAAGCAGCGGCCGCCGGGCAGAGAGCAGATGTTATTTTCATGGACCCGCCCCGCGAAGGCTCCACCCCCCAGTTCATCGAGAGCGTGGCCCGCATGGCCCCCAAACGGGTGGTCTATGTCAGCTGCAACCCCGAGACCATGGCCCGTGATCTTGCCCTCCTGACCGCCAAGGGCTACCGCGCCGAGGGCTTTACTCCTGTTGATCTCTTCCCCCAGACCGCCCATTGTGAGGTGATCGGGTCGCTGACCAGATCACAGAAGTCCAAAGGGTGAAACAAGCCACAATGAATGGATATTTTTATGTATTAACGGCCATTGACCTTTTTGTGCTGAGCTTCATGTGCATCCTCACAAAGCTCAGCGAATCTCTGAACAAAAAGCAGAAGCAGGGATTTTTCCTTGCTTTTGCGCTGATCGCGGCGATCTCGGTGCTGGAGGTGGTGACACTGGCGGTGGATGGAACCCCGGCGGGCTACCGCTGGCTGAACATCCTGTCCAACTATCTGGGATTCGGCCTGTCCCCAGGAGTGTGTCTCTGCCTTGTGTATGTCATGGACCGGAAAAAGAGGATGAACCGCTGGTTCAGGGCGGCGGCGTGCTGCGAGGTGTGCTACCTGCTGTTCCTTGCTCTGTCCATCCCCGCCGGGCTGGTGTTCTCCGTCAGCGCCGACAACGTTTATTCCCGTGGGCAATACTTCTATATTTATATCATCATGTACTTTGCGGCCATCGTGTATCTTTCGGTGTCCACCATTGTCACGGCGCGGGAATTCCAGAACCGCAGCCGGGCGCTGATCTACCCCCTGATGTTCTTTCTGCTCATTGAGACCATCATTCAGGTGACACTGCCGGAGCTTCACGTTACATGGCTGTGCGTTACGCTGCTGTCGGTGCTGTACTTTATCTACTGCAGCGAGATGTGGAACCAATTGGATGCCCTTACCGGGCTGCTGAATCAGAACAGCTATCTGAACCGCACTGCTGAGATGCGCCGCCGCGGCGGGGTGCTGGTGGTGTTCGATGTGGACGACTTCAAGCAGATCAACGACCGCTACGGCCACCTGCAGGGAGATCTCTGTCTGGCCGAGATCGGCCGCTGCATCAAAAAAGCCTATGCCCGCAGCGGCTACTGCTACCGTACCGGCGGCGACGAGTTTTGTGTGCTGATGGAAAACGCCGACCGGGAGGCCCAGTGCGCACAGGAGTTTGTACGCCAGCTGGAACAGCGGCGAAAAGCCGTGGACTTTCTGCCCACGGTGTCCTTTGGTTCAGCTCCCTTTTTGGGGGAGGACGTGCTGGCTGTGAAGAACCGGGCCGACCGGGAGATGTACCGCTACAAAAAGGCCCGGAAGCCCGATGCCGCAGGCGAAAGGGGCTGCCCAAGCACTTTTCAAAAGGAGAAGTCACCATGAGCGAATTTTCACACCTGAAAAACAGGCTGCTTGCGGAGCAGGTGGAGGATCAGATCTACCACTATATTCTGGATACCCCCATCGAGCCAGGGGCAAAGCTGCCCAATGAGTTTGCACTGGCAGAAAAGTTCCGGGTGGGGCGCAGCACCATCCGGGAGGCGGTGAAGTTGCTGTCCAGCAAGGGCATCGTGGAGGTGCGGCAGGGCTCCGGTACCTATGTGGTGACCACGGTCAAGGGTCTTTCCGACCCGCTGAACCTGCGCAGTGTGCAGGACAAGAACGCACTGGCTTTTGACCTGGTGAATGTCCGGCTGCTGCTGGAGCCGGGCATTGCGGAGATGGCTGCCCAGAACGCCACCCCGGAGGACATTGATCGGCTGCAGCGGCTCTGTGACCGGGTAGAGACGAAGATCCACGAGGGTGACCGCTACATCGAGGACGATATCGCCTTTCACACCTGCATTGCCGAGAGCAGCAAAAATCTGGTGGTGGGGCAGCTGATCCCGATCATTGACACGGCGGTTATGATGTTCGTCAATGTTACCCACAAAAAGCTCATTGACGAGACGATCATGACCCACCGCATGATCGTGGAAGCAATCGCGAACCATGATCCCATCGGGGCAAAATCGGCCATGGTGATGCACCTGAACTTCAACCGCACCTATATCAAAAAGGTCTGTGACGGCGAGGACCCGGATGACGGGACCGTTGGCATGGCACAATTTGTAAAATGAGGATCCCCTGCACGGAAGATCTGTGCAGGTTTTTTTATAACCGAAATCATCTGATGACTTTTTTGAAATGAATCGGGCGAAAAGAGGCGAAAACAGGCTTTTGGGATGATATATCCCATGAAATTGGGCGAAGTGCTAGATGTATCCCAGAGCTTTTGCGCAAAAAGTAGGACATACCTGTGACAACTTGCAAAAAGATGTCTGCGGACTTACAATAAAATCACAGAAGATCCAACAGAAAAAAGGACGAGAGAGCAATATTTGGAGGTAATGATCATGGAACTGCGTTCACAGGAAGTCCGCACGCTGGCACCCGAAAACGACCCGCTGAAGATGGGCATGGGCTGGAAGGTCGAGGACCTTGCAAAGCCGCAGATCTTAGTGGAAAGCACCTTTGGCGACAGCCACCCCGGCAGCGCCCATCTGGATCAGTTCGTCAAGGAGGCCGTGCAGGCGGTCAACGAAAACGGCGGCAAGGCCGCCCGCTACTTTGCTACCGATATGTGCGACGGCATTGCACAGGGCCACGACGGCATCAACTACTCGCTGCCCCACCGGGATGCCATTGTGAATCTGGTGGAGGCACAGGCAAACGCAAGCGTCTACGACGGCGGCGTGTTCATCGCCAGCTGCGATAAGTCCGTGCCCGCCATGCTGATGAGCATCGGCCGCCTGAAGGATATGAGCGCCATCGTGGTCACCGGCGGCGTGATGGAAGCCCACACCCTGCCCAAGGAGTATGTGGTCAGCGACCCCGCCTGTGCCATCAATGAGCTGCTGACCCTGGAGCAGATCGGCAAGTTTGACGCGTGGGAAAAGACCGGTGTCATCCCCAACAGCCAGCTGGATTACTACAAGCACAACGCCTGCCCCAGCTGCGGTGCCTGTTCCTTCATGGGCACCGCCTCCACCATGCAGATCATGGCTGAGGCCCTGGGTTTGATGCTGCCGGGCACCGCCCTGATGCCCGCCACCGCCCCGGAGCTGAAGCAGGCCGCCTACGATGCCGGCAAGCAGCTGATGGAGCTGGTCAAAAAGGGCATCACCGCCAAGGATATCGTGACCAAAAAGAGCTTTGAGAACGCCATCATGGTGCACGCGGCCATCTCCGGTTCCACCAACGCCACCATGCATCTGCCCGCCATCGCCCATGAGTTCGGCATTGAGATCGATGCCGACACCTTTGACCGGATGCATCGCGGTGCACACTACCTGCTGAACATCCGTCCCTCCGGCGATTGGCCCGCACAGTACTTCTACTATGCAGGCGGCGTGCCCCGCGTGATGGAGGAGATCAAGTCCATGCTGCATCTGGACGTGATGACCGTCACCGGCAAGACCCTGGGCGAGAATCTGGAGGAGCTGAAGAAAAACGGCTTCTACCAGCACTGCGATGCTATTCTGGCCGAAAAGACCGCCGGTTTTGCCCGCCCGGTCAGCCGCGAGGACATCATCCACAGCTTTGACAACGCCAAGGGCACCGACGGCAGCATCGCCATCCTCAAGGGAAACCTGGCCCCGGAGGGCTGTGTCATCAAGCACACTGCTTGCCCCAAGAATATGTTTGAAGCCACCCTGCGCGCCAAGCCCTACGACAGCGAGGAAGCGTGCATCTCCGCTGTTCTGCACGGCGAGGTGAAGCCCGGTGATGCCATCTTCATCCGGTACGAAGGCCCCCGCGGCAGCGGTATGCCTGAGATGTTCTACACCGGCGAGGCCATCTGCGCCGACCCGAAGCTGGCTTCCAGCGTGGCTCTGATCACCGACGGCCGCTTCTCCGGCGCAAGCCGCGGCCCGGTCATCGGCCATGTTAGCCCGGAGGCTGCCGTGGGCGGCCCCATCGCGCTGGTGGAACAGGACGATCTCATTCAGATCGATGTCCCGGGCCGCAAGCTGGCGATCGTAGGCGTGAAGGGCGAGCAAAAGACCCCCGAAGAGATGGAGGCCATCCTCGCTCAGCGCCGTGCCAACTGGAAACCCAAGGCTCCCAAGTACACCAAGGGCCTGCTGAAGCTCTACTCTCAGCACGCCGTCAGCCCCATGAAGGGCGCATACATGGAGTAAACCACTCCATATAAACAACAGATAGTAAAACTGCCCGGTGCGTTTTCCGGACGGTTTGGATAAGTGCAGCCAAAAACACGAAATGGAGGAAATTCTATGACAGCAGTTGCAACTCCTGATGCGGCACGGCTGGTCTTTGCTGCCGTTGCAGGCCTGATCCTATTGCTCATCCTCATCATCAAGTTCAAGGTCCATGCCATGATCTCTATCCTGATCGGCGCGGTGGGCATCGGCCTGATGGCCGGTATGCCCCTGTCTGACATCATCGGCTCGGTCAACGAAGGCATCGGCAACACCTTAAAGGGCATCGCTCTTCTGGTGGGCCTTGGCTCCATGTTTGGTGCCATTCTGGAAGAATCCGGCGGCGCGCAGACGCTGGCCGTGACCATGGTGCGGAAGTTCGGCGACGAAAAAGCCGCATGGGCACTGGGCATCACCGGTTTGGTGGTGGCGATGCCGGTGTTCTTCGATGCCGGTCTGATCATCCTCATCCCGCTGGCCTTCTCGCTGGCAAAGCGCACCAAGCGCTCCGTACTGTACTACGTCATCCCCCTGCTGGCCGGTCTGGCTGTCGGCCACGCCTTCATCCCTCCCACGCCGGGCCCTGTGCTGGTGGCCACCATGCTGGGCGTTGATCTGGGCTGGGTCATCCTCATCGGCATCTTCTGCGGTATCTTTGCCATGATCGCTGCAGGCCCTGTCTGGGGTTCCATCTGCGGCAAGAAGTACATGATTGAAGTTCCTGAGCACGTTGCCCAGCAGGCAGATATTGACGAGAGCAAGCTGCCCAGGTTCGGCACCATCGTGGGCATCATTATGATCCCGCTGCTGCTCATCATCGCAAACTCCGTGGCAAAGGTGGTGCCCGCACTGGCCGGCATCCAGCCCGTTCTGGCCTTCCTCGGTGAGCCCTTCATGGCTCTGCTGCTGGCTACCATCGTCGCCATGTATCTGCTGGGCACCCGTCACGGCTACACCAACGCCCAGCTGGAAAAGATCATGACCAAATCCCTTGAGCCCACCGGCATGATCCTGCTGGTCACTGCCTGCGGCGGCGTGCTGCGCTACATGCTGCAGAACTCCGGTCTGGGCGATGTCATCGGCAGCGCCGTGGCCAACGCCAGCCTGCCGCTGGTGCTGGTGGCCTTCATCGTGGCTGCTCTGGTGCGTATCTCGGTTGGCTCCTCCACCGTTGCCATGACCATGGCTGCAGGCATCATCTCCGCTATGCCCGGCATCAGCGCGCTGAGCCCGCTGTACCTGGCCTGTGTCACCGCTGCCATTGCAGGCGGCTCCACCGTCTGCTCCCACTTCAACGATTCCGGCTTCTGGCTGGTCAAGAGCCTTGTGGGCATGGATGAAAAGACCACCCTCAAGACCTGGACCATCATGGAAACGCTGGTGGGCGGTGTGGGCTTCCTGGTAGCCCTGATCATCTCCTTCTTTGCCTGATCGGCAGTTGGATCTCCTTCTGTCTGCCGCTCATTGTTCTCCGAATCATACCCTCCTATGAAAAGGGACTGCTGCACTGGGATCTCCCCCCTGTGCGGCAGTCCCTTTCTTTGTTCTGGCAGGGCACGGTGCGCAATGGCGTGATTTGAACTGGCTTTTTTGCATTTCCTGTACTATAATAAAGAACTGTGAAGTTTACACCCGCTATCACTGGGAAAGGAGAATCACCTTTGAATAAAATGCTTACCCACCTGAACGGCTACAAGCGCGAGGCTGTGCTTGCACCGCTGTTCAAGATGCTGGAAGCCACGTTCGACCTGTTTGTGCCGCTGGTCATGGCAAACATCGTCAACGTGGGCATTGCAGCACATGATTTCCACTATATCCTTGTGCGGTGCGGCATCCTGCTGCTGCTGGCCGTTGTGGGCCTTGCCTGCAGCCTGACGGCCCAGTATTTCTCGGCCAAGGCGGCGGTGGGCTATTCCACCTCTCTGCGCCATGCCCTGTTTGAGCACATCCAGAGGCTTGGCTTTACCGAGATGGATACCATGGGCACCAGCACCCTCATCACCCGCATGACCAGTGACATCAATCAGGTGCAGAGCGGTCTGAACCTCTTCCTGCGCCTGTTCCTGCGCAGCCCGTTCGTGGTGGTTGGTGCCATGATCATGGCGTTCACCGTGAATGTGCGGGCCGCCTGGATCTTTGTGGTCGCCATCCCGCTGCTGAGCGTGGTGGTGTTCGGGGTCATGGTCATCACCAACCCGCTGTACAAAACGGCCCAGGCCCGGCTGGATCGTGTGCTGGGCCTGACCCGCGAGAACCTGACCGGTGTGCGCGTGGTCCGCGCCTTTGATAAGGAGCAGAGCGAGATCGACCGCTTTGAGTCGGCCAACGACCTGCTGACCCGGATGCAGCTCCATGTGGGCCACATCTCCTCCCTGATGAGCCCGCTGACCTACGTCATCATCAATCTGGCCATCGTGGCTCTGCTCTATGTGGGCAGCATCGAGATCAATGTGGGCGGCATGGCCTCCGGCGATGTGATCGCGCTGGTGAACTACATGAACCAGATCCTGGTGGAGCTGGTCAAACTGGCAAACCTCATCGTGCAGGTGAGCAAGGCGCTGGCCTGTGCCGGCCGTGTGCAGGCTGTGCTGGACACCGAGCCCGGCATGGAGTTCCCCGCGGCCCTCAAGGGCGAGGCATCTGCAGACAAGGCCGGGGACGCTGTGCGGTTCGACCATGTCGGCCTGACCTACGCCGGTGCCGGTGCCCCCAGCCTGACCGATATCAGTTTTACCGCAAAGCGCGGCCAGACCATTGGTGTCATCGGCGGCACGGGCAGCGGCAAATCCAGCCTCATCAACCTGATCCCCCGCTTTTATGATGCCACGGAGGGCACCGTGGAGATCCTGGGCCGTCCGGCGCAGGAGTACCCCCGCGCGGCTCTGCGCGGCAGTGTGGCAGTCGTGATGCAGAAAGCCCAGCTGTTTGGCGGCACCATCCGCTCCAACCTGCTGTGGGGCAACAAGAACGCGGTGGATGCTGACCTGTGGGCCGCACTGGAGACTGCGCAGGCTGCGGATTTCGTCAGGGCAAAGCCCCTTGGGCTGGACGAGCCTGTGGAGCAGGGCGGCCGGAACCTGTCCGGCGGCCAGAAGCAGCGCCTGACCATTGCCCGTGCGCTGGTGGGCAAGCCGGAGATCCTGATCTTGGACGACAGCGCCAGCGCGCTGGATTACGCCACCGATGCGGCCCTGCGCAAGGCACTGGCCGCTCTGCCCGGTGACCTGACCGTGTTCATCGTGAGCCAGCGTGCCGCCAGCCTGCAGCACGCCGACCAGATCATCGTGCTGGATGACGGCAGGATGGTGGGTCTGGGCAGGCACGCCGATCTGCTGAAGACCTGCCCCGTTTACGAGGAGATCTACGCCAGCCAGTTCAAGAAAGGGGATGCGCAGAAATGAGTGCAAAAGCAAAGAGTAAGCTGACCCCGGAACAGCGCAACGCAACGCTTCAGCGTGTGCTGGAAAAGATCCGCCCTTACGGCTTTTTTGTGGTGTGCAGCCTGATCGTGGCCGCTGTGAGCGTGGCTGCCCAGCTGTATATCCCCATCCTCTGCGGCAGCGCCATTGATATGATGCTGGGCAAGGGGAATGTGGACTTCAACGGTGTTCTGCGCATCGTGGTGGAGATCGTGATCGTGGCCGTGGCGGCTGCATTTGCTCAGTGGCTGCTGAGTGTCTGCAACAACCGCATCACCTTCTCGGTCAGCCGGGACCTGCGCAACGCCGCACTCCGTAAGATCCAGCCCCTGCCGCTCTCTTATCTGGACAGCCACCCCTCCGGCGATATCGTCAGCCGCATGGTCGCCGATGTGGACACCTTTGCGGACGGCCTGCTCATGGGCTTTACCCAGCTGTTCAGCGGCGTGCTGACCATCCTTGGCACCCTGCTGTTCATGCTCAGTGAGAATGTGCCCATCACGCTGGTGGTGGTCTGCATCACCCCGCTGAGCCTGGTGGTGGCAAGCTTCCTTGCCAAGCGCAGCTACAAGTATTTCCAGGGCCAGAGCACCGTGCGCGGTGAGCAGACCGCCCTGGTCAACGAGATGATCGAGGGCCAGAAGGTCGTGCAGGCCTTTGGCCATGAGGCCGAGAGCCTAGCCGCCTTTGACGAGGTGAATGGCCGCCTGCAGAGCGTGAGCCTGAAGGCCATCTTCTTCTCCAGCATGACCAACCCCGCCACCCGCTTCGTCAACAACATCGTCTATGCAGGCGTCGGCCTCGTGGGCGCGATCTATGCCGTAGCTGGAGGCATCACCATCGGCCAGCTGAGCATCTTCCTGAACTATGCCAACCAGTACACCAAGCCCTTCAACGAAATTTCCGGCGTCGTGACCGAGCTGCAGAACGCTCTGGCCTGCGCGGCCCGCGTGTTCGAGCTGCTGGACGCCGAAGACCAGACCCCCGAAGCGGAGAACGCCGCAAAGCTCGTGCCGGACGGCCACGTCCAGATCGAGGACGTCTCTTTCCGCTATCTGCCCGACCGCCCGCTCATCGAGGGCCTGTCTCTGGACGTCAAGCCCGGCCAGCGCATCGCCATCGTCGGCCCCACCGGCTGCGGCAAGACCACCCTTATCAACCTGCTCATGCGATTCTACGATGTCAACGGCGGCTCCATTGAGGTGGCCGGAAACGATATCCGCAGCCTGACCCGCGCCTCCCTGCGCGGCAGCTACGGCATGGTGCTGCAGGAGACCTGGCTGCGTGCCGGTACCGTGCGGGAGAATATTGCCTATGGCAAGCCCGATGCCACGGAGGAAGAGATCGTTGCCGCCGCCAAAGCGGCCCACGCCGACAGCTTCATCCGCCGCCTGCCCGAGGGCTACGACACCGTCATCGCTGAGGACGGCGGCAACATCAGCCAGGGCCAGAAGCAGCTGCTCTGCATCGCCCGCGTGATGCTCTGCCTGCCCCCCATGCTGATCCTGGACGAGGCGACCTCCTCCATCGACACCCGCACCGAGGTGCGCATCCAGGCTGCCTTTGCCCGGATGATGCAGGGCCGCACCAGCTTTATCGTGGCCCACCGCCTGTCCACCATCCGTGAGGCCGATGTCATCCTTGTGATGAAGGATGGCCACATCGTGGAGCAGGGCGACCACGACACCCTGCTGGCGCAGGGCGGCTTCTATGCCAAGCTCTATAACAGCCAGTTCGAGGGCGTGGAGACCTGAAAAAACAAAAATGGGAGATGCCAACAGCGGCATCTCCCATTTTTTATGCGATGGTTTCCAGCACCGGTTCCTCCGGCGGGGGAAGCAGGGTGGAGTGGGCTTCCACGAACTCTGCCGCCCGCTGGCTGGCAATGCCCTGCCGCACCTTGCGGAAATCGTTGGCAGGGAAGGTGCGCTCACCTTTCCAGTGCGCCAGCGCGGCCTCCACCTCGGCATCGGTGGGCCAGAGGCGTTCCTGCTCGGCCACCATCAGAAGGCCAAGATTGCCCCGCAGCTTCTGCTCTGCCTGTGCGTGAAGCTCAGTGCGGAACTGCTCCACGGTCTGGCCCCGCACCTTGAGGTACTGGTCAAAGTTGACGTTGTTGGCCTGCAGCCGCAGGTTGAAGTTCCGCTGCTCGGCAAAATAGTTGCCGGAGACCAGGTCCTTGGGCAGGGGGCCCCTGACACAGCCGCCCAGCTGGAAGATGAGCTCCCGGCGGGCCAGTGCCTTGGCCTGCGCACAGCGCTGGGTATAGAGCTCCCGTGCCACCTGCTGGCGCAGGGCGGCTTTGCCTGCGGCATCGGCGGCGCGGTCTTCATCGCCGTGCCGGGTGTTCACTTCCAACTCAATGCTCACCTGCCGGATGGGCCGGGGCTGGATGGGCTGGGTGAAGCCGGTGTAACGTTCCAGCTCCAGCGGCGGCAGGCAGTAGAACTCTGCTCCCGCCCGGAAGCCCTCGGCCCGGTTGACGGCCAGCAGCTCAAAATCCGGATCAGTCACGGGAACCAGATGCTCTTTTTCCACAAGCTCCTGATATAATGTGGAAAAACCGGTCAGGATGGCCCGGTTCACGGCGGCGGTCAGCAGGTCCTCTTCCGCCTGCGGCGGGTTCTCTGCGGCCTGCTCGGCCTGAATGGCCGCTTCCAGCTCCTCGGCGCTGGCGGAGAATACCACCCGGCAGTCCCCGGGCTGGGGCATTCCTACATGTTCCAATACCATTGCGGTGACCTCCTCTCAGCGGATAAAGCTGACCATCAGTGCCAGCAGCACAACGGCCAGACAGAAATAGAGGATCTCGGCCCCCAGAACGGAGCGGTCGCCCTCCACATACATCTTTTCGGGATCTTCGGGGTCGTAGTACAGCGTGACCGTTTCCCCGCTGGCAAAGCCCATGCCCTTGGCGGCTTTGGGGTAGTGCAGGCGGTGGCTGCCGCCCTCGGTCTCGAACTCAAGCAGATAAGCCGCGCCGTCCCGGCTCTGAACGGTGCCTGCCACCCGGGCCTCCACGCGCTGGCCCTTCTGCTGTAAGCGGCGGCGCTGCAGCACACTGCGCAGGCCCATGTAGAACATGATGCCCGCGCCGATGATGAAGATTAGAACATTGAACATTCGGTTTCCCTCATTCCGTCATTACTCGCCCGGCGGCATACAGGCCGGACGGTCAGCTTTTATTGTACCATATTCCGGCCCAAATGCCCCTGTACGGAGTGCCCGAAATTTAGAGCATTTTTTTGTCGAACAATTTTGAAAATAGTGCTTGACTTTTCTTGTGGCTGTGGTATAATAACTAACGTTCCGAGCCGAACGGCCCACGAACAAAACAGAATATGCGGATATGGCGGAATTGGCAGACGCGTTAGATTCAGGTTCTAATCGGGGCAACTCGGTGGAGGTTCAAGTCCTCTTATCCGCACCAAACAATGAAAATCTGAACCTTTTCTCGAAAGAGAAGGGTTCGGATTTTTTATTTTCCTTGCGCTGGGATTTTCTGATTTACAAACCTGAAGTGCTGTATTATAATAAAGTAATCACACAACAGGAGGCTCCTCAGAATGTCCCATTTGATCGAAACGGTATACAACTTGCTCTGGGGTGATTTGTTCACCCTGCCGGTGGGCGGCGGCATCGGCATTTCGCTGATGGCGGTGCTGCTGCTCACGGCGGGCGTGTTCTTCACCCTGCGCACCCGGCTGCTGCCCGTGCGGCTGTTCCGGGATATGATCGCCGCTGTCTGCGAGAAGAACCAGAGCATGGACAGCCTTTCCTCTTTTCAGACGCTCATCGTCTCCACGGCCACCCGGGTAGGTATGGGCAATCTGGTGGGCGTGGTGGCGGCAGTGTCTGCCGGTGGTGCCGGTGCGGTGTTCTGGATGTGGGTCACGGCCCTGCTGGGGGCCTCCACCTCCTTTGTGGAATCCACACTGGCCCAGAAGTACCGGCAGCCTGACCCGCTCTATGGCGGGCAGCGCGGCGGCCCGGCCTACTACATCCATGTGCTGGCCGAGCGCAAGCGGGGCAAAAAGCTGCGTCATTCTATCATCGCGGTGCTGTTTGCCATTTCGGGCCTCATCTGCTGGTGCGGCATCAGCCAGGTCATCAGCAATTCGGTCAGCTCCGCCTTTGCCAATGCGTTCTCCATCCCGCCCATCGTGACCACGGTGGTGCTGGTGATGCTCTCGGCGGTCATTGTCCTGCGCAAGGATGCCACCGTGAAAAGCCTGGATGTTATCGTGCCGATCATGGCGGTCTGTTATTTCGTGATGACGGTCATCATCATTGCGGTAAATTTCCGCCAGCTGCCCGCTGTGCTGGGCCGCATCTTCTCGGAAGCCTTCGGCCTGCGGCAGGTGGCCGCGGGCGGCTTTGGCGCGGTGCTGATGAACGGTGTCAAGCGCGGCCTGTTCTCCAATGAGGCAGGCAGCGGTTCGGCCCCCTGTGCGGCAGCGGCTGCCTCCTGCGATGATCCTGTGAAGATGGGCTTTGTGCAGGCACTGGGTGTCCTGATCGACACGGTGGTCATCTGCAGCTGCACTGCCTTTATGATGCTGCTGGCTCCCGCAAATGTCACCACTGGGCTGACCGGCATGGACCTGCTGCAGGCAGCGGCGCAGTACCATCTGGGCAGCTTTGGCGTGGTGTTCATTGCCGTCACGCTGGCGCTGTTCAGCTTCTCCACCTTCATCGGCATCCTGTTCTATGCCCGCTCCAATGTGGCGTACCTCTTTGGTGACCGCTGGGGCTGGCAGACAGCCTATAAGGTGCTGGCCCTTGTCATGCTGATGGTGGGCGGCCTGGAGGCCTATACCGTGGTGTGGGACCTGGGGGATGTGGGCATCGGCCTGATGACCATATTCAATCTCATTGCCCTATACCCCATGTCCGGCGAAGCCATTGCCGCCTTGCGGGATTACGAGCGCCGGAAACATCTGACCCAAAACTGACCCTGCCGACAGTTTCCGCAGAAAAGCTGCAAAAATCCGAAAAAAGTAGTTGACAAATCGCCCGCAGTCTGATAAAATAAACAAGTCGTCCGGCAACGGACGTGAACAGAATCTGGGCGTGTTCCCGAGTGGCCAATGGGGACAGACTGTAAATCTGCTGCTTTTCAG
>OGKY01000627.1_pt1 | contig 13213 bp, 16 predicted proteins | sample 1572731 | NCBI WGS metagenome assembly OGKY01 (sample SAMEA2581924, study PRJEB24529) | metagenome | biome: Human gut stool | place: China | collected 2011
TGCACACATTTCACCTCATTGCTCTTTTTGTATATGTTATAAATTAAAACCCATAATATAAATTATTTGATATTTTTTAATTTATTATATCATTTGTATTATAAAATCACAATATATTGCACCTATTTTAATAAATATTTATTTAGGCTATATTTAATAATCTTTTGTTAAACAAATATAAAACCTGTCAATACCATACAAAAAAAACAGTACCGCTGCTATATAATAGCAGCGGTACTGTTTACTTCTTTATGCGTTTTTATTTCATACCTTTGGGAACGGTAAAACCAGGAGCTTTGAGCACACTATCATTAAACTGTATCAGACCACTTGTCTTAAAATTGCCCCTGCACTGAATCTGACCTTGAAATGAAGCACTCTCAACTATCGTAATATCTTTATCAGAAGATAAAAATCCTCCACCCGGATTATTTTTATAACTCCAAATACTGCTGCATATTTTCATATCACCATTAGACATGAACATCGTCAAGCCATTATAGGCAACGGTCTCAGTCCCCATGCCAAACTGAAAATCGCCGGCAAAAAACATTCGTACGTTGCCTGTAATCGTTCCAGTTAAAACTACTGGTTTAAGCGCGCTGAAAATAAAGGTTACAGGCAAATCACTTTCAGGACCGTTGATTTGATTTAATTGTATTCCATTATTGTAATTTTGATTGTCTATAAAAATTATTCTACCGGCAGAGTTCCCTGCATCTACAACTTTAACTCTTTTTATATTATAAGGATCACTCTCATCTACTAAATTAGACAAATCCCAATAATAATCTGTATTCTTTGCTGTCTTAATTGTAGAAGGCCATGTCATGTCAGGCATAGGAGGCATTTTGGGATATTTACTTATATCAAAAATTCTCTCCGGAAGTCTTGTTTTTAGAGTCGGCCTGTTAACACTGTCAGTCCATTCATTCGTAAATGAATTATTATTTTTCACGTTGTAAAAACCAGATCCATATAATTTTCCCAGAAACCTAGTATCTATATCGTCAATATTAAAATCCTTTTGGTCTTGTGCTACTGTACCAAGCCAGGTAATTCCAAAACTTCTTCTCCCACGCTGTCACCACCGCCAGACCCTCCGTCATCACCAAAAATATAGGTTTTTCGCATAACTTTGCGTATACCCTGGCAGGAACCGACTGATGTAATTATATAGTTGGCCTTATCGCCTGGTATAGTAACATCCACTTCATTGTCATCTTTGATCTCCGTAATCGCAGTTGCATACCAGACTCCCTGCTTATCTGCTTTTTGGTTATCAAGGCTATTTAAATAAAAATCCCCAGACTTTATTTCTGCGATTTTACTTAACCAATTATTCCATTCACTACTCCCATCATTAAGAGCAGCTATTGCACGCTTATATCCGGCTTCAGCAGCATACCACGCCTGCTGCTCCCGATAATCTGATGAGGCAGCCGTTTTTTCCATTGTCATCATCGGCAGCCAGGCTACGGCAACAACCATTAAAAACAACAGCATTGCCAAAGATATGACAGTTACCGACCCGCGTTGACATTTCATTTCGTCACCTCGTATCATTAATGCTTAACCTCTTGAACGATTTCCCACCCTGTACCAGTTATTACAGATTTAACATCCTCCCATGAAGGTTTTTTATCTGGAGCAAATTGGTCGGTATTAAGAGTCACCCCTTTATCACTAATAAGATGACGCCATTTTTTATCATCTGAATTATAAATATAATTTGTATTCCAATTGTCACTCCACTTAGGATTTTTTGCATGTATTATAACAACATTATTTCCACTTGAAAAATCAAAACACGCTGGAGAAAAATATCCATTTACACCATCTAATAATATTGATGGGTCAAGATTTTGATAAATTTTTTCGTAAATATATGCTCTAATCCTGGTATTGCTCCCAAATTGCCATGAATATTTCCCATTATTTGTTATTCCCCAGTAACTACACAACTTATCATATATATCCCTTTCTTTTTGCGTAAAAGCTTCTGATTTGTCAAGTTTTAACCCAATATTTAAAATTTCCATGTATTCCCGACGCATTTTTTCTTCAGGTGTTTCTGTTACTTCATCTTTACTCGGTACAACTTTAGTTTCCAAGGTCTGTGTTTTCATTTGCCCATTAAATTCATATTGCACCGGTAAGGCTATCTTGTACATAATAACGCTGTTGCCGTCTTTCAACTTTATAGATTCCGAAGTAATAGGAAATGCACTATCTCCTTTAAACAAGCTGTTAGCACTGTCATTGGGAAAATGGATTTCTTTTGTTCGCTTACTGCCATTTTTAGTTTTATCTGTACGTATTACTTTTAGCTGTTTTAAGCCACCCCCAGCATCAAACCACTCCACCGTAATATCATATGATATATTATCAGCATCAGCAGCACCAATATCCATATGCCGATTCCACATCGTACCGGAATAACTGATTTTATCATCAGGATTCTGAGGATTGATACTGTCTGCATAACGCAGCGTAGTTTTCAGTTCGTTCATCAGCAAACGCGCTTCTTCGTAAACTACCTCCTGCTTGCTGCCGGCCTGCAGACTGGTAACACTGCTGCCAAACAAATGTACCATTGCCCCCATGATCAGCCCCAATACTGCCATCGCTACCACTAATTCTATTAATGTAAATCCGGACTGCTTCTTCATGCCGCCGCTCCTTTAAATCAATCTTTTGTACGGATATATGTCTGCAGATCCAAGACCTGCGGCTTGGGATCTGTCCACTTCACTTCTACCCTGACCAAATACAATTCGCTCTCACCCGGATAATTATTCCCCAGGCTTCCATCACCGCCACGAGCATTAATCTGGTACTCAATGCCGTCCTGGGTAACTGTATTATTACCTTCTTTATTGATATATTCAACTATTTCTCTGATATCACTGCTGCTGTGCCCATCGGCTGCCTTTAACAGTTCAATTTTCTCCGATGCTATCTGTACAGCCTTTTCCTGTCTGTCCGCCGATACCATCACACCGATACCATAAGTATATAGTGCTGCCAACGCAGCCAGGCCGATAGCCACTACCAAAACACCGATAATAGCATCGACCAGTAAAAAGCCCTGTTTATTTGTGCGCAACTGTTGCATGAAAGTCATTCTGACAGCCGTCCTTTACTCATAAAATCCCATATTTATTATATCACATATTTTCTTTAGTTTATAAATAATAACTATCATATATTTTAAAAATACTTAGAAAAATATGTATAAAAATTGCCTCTTCTTAATTAATTAAGAAGAGGCAATAAATTTTCAGTTATTTCTTTTTATCTTTACTCTTGGACTGCACTGCCGTATCGTTGGCATTCGCAACCGGCACCCACTGGCGCAGCAGCTCGGTACAGGCCGCCGCATAGCTGCCGGCACTGCCGAAGCCGCCCGCATACGCATCCTGATTGTAAACAGTGAGGATCTCGATGTCATCATAGTAAATAGTGGCACTGCCGCCGTTATCATAGACGATAAAGCGATATGGATCGATATGGCCCTTATCACGTTCACGCACGCAGTATAAACCGCCGGCAAGCATATAAGCGCGATATTCCGGGCGGTCATTACCGACAGTCTGCGTGATATTAAAACCCCAGTCACCTTCATGCACTCTGGCTGTATTATCTTCGTTAAGAGTTATTTCCGGATGTACTTTAAGCGCTTTAATCTGCTTCATAACACGTTTCAAACGTTCTTCCGGCTCGGGATGGCTCGAAAAAATACCATAGCCTGGATTACCCTGTTCCTTCGCCAGGTCTTCCAGCTTGTTGATCGTCAGCACAACACTGTAAGGATTGTAACCGGCTGCTACACACAGATTAAAACCGCCCTTATCTGCGCCGCGTTCGTCGGTACGGCTGTAACCGGCCGCTAAAGCCTGCGTCGCCAGTCCCGCTATGCCTAAATCACCTTTGGTAACGATAGCAAAAGCCAAAGTCGTTAAAAGCTGTTTTTCTATTTGATGCACAGTGTGCTTTTTGACAACGTGTGTGATCTCGTGGCCTAATACGCCAGCTAATTCTGCATCGGACGGCATATAATCGATCAGTCCCTTGAATACATAAATGAAACCGCCGGGGCAGGCCAGCGCATTTACTTCGTCACTGTTCAGCACCTTAAAGCTGTATTCCAGATCCTGCCGTTCGCTGACCTTGACCAGACTCTGACCGATCCGGTTGACACGTTCCTGCAAGGCATAATCCTGCACGACACCGTATTTAGCTTCCAGCTGCATCGCCGTCTGCCGGCCCATCTCTATTTCCTGTTCCTTACTGATCAGCCCCGCTTCTGCCGGCGGCGTCATCCCCAGGCTGCAGCAGAATACAAAGACTATTGCTAAAATAAAGCGTTTCATCTTTTCACACCCCTTGTCTTAACGTAAACTGTCAAATCGCACCAGTTTCTTTCAACTTCATAATCTCTGGCTCCGTATAACCCAGTTCAGTCAGCACCTCAGCCGTATGTTCTCCTAAAAGCGGCGCCCGGCGTTCGATGCTGCCCGGCATATCCGACAAACGGATCGCCGGTTTGACATACTGCAAAGTGCCGATATCCTCCTGTTTTTGTGCCAGCATTTCTGACTGCTGTGTCAGCTCGCTGTTTAAGGCTTCCTCCAGCGAACAGACCGGCGTCACGCAGAATTCTTCCTCACCGATCAACGCCAGCCATTCGGCCTGCGTTTTGGTCTGGAATACTGCTGCCAAACGCTCCTGAAGCTCATTACCATGTTCAAAATCATGCTGACACTCGATCAGCTCTTCACAACCCAGGATTTCGCACAAACGCCGCCAGAATTTAGGTTCGATCGTCCCCACGCTCAAATAACGGCCGTCCTGCGTCCGGTAAATATTATAATAATGTGCCGTGCGCCCGAAAGGCTGACAACCTGTAGCCTTACAGCCCCACAAGCTGCTGATGCCGGTTGTCTGCAAACTCAGTGAAGTATTATAAAAATTGATATCTACAGCCTGACCTTCCCCGGTACGTTCGCGCGCCAGCAAAGCCAGCAGAATACCGCTGACAGCGTTCATACTGCTGCCCAGCGCCGCAATCTGTACCTCTGAAACGCAGGCACTGCCAACGTCATCCAGTGAATTCAGACCTGCAAGTCCGATCACATTCAGGTCATGGGCCGGTTTATGACGGTAACTGCCAGTCTGCCCAAAGCCGGTGATCGAACAATAGACCAGCTGCGGGTTGATTTCCCTGACAGTTGCGTAATCCAAGCCATAACGCGCCAGATAACCCGGCCGGAAGCCTTCTAAAAATACATCTGCTTCTGACAGAAGACGTAATAAAAGCTTACGTCCGCCTTCAGTTTTTATATCGGCCGTAATGCCGCGTTTATTACGGTTAAGCGCCAAATGCCAATAGCTCATACCTGGCAGCGCTTCCGGAAAAAATCTGCGTGTATCGTCGCCTGTAGGCGTTTCCACTTTGATAACATCGGCGCCGAAATCTCCCAATACCATACCGCAGTACTGTCCCGGCAGCCATTTAGAAAAATCTATCACCTTGATACCGGTCAAAGCCTTCATTCTTCTGACCCCCAATATTTTAACTGCAAAATATCCTCTGAAAATATACTTTATAATATTCTACATTTTTTACTGTTTCCCTTTAATTTATTTGCTGTGAAATGCTATAATAAGTTATAGAAGTTGTCTGAAGAGGTGTCATTACATGAAGATCCATAAGCTCACTTTAGCGGCGCTGCTGGTTGCCATCGGCACCCTGAGCGCGCATCTTATTTATATACCGGCCGGCATTTCCAAATGCTTTCCCGTGCAGCATGCCATCAACGTGCTGGGAGCGGTGATTTTAGGCCCCGGCTATGCGACAGCAGTGGCCTTTGTCATTTCCTGCCTGCGCAATATGTTCGGTACCGGCTCACTGCTGGCTTTTCCCGGCAGTATGATCGGTGCCTGTCTGGCCGGACTTTGCTATAGCAGGTTCGGCTCTGTCAAAGCGGCTATGGCCGGCGAGATTTTCGGCACCGGTATTTTAGGCGGACTGACTGCCTGGGTCATCGCCCGTTTCTTCTTGAACAGCGCGGCAGCAGCCTGGTTCTTTATCCCGCCGTTCCTGATCAGCACTGTCGGCGGCAGTATCATCGCCGGACTGATCATTAAAAGCGGTATCCTTGCTTACGCTCTGCCAAATCTTTTTGCTAATAAAGGAAATAAATCAAATTTATGAATATTGATACCATGCTTTCACAAATTTTATATTGCCTGAGCGGCTTCCTTTTCGGTATTTTCGCCTCACGCTACAGCGTCATCAGCTGGCGCACTCTGGCCAGTCGGCCGCCGCTGCTGCAGTGCGCGCCCTACGTGCTGTTTATCATCGCAGCTTTTACGCTGTTTCCCTTCTGGCTGATTACCCGTACCGAAGCCGGCGGTTTTATTTATTATGCGACGCTGCTGTTCTTTTTTACAAAGGGCTACCGCGCTGATAAGAAAGGATGAGCCCCAACATGAGCGAAAATAAAACTAACAATACTGTGATCTGCGATTCCTGCGGACACAGCGCCAGAATCCACCCTCAGCTGGCCGATAAATATGTACAGCCGATGGCGGAAATATTCAAGGTTTTAGGTGACCCGACCCGCATTAAAATTTTAGAACTGCTGTCCCACGAGGATATGTGCGTCAGTAATATCGCCGAAATGCTGGATATGACCCATTCCGCTATTTCTCATCAGCTTCGGCAGCTGCGTCATGCTCAGCTGGTCAAGTTTTCCAAGTCCGGCAAAGAAGTCATTTATTCGCTGGACGACGAACACGTCCTGACGCTGTTTGCCCAGGCGCTGGATCATGTCAAACATAAGGTTTAAGCATTCCGCACATAAAAACGGAGCCTGCTGTGCAGACTCCGTTTTTTTATTTTTACAGCTGCAGAAAATAACGATAGACAGCATCGCTGTCTGTCAATTCCGGGTGAAAACTGGTCGCCAGCAGCTTTCCTTGCCGGGCAGCTATGATATGCCCTGCATACTCCCCCAAAATTTCTGTCTGTTCGCCAACCCTTTCTATCCACGGAGCTCTGATAAATACAAGTGGCAGCGGTTCTGCCCCCAAAGCAGGCAGCAACTGCCTGCAGCTGAAACTGTCGAGCTGACTGCCATACGCATTACGACGCACGGTAATATCCATCACCCCTAAATGCGGCTGTTCACCGACAATATTTTTTGCCAGCAGAATCAGCCCCGCACAGGTCCCCCAGACAGGCAGCCCCTCTTTCACCCTCCGTTTTAAAAGCTCAGACAGTCCCGTTCGCTGTAAAAGTCTGCTGATAGCAGTGCTTTCACCACCGGGAAGGATCAATCTGTCCACCTGCTCTAAATCAGCAGCCGTTTTTACGGCAACCGGCAAAACCTCCGTCAGCTGCGCCAGTTTAGTCAGATGCTCAGAAAATGACCCCTGCAGTGCCAGTACGCCTACACTCTGCATTACCAGCCACGCTCCGCAAAGGTTTGTTCTGCCGGTATAGTTTTGATATCGATACCGCTCATGGCCTCGCCCAGATCTTCTGATACTTCAGCTACGATTTTAGGATCGTTATAATAGCTGGTCGCCAGCACGATCGCCTTGGCGCGCTTAGCCGGATTGCCGCTGCGGAAAATACCTGACCCGACAAAAACACCTTCGCTGCCAAGCTTCATCATCAGGGCCGCATCTGCAGGCGTAGCAATACCGCCGGCGGCAAAATTAACTACCGGCAGCCTGCCGCCCGCAGCGACTTCTGCCACCAGTTCATACGGCGCTCCCTGTTCTTTGGCAAAGCTCATCCATTCCTCCCGCGGCAGATTCTGCAGCAATCTTATCTGTCCCATCATCGTCCGCATATGCCGCACTGCTTCTACCACATTGCCGGTACCAGCCTCTCCCTTCGTGCGGATCATTGCCGCTCCCTCACCGATACGGCGCAGTGCTTCGCCCAGATTGCGGGCACCGCAGACAAAAGGGATCTTAAAAGCATGCTTGTCGAGATGATATAAATCATCGGCCGGTGTCAGAACTTCACTTTCATCGATATAATCTATTCCCAGCGCCTCCAGAATCTCCGCTTCCACAATGTGACCGATCCTGACCTTGGCCATTACCGGAATCGATACGGCGCTTTTGATCTCTTTAATAAGCTTCGGGTCGCTCATTCTGGCAACGCCGCCATCCCTGCGAATATCAGAAGGCACACGTTCCAACGCCATAACAGCTACTGCGCCTGCAGCTTCGGCAATTTCAGCCTCTTGGGCATTGGTGACATCCATGATTACGCCGCCTTTGAGCATCTGTGCTAAATTACGATTTAAAATTTGTCTATCTGTCATCTTTATTCCTCCTAAAAACTTACTTTCGTTAACGACAGTTTTTATGATACAATAATTCTGTACAGTAATAAATAGCCAGAAACTATTTTTCCAAAGGGGACAGTTTTATGCTTTTGACTAATCTTAAACTTGACAAACAGACCGAAACGCCTTTATATACCCAGATCATTGACTCTATCAAAAACCAGCTCTACAATGACCAGATCGCAGCCGGAGACAGACTTCCGTCTGTACGCAGGCTCTCAGCAGCGCTGCAGATAAGCCGCACGACTGTCGAAAACGCTTACAATCAGCTGGTTGCCGACGGTTATCTGCAAAACGAACCTAAGCGCGGTTATTTTGCAGCAGCACTGTCAGGCCTGAGAAAGCACAGCGACGCGCCTGTGACACAAAGTATCGAACCGCCTGCCGTACGTTATAACTTTGCCAATAATTATATCGATCCCGCTTCTTTTCCCTCCGAGCTTTGGCGGCGCTATCTGAACCGAGCCTTAAAAAATAAACACCTGCTGTCCGGCTATGGCGAACCGCAGGGTGAAACAGAACTGCGCCGTACACTGGCCAAATACAGCTCGGTGGCCCGCGGCGTTATCTGCAGCCCCGAACAGATCGTGATCGGCGCCGGTGTGCAAAGCCTGCTGCAGATCCTGATCGACATTCTACAGCCAGATATCACCAGTATTGCTCTGGAAGCGCCAGGCTTTGCCCAGGCAGAGCGGCTTTTTACTTCGCATGGCTGGCAGGTACGGCATTTCAGCACCGACCAGTTAGAGACTTCCCTGCCCAGGCTGCTTTACGTCAGCCCTTCCAATCCCTATAAAGGCCGCTCGCTCTCGCCGCAGCAAAGACTGAACCTGCTGCGCTGGGCAACGCAGCAGCAGACCTATCTGCTGGAAGATGACTATAACGGCGAGTTCCGTTATTTCGGCCGGCCGGTATCCTCACTGCAGGGCATGAGTGATGGCCGCACAGTTATCTATCTTGGTTCTTTTTCGCGGCTGCTGCTGCCTTCCCTGCGTATTTCTTACATGGTATTGCCGCCGCTGCTGTTAGACCGTTACCGCCAGCTGGGACACCTTTATAACCAAACGTCTTCTACGATCGAACAGCTGGCACTGGCCGACTTTATTGCCACCGGCGCACTGCGCCGCCACGTTAAACGACTGCGCAGGCTCTACAGTAATAAAAACACACTGCTGCGGCAAGCTTTAACGGAAATCTTCGGCAGCAGAGTCATTGTACGAGCCTATGAATCCGGTCTGCATCTGCGCCTGGCTGTCGTCACGCAGCAAACTGCCGATACCCTGTCCGAACTGGCACTGGAAAACGGCGTCCGGATCCTGCCGGTTTACGACAGCAACGGTAATTTACCAGAGATCCTGCTTTCTTTTGTCGGTATTCAGGAAAACGACATCCGACCGGCACTGCTGCAATTAAAAAAAGCATGGTTTTAGTATCTGCCAAGCTCTTGACAGTATTGACCTGCGATGCTATGCTAAAAAAAGAGTGAAGCCGTAAGGCGTCACAAAGGGGTACACCACCACGGGTGTAGCTTTTTGTGGCGCCTTTTTTTATTTTTCTTCAAGGAGGGTTCCCTATGCAAATCAACGGTCAGCCAATCAGCCCCGCTGCCGGCAGCTCCTTGTCTCAATTATTAGCGCAGCAGGGTTTTGACGTTGCCCGCGTCGCCGTCGAACTCAACGGTAAAATCATCTGCCGCAGCGATTTCAGCAAAGTGCAGCTCGCCGACAGTGATACCATCGAAGTTGTACAGTTTGTGGGCGGAGGTTAAAAATGACTAAACAAATCACCAGGCAACAGCTTTCAGCAGCACTGGTTGAACGGCACGGACAGGAACGCCAGCAGCATTTGTACACCGCCAGTGTCGGTATCGCCGGTTTAGGCGGGCTGGGCTCCAACATTGCCGTCCAGCTGACGCGCCTGGGCATCGGATACCTGATCCTCGCCGACTGCGATCGGGTCGAGATCAGTAATCTCAACCGGCAAAGCTACCGACTCTGTGACATCGGCAGACCAAAACCCGAAGCCTTGACAGAACAGCTGCTGCAGATCAATCCCTATTTATGCTACGAGCCGCACTTTCTAAAGCTCACGCCGCAGAATATCCCGGAAATTTTTGCCGGCTGTAATATCATCTGCGAAGCTTTTGACGACCCTGAACAAAAGGCCATGCTGACAGAAACCGTCCTGCAGCGGCTGCCGCAGGCAAAACTGATCGTTTGTTCCGGCATGGCGGGCGCTGGCAGCGCCAATGCTATTACTCCCAGCCGCAGGCTGAACCGTTTCTACCTGTGCGGCGACGGTACTGCCGATATTGCCGCGGACGGCAGCCTGCTGGCCCCGCGCGTCAGCGTCTGTGCCGCCCATGCGGCGACCATGGTCATGAGACTGGCGCTGGGCTTCACCACACCTTAAACAAAAGGAGAATTTTAAACTACGATGCAAGAAGATAAACTTATTTTAGGCGGCTACAGCTTCAGCTCCCGCTTTATTCTTGGCAGCGGCAAATATTCGCTTCCGCTGATCAAAGCCGCTGCCGAACAGGCCGGGGCGCAAATCATCACCTTAGCGCTGAGGCGCGCTCAATCGCAGCAGGACAATATCCTCGATTTTATTCCCTCAGGCATCACACTGCTGCCCAACACCTCAGGAGCCCGTACTGCTGAAGAAGCAATACGCATAGCCAGGCTGGCCCGTGCCTGCGGCTGCGGCGATTTTATCAAACTGGAGATCATCCGTGATTCTAAATATCTGCTGCCGGACAATCAGGCAACGATCAGGGCAACGGAGATCCTCGCTAAAGAAGGCTTTATCGTCATGCCTTATATGTATCCCGACCTTAACACCGCCCGAGATCTGCGTGACGCAGGCGCAGCCTCGATCATGCCCCTTGGAGCGCCGATCGGTTCCAACAAAGGGCTGGCAACCCGCGATTTTATCAAGATCATTATTGATGAGATAACACTGCCTGTTATCGTCGACGCCGGGATTGGCCGCCCCTCCCAGGCCTGTGAAGCCATGGAAATGGGTGCCGCTGCCGTCATGGCCAATACCGCCATCGCTACAGCCGGCGATATCCCTCTGATGGCTGCAGCCTTCAAGCAGGCTGTTGAAGCAGGGCGTGCCGCTTACTTAGCCGGACCGGGACGTGTTTTAGAGCAGGGTGCGGCTGCTTCATCGCCTCTGACAGGCTTTTTGGAAGACAGGTGATATGAATATGAAAATCGATCAGCATACCGATCCGATGGCTTATCAGCCGGATATGGAAATAACCTCGTCAGCTATTATGGAACAGGTGCTGGCCGCCCGTGCAGCTTACGACGAAACTGTTTATACGGCGGACGACGTGAAACGGGCCCTGCTTCAGGATCACCTGACGCCTGAAGCATTCGCCGCACTGCTCGCGCCGGCCGCAGCACCATTTCTGGAACAGCTGGCACAAAGGGCACAGGCAGAAACACGTAAACATTTCGGTAATGCCGTCAATCTGTTCACCCCGCTTTATATCGCCAACTACTGCGAAAATCACTGCATCTACTGCGGCTTTAACTGCTACAACAATATCAAACGCGCCAAGCTTACTGCCGCTGAAATAGAAACGGAAATGCAGGCTATTGCCGCTCAGGGGCTGGAAGAAATCCTGATCCTGACCGGGGAAAGCCCGACTATGAGCGACGTACAGTATATTGGTGCAGCCTGCCGGCTGGCCCGCAAATATTTTCGTGTTGTCGGTCTGGAGGTTTACCCCATGGACAGCAGTGATTATGCCTATCTGCATCAATGCGGAGCTGACTTCGTCACCGTTTTCCAGGAAACCTACGCCCCTGACAAATACGGCCAGCTGCATCTGGGCGGACGTAAACGTATTTTCCCCTATCGTTTTAATGCACAGGAACGGGCTTTACAGGGCGGAATGCGCGGAGTTGGCTTTGCCGCTCTGCTGGGACTGGATGATTTTCGCCGTGACGCTTTGGCAACAGGTCTGCATGCTTATCTGCTCCAACGTAAATACCCTCAGGCCGAGATCGCTTTTTCCTGTCCGCGCCTGCGCCCCATCATCAACAATGAGCAGATCAATCCCAAAGACGTCCATGAGCGGCAGCTGCTGCAGATCATCTGCGCCTACCGCATCTTTATGCCCTTTGCCTCCCTCACTATTTCCTCCCGTGAATGCGCCCGTTTCCGCGATAACGTAGTCGGACTTGCCGCAACTAAAATTTCTGCCGGCGTTGAAGTTGGCATCGGCGGTCACAGCCAGCAGAGCAAAGGCGACGAACAGTTCCTGATCGACGATAGCCGTACCGTCCGTGAAATCTGCGCAATGCTGACGAACCGAGGACTGCAGCCGGTCATGAGTGATTATGTCTATGTTTAAGCTGATCGCCGTTACCGACCAAGCTTCCTGTCCTGAAAATTTTTGGACGCAGCTCCAGCTTTTAGCTGCTTCTGAAATCGACGTTCTTATTTTCCGTGCCAAAGAATTACCGCCGCAGGAATATTATCGGCAGGCCTCACAGGTGCAGAAAATCTGCCGGACACATCAGCTGCCGCTGATCCTGCATACTTATCAGGACATCTGCCGCCGGCTTGATACGTATGGACTGCAGGTAAGCTATCAGCAGCTCCTATGCCAGCCTCAGCTGCGGGCACAGGTACAATGCCTGGGCGTTTCCATCCACAATGCTGACGAAGCGGTACGTGCCGCTGACTTGGGCGCCGATTATTTACTAGCCGGGCATATCTTTGCTACAAACTGCAAGCAGGGGCTGCCCGGACGCGGTCTTGATTTTCTCAGCGCCGTCTGCGCCGCTACATCCCTGCCCGTCTACGCTATCGGCGGG
>OGKY01000641.1_pt1 | contig 12944 bp, 9 predicted proteins | sample 1572731 | NCBI WGS metagenome assembly OGKY01 (sample SAMEA2581924, study PRJEB24529) | metagenome | biome: Human gut stool | place: China | collected 2011
GTGCTGCTGCGGCGGGGGCGGCGCGGCATTTTTTGTTCGTCCATTGATGTGTTCTCCTTCCATTCTATGGCAAGGCGGGCCGTTTGAGCCGCGCCATGGTTTCGTTCTGTTTCAGTTTTACTATATTTTGACACTGATACATTCTAAAGTATAGCATACCCCGGCATTCTTCGCAATGTTTGCCGAAGGCAAAAGTTTTCCACATTCAGCAGGCTATACAATCGGTAATTCGGCTCAAATTTTTCCACATGTTGAAAACCCGGTGGAAAATGTTCAAAAATCAAGTTTGTACGCCCACTTTCCAGGTGGAATTCCACAGTTTCCACCGAGTTTTCAACCTCCCAGGTTCGACACGCAAACTTTCCGCCGTACTTTTTGTAAAATTCAAGTCGGAATTATGACAATTTTTTGAAGGGAGATCCAGTGGTTTTTGCCAGAATCTCCAACATCAAAATGCCCAATGTGAATTTGTGTTGAAAACGCCGCGGGAACCGCCTTGATTTTATCCTGTAATTGGGGTATACTACCCTTAGGTTCGTTAAAGGATGCGCAATCTTGTATCCAAAACGGCTTTTTCACCCCAAAATGATTTTGCGGAGGTAATGAATAATGTTGGTAAATGCAACCGAAATGCTGATCAAGGCACGCGATGGCCACTACGGTGTGCCCCAGTTCAACATCAACAATCTGGAGTGGACCAAGGCAGTCCTGACCGCCTGCGAGGAAATGAAGAGCCCCGTTATCCTGGGTGTCTCTGAGGGCGCAGGCAAATACATGACCGGCTTCAAGACCGTTGCCGCCATGGTCAGCTCCATGGTGGAGACCATGGGCATCACCGTTCCCGTTGCCCTGCACCTGGACCACGGCACCTACGAGGGCTGCAAGGCCTGCGTTGAGGCCGGTTTCTCCTCCATCATGTTCGACGGCAGCCACTACTCCATCGAGGAGAACGTGGAAAAGACCAAGGAGCTGGTCGCTCTGGCACACTCCAAGGGCCTGAGCATCGAGGCCGAGGTCGGCTCCATCGGCGGCGTTGAGGACGGCGTTGTGGGCGCTGGCGAGATCGCAGACCCCGCCGAGTGCGCAAAGATCACCGATCTGGGCATCGACTTCCTGGCTGCCGGCATCGGCAACATCCATGGCGTTTACCCCGCCAACTGGAAGGGCCTGGACTTTGAGGCTCTGGACCGCATCCACAAGGCTACCAACAACATTCCTCTGGTCCTGCACGGCGGCACCGGCATCCCCGACGAGATGATCCAGAAGGCCATCAGCCTGGGTGTTTCCAAGATCAACATCAACACCGAGTGCCAGCTGGTCTTTGCTGAGGCCACCCGCAAGTACATCGAGGCTGGCAAGGATCAGCAGGGCAAGGGCTTCGACCCCCGCAAGCTGCTGGCTCCCGGCGCTCAGGCCATCGTTGACAAGTGCAAGGAAAAGATCGAGCTGTTCGGCTGCGCAGGCAAGGCCTGAGCAGAAGCGCATCTCCTGAGCACATTCCCGCCCCATAAATGATATTGCCCCGCTGTTCTGTGCATCACAAAACAGCGGGGCATTTTTTGTAAACCAGTCCGCAAAAAGGGGGCTGCTGCACCGTTTTTTCCGTGTGCCGCAGCCCCTCTTCTTTACTGGTTCAATTTTGCAAACGCTTCCCGCACATCGCCGGAGAAGTAGAGCGTGCCCAGTGCGCACACGGGGCCGGTGCCCCCAAGGGCGACCGCCCGGGCCACACCGGCTTCAATGGTGGAAGCAGGCTCAGCCCTGCCGCCCCGGGCGCGAATCTGTTCAGCCAGCGTCTCAGCGGGCATGGCGCGTGGGGTGTGGGCCGCTACGGTGACGAACTGCCCGGCCAGCGGCAGGAGCAGTGCCAGCATCTCGTCCACATCCTTGTCCGCCATGATGCTGAGCAGGAACACGAACTTCTGCCCCGGAAAGCGGTCCCGCAGGCTCTGCACAGTGGCCCGCATTCCGTGGGCGTTGTGGCTGCCATCCAGCAAAAAGACGGGCGAATGCCGCAGCAGCTCGAACCGGCCCGGCCAGCGCACCTGTTCCAGACCGGCACGGATGGCGCTGTCCGGGATGTTCCAGCCCCGGCTGCGCAGCACCCGCAGGGCCGTAATGGCCGTGGCGGCGTTCCGGGGCTGATAGCTGCCGATCAGGGGCAGGCGGATGCCGTTCAGGCCGTCAAAATCAAAGGTGACAGCATCCAGATCCCCGTCCTCGATGGTCAGCCTGCTGAGGTCCACCACGGTCAGCGGCGCGTGCCGCTCTGCCGCCGTACGGGCGATGACGGTATCGGCCTCGGGCACACCGCCATAGCTCACCACCGGACTGCCCGGCTTGATGATGCCCGCCTTGGCCGATGCGATATCGGCCAGGGTGGGGCCCAGCTCCTTTACATGATCCATGCCCAGCGCCGTGATGACCGCGCACTCAGGCGGGTCGATGACGTTGGTAGAGTCCAGCGTACCGCCGAGGCCCACTTCCAGCACCACGATGTCGCATTTTTCTTCCGCGAACCAGAGCATCCCCAGGGCCGTGATAATTTCGAACTCGGTAGGGACGTCAGCCATGGCGTCTGCCGCCGGGCGGACGCGCTCCACCAGACGCACCAGCGCGTCGTCGGGTATCTGTTCGCCGTTTACCTGAATGCGCTCGTTGAACCGGTTGATAAAGGGCGAGGTATACAGGCCCACCCGGTAACCCGCCGCCTGCAGGCAGGAGGCCAGCATGGCCGCCGTGCTGCCCTTGCCGTTGGTGCCCGCCACATGGATGAATCTCAGTTGCTTGTGCGGATCTCCCAGTGCGGCCAGCAGGGTCCGGGTGCGGGTCAGGCCCGGCTTGTGCCCCGCCCACTGGACGGCGTGGATATAGTTCAGCGCTTCTTCATAGTTCATTGTGCAATGCCTCGGATCGTTTTGTTTTCCAGCAGCAGGCGCACCAGCACGGTGTTCACCGCCGCCAGGACCAGCGCGTTGGGAATGCGGGTCACCAGCACGCTCCACGGATAGTTATAGAAGAGGTGGAGTGCCAGCGAGTTGATGACAATGGAGCCCACCGCATGGCCGGCAAACACGCTGATCTGGGTGCGCAGGCCCAGCCGCAGGTTGGGCAGGGCGCGCCAGAGAAGGCCCGCCGTCAGGCCGATGGAGCCAGCCCCCAGCGTGATCAGCGGATTGATGGCGTAGCCGGAAAGGGTGCCGCCGATCATATCGGCCACTGCACCCACGGCAAAGCCCTCCACCGGCCCGAACAGCACAGCGGCCAGCAGAGTGGGCAGGCTGCCCAGGTTGAACCGGACAAAGCCGGTGGAAATGCTCAGCACCCGGGCAAACACGATGCTCATGGCAGTGAGCAGGGCCAGCATGGTGAGCTTGCGGACGGAATTTCTGGAATGGTTCATATCAATTGTCCTCCCCTGTTTCGGGAACCGCGGGGCGGGCAATGCAAAATGCCCTCCCCTGTGACAAACCGCACAAAGGAGGGCGTGAGTTCAACAAACTTCACTTCCGGACGACGCCGTGCAGACGGCCTCGCCCGCACCCAAGTCCATGCAGCAGCGGGATGCAGGCCATGCACCGCGGGTCTTACCTTCGTCCGCAGCACAACTCCCCGTTGATGCGGCACTTGACGCGCATGGCCTTACTCTGTTGATGGTCTTATTATATGCCTTTTTCCGACCCATTGCAACCACAACTCCCATCATCTTTCCCAATTCGCGGGGCAGATTTTTGGCGGGGTGCACAATTCCGGCCTACACAAAAAGCCCTCCGGTGCGTCTCGTCCCGGAGGGCTTTGGGGTACAAAGGGTCTGGTCAATTACTGCACATCGGTCAGCTCAGCCAGCTTGTGGAAGATCTCGGTGTTGTCATACACGCCGCGGAACTTGTCTGCACCCTGACCACGGGCGTAGAGGTTCACCATGGCACCGGTGTGGGCGTAGGTGGTGTGATCCACACCGGACTTGTGGTTGATGGTGTGGCAGATGGCCATGCTGAAGGGAATGTAGGTACCATACAGCTCGTAATCCTGCTGGCTCATCTTGCTCTGGCTGGAAGAGCCGACCTTGAGGGTGCGCTCGTAAGCGGTGCGCAGGTTCTCCACCTCGTAGTCGGTCAGCAGCAGCTTGCCTGCACTGGCAGCATCGGGGTCGGTGGGCAGGGTCAGGCCGAAGTTTGCCTTCACGTCCTGCATAGCGGTCTCAAAGGGAGTCTGATTCTTCACGTAGTTGTTCACATAGGTGGAATCGAACTTTGCGTAGGACATCTTCTGGTGGGCCAGGTTGGTCAGGAAGGTATCGTAGTTGGTGGTCTTGTAGCCAATGCCCAGGCCGCCGGTCTCGTGGTCAGCGGTCACCAGGATCAAGGTATCATTGGGATGCTGGGCGTAGAACTCCACAGCGGCCTGCACCGCGTTGTGCATCTCGATCACATCATGGATAGAGGCAGCGGCATCGTTGGCGTGGCAGGCCCAGTCGATCTTGCCGGACTCCACCATCATAAAGAAGCCGTTGCTGTTGTCCAGCAGCTCAATGCCCTTGCGGACATAGTCGGTCAGCTGCCACTCTCCCGGAGCGGCATCCATGGCGTAGTTCATGGCCTTGCCGTCGGCCAGGTTCTCGGCAATGATCAGGGTCTTGCCTGCCCCGGCCTTCAGGGCAGCAGCACCGGCCTGGGTGGTGACAACGTTGTAACCGGCCTGTGCAGCCACCTCGTGGTTGTTGGGGCCGGTGCCATCGCCGTTCACCTTCTGGAACTCGCCGCCTGCGAAATACTCAAAGCCGGAGTTTGCCAGCTCCACACCGATCTCATAGTAGTTTTTGCGGGTCTTCTGGTGTGCATAGAAGGCAGCAGGGGTGGCATGGTCAATGTTCACCGTGGAAACGATGCCAACCTTGTAGCCCTTCTGCTTGTGGAGCTTCTCCGCAATGGTCTCATAGGGCACATCACGGGTCCAGGGGCACATATTGATGACACCGCTCTCGGTCTTTTTACCGGAAGCGATGGAGGTGGCAGTGGAAGCGGAGTCCGGGCAGAAGGAGGTGCTGTCGTAGGTGGTCACACTGCCCACTTCCGGGAACTGGGTAAAGCTCAGCTCTGCCTCGGTGATGGCACCGTTGTTGGTGACAGTGCCCTGATAGAACCGGGCAGACTGGATCTGGGCAGTGCCCATGCCATCGCCGATGAACAGGAAGATGTACTTTGGCTTCTTCCGGAACAGATCAAAGCAGTTCTCCTCGTCAACTGCGGTGGAAGCAGCCGGAGCGGCAGCGTTTGCAGCCACAGGGGCAGCAGTCATCAGACCGGCGGCAGATGCCACAGCACCCACTTTCAGGAAACTGCGGCGGGACATTTTATGTTCTTTCATACGATAATTCCTCTCTTATCCTGAGCCCTCCCGGGCCCTGTTGCAATGTATCTTGGGAACGGTTCTATTGTACCCGTTCGGAGAAAGAAGGGAAACCACGGTAAGGAAAATCTTAGGTAAACCCTGAGCAAAGAAGAACAGGCATTGGTAAAAAACAGGTGGGCTTTGTAAAATCGGATTGTTCCTGCCCGCATCATTTCGCTCCGTCAGGATTTGCCCCGGATCGGTTGCATCCGGTGGGCAAATCGTGTATACTGTAACCCGATTTTTATTTGCGGAGGGAGGGGTGCACATGTCTGTTTTGTGTCTGGGCGAGGTCTGGCTGGAGCTGAACGCCGCCATGGCTCCGGAGCTGACGGAGACGTTCCGGGCGCAGACCGGCGCAGGCTTCTGCTGCCAGTACGCCGCATTGGGCGGGCAGGCGGCTCTGCTGGCCCAGCTGGGAGCCGACCCCTTTGGCCGCAAGCTGGCGGCCCGGCTTGCCCGGGATGGCGTGGACTGCTCCCTGCTCTGCTTCACGGATGCCTTCCCCACGCCGGTGGTTTTTACCGGAGCGGATACCGCTCTGCCCTACCGCGCCCACACCGCCGGGCTGGCCCTTGGGCCGGAACAGCTGGAGGCCGCCCCGTTCCGGGGCTCCTCTGCCTTCTGCTTTTCCTCCGCCGGGCTGGTGGACAGCCCCCTGCGGCTGGCCCACCTCAAGGCCCTTGCCGCCGCCCGGGATGCCGGGGCGCTCTGCTGCTATCTTCCCCGGCTGGCGCAGGCCGCGCCCTACTGGCCGCAGAGGGAGGCCCTGTGCCAGACCGCCCTGCAGTTTCTTGACCGGGCAGACGTTCTCTTTTTAGAGGAGAGCGACCTGCTCCTCCTCTTCGGCTCCCGGGAGCTGCGCACAGCCCTGTTTGCCCTGTTCACCGGCCATGTGCAGCTGATCTTTTTCTACAAAAAGGACAGGATTCTCGCCTTTACACGCAGCGTTATGGCTTCCGCCATAAAAAAAGACCAGAGCCCCGCTCTGGTCTTGTATCGGATAGAGAAAATGATGCTCCCTGTCTCCGCTCTGCCCAGATTAAAGGAATCTGAGCTGAACGCGCTGATCGGATAGCCCCCTGCCGCTGAGATGGCGGCGGGAACCAAACAAAAACAGCCAGCGCCGTGGAAAGGAGGAGAAAGCGGCGCTGGCTGTGTATGAGAACTCCCAAACATTTGCGGCTGTCAGGAGATGGTTGGTAGTCTGTCCGCCGCCTTGGCTATTGCCTCGCATCAGCAGGGGACAGTGTTTTTTAAAGGGGCCGCGCCGCCCGGTTTCTGCCGGAGATGCGCGGTTTTCATTGCCTGCATGGCATCTTGGGAGGATGTTTTTCTGTTCCTCCCTGACTGCACCCTTATTGTACAGGATAAAAATGGAGTTTCTTTGTGAGGAATTTGAACAAATTGAAAATAAACGGAGCCGCTGCACATCATTTTGTACAGCGGCTCCGTTTTTTACGATTTTTCTTTAATTTTCGGCCAGATTACCGGTGTAGAGCTGGTAATACTTGCCCTTCTTGGCGATCAGCTCGTCGTGGCTGCCGCGCTCGATGATGCGGCCCTGTTCCAGAACCATGATGCAGTCACTATTCTTGACAGTGGACAGTCTGTGGGCAATGACAAAGGTGGTTCTGCCCTTCATCAGTTTATCCATGCCGTCCTGTACAATTTTCTCAGTACGGGTATCGATGGAGCTGGTAGCCTCATCCAGGATCAGCACCGGCGGATCCGCTACTGCGGCTCTGGCAATGGACAGAAGCTGTCTCTGACCCTGGCTTAAGTTCGCACCGTCACCGGTGAGGACTGTGTTGTAACCATCCGGAAGCTGACGGATAAAGGTATCCGCGTTAGCCAGTTTTGCTGCGGCAATGACTTCCTCGTCTGTAGCATCCAGCTTACCGAAACGAATATTGTCCATAACGGTAGCTGTGAACAAATGGGTATCCTGCAATACGATACCCAGAGACTTCCGCAGATCCGCTTTTTTGATCTTGTTGATATTGATGCCGTCATAACGGATCTTACCATCCTGAATATCATAGAAACGGTTGATCAGGTTCGTGATCGTAGTCTTGCCGGCACCGGTGGAGCCTACAAATGCAATCTTCTGACCGGGCTTTGCATACATCTCGATGTTATGCAGCACGATCTTGTCATCATTGTAGCCGAAGTCCACATCATCGAATACTACTTCACCCTGTAATTCAATATAATCTACGGAACCATCTGCCTGATGCACATGCTTCCATGCCCACATACCGGTTCTCTCGGTACACTCCACGATCTTGCCGTTTACCTTCTTGGCACGGACGATGGTCACATATCCCTCGTCGGTCTCTACCGGCTCATCCAGCAGATCGAAGACTCTCTTGGCACCAGCCTGTGCCATAACGATACTGTTCAGCTGCTGGCTGACCTGGCTGATAGGCATGTTGAAGCTCTTGTTAAAAGTTAAGAAGCTGGCAAGCTTACCCAGCGTCAGTCCTGCGAAACCACCCAGCGCCATGGCACCACCGACGATGGCACATACCACATAGCTTAAGTTACCCAGCTGGGCATTGATGGGTCCCATCAGGTTTGCGAACTTATTCGCATTGTATGCGCTGTCGCACAGTTCATCATTCAGAGCCTTGAACTCCTCCAGACTCTTATCTTCATGGCAGAATACCTTGACTACCTTCTGGCCTTCCATCATTTCCTCAATGTAACCGTTGACTTTACCGATATTCTTCTGCTGCTTTACGAAATATTTTCCGCTTAAGCCCGCTACCTTACCAGTGACGAACATCATCAGTGCCACCATGATCAGACTGACTGCTGTCAGAGGCACACTTAATACCAGCATACTTCCCAGGGTACCGACTACGGTGATGAAGCTGGAAAATACCTGCGGGATACTCTGGCTGATCATCTGACGCAAAGTATCAATATCATTGGTGTAAATGGACATGATATCGCCGTGGGAATGGGTATCAAAATACTTGATCGGCAGCTTTTCCATGTGTTCGAACAGATCATCACGGAGATTCTTCAGTGTTCCCTGAGTTATGGTTACCATGATACGGTTGTAAGCATAAGTGGCCGCCACACCGACCAGATAAAAACCAGCCACACGGACAATTTCCCGGAACAGATTGCCAAAGTCAGGAGTCTTCTGTCCGATCATGGGCATGATATAGTCATCGATCAGTCTCTGCATGAACAGAGTACCCTGAATGCTTGCCACAACGCTCAGTACAATACAGATCAACACAAAGATAAAGTGAATGCCATAATTTTTAAAGATATATGCCATCAGTCGTTTAAATACTTTTCCCGGATTCTCAATACGTGTACCGCCCTGCATTCTTCTGCCGGGTCCACGCATTCCGCCGCCCATAGGTCCTGGCATTATGACTCACCTCCATTCTCATCAAAGTCGCCGCCACCCGTCTGGGTCTGGGCTTCATATACTTCCTTATAGATCTCATTAGTACGAAGCAGTTCTTCGTGAGGTGCAAATGCATCGATCTTACCGTTATCCATAACGATGATACGATCTGCATCCTGAATACTGGAGATACGCTGTGCAATGATGATTTTCGTCGTACCGGGGATCTCCGTGGCAAATGCCTTACGGATCTTCGCATCGGTAGCGGTATCCACAGCACTGGTAGAGTCATCCAGGATCAGTACCTTCGGCTTTTTCAGCAGTGCTCTGGCAATACACAGTCTCTGCTTCTGTCCGCCGGATACGTTACTTCCGCCCTGTTCAATATAGGTATTGTATTTCTCTGGCATCTTCTCAATGAATTCATCGGCGCAGGCCAGACGACAGGCACGGATGCATTCCTCTTCAGTAGCATTCTCATCGCCCCAACGGAGATTCTCTAAGATGGTACCGGAGAACAGCACGTTCTTCTGTAATACTACGGATACTTCGTTACGCAGAGTCTCCAGATCATAGCTTCTGACATCCTTACCGCCGACATAGACCGTACCCTCATTTACATCATACAGACGGCTGATGAGGTTCACCAGACTGGTCTTGGAACTACCGGTACCACCCAGAATACCGATGGTCTCTCCGGCTTTGATCTCAAAGTTCAAATCATCCAGTACCGGCTTCTCACTCTGTTTGTTATAGCGGAAGGTCACATGATCAAAACGGATACTACCGTCTGTCACATCGTAGTCAGGCTGTTCAGGATTGGTGATATCTGCCTTCTCTTCCAGTACTTCTGCAATACGCCTTGCACTGGCTGCACTCATGGTCATCATAACGAAGATCATGGCTAACATCATCAGATTCATCAGGATACTCATGCAGTAGGTCAGCAGGCTCATCAGTTCACCGGTGGTCAACTGGCTGGCAACGATCATGTGAGCGCCAAGCCAGCTGATTCCAAGGATACAGCCGTATACGGTAAACTGCATTACCGGCCATACATAAGTCATGGTACATTCTGCTTTTTTGAACATCTTGTAGATGTTGTAGCTGGCCTTATGGAACTTGTCGATCTCATAGTCCTCACGCACATAAGCCTTTACCACACGCTGTGCGGCTACGTTCTCCTGTACGCTGGCATTTAAATCATCGTATTTCTTGAATACTTCACTGAAATACTTGGACACTGCTCTCATAATAAAAATGATAACGATTCCAAGGAACACTACCGCCACCAGATAAATGCTTGCCACTCTTGCATTGATCAGGAACGCCATCAGCATAGCACAGATCAGGCTGACCGGTGCGCGGAAGCACATACGTAAGAGCATCTGGTAAGCGTTCTGGATATTGGTAACATCCGTGGTCATACGGGTGACCAGTCCTGCCGTGGAGAACTTATCAATGTTGGAGAAAGAGAAGGTCTGAATGTTCTCATACATGGCCTCTCTTAAATTTCTGGCAAAACCGGTGGATGCTTTCGCACCGTATTTACCACCCATGACACCGGCGAACAATCCGACAATGGCTGCCAGGATCATGTAACAACCGATGACAAAAATATGTTTCATATCTCCCGCCTGCACGCCATCATCAATGATGGATGCCATCAGGAGCGGAATCACCATTTCCATGGCAACTTCCAGGATCATGAAAATAGGAGTTACAAGAGATGCACTCTTATATTCCTTGATCTGTTTTGCTAATGCTTTGATCATAGCTGGTTTCCTTTCTTGTATTTTTCTATCCTATAATAAATGTTTTGTAACCTCTCTGTTATGCATGACTGCCAGCATCACTCGTTCCGGCATGGCCCGTTACAACGTCCGGTCCGCCTGCTGTCCAGTCCCAGATTCTGCATCATCTTATCTAAAATAGTTAAGAATGTCTGCTTCTCTTCTTCGGTAATACCGTTCTCCAGCTCTCGATTGAAATCCCGGATCTGCTCTTCGATCAGATTGTGATGCTCGATCGCTTTCTCCGTCAACAGGATCCTTTTCAGTCGGGCATCCTCCGTGGATGCCACCCGGACGATATAGCCCTTCTGTTCCAGACTTTGGAGCATTACCGTTGCCGTGGATCTGCGGATCCGGAATTCCTTCTCCACATCCTTCTGATATACATCGCCGTTCCGGCTCTTGTGATACAAATATCCCAACAGCGGCCCCTGCATTCCGTTGATTTCATTTCCTTCCATCTGAGCAAAGATCGCATCGATCTTCCGGCGGATCATGTTGTTGGCGGCCTTGATCTCAAACCCAAGCTGACGGTTCGTCAGTACACTTGTCTCCTCGTTCATCCTGCCTCCTTATCTCCTATGCCTCTAGTGCAGTGTTCGTCAAATCCTCATGCCAGCATGGGATTTTCCTCTCTACTCACGCAAACTATGAGAAACACGCTTCGCGAGTTTCTCAAGTTATCGCGGCAGTCGCCAAGGTCTCGTGCAAGCACGGACTTTGGCTCGTTGCTCGCGTAAATAAAAATGTTAGATAGCTAACCATTTTTGTTAGCCATCTAACATTATAACGCAATCTTTTATGTTTGCAAGAAAAAAAGTATAAACTCTTTATAAACTCCGTCAATCCTTCAGTACCCGGTTCAGGACTTCATCTTCCAGCACCAGTTTCTTTGCTGCTTCGCGGTATTCTTCCTCGTGGAGATAGGTATGGCGGTGGGGTTTGATGGTGGGAGCCATGTCGATGGCTTTGAGGAAATCGGCCTTCTTCATATGTAAGGTTGCCACGTAATCCCAGAATCCGGTATCTTTAAGTACCGTGCTGACACGGATGTAACGGTGATCCTGTACCTTTGCCATGATATAGGTGGCAATACCTACCTGGATGCCATGAAGCTGCGGCACTTCCAGGATCTTATCCAATGCATGGGAAATCAGGTGCTCACTTCCGCTGGTAGGGGCACTGCTGCCGGCAATCTCGTTGGCAATACCGCTCATGGCCAGAGAATCCAGCAGTTCTTTTAGGAACAGCTCGTCTTTGATGCTCTCATAAGGGGTACGAACGAAGCTGTTCACCGCTTTCTTTGCGATCATCACTGCAAAATCATTCACCTCACCGCAGCCGGCCTTTTCTTCGAAAATCCAGTCATAGAGTGCCGTGATCTTGGAAATCATATCTCCGATGCCGGAGTAAATGAACTTCTCCGGAGCGGTACGGATCACCTGGATATCCACGATAATGCCATAAGCCAGTCTGGCAGGGACAGAAGTACGCTTTCCCTGCACCAGAAGGGATGCGCTGGCACTGGAAAAGCCGTCGCTTGAACTGGAAGTCGGCACACTGATAAAAGGAAGGTTCCGCAGAAATGCCGCATATTTTCCGGCATCGATGACCTTGCCTCCACCGATAGAGATCACCGCCTTTGCCTTGTTGGGAATTGCGAAAGCCAGCGTAATGATATCGTCAATATCCACCGTATCCAATTCATTGTATTCCAGAACATTCACGTCCGCTTCCTTCAGTGAATTCATGACCAGCTCTCCGAACATATCGATCAGTCCGTTACCGAAAAATAACACTACCTGATCCAGACCTTCCGTTTTTAAATAACCACCGATCTTACCTAATGCCCCGTTTCCGATCTTCAGGATGGACGGGATCGCCATCTCTTTTCCTATCTGCATGGTAATCTCTCCTTTAACATTTCATAAAAAAACTTTGCCCGAAACCGCGTCCGGACAAAGTCATTTTACACTGTTTTCTATTTCAGTTCAACTTACAATTGGATCCCGAACATCTGCAGCACCCAGCAGATCAGTCCCAATGCCCAGCTGGCGAAAATTCCGTACAGGATCACAGGTCCTGCAATGGTGAATATCTTGCAGCCGATACCGAATACCTGGCCTTCTTTCTGGTATTCCACCGCCGGGGCTGTCACGGAATTGGCAAAGCCGGTGATGGGTACTAAGGCTCCTGCACCTCCCCATTTGACGATCTTGGGATAAATATGCAATGCCGTGAGTACCACCGATGCAAACACCAGGATCAGGGAACACCAGCTGCCTGCCGTCTGGGGATCCATTCCCAGCACATTGCCGGTATAGTTCAGGATTCCCTGCCCGATACAGCAGATGATCCCACCGGTCAGAAACGCTTTTCCCATCTGT
>OGKY01000651.1_pt1 | contig 12816 bp, 10 predicted proteins | sample 1572731 | NCBI WGS metagenome assembly OGKY01 (sample SAMEA2581924, study PRJEB24529) | metagenome | biome: Human gut stool | place: China | collected 2011
AAAGGGGAACACTATCCCCTCTGAACACCCCAGACAAAGGAGAACGCTGTTCCCTTTTGGAATCCCCTTGCCAATAGGGATGCTACCGCCCTATTGAATGATTTAGATAAAAAACAAAATAAAGCATAGTTCGCCAGCACACCGCTATTCTGTCATTACCTTACACAGACATCTTGTAACTTTTTCGTTAAGCCTATTGACTCTGATACCTCGAAAGAGATATAATATAGTTGCTACTTAGCGAGCCTAAATAGCAAAGCTAAAGAGAGGCGACGATATGAATAACAAATATGTCCAGCAATTCAAAAAAGGCTCTCTGGAAATGATACTTTTATGCCTAATCGGACGCAAGGAGACTTATGGATATGAAATTATAACTGAATTGAACAATAGTGCGTCTGTTTTGGGATATGCGAAAGAGGGAACCATTTACCCCATTTTGTATCGTTTGCAGGAAGCAGAACTAATCAAATGCCGATTGGCTCCGGCTGCGGCAAATGGCGGCTCAAAAAAGTATTATTCTTTAACGGATAAAGGCAGGAATGTACTTGATGAACTAATCTTATTTTGGTCAAGCTATGAAAACTGCGTAAACGGCTTTATAGAAAGTTATCAACAAGCGAGGGTATCCAAATGAAAGAACAATATATCAAACAGGTTGAAAAGGAACTATCTTTACCACGCAAAATGAAAAAAGAGGTTGTACGTGACTTGAATGAAGTTTTTGCGTCTGCTATGGAGCATGGAGAAACAGAGCAGCAGATTATCCAGCGTTTGGGGACGCCAAAAGAATTTGCAGACAGCACCGCAGAACAGTTTGGCATTGATAACACCAAATCGAAAAAAAGGAACGGTATCATTTCTACTCTTGCTGCGCTTGTTATCGCGGCTGCTGCCTTTTCGGTATATGCTGTTACACAATCAGGAAAAGTACCAGAAGGAGCAATCGGACAAGCCGACGCGACAACAAATATACAGATTGAGGGCGCGTTTGCCTTTGATATTTCGCAAATCCTTTTGGCTATTGGGTTTGCAGCAACAGCTATTGCTCTTTTGTTAATTATCCGAACCATACACAAAAACAGGAGGTAACCAATGAAGAAATATATTTCTGTATTCACAATCATGATTATGATTTTTTTGGCTGCGTGTTCTAATCAAAATACCTCATCTACACCGACAAGCAATGAGAACAATACGCAATCTAATAGTGTTACAAAATTGGACGAGGGTGTTTGGCCTGAGAATGAGTACACAGAGGGGCTTCCTGTTGCGCCTGGTACGGTTGCATGGGCTACACTTGATACAGAACATGAGAATTGTAATATCAACCTTACCGGTATTAGCGAAAACGACTATAACGAGTATATGGAGCTTTTGAACCAAGAAGGCTTTTCCGTAATTGAAAATGTGTCAGAGGAAATCGAGGGAGAAAACTATGTTTCTATCGGGACACTTTTATCAAACGACGAAAAGTGGTTAAGTATCAGCTACATACCCAATAGTCTAACTATCTACATTTCCTTTGACAATAACTGAAAGAGATCACGGAATAGCAAAGCCAGCCGAGCCAGTCAACGGTCAAGATGAACGGCGCAAGCGCCGCCGTTGACAGCCCCGCCCGCCTTTGCAGATAGGCAATCAAGGGGCGACAGCAAGGAGTGCTGCCGCCCACAGTATTATCAGAGAGGGAGAATTCTATGAGAAATCGGATTGTAAAAGTGACAGAAGTTGTAGTCAGAAGCGCTTTTTACATCATCTCAAACTATGTATTTGTTAGCATGGGACTATCATTTCATACTCAATGGATTTCAATTCTATTTTTGCTTTCAATGGTATGGTCTACTATTGATTACGGAAAGTCCATAAATGAAATAATCGAAAAAAAGGTAATTGCTGAAATACTATGTATATGTTGCATTGCACTGAGTATAGCGATGGCATATTTTGTGGGATATATTCAAGGAGCATTCGTTTCCCTCTGAAAATACAGGGCCACAACTTTCCGCTTAATATATCAGTATGGAACAAGTTATCAAAAAGTCATGAATGCTCGTAGCTCACCGGCCCGGCCAGCAAAAGCAGTAAATCTGAAATTGATTTACTGCTTTTTTGCTCAATAGACTCTTAAATCATCTGAAAATATTTCAACGCATCCCTGATCGCCGCTTCCTTCTCCGGCGGACATTTTGGCACTTTGGCATCTTCCTTCTTTGACAGGTTATAATTTTGCCCCACATCCAGCCCGCACTTGCGCTTTATCTGTGAGATGTACAGGGAAGATACCTTCAAACCGGTATGCTCCAACACATACGCCTTGATCTGCTCATAAGTCGCGCCCTTCTGGAAGCCGGACATATCCATATCTTCCAGCGAGAACTCCACCCGCACCTTCTTTGAGTCGATTTCTCCCTTGGAAAGCAAAACAACCGTCTCAACATGCACAGTCATTCCAAACTGGTCCACGCCCCGGACCTTCCGGATCTCATATCCACCATTGCAGAGGATCTTCAGATCTCTGGCAAGGGTGGCGGAGTCACAGCTGACGTATACGATGCGTTCGGGCTGCATGCGGAGCATGGTGTTTAAGCAGGCATCATCGCATCCTTTTCGGGGCGGATCTACGACAATCACATCCGGATGGAGCATTTCATCGGAAGATGCCTCTGTAGTCGCCTTTTCGTAGAATTCCGGCAGGACTTCCTCTGCTTTGCCCACGAAAAACTCAGCATTTTCAATATGATTTCTCTTTGCATTCTCTCTGGCATCGTCGATGGCCTGGGGGATGATTTCCACACCGCATACCTTTTTGGCTTTGCCCGCCAGGAAGAGAGAGATGGTTCCGATACCACAGTAGAGATCCCAAACAGTCTCTTTTCCAGTCAGTCCCGCATATTCCAACGCCAGGCTGTAAAGCTTCTCGGTCTGTACGGGATTTACCTGATAGAAGGAGAGAGGAGAGATCTTGAAGGTTAATGCATCCCCGGTATAAGGGTAATTTTCTTTCTGCATGTCTCTTACGTGGATCGTATCCTCAATGGTGCTCTCACCCCAGAGGTTATGGATCTCGGTACCCATGATTACATTGGTTTTCTCGGTATTGATGCTGACTGACACACTTGTCATACCTTGTATTTCTGCCAGTGCAGCCAGTAATTCTCCCTGATTGGGCAAAAACTCGTTGGTATTCTTCTGTACGCCTGTGGAAAGATATGACATTTTTGTCATTTTCTTATTAATGACCAGACATACCATCAACTGTCCACTGGTGAATCCTTTTCGGATCAATACATGACGTACCAAGCCTTTTCCTGTAACTTCGTCATAGGCAGTTACTTTATTTTTCCGCATATAGGAGAGTATGATTTCGAGGATCTGCTGATTCTCAGAAGCACCGAGGGCGCAGTCTGTATTGGCAATGATGGTATGGGTGCGTCCGGCATAGAAACCTGTGATGACATTACCATCTCTATCAGTTCCTATGGGATACTGCGCTTTATTGCGATAGTGGAAGGGTTCCTTCATGCCTACAATGGGCTGCATGCGTTCATCAATGTATTCCGCATCGAACCCACCGATTCGGATCAGATGATTGCGGATCTTCTGTTCTTTGAAATGTAGCTGCTCGGAGTAGGAGATTGCCTGCAGCTGGCAGCCGCCGCACTGTCTGTGGTATGCACATTTCGGTTCCACACGAAAAGGAGAAGGCTGTAACACCTTCTCTAATCTGGCATAAGCGTAATGTTTTTTACTTTTTATGATCTTGGCTTCCACCTGATCGCCGATAACGGCATCTTTGATAAAGAGAGTAAAACCGTCTACTTTACCGATTCCTTCTCCGTCACTTCCCATATCCTCTATGGTTACCGTTACACGATCATTTTTTTTATATTCCATACTAATCTCCATTCCGCAGACAATTCCTTCCGTCGGAGGAATCACAAATCAAATTTCAAACATCCTCATTTTCTAATATGCTTTGTACCATTCTGCCAGAACACCCACTCCGAAGTCTTAGGAAAGCTCCTGTGCGAGTTTCCCGATTTCTTCTTTGTTCTGCGCATTCATAGCCGACTTGATGCTTACTTTTGTCTCCGTAAATGTCAGATTTTTACTCTTTTCAAACATTCCCAGAATCAACTTGCCTGCCATGGGTGCCCAGGTGCCGTTCTCAATGATTGCCACCTTACGATTCTGGTAATTACGCTCGGTCAGACCTTTGATAAAACTGCGCATGCAGGGGAAGAGGTCTCCATTATAAGTAATACCCGCCAGCACCAGTCTGTCATAACGGAAAGCATCGGCAACAGCTTTTGCTTTATCGCATCTTGCCAGGTCATACAGTACTGTTTTCTGTCCTTTTTCCTGTAAAACATCCGCCAGATACTCCGCAGCATTTCTGGTATTGCCATAGACAGAAGCATAAGCAATTACCACTCCGGATTCTTCCGGCTGATAGGAAGACCACTTATCATATTTTTCCAGATAGAATCCCAGATTCTCCTTAAGTACCGGACCGTGAAGAGAGCAGATGGTCTGAATGTCCAGTCCTGCCGCTTTTTTCAGAACCGCCTGTACCTGGGGACCATATTTTCCGACAATACCGATATAGTAGCGGCGGGCTTCATTCGCCCATTCTTCCTCTACGTCCAAAGCACCGAATTTACCGAAACCATCTGCCGCAAACAGTATTTTCTCGGTTGCTTCATAAGTCATCATAACCTCCGGCCAATGCACCATGGGAGCATAGACAAAATGCAGGCTGTGCTGTCCAAGCTCCAGGACTCCGTCATTCACCGCAACAATGCGTTGTTCCGCAGGTAATCCCTGTTCGGCGAAAAAAGCCGGGAAAAACTGTTCCATGAACTGGAATCCCTTAGCTGTAGATACTACTGTGGCTTTGGGATATTTTTTCAGAAAAGCCGGAATACTGGCGGAATGATCCGGTTCCATATGCTGTATAACAAGATAATCGGGCATTTTCCCGTCAAGAACCTGTTCTACATTGTTCAGCCATTCTTCCGTAAAAAATCCATCCACTGTGTCCATAACTGCGATTTTATCATCCAGGATCACATAGGAGTTGTAAGACATTCCGTTTGGAACCTTATACTGTCCCTCAAACAGATCTACCTGATGATCGTTTACACCTACATATTTTACACATGCACTGATTTCCATATGCTTCCTCACTTTCCTGTCTGTTCATAGAAGAATTGTCATTTACTCCATTTTGGTAGCACGCAGATTGGATTCAAACAATCTGTTGTAACCAAGCCAGCCACTGTTTTCACTGTTATTTTCCAAAATTTCCTTAAAGGTCTCCATTTTGGCATCGGTATCATCTGCATAATTCAGAGCTACTGCCTCGATCAGTGCAGGCACCTTGGGGGAGCCGTATTCCAGTTTGCCGTGATGAGCCAGAATACAATGCTGTAATTCTGCCAGCAGATTGTGAGGGAATCCGTCGATCTTAGCGGCACGTTCCCCAACCATCTGTGCACCCATCACGATATGTCCCAATAACTGTCCGTCATCTGTATAATCGTTTACCGGAAAAGCGGAAATCTCTTTTACCTTTCCGATATCATGGCACATAGCCGCCGTCAGAAGCAGATCTCTCTGTAAAATAGGATAAGCAGAGCAGTAGTAGTCACACAGCTTGGTAACTCCCAAGGTATGCTCCAGCAATCCGCCCACGAAACCATGATGCACTGTCTTGGCTGCAGAAGAGTTGCAGAATTTCTTCGCAAAATCAGCATCGTCAATAAACAAATCCTGCAACAGCTGATGTAGATAGGTATTCTTAATACTTCCGATCAGAGTCTTTAATTCATTGTACATAGTGTCGATGCCTTTGGAGCTCACCGGCAGATAATCGGAAGGATTGTATTCTCCCTCACGACAGACACGGATACGCTTCACGCTGATCTGTAGCTGCCCCTGGAAATTCGTCACATCACCGTATACCTCTATGTAATCCAGATCATCATAATCACCGATGCCCGGATTATTCGGCTCCCATACCTTTGCATCGATAGTTCCGGTCTTATCCTGTAAAATCACACTTTCATAGGGTTTACCGTTCTTGGTAACAGCCTCCTGTTTATGTTTGCACAGATAAATATCAAATACTCTGTCGCCTTCTTTTAACTCTTTAATGAATTTCATATTGTTGTCCAAACCTTTCTGTCAATCTATTTCAACACCGTTAATGTGATGTCGAATTTCATCTCTTTATATTCCTGCTGTGACTGCCGCATAATCGTCAGTTCTACACTATCTCCCGGTTTCATACTGAGCAGAGAGTTCGTATACTCGTCAAAGCTGATGATCACACGTTCACCGAATCCTGTGATGACATCTCCCTGCTGGATTCCCGCCAGCATTGCAGGAGAGTCCATTTCTACCTCTGTAATATAAGCTCCGTAAGGAACTCCAAGTTCTCTGTTAGCTTCCTCTGTGACATCCACACCCTTAAGACCCAGATAGGCGAATTTTTCTCCATTCGACATTTTCTCGATATGACGCTTCAATTCCGTAATACCGTAAGCACATACCATATTTTTCATATCTGTGGCAGATTTGCCATTGGTAATGATACCAATGACCTGTCCCTGAAGATTGAATAATACGCCGCCTGCATTCTGACTGCCTACAATATTCGTCTGCAGAATCCGATAAGTGGTATCCGATGCCGCCGACTCACTGGCGGAAGAAGTAATGATGCCATATCCCAGTGAGCCGTTCGTACCCATGGGACGTCCCAGAGCCACCACCGGAAGTCCGGCAATATCTTTGATATTAGAAGATCCAAAAGTAGCGATCGTAATATCATTCTTCAGAAAATCTTCATTCAGAGTATCCAGTTCTACGGCAATCACCGCCAGACCTGTAGTCTCATCTTTTTCCTTCAAAGATGCATCTGCCTGTGTGCCCTCGTTGAATGTGACAATAATGTCATCTGCTTGTTTTACCGGAGAATAATCGGTTAAAATCAGTAATTGCTTGCCATTTTGCGCTATGATCACACCGGATGACTGGTTTTTGCTCTCATTTACATTGTTGAACCAGTCCACACCGGATGACACTCCTGTCACAGTAACCATAGAACGGTTCATCTCTGCCACATACTGGGCAAGAGCGTTGTAAATCTGCTTATAATTATCCAGGTCCAATATGATTCCGGATAACAGTTCCCGGATCTGCTCCTGTTCCATAACTTCACCGGAAACAGAAGAGGACTGATTGTTCTGATTCTCCTGCTGCATATTCTCTGTCAGCATCTGTTCCGGAGACATCTCATCCTGATCTTCGGGGAATACCACCACCTGTGGTTCCTCCTCCGGGTACAACCAGTTACTGATCACCGGTTCCAAAACCAAAAAAGTGAAGCATGCCACCAGACCGAAGATCACTGCCATAGAAGCCGTGATCAAAGTTCTGCGCAACAGCTTTTTCTTATTTACCGGACGTTCCTTGATTTTTTCTATCATAAAATTTTTCTCAGAAGCGTCTTTTTGTTCCTTCTGCTTATTTTCTTGCGAATCCGCCATAAATATGCCTCCTCTGCTGCCTACAGATACACCGGCTTTTTCTTAGGACTCTAATATCTCAATTATACAAAACTGTACCAAAAAAGGCAATAAATATGGTATAATAAGCTCACCCATAAAATCCTGCGTGACTGCTTGCAGGCAAAGCAGGATTTCTATGAGGGGAGCAAACAGACATGAGCAAGAAGGACGATAGTCCGGATTGCGAATGGATGTAACGATTTCGAGAGTGCGCAGCACGTAGAAATCGTATTATTATGTAAACCAGCATTGAGCAGTACCAAAATCGAGAGATGTCAATTCGACTGCTTGCAGGCGGAATTGACAGATCCGATTTTGATAGGGCGAAAGCCCGGCAGTGAGCTTGTACTGCGTATTTTCAATAATATTAAGGAGCCCCACATGAACACAAAAGTACTCACCACTTTAGAATATAATAAGATCATCGACCTCCTCACAGAGAAGGCCGACTCCGAGCCCGGTAAAAAGCTTTGCCGCGATCTGGTGCCTTCCACTGATCTATCTGCCATCAGAACAGCCCAGCGGGAGACCAAAGATGCCCTGGCCCGTCTCTTCCGCATCGGCAGCACCTCTTTTGGCAGCAACAGAGACTTAGGTTTTTCCATCCGTTCTCTGGAAATCGGCAGTTCTCTGTCTATGTCCGAATTGTTGAAGCTGGCATCCTTTTTGGATAATGTCAGCAGGATCAAAACCTATGGAAAAAAAGAACGGGAAGACCTCCCAAATGACAGCCTGGATGCCTACTTTGAGGGACTCACCCCTATGACACAGCTTGCCAATGAGATCAACCGCTGTATCCTGTCGGAAGAAGAGATGGCTGATGATGCCAGCCCAAGATTAAAGAGTATCCGTCGTTCCAAGCTGTCCACCAACGAAAAGATCCACAGCCAGCTGACCTCTATGGTAAACGGCGCTTACCGTACCTTTTTACAGGATGCAGTCATTACCATGCGTGATAACCGCTACTGTATCCCCGTAAAGGCAGAATATAAGAGCCAGGTGAACGGTATGGTGCATGACCAGTCCTCCACCGGTTCCACCTTTTTCATCGAGCCGGCTGCTGTCGTGAACCTGAACAACCAGTTAAAAGAACTGGATCTGCAGGAGCAGGAGGAAATTGAAGTTATTCTGGGTGATCTGAGCAGTCAGGCTGCTGTTCATACTTCAGAGCTTGCTGCAGATCAGAAGATCATGACCACTTTAGACTTCATCTTTGCCAAGGCAAAACTCGCCATGGAACAGAATGCCACAGAGCCTATTTTCAACACTGAACATTACATCCAGATCCGTAAGGGCCGTCATCCACTGTTGGACAAGAAAAAGGCAGTTCCCATTGATGTCCGTCTGGGTAAAGATTTTGACCTGTTGGTGATCACCGGTCCCAACACCGGCGGTAAGACCGTCTCCCTGAAAACAGTGGGCCTTTTTACCCTGATGGGGCAGGCAGGACTGCATATTCCGGCGCTGGACCGTTCAGAACTGTCCATTTTCTCGGAAGTTTATGCAGATATCGGGGATGAGCAGAGTATTGAGCAGAGTTTGTCCACATTTTCTTCTCATATGACCAGAGTTGTCCACATTTTGCAGCACGCAGATGCGGATTCCATGTGTTTATTTGATGAACTCGGTGCTGGAACAGATCCTACGGAGGGTGCCGCTCTGGCAATTGCTATTTTAAATTATCTGCATGACCGTGGCATCCGCACTATGGCTACCACGCATTACAGCGAGCTGAAAATCTATGCACTTTCCACTAATTTCGTAGAAAATGCCTGCTGTGAATTTGATGTGGAGACCCTTCGCCCCACCTACCGTCTGCTCATCGGTATTCCCGGTAAAAGTAATGCTTTCGCTATTTCTTCCAAGCTGGGACTGTCCGATGAGATCATCAATGCCGCGAAAGAACAGATCAGCAAAGAAGACGAAAGCTTTGAAGACGTCATCGCAGATCTGGAACAGAGCCGCGTAACCATTGAAAAAGAACAGCAGGAGATTGCAGAATATAAGGAACGGATCCGCACGTTACAGGAACAGTTACAGAAGAAAAACGAGAAAATCGATCAGGCAAAGGATAAGATTCTGCGGGATGCCAATGAAAAAGCAAGAGCCATCCTTCAGGAAGCAAAGGATGTAGCCGACGAAACCATCCGTGATTTCAATAAAGCAGGCGCTTCCGCCGACATCAAGGAACTAGAGAAAAAGAGACAGAAGGTTCGTGACAAGATCAACGAAAAGAACGGAAAATTGGCTCTTGGTAATAACCAAAAGAAGCCGGCCAACCAGAAGACCGTGGATCCCAAGAAACTGAAAAAAGGAGATTCCGTAAAGATCATTTCCATGAATCTGAAAGGAATTGTGAATACACTGCCGGATGCCAGGGGCAACCTCTTCGTACAATGCGGAATTATGAGAATGCAGACGAATATTAACGATCTCGTACCGGTAAAAGAAGAAACCATTACAGCACCTGCCCTGCAGCGTACCAACACCGGCAAATTGAAAATGTCCAAGTCCTTCTCTGTGTCCTCCGAGATCAACCTTCTGGGATGTACGGTAGATGAAGCCATTGCAAAACTGGATAAATACCTGGATGACGCTTATCTGGCTCATCTCCCCAGTGTGAGAGTCGTGCACGGAAAAGGCACCGGTGCCCTGCGCAGTGCCGTACAGTCTCACTTAAAACGTCTGAAATACGTCAAAGAATACCGGTTGGGTGAATATGGTGAAGGCGATGCCGGTGTAACCATTGTTACTTTTAAATAATAACTGACAGGAGGCCTATACTACATGGTAAGTAAACAGAAAATTCTCATTGTAGATGATGATAATAATATTGCGGAACTGATCTCCCTCTATCTGACGAAGGAATGTTTTGATACCATGATCGTCAATGACGGAGAATCCGTGATGCCGGCTATGGAGACCTTTGCTCCGAATCTGATTCTGTTGGATCTGATGCTTCCCGGCATTGATGGTTATCAGGTGTGCAGAGAGGTCCGGGCACAATACTCCGTTCCTATCATCATGCTTTCCGCAAAAGGTGAAGTCTTCGACAAGGTATTGGGACTGGAGCTGGGTGCGGATGATTATATGGAAAAACCTTTTGATTCAAAGGAACTGGTGGCCCGCGCCAAAGCAGTCCTCAGACGTTATAAGCCCTCCAATGCCCCCACAGAGAATCCTAACGACAAGTGTGTGGAATATGCGGATCTGACCATTAATCTGACCAATTATTCCGTCATCTATATGGGACACACCGTGGAAATGCCGCCGAAAGAACTGGAGCTTCTCTACTTTTTAGCATCCTCACCGAATCATGTATTCACCAGAGAACAGCTCCTGGATCAGATCTGGGGCTATGAATATATCGGTGATACCCGTACCGTGGATGTGCATATCAAGCGTCTCCGCGAGAAGATCAAGGATCATGCCAACTGGAAGATCAGCACCATCTGGGGCATTGGCTATAAATTCGAAGTACGTAATTAAGTCATACCAAAAGCAGGATTTGTTATGAAAAAAACACTTTATCTAAAATTTATACTCGCATATTTTATTTTTGGTGTATTTGGTTTCATCATAGTTACAACTTTTGTTCCCAATATGACCAAAGAGCACCTGATCCGGGAAAAAGCTGAAAGTCTTTATTCCGAAGCAACCCTGATCGCCGGAACCTATGCCGGCGGATTATATACCAGTGAAACAACTTTGGAGACCGTTAAAATGCAGCTGGACTCCCTGGCGGTCTACCTGAATTCCGAGATCCGCATCATCAATCCCTCCGGACGACTGGTACTGGATACCAATAGTCCCTTAGATGTGGAGAATGTGGTAGTCATCGAGAATTTTGATTCGACCGTAACCAGCGGCTCCTACTACACTGTTGGTGATTTCTTCGGTAATTTTGATTCGGATGTACTTACTGTATTTGCTCCCATTACCTCCAACTACAAGGTAAAAGGTTATGTAGTCATCCATACTGATATGAATGATATTCAGAAATCCTGTAACAGCCTGCTGAATATTTCCTATATCACCCTGGCAATCCTGTTCCTGTTATCCCTGATCATTCTGATCTTTTTCACCGAGATCGTATATATTCCTCTGCGGAAGATCACCCATGCCACAGAGCAGTATGCCGCCGGTAATATGCATTATGAATTTCAGGTGGAAAGTGAGGATGAAATCGGCTATCTCGCTTCCTGTCTGAACTATATGGCAAGCGAAATTGCCCGTTCCGAGGATGATCAGAAAAAGTTTGTAGCCAATGTATCCCACGATTTCCGTTCCCCTCTGACCTCTATAAGGGGATATCTGGAGGCCATGCTGGACGGCACAATTCCACCGGAAATGCACGAAAAATACATTACCATCGTATTGAATGAAACAGAACGACTGACGAAGCTGACCAACAGCCTTTTAACCTTGAATAATCTTAACACCAAAGGAATGCTCTTAGATAAAACAGATTTTGATATCAATCAAGTGATCCGTAATACTGCAAGTACCTTTGAGGGTACCTGTCATAACAAATCCATTGCTATTGAGATGATCCTGACCGGCAATGAAATGTATGTCCATGCAGATATGGGTAAGATCCAGCAGGTACTCTATAATCTCATGGACAACGCCATTAAGTTCAGTCACCATGATTCTGTGATCCACATTGAGACCTCGGAGAAGAAAAATAAATTGTTTGTCTCCGTAAAAGACACAGGAATCGGTATTCCGAAAGAAGATCTGAAGCTGATCTGGGACAGATTTTACAAATCCGACCTATCCCGAGGCAAAGATAAAAAGGGAACCGGGCTGGGTCTTTCCATTGTAAAAGAGATTATCAATGCTCACGATGAGCATATCAATGTGATCAGTACTCCCGGCGTTGGAAGTGAATTTATCTTCTCCCTGCCGAAATCCCATCAGGAAGACGAAGAGGACTAAGCTTACAGCTTAGTCCTCTTTTTATACATCCACGACACGATATAGATAACTGTTTCCCTGTTTTCCTACCCGTTCCACTGTTCCCATTTCAAACAGAATATTCAATACGGTCTGAGCCAGTGAGAGAGGGATGTGGGCGGCCTTTGCAAAATCTTTACTGTGAAAAGGTTCTTCCAGCTCATAGGGCACAAATTGCAGATAATCCTCCGGTTGTCTGATTTCCACCTCTTCGACCAGATCCCAACCTGATGGCCGTGCGTAAGGACGGAAGCGGAGTGGCGCATTATGACACAGAAAA
>OGKY01000656.1_pt1 | contig 12702 bp, 10 predicted proteins | sample 1572731 | NCBI WGS metagenome assembly OGKY01 (sample SAMEA2581924, study PRJEB24529) | metagenome | biome: Human gut stool | place: China | collected 2011
TGTGGTCTCCAACGCCCTGGCCGCTGTGATCAATGGCCTGAGCACCCTGGCACCCTGGCTGGTGCCCACCATCGTCGGCGTGTTCCTGCCGTTCCTGGTCATGACAGGTACCCACCACGCCCTGACCCCCATTGGCATCAACAACCGTATGACCATCGGCTTTGATACCATCATCTATCCGGGCCAGCTGGCCTCCAACGTGGCACAGGGCGCTGCTGCTCTGGCCGTTTCCATCAAGACCAAGGACCCCGAACTCAAGCAGCTGACCTCCGCCACCGGTATCACTGCCGTCTGCGGCATCACCGAGCCGGTCCTGTTCGGCGTTACCATGAAGATCCGCACCAACATGATTGCAGCCATGGCTGGCGGCGGCGTGGGCGGCTTCTTTATGGGCCTGATGAACACCAAGAACTACTCCGGCGGCTCTCCCGGTCTGCTGACCCTGCCCAGCTACATTGGACTGGATACCTCCATGTCCAACTTCTACTATGCCTGCGCCGGTGCAGCCATTGCCTTTGTGGTGGCCTTTATCGTCTCGTTCGTCCTGTTCCGTGACGAGAAAAAGAACTGATCCCCGGACGCTGCAACATTAGGGAGGAACCTGTATGTATTTCCCGAGAAATTTCCTCTGGGGCGGCGCAACGGCCGCAAATCAGTGCGAGGGTGCCTATCTGGAAGATGGCAAGGGCCTGTCCATCCAGGATGTGCTGCCCAAGGGCTTCAAGGTCATCACCGAGGAGCCGACCCCCGACAACCTCAAGCTGAAAGGCATTGATTACTACCACCGCTACAAAGAGGACATCAAGCTCTTTGCGGGCATGGGGTTCAAGGTCTACCGCTTTTCCATTGCGTGGAGCCGCATTTTCCCCACCGGTGAGGAAGCACAGCCCAACGAGGCGGGCCTGAAGTTCTACGATGATGTCATTGACGAGTGCCACAAGTACGGCATCGAGCCGCTCATCACCATTTCCCACTACGAAACGCCCCTGGCCCTGGCCCGCAAGTACAACGGCTGGAGCAACCGCATCATGATCGACCTGTACCTGAAATACTGCCAGGTCCTGTTTGAGCGGTACAAGGGCAAGGTGAAGTACTGGATCACGTTCAACGAGATCAACTCCATTTTGCACCAGCCCTTTGTCAGCGGTGCCATCCTGACCCCCAAGGCCCAGCTGAGCAACCAGCAGCTGTATCAGGCCATCCACTACGAGCTGGTGGCCAGCGCCAAGGCTGTGCAGCTGGCCCACAGCATCGACCCGGAGTACAAGGTGGGCAGCATGATCCTGGCCGTTACCATCTACCCGCTCACCCCGAACCCCGATGACATCATCGAGGTGATGGAGCTGGACAACGAGGTGTACCTGTTCTCGGACGTGCAGGCCCTGGGTGCCTATCCCTACTACGCCAAGCGCGTGTTTGAGGAAAAGGGCGTGCAACTGGAGATCAGCGATGAGGACCGCGAAGCCCTGACCCACACTGTGGACTTTGTTTCGTTCAGCTACTATTCCAGCAACTGCGCCGCTGCCGACCACTCGCTGGGCGAGCCCACCGGCAGCAACATGGTCCCCACCCTCAAGCGCAATCCGTATTCCAAGGTCAGCGAGTGGGGCTGGCAGATCGACCCCAAGGGCCTGCGCTACACCCTGAACCGGCTGTACAGCCGCTACCACAAGCCCCTGTTCATTGCCGAAAACGGCTTGGGTGCCAACGACACCCTGGTGCCGGACGGCCACGGTAGCTTTACGGTGGAGGATGATTACCGCATCCGCTACATGAACGACCACCTGGTGCAGGTCAGCGAAGCGTTGCACGACGGCGTGGACGTGATGGGCTATACCAGCTGGGGCTGCATTGACCTGATCTCCTGCTCCACGGCGGAGATCAAAAAGCGCTACGGAATGATCTATGTGGACCTGAACAGCGACGGCTCCGGTACGCTGGAACGTTACAAGAAAAAGAGCTACGAGTGGTACCGCCGCGTGATCGAATCCAACGGCGAAAACCTGGAGATCGACCCGGAGAAACCCATCGTCCTGTAACACACGCTTCTCATAAGGTGCCCTGAAACGGCACTTCCTCCTTTCAGACCCGCTGTGTGGCGTATGCTGCCCGGCGGGTCTTTGTTGTGCACAAAAATTTGTCCCCTGCTTCAGAATGTGATATACTGTTCCCAAAGAAAGAGAACGAGGTATTGCTGTTATGAAAATTCCTGCAAATGGCTTCACCCATGCCGGCAAGTTCCATGCGGACGACGTATTTGCAACGGCGCTGCTGCAGATCATCCGGCCGGACATCAGGATCACCCGCGGCTTTGTGGTACCGGACGATTTCGACGGCATCGTGTATGATATCGGCTTTGGCATGTTCGATCACCATCAGGAGCCCCGAGAGTACCGCGCCAACGGCATCCCCTATGCGGCCTTCGGCCTGCTGTGGCGGGTGCTGGGCCCGGGGCTGGTGGGGGAGCGTCAGGCCCGGCTCATCGATGAAAACTTTATCCAGCCCCTTGATCTGAACGACAACACCGGCGAGCAGAACAGCCTGTGCGATGCCATCGGCTTCTTCAACCCGGTGTGGGATTCCAAGGAGGATCAGGACACCTGCTTCTTCAAGGCGGTGGCTGTGGCAAAGCAGATCCTGGAAAACCAGATCGAGAGCGCGAACGCCGTGAACCGCGCCGACGAGAAAGTGCAGCAGGCCTATAAGAATTCCCGGGACGGCATCGTGATCCTGCCCTGCTACCTGCCCTGGAAGAATGGCCTGTACAAGACCGATGCCCTTTTCGTCATCTACCCCAGCCAGCGCGGCGGGTGGAGTGCCCAGTGCGTGACCGACCACAAGACCAAAAAGCCGAAGCTGCCCTTCCCCCAGAGCTGGGCGGGCCAGCCGCAGGAGGTCATTGAGCAGAAGAGCGGCATCGAGGGCATCAGCTTCTGCCACGCCAGCCGGTTCCTCATCACCGCAAAGGATAAGGAGACGGCGCTGGCCGCCTGCCGTCAGGTGCTGAAAAACAACGGGAGACTGTAACATGGCGGCGGAAACGGAAAAAGAAGAGCGGGCCTATGTCTATATGGTGCGCTGCGCCGGGGGCCAGCTCTACACGGGCTGGACAAATGACCCGGCCAGCCGCCTGCACGCCCACAAGAGCGGGAAGGGAGCCAAGTGCACCCGTGCGCTGGGGGCACAGCGGTTCGCGTATCTGGAACGGTGCACAGACAAATCTGCCGCCCTGCGCCGGGAAGCAGCCCTGAAAAAGCTGACCAAGGCGCAGAAGGAAACCCTGTGCGCCGAATGGGCTGAGAAGAACCTGCCCCGGCTTTCGCTGGCCACCCGGGCCGATGCGGCGGAGATCCTGGACATCTACAACTGGTATGTCCTGCACCACACGGCAACCTTTCAGGTAACGCCCTCTTCCCTGCCGGAGTATGAGGACTGGGTGGACAGCACCCGTGCGCTGATCCCTCTGCTGCTGGCCCGGGATGGGAACGGTAAGCTGCTGGGCTATGCCTGCGCCCACCGCTACCACCCCCGAGAGGCCTACGACTGGGATGTGGAGAGCACCATCTACTGTGCCCCCGATGCCCGGGGCTTTGGTGTGGGGGATACCCTCTACCGTGCCCTGCTGGATATTCTGGACGGGATGGGTTACTGGAATGTCTACGCCCTTGTGGCAGACCCCAACCCCGCCAGTGAGCGTATCCATGCCCGCCTGGGCTTCACCTGCGTGGGCCGTGAGCCCCACACCGCCTATAAGTTCGGCTGGCTGGGCTTGTCCACCTGGTGGCTGCCCCTGCGCAGGGGCAATGAAAAGCCGGAACCCACCCACCCGCTGACACAGGAACAGGTGGAGGAGATCCTGGGAAGATACCAGGCATAAAGAAAGCGTCCTTCGGGGCGCTTTTTTTGCATTTCATATATACATTTTGACTGCATAAAATTTGAATATAAACGTAAAGTATTGCATAAACATACAAAGTGTAACAAATCCTGCCGCAAATGCGCGGCATGTTTGGCAGTTTTCAGCATTGACGGAAAAGCCGCGCTGCGTATAATAAAAGCATCAACCGCGAATCAAAGACAGAGGATGCGAAGGGAAAGTGCGCATCAGGGTACAAAAGTGTATTTTTATTAAAAGGAGCGCGTTTATTATGAAAAAGGAAAACATCAAAAAAGTCGTGCTGGCATACTCCGGTGGTCTGGATACCTCCATCATCATTCCCTGGCTGAAGGAAAACTACAACAACTGCGAAGTCGTCGCCGTTTCCGGTGACGTGGGCCAGGGCACCGAGCTGGACGGCCTGGAGGAAAAGGCCAAGGCTACCGGCGCTTCCAAGCTGTACGTTCTGGATCTGAAGAAGGACTTTGTGGAGAACTACATCTTCCCCACCCTGAAGTTTGGCGCTAAGTACGAGGACTACCTGCTGGGCACCAGCTTTGCACGCCCCTGCATTGCAAAGGCTCTGGCCGATATCGCCATCAAGGAAGGCGCAGATGCCATCTGCCACGGCTGCACCGGCAAGGGCAACGATCAGGTGCGTTTTGAGCTGACCCTCAAGGCCCTGTGCCCCGATATGGCCATCATTGCTCCCTGGCGTGAGTGGGACATCAAGAGCCGTGACGAGGAGATCGACTACGCCGAGGCTCACCACATCCCCCTGAAGATCAACCGCGAGACCAACTACTCCAAGGACAAGAACCTGTGGCATCTGAGCCACGAGGGTCTGGATCTGGAGAGCCCCGTCAACGAGCCCCAGTACAACCACCCCGGTTTCCTGGAGCTGGGTGTCAGCCCTGAGCAGGCTCCCGACACCCCGACCTATGTGACCATCCACTTTGAAAAGGGCGTTCCCACTGCCGTTGACGGCAAGGAGATGGGTGCTGTGGAGCTGGTGGAGTACCTGAACAAGCTGGGCGGCGAGAACGGCATCGGCCTGCTGGATATCGTGGAGAACCGTCTGGTGGGCATGAAGAGCCGCGGCGTGTACGAGACCCCCGGCGGTGCCATCCTGTACAAGGCCATCAATGTTCTGGAGACCATCACCCTGGACAAGGAGAGCGCACACCTCAAGGAGCAGCTGGCTCAGAAGTACGCCGACATCGTCTACAACGGCCAGTGGTTCACCCCGCTGCGTGAGGCTCTGGATGCTTTTGCCAACAGCCTGGCAAAGACCGTGACCGGCGATGTGAAGCTGAAGCTGTACAAGGGCAACATGATCAACGCCGGTGTCACCTCTCCGTTCACCCTGTACGATGAGCAGACTGCTTCCTTTGGTGAGGACGAAGATTACAACCAGGCAGATGCAGCAGGCTTCATCAACCTGTTCGGCCTGTCCATCAAGGAGCGCGCAAAGCTGTCCAAGAGCTGGCCGAAGATCGAGGACTAAGCGGCTGATCCACCGGGATCACACAAAGCCAATTTTCTCTCCGGTGTGTTTTCTACACTTTCACAACGGAGTTCCAAAACCGGCATAGTTGCCGGCGGCACCGCCGCAGGAGCGTTTTCCCCTGCGGCGGCTTTGCCGTTTTTAGCCGTTATTATAAGATAAACAGCCTCGCCCTCTCAGTCACCTACGGTGACAGCTCTCCCAAAGGGAGAGCCCTTGGCATAGCGGCAAAGTTTCCGGTCAAGCCGTGAAGTTCTCGGTTGCGCCAGAGCCTCTCCCTTTGGGAGAGGTGGCATTGCGCAAGCAATGACGGAGAGGGCGAGCCGCCTATCAGAAAAGGAAGAATATTATGGCAGAACAATTATGGAAGGGCCGTTTCTCCAAGGCGGTCGATTCGCGCGTCAATGACTTCAACTCCTCCATCCGCTTTGACCGGCGGATGATCGCGCAGGATATGCGCGGCAGCGGGGTCCACGCCGCCATGCTGGCCAAGCAGGGCATCATCTCCGAAAAGGACTGCGAGGATATCCTCAACGGGCTGGCCTCCATTGCCGACGATCTGGCAAGCGGTGCGCTGGAGATCGACCCCAACGCCGAGGACGTACATACCTTTGTGGAGCAGACCCTGACCGCCCGCATCGGCGATGCAGGCAAGCGCCTGCACACCGGCCGCAGCCGCAACGATCAGGTGGCGCTGGATATCCGCCTGACCCTGCGGGACTACAGCCACACCCTGCAGGCTTACATCGTGGAGCTCATCAAGGTCATCTGCAGCAAGGCCGCGGAGAATACCACCGCTGTCATGCCCGGCTACACCCACCTGCAGCGCGCCCAGCCCATCACCTTTGGCCATGCGCTGATGGCCTACGCCTCCATGCTCCTGCGCGACCTGCAGCGCTTTGAGGATGCCACCGCCCGCATGGATGCCCAGTGCCCGCTGGGTTCCGGCGCTCTGGCCGGTACCACCTACCCGCTGGATCGTCAGTTCACCGCCGAAAAGCTGGGCTTTGCCGCACCCTGTGCCAACAGCCTGGACGGCGTTTCTGACCGTGACTTCTGCATCGAGCTGGCCAACGCCATCTCCATCTGCATGATGCACCTGTCCCGCCTTTCCGAGGAGATCATCCTCTGGTGCAGCTGGGAGTTCAAGTTCATCGAGTTGGACGATGCCTTTACCACCGGCTCCTCCATCATGCCCCAGAAGAAGAACCCCGATGTCACCGAGCTGATCCGCGGCAAGACCGGCCGCGTCTACGGCGACCTGAACACCCTGCTGGTGATGATGAAGGGCATTCCTCTGGCTTACAACAAGGATATGCAGGAGGACAAGGAAGCCATCTTCGATGCAGTGGATACGCTGGAGCTGTGCCTCAAGACCGTCACCCCCATGCTGGACACCATGAAGACCCTGCCTGCCAACATGCGCCGCGCTGCCGCCAAGGGCTTTATCAACGCCACCGACTGCGCCGACTACCTGACCAAGAAGGGGATGCCCTTCCGGGATGCCTACAAGCTGACCGGCTGCATGGTCTCCGACTGCATCGCAAAGGATAAGACCCTGGAGGAACTGACTCTTGACGAGTTCAAGGGCTACAGCGCCCTGTTCGAGAACGATATCTATGATGCCATCGACCTCATCAAGTGCTGTGAGGGCCGCACCAGCTACGGCGGCCCCAGCGAGGCCAGCGTCAACAACCAGATCCGGCTGGCCATGGACCAGCTGGCTGCATGGGAGGCGAACAACGCATGAGCGTAAAGGTCTTTATCGACGGTTCCGCAGGCACCACGGGTCTGCGCATTGCCGACCGTCTGGCCGCCCGGCCTGACATCGAGCTGCTGAGCATCTCGGCTGAGGGCCGCAAGGATGTGAATGAGCGGGCGAAGGTCATCAATTCCGCCGACCTCGCCTTCCTCTGCCTGCCGGATGCCGCCTCCAGAGAGGTCATGCCCCTGCTCCGCCCGGATGTCAAGGTGCTGGATACTTCTACGGCTTTCCGCACGGATCCCAACTGGGTCTACGGCTTCCCGGAACTCAGGGGCCAGAAGGAAAAAATCAAAAACGCCTGCCGCGTGGCGGTGCCCGGCTGCTATGCCAGCGGGTTTATCAGCATCATGCGGCCTCTGGTGGAGCTGGGCCTTGCCGGAGCGGGTGATTTTTACAGCTGCACCGGTATTTCCGGCTATTCCGGCGGCGGCAAAAAGATGATTGCCGATTACGAAAGCCCCGACCGTCCGGCCCACAGCAAGCTGGATGCACCTAAGAGCTACGGTCTGAGCCTTGCCCATAAGCATCTGCCCGAGATGCAGAAGATCAGCGGGCTGGCAAACCCGCCCGCCTTTGTGCCTGTGGTCTGCGATTATTACAGCGGGATGCAGGTGCTGGTGCCCTTCCAGCCGGTCTGGGGCGGTGCCGAAAAGGTGGCCGCAGGGCTGGCGGAGTATTACAGGGATGCCGCCACCATCAAGGTACACGCCCTGAACGAGCCGCGGCCCGAGAATGGCCTGTACTCCAACGCCATGGCCGGTACCGACCGCATGGAGCTGTACAGCACCGTGAACGCCGCCGGGGATCAGATGATGCTGGTCTCTCTGTTCGATAATCTGGGCAAGGGCTCTTCCGGTGCGGCAGTCCAGTGTATGAATCTGATGCTCGGTTTTGAAGAGACGGCTGGATTGGAATGAAATGGCTCACCCTCTCAGGCCGCTTCGCGCCCAGCTCTCCCGAAGGGAGAGCTTTTGACAAAACCGCAAACTCTGCGGGGAATGCCAAGGCCTCCCACTTTGGGGGAGGTGGCAGCGCGTTAGCGCTGACGGAGAGGGTGAGGATGCTGAAGGGAGAAAGTAGTATGTATCAAGAAGTTGCGGGCGGCATTTGTGCCCCCAAGGGTTTTGCAGCGGCTGGCGTGCATTGCGGCATCCGCGCAAATCATAATGAAAAATACGATCTGGCACTCATCAAGGCGGAGGTGCGCTGTGCCGCCGCCGGTGTCTACACCACCAATAAGGTCTGCGGCGCGCCCATCAAGGTGGACCGCGCCCACCTGAAGGACGGCTATGCACAGGCCATTCTTGTAAACAGCGGCAACGCCAACACCTGCGCCGCCAACGGCGTGGCTCTGGCCGAGGAGTGCTGTGCGCTGGTGGGCGAGGCGCTGAACATCCCCGCAGAGGATGTGCTGCCCGCCTCCACCGGTGTCATTGGCCAGCCCATGGTCATTGACCCCTTTGCCCGGGGAATCCCCGCCGCCGCCGCAAAGCTGACAGCCACTGCGCAGGGCAGCACCGATGCGGCCACGGCCATTATGACCACCGATACCCACAAAAAGGAGTACGCCATCCAGTTTGAGCTGGGCGGCAAGACCTGCACCGTGGGTGCCATTGGCAAGGGCAGCGGCATGATCGCCCCCAACATGGCCACCATGCTGGCCTTCTACACCACCGATGCCGCCGTTTCCCCCGCTCTGCTGGAAAAGGCCCTCAAGACCGTGGTGCCCGGCACCTACAACCAGATGAGCGTGGATCTGGACACCTCCACCAACGATACCCTGATCATCATGGCTTCCGGTCTGGCCGGAAACCCCGAGATCTGCGAAGAGAACGCCGACTACGATGCCTTTGTGGCGGCCCTGACCGCCGGTGACGGCGAGGGCGCGACCCACCTCATCACCTGCGAAGTCACCCACGCCCCCGACCTCAAGACGGCCCGCGCCGTCAGCCGCAGCGTGGTCTGCTCCAACCTGTTCAAGGCCGCTGTCTTTGGCCGCGATGCCAACTGGGGCCGCATCCTCTGCGCCATCGGCTACACCCCCGGCGATTTCTCCATCGACAAGGTCTGTGTCTGGCTGAGCAGTGCCGCCGGTGAGGTCTATGTCTGTGAGAATGCCGCCTATCACCCCTACAGCGAGGACGAGGCTGCCAAAGTTCTGGCGGAGCATGATATCCTTGTCAAGGTGGATATGGGAACCGGCGATGCCAGCGCCAAGGCATGGGGCTGTGATCTGACTTATGATTATGTGAAGATCAACGGGGATTATAGAACTTAATGGAACTCCTCCAGTCGCCTGCGGCGACAGCCCCCTCAAAGAGGGAGCCTAAAAGCCTCCCTCTTTGAGGGAGGTGGCATCGCGTAGCGATGACGGAAGGAGTTCGTCTTGGTAAAAAACGAATGCCGGAGCAAGCGTGCTGGCGGCAAGGAGAGTATATGAAGAACGAAGAAATGGCCCTCCTGTTTTCGGAGGCGACCCCTTACATCCAGAAATACCATGGCAAGACCATGGTCATCAAATATGGCGGCAACGCCATGATCAACGAGACGCTGAAAAACGCCGTGATGAACGACCTTGTCACCCTGACCCTGCTGGGGGTGCGGGTGGTGCTGGTGCACGGCGGCGGCCCGGCCATCAACGAGATGCTGAAAAAAGTCGGCGTAGAGAGCCATTTCAACAACGGTCTGCGCGTGACCGATGACGCTACCATGGAGATCGTTCAGCAGGTGCTGGCCGGTAAGGTGAACAAGGACCTTGTGGCAAAGCTGCGCGGCCGCGGCGTGGGCCTGTGCGGCATGGACGGCCAGATGCTCCGCTGCACCGAACTGGACCCTGCTCTGGGCCATGTGGGCGAGATCATCCATGTGGACCCCACCCTGATCTCCACCCTGCTGGACGGCGGCTATATCCCCGTGATCGCAACGGTGGGCATGGACGATCTGGGCCAGGCCTATAACGTCAACGCCGATACCGCCGCCGCACAGATCGCCATTGCCCTCAAGGCCGAGAAGCTGGTCTCCATGACCGACATCGCCGGCCTGCTGCGGGATAAGGACGATGAGACCACCCTTATCCCCGAGGTGGAGGTCAGCGAGATCGAGGGCTACAAGGCTGCCGGCATCATTGCGGGCGGCATGATCCCCAAGATCGGCGGCATGGCCGATGCCATCTATCAGGGAGTTCACGAGGCGGTCATCATCGATGGCCGTGTGCCCCACTCCATCCTGCTGGAGCTGTTCTCCAACCGGGGTTCCGGCACCCGGTTCTACCGCCGCAGCCATCAGGAATAAGGCTTGCTGAAAATTATATCGGGCGATATAATAAAGATGAATAGGCTCCCCCTTTGGGGGAGCTGGCGAGCGAATGCGAGACTGAGAGGGCGAGGACGCTAACCAAGGAGGGTATATCTATGGATTCCGAAAAAGTCATCAAGCGGGACAACGAATATGTCCTGCACACCTATAACCGCAACCCCATTGCACTGGAAAAGGGCCACGGCCTGTATGCCGAGGGCCCCGAGGGCCAGAAGTATCTGGATTTCACCAGCGGCATCGGCGTGAACAGCCTGGGATACTGCGACCTGACCTGGGCCGAGGCTGTCTCCGAGCAGGCCCATAAGCTGCAGCACACCTCCAACCTCTATTACACTGCCCCCTGCGGCAAGCTGGCCAAAAAGCTGTGCAAGCGCACCGGCATGAGCAAGGTATTTTTCGGAAATTCCGGTGCCGAGGCCAACGAGGGTGCCATCAAGGCTGCCCGCAAGTACAGCTTTGACCACTACGGCAATGGCCGCGATGTTGTGATCACGCTGGTCAACAGCTTCCATGGCCGTACCATTGCCACCCTGACCGCCACCGGTCAGGAGGGGTTCCACAACTACTTCGGCCCCTTCAACGAGGGCTTTGTCTATACCACCGCCGGTGACATCGAGGGCCTCCGGGAACTGGTGGACCGCCATACCTGCGCCATTATGCTGGAGCTGATCCAGGGCGAGGGCGGCGTGATGGCGCTGGACCCTGAGTATGTGCAGGCTGTGCGCGCCCTCTGTGATGAAAAGGATCTGGTCCTCATCGTGGACGAGGTGCAGACCGGCGTGGGCCGCACCGGCACCTTCCTGTGCTGTGAGCACTACAATCTCAAGCCCGATATCGTCACGCTGGCCAAGGGCCTGGGCGGCGGCCTGCCCATCGGTGCCGTTCTGCTGAACGAAAAGACTGCCGAGGGCATGGGCCCCGGCAGCCACGGTTCCACCTTTGGCGGCAACCCGGTGGTCTGCGCCGGTGCCAATGTGGTGGTGGATCGGATGGATCAGAGCTTTCTGGCCAATGTCAGTGAGCGGGCCGTCCAGCTGCGTGCTGGTCTGGCCAAGCTGCCCATGGTCAAGAACCTTTCCGGCATTGGCCTGATGGTGGGCATCGAGTTCTTTGGCGGCATCCGGGCTGCGGACGTGCTGGCCGCCTGCCGCGAAAAGGGTCTGCTGGTGCTCACGGCCAAGAGCCGCCTGCGCCTGCTGCCCCCGCTGACCCTGACCGCCCACGATGTGGAAAAGGCTCTGGGCATCCTGAACGAGGTGCTGACCGAGATGGAGCAGAAGGCTCCAAAGGAGCAGGCATGAAACATCTGCTGAAAATGAGCGACCTCTCCCCCGCTGAGCTCCACCACATCCTGGATGTGGCGGAGGAGCTCAAGGCAGAGCAGAAGGCTGGGACGACCCCGGCGCTGCTCAAGGGCAGGAGTGTGGCGCTGATGTTCTCCAAAAATTCCACCCGCACCCGCACCAGCTTTGAGGTGGGTGTCTACCAGCTGGGCGGTCTGGGCAACTACATGAACGCCGCCACCGAGCTGCAGTCCGGCCGGGGCGAGCCCCTCAAGGATACCGCCCGGGTGCTGGGCCGCTACTACGACTGCGTGGTCTGGCGCACTTACCGTCAGTGCGATCTGGAAGAGTTTGCCGAGCTGGCCGGTGTGCCCGTGATCAACGGCCTGACCGACTACGCCCATCCCTGCCAGGTGCTGGCCGACCTGATGACCATCCGGGAACGCCGGGGCACGCTGGAGGGCCAGAAGCTCTGCTTCATTGGGGATGGCTGCAGCATGGCAAACAGCCTCATCGTGGGCGGTCTGCTGGCAGGAATGCGTGTGACCTGCGTCTGCCCCGAGGGCTACCGCCCTGCCGCCGACGTGCTGATGTTCGCCCACAAGTATGGCGAAAAGTTTCATCTGCTCACCGACCCCGCCGAGGGTGTGAAGGATGCCGATGTGGTGGTGACCGCCGCATGGAACACGGCCCCCGGTACCCCCGAAAGTGAGCGCCGCCTGCGGGACTTCGCGGGCTTTCAGGTGACCAGCAGGCTGATGGAGGGCGCAAAGCCCGATGCCATGCTCCTCCACTGCCTGCCTGCGCACCGGGGCGAGGAGATCTCCGCCGCTGTCTTTGAAGAGCACGCCGACGAGATCTTCACCGAAGCGGAGAACCGTCTCCATGTGCAGAAAGCCGTGCTGGCCATCCTGCTGGCCGGTCTGTAAAAACGAGAAAGAACCCCGGAGCTGCA
>OGKY01000662.1_pt1 | contig 12575 bp, 19 predicted proteins | sample 1572731 | NCBI WGS metagenome assembly OGKY01 (sample SAMEA2581924, study PRJEB24529) | metagenome | biome: Human gut stool | place: China | collected 2011
TGATGATGTGAGCAACCCGCGAGAAAATCCAGTATGGCGACGTGCCAAAGCCATTGCAGGGACTCGGCATCACATTTATCACAGTAGGCCTCATGGCAATGGCTATGCTTTGCTTCTCAGGCTTGAAAATCTAAAATAGGAGGACGATAGATAGGTGGAATAAATTATCATTTCCCTTGAACCGACATTAACCGTGATATCCCGGAAACGATCCATCTTGACGGTCGTAGAACCCTCGGTGATGTCCTGCGCTTCTGTCTGCCCTGTGAAATTCTTCGCCACGAATGTAGCCGGCTTTCTCACGGTAATGGTATCGCCCACCTTTACAAACTCCTGGGAATAATCTCTGTGCACGAGATTCGCCATCGTAAGGTTGCTCTGTAATACCATCAACGCTTCATTTGCGATAATCTGCGGGGTTAAAATTGTGTTTGGCATAAATGTTCCTCCTTATTACTGATTCTGTTCGCGCCATTTCTTATAGGTCGCGAAATCCATTTTGTTCGGGTCTCCGGTGATCGGCTCGGTCTGTGCCCCGGCTCCCATCGGAGTCGTAAATGTTGCCTGGTTCTGTTCCTGCTGCTGTGCCTGCTCGTCAACAAATGCGCTCGCATCATTCTTCTTGGCATCTTCTAAAAGGTCATTGAATCCAATCAGCTTACCATCCTTGACAGACACATTAGCGGCGATGTCGCTCATGATAGCTTTCTTTGCGGATGCCGAGGAAAACTTGACACTCTCAAATGCCTTTTCCAGCAAATCGTTCTTTTCGCGTTCGGCAATCTTAGTATCATAATCTTTCTTTGCTGTCTCGGCTTTCTCTTTCCACTTGTCACGCTCTTTTGTGATGGTCTCAAGGTCTTTGCCGTCAAATCCCTTCAACGTCTCTTCTGCGGTCTCTGCGCGCTTCTTGTACTGATCCCGCTCTTCCTCCGCCTTTTTGACTTTCTTATCAAGTTCGCCTTTGGAATAAACTTCCTCGCCGATGCTCTTCTTGATGGATTCCTTCATCTCGTCTGTCAGTTCCAAACCAAGTTTTTCAAGTTCCGTGATAACTTTTACCATGTTCTAATACCTCTTTCTTTCACTGTTTTTACTCCGGTCAGCCCGGCACGATAGAGTTGCTATTTTATCCATAGCTGGCAAAATACAAGAAAAAGCACGCCCCAAACAGGACGTGCCATCACATCCTATAGTTTTTCTAGGGTAGCGGGCGGATTCCTACGCTCCGTCCGGTGCTTTTCACTTGTCAAGTATATTTTATCATGGGAATATAAAAGATTTGTGCCAATTTTTAGGCACGCAAAAAGCGCCTATCTTTCAAGGCGCTCTTGCTATAGTACACGAAAGGAGGTGCAAAACGAATGAGCATAACTCGTCTGGCAATATTATAATAACTCATGTATGGAAATATTTTGTGCCAAAATAAAAATCTTACTCATTATCCCTTTGGATCCTGTCATAGATCAGCTGTAATTCTCTTCCTGCTTCCCCTGGTTCATCATCATGCTCTAAGATATCATCTACTATCATATCATCAATAGTATTTAGTATTTCATTAACATCGTTATCCTCTACAAGAATTCGAATATCAGGCATATAATTCTCCTCTAATATTTGTATATCCTTTTCATCAATAATCATATTATCATCTCTCCCTATGGTGCGGATTTACTTGGATCAATGTTTTAGTGTCTGGGTTAATAGTTACCTCTGCATTTTTATATATAAACTTCTGACTTGCTGCTGTCTTTGAATATCTCACAGGTCTGATCTCTGCTTCTGGGGATGTAAGTGTTTTTACAACATCATCCACTGTAATGCCACTTCTCCGCTGTTCAACAGAGCCAATAACTCTATCTATGCAATGTAGCGATCTTTTCTCTAATTTTACACCATTTGAAGTAGTAAGTCCAACGCATTTGTCCTGTAGTTCTATGGCTTTTTCCCGGTACATAGTATAATCAGCCAACGGCGATACATCTCCTCGTTTAATAGAGTCGGCATAATGTTCAAACAATTTCTTTTCTGATTTATCATTCATAATTCTTGAAAATTCTTCTCTACTTACCATATTCTTTCCAAGATTATTCTCATACTCACTATATTCTGTATTGCTATACGCCGTTGCCCTGCCATTCGCCTTCGCCGCCTGCTCCCGCTTAAATCCTGCTACCTTGATTCTGTCAGCCTGTGTCCTCAAACCATTGTCTGCACAGAATTGGTTGTACTTCCGGTTCTGCATCCGGAGCTTATACGCAAGTTTATCATATTCTGGCTGCAACATTTCTTTCACGTCTGTTTCTGCCACGCCGTCAATCTCTGCCTGCTTCACAAGTAACTGCCTCTTTGTCTGCCGAATTGCGCGCTCCATAGCTCTTTGCTGCTGTTGCAGTTCATATACTTTTCGGTTCTCTTCGCGGTCAATCTTAAGGTTGCCGTTCTCGTCCAGATAGGTATTGCGCAAAGATTTATTCCAGGGTTTATGTGAATGACGGCAGTTATATCCGTGCAAGCCCAGCGGATTCACAACGTGTCCAACACCATCCACAATGTCGTATCCTGTCATTTCTGCCAGATTCGGTGCATCCGGTTCACTCCCAGATATTTTATAGCATTTTCCCTGCCAGTTATCATGACCGGCAAGATAAGGCTGCCCTTTTCCCTGTGTTCTCGCGCCCAGATGAGCCGATACAAGCACGTACTCCACATTATGCTCCGCTATGTAATGATTGGTTACCTGTGCCGCTGTCTGATTCATAGACGTGACAACACAGCACCTTACTGCCGCTTCTAATGTCCGGCGGGTTCCGGTTGGATAATCTACCATAATCCCTGTTTTACCGTACTGATCCAGTATGTCACACACTGCTGCACTGTAAGACTGTACGCCTGCCGCCACACGCATCTCCGCCATATTGAGCATGTCCATAAGATCACGCTGCGACTGCATCATGGTAGAACGCGTGAGATTGTTGACCTCTCCGAGCGTTTTCTTAAATTCAGCATTCAATAATTCCATAACAACCGGATTTTCCAACGGAGATACTGCATCTATTCCAAGGCTTGACAGTGTGTTTTTATCATCATCCCACGATGTCAGCACCGCATCCTGCAATAATCTGCGGATCTCTGCTGTTGATTTCTGTGTAAGGGCAGACAACCGTTTTACAATCTCGTCCCGGTGCAAGCCCAGCTGTCGTAGCTTATACAGTTCCATATCAGCTGTTCCCGCCATAGCCCCAGCCTTAAGCAGCCGCATGGCAATATCCTGCAATATCCAATCCTCAAGTTCCTGCTCATATGAAATTAACACATCCGATTTTCCATAGAAATAATCCGGTTCCAGCATATTTATCCCTTTCCTACTTCACGCCTTACCAAATCAAGCCACTGTTCCCCGTGTTCCTCCTTGGCATGTTCAAACCAATGGTCGGTTGCTTTGGGGTTAAATGTTTTATTATATGTGAGTAATCGACCTGTTTTCGTTTTATTTGGTGGAGACCACCACCCCGTAATATTACCTTCATCATCCCTTATCGGTATATTAGGTCCATATATCTCTCCCTCATACTGATAATGTGCATATGGTGTATTTGTCGAAATAAGACCGGGCTCGATAATATGTGTTGCGCCTACCATTGCTCCCTCTTGATATGGCATATACGGAATCATGTCATTAAGCACCTGTTGATCTAACAAATCCTGCGCCCGTCTCACATTATCATCTATCCGCTTGGTATCAATCTGGATGCTTACCATACCGACAGTCTTGTTGTATTTCATTCAGCCGCTTCCCTTTCTATTTGTTTCTTAATAGCAGCGCATCTATGCCGATGTCTACAGTAAATGGTTGTTTCTACAGTTCTGCAGCTGTCCGCACATTCACAAACATTTATTATCGCTTCTGGCGCTAATTCTTCGCATTTTTCACAGTAACTCTCAAAACGTGTATGTATCATTTCTACTCCTCCCCGAACAATCCTTTTTCCTGTGCCCCACTCGCTTCCTCAACCGCTGCCTTTGCTTCCTCTTCCGAATATCCCTCAAATCTGACAAGATACTGCCATTTCGGGATATAGCCGGAGTTGGCAAGCGTGAGGTTTCTCATTCTGTCCTCTTCCTCGTTATAAGTGATATCCCCGAAGTCATACTGTGGTTCATAATCTCCGACTGGTGCAAGGTTATAGAGGTCGGCAAAGACCGACTGCGCGTAGAATAAATCATCAAGGCAGTGCTGCATTGCATCCCGGACATCCTTAATAAGCTGAATGGTGCGCCTGTCGTCTGATTCTACCTGTGTGGCAGTTACCATGCCGGTCTTTTCATCAATGACAAAATACCCATTGGAGAACCCGCACTTCACGCCTACAAGGGATAACTGCTGATTGATTCCGCTCTTTCTCGTGTCCGTGTTCAATGTCGGGTTGACCTCATGGTACGTTTCCTCTGCATCCATTCCTGCCATTGCCTTAAAAAACTTAGGCAATTTTACCTGTGGTCTTACTGTGTTGCCTTTCTCGTCCTTGTATGCCGGTTTGGCAATAAGTCGATCATCCACTATTACCATCCTCCGGCTTTCCTCGATCTCCTCCGCATTGCGGCTATATGCAATATCAAGGTCTCGCAATTCCTCAATCGCATCAGCAAAGGCTGATAGTCCAAGTGGACTGTTCAGATCAATGTCATTAGAGGACGGCATCCGGAACAACCCGAACAGCATCGAGTTGATCTGCTCACCGTTCCTCTTCGTAATGTGCACATCTGGCTGCAATGCCGCCCAGTTTGTCATACTTAAGTCAATCGGCTTTCCAATCTCCCCCGCGTTCTTCGATACGAACGCTCTGTTCGATATGGAGTAGTAAGTTGTCTCGGTGTACTCTTCCGCATCCGGCATCCTCACGCTGGCGGTAAAAAATCTGTGGTATTCCAGCTTTGTGAAATACTCGTCTCCCTCCCGGTAGCTGTCCTGGAACACAATGCCGGTTATATTGTGATTTCCATCAAGGCTTGTTATCTCAAATCTATCCGGTGTTACCAGATCGACACCTGTTCCATTCGGTTTCAGGATAACCGTACCACAGGCACACATGAGTTCCGTCCACTCCCGGATGCGGTCATGCACAGACTTCTCCCAGAACTGCGTCATGTACTCTTTCCGCGCGCCATCAAACGTCACATCAATGGCAAGCGTAGCAAGTCTGCCGATTTCTCCACAGACGAATTTTGCAAATTTGATTGTCTTAAGTCCCTCTTCCGGGTCTATCCAGTCTGGTTCGCCCTTATAAATCAACATCCAGTTCTGGATTGCCTTTTGCATATCCCCGGATGTAATGCCAGTCACTTTGAACTGATCCTTCACTTCTGACAGGAACATTCTGCTCCACCATTCCTTGATTGCTGACATAATTCCCATTGTTTCCTCCTAAATAAGTCCCCTGTTATATCTTCTTGCTACTGTATAAATAAAATATCTGATAAGGTCCATGTGATGATCGTACTCCTTAATCACACGATCCTCGCCCACCGCCTTTTCATCCCATGCATACGCTCCAAACTCTTTTTGCGTCTCCACACAGCTTTCGTGGATCTGGAGCATGCCGAGGTTCAGATACTTCGTTACCTCCTGTATTCCGTTCAGAACGTCATTATTTCCATCTGTACAAGTAAACTCTCCGTACTTACGGATCGTCGCTTTCATGGCTGCCGCTGACGGATCTATGACTATAGAAGTGATCGGGAAGTCGCCGGCAATCTCCTGTATCATTTTGTAATATGCCTCATTATCAATGGTCACGCCCTTTTCCCGACCGGAATAGTGTCCCTCCCGGAGCATCCGGACCCTGCCGCTGTTCTGCAGCTCCATCAAACCTACTGCGAACGGGTTCATGGTTCCGTAATCAATAGACAGATAATAAGATGATTGTGGGCTATACTCATATTCCCCGCGGAAGATGTTTTTCTCCTTATCGAACATGCCATATACAAGTCCCTCGGCTATTACCCATAAGCCGAGGATAAAACGATCATAGAACACACCGCTGTACATCGCCCGGTATCGCGCCTTTACCTTTTCAGAGAGGGAAAGGTTGTCGTCCATTGTGAAATGCAGATAGATCAGGTTCTTTTCCCTTGCCTTATCTATCCAATTCAATTTAAACCAATGACTGGGGCTGTCTGGGTTGCAGTTAAACCAAAATTTAGAACCATCTACCGAGCATCGTCCGGTTGCCTGGTTCACAAATGACTCCGGCATCAGTGCCACCTCATCAAAGAACATCCCGGCTAATGTGATACCCTGTATCAAGTCCTGCGACCGTTCATCCTTACCACCAAAGATATAAAAGAAGTTGACTGTATCGCCTTTACTGATCTCAACCATGTTATCTGATCTATGATCCATCACCTTATATCCGCGGCTCTTGAGCATCAGTTTCAACCAAAACAGAACGTTTCGCCGGAAGGAGCCGATCGTCTTTCCTGCCATGCCAAGGTTTTGCTGGTTGAATGTACTCATAGCCCACAACGCAAAACTAAGTGACATGCTGAGTGTCTTACCGCTTCGGATCGCTCCGTCCGCTATGATGCCGTCCATATCCTTTACTGGGGATGCATCGCACCACCAGGTAAGGACTTTCTTTTGCTTGGTCGAGAACGGGCGAAACTCAAAACCGTTCTGCTGGTACTTCCTTTTCATCCGAACAGCATTTCGCATGACGTCTTCTTTTAACTTGGCTATTCGTCTATCAATGCTTTCCCACTTCCTGTGCTGACGCATTCAGGGCTTCTAAGAAGTTGTCCTGCTCCGGTGTATCGTCTACACCCTCTTTGGTCTGCATCTCTAATTTGAGTATATCAACTTCCAGTTTACGCTTATCCATCTCTTGGCTATGTTTCTGCGCATCCAGTGCATTCGGAATCATGTAAATATCTTTCAGATTCTTCAATGCCCCGGTCACTTGAGATAATCCCAGTCTGTCGACAGGGCCATTTGCGATGTTTATTCTCTCGGTCTCATCTATGACTTCCTTTGTTGGCTTTCCGATGGCTGTTTCATCGTTATACTCAACCGTCTTAACTTTTTTCTTATCCCTTACAACGTACTGTTCCAGTTCTCCAAGTGCCTGTTCTGCTTTCTCTGCCGCTTTATGTGCTATGCGGTCTGCATCTGCATCAGATGATTTTTCTATCAGTTTTTGGTTTGTCTTTAGTTTGTATTTCGTTCTCTTATCAGACCATTTGCCCGCCGCTGACTGGTCTTTTATGGTCTGTATTGGAATATTGTATTTTTCTGCCAAATCCTCTAAACTGCAAGGTTTCCTGCTTATATCGGTTACATACTCATGTTCTATCTCTACCCAACTAACATTATTTTCTGGTTGCACACTCTTTTCTTTTTGTGTGCACACCTTTTCTGTTTTGTGTGCACCCTCTCCCCTATTCCATCCATATCGTTTTTTCCAACTCTTAACAGTGTTGATAGTGGTATCGTACTTCTCCGCTATTTCCTTGTATTTCATTCCTGCCATATAGTCCTGTTCTGCTTTTTCGTAATTCTCCACTATCTCACTTCCTCTCTGCTAAATGGTATATTTCTAACCTCATACCATAATTATAAAGCTGTATTTCAGAGGATTTGTGCCAACTTTAGGCATAATAAAAGAGAGGTTGCTACTCCTCTCTTCCCCACTCAATCATATACTGCCCGTTCTTCTCTTCCACCAGATGTGCCATCCTCTGCCGCATGATCCGCTTCGCTGTTCCGCGTCTCCGATAAAATCCCCTCCTGCTGATCGGGAGAATGCCGTGGTGTGCTTCCAATGTTTCAAACGATACTTTATACATGATGGATTCTGCCAGTTCCGCAGCTATGGCACTATCTACACTCTGGCAGATTTCTAATATTTCTTTTTCATCCACGGCATTGCCCCCTCTCACAATTAAATCAGCCTATCTCAATTTTTATCCCATCCGCTTTATAAACCAACTGCCCTGTTTCGTCCTTGTAAAATATCTCATATGCGCCGCCCTTATCGGCAACAGCCACTACATCGTCTCTGTTTATAAGTATTTCTTCAAATTTTTTTACTGTAATTTTCATCTTTTTCCGTTCTATGCAAACCGGAGCTGTCCGGTCTGCTAAATTACTAAACTGTTATAACGTGCTTCAGCATATAGCCATGAATCGCGATTGCACCTATACATGTTCTTGTACTCTGGCTGATAGCTCCCCAACTCCATGTACCCATCTGATTCGATGTGTTTACTCCTATCTTCCTCAAACTTCTTGATTTCAGACTTTTTCCCAATATGCTGGTACATGCCGCCATAATGAAAATAAACATTTTTATTTTCAAGTACCGCATAGAAGTTTATGACCTCTTTGTCAAAATACATATACCGGTATGCCTCAACATCTGTTGCCCGAATATCTTTTCCGAGGATATGTTCGTTCTCTGCAAGATATCGCGCTGCCGCACTTTCTGCAGGTTCTCTTTCAGTAAAAACTACTCTACCAATCTGCGTATTCCATGTCACGTCTCTATCAAGATCATATCCCCGGTTGTTATGTCCGCAAGACCATGTTCTTTTTCCGACAATACATTCTTTTACATCTCCACGGATGACTTTATACACTCTCTGTCCCTCTGTGAGCATTACTGGCGGCTCATTTTCAGAATTCTCCGGTATAAGTAAATCCATTAAATTTATCTGCCCATCACATTCATAATTACCAAAATTTTTCATTCTCTTTTTGGGAATCAGGTACCCTTTATGCGCGCTGGTTCGGCTCCTTTCTTTTATTTACTAACACGGTCCGCCTTCTGCCCCATGAAAAGCTCCGGCTGGATACTTCCATTCGTCTTTTACATACACGTCATCCACAGTAAACTCGCCCGTAATCAAGCTATGTATTGCTTTTTCGTCTCCGTGGTACACACATGACTTCGCATTTCCAACAAATGTATCAAGGTCACATTTATTATCCAGAGTAAATCCCAGAATGATTTCATCCTGCTTCAGCTTTGCATATTCTTCCGGGTATATCTCCCGGATGCCTGCAAACAGCGGTGGCGTTGAAAAAATACACTGGGCACAGGAACATCTATTCCATCCTGCCCGGTAGCACGGATGAGGATTGACATTGTGCCTTTTTAACACTTCCCAGACATCTTTTTCGGAGTAGTCAATTACTGGTCGCCACTGATGAACAATGCGGTGTGCTTTCTTCTCTGCATTTGTCCGGTGGATTTCCATCTCGTTGTAATTCGCCCGTCCTGCGCTTTCTCCTCGCCGTTCTCCCGATACAATCAGTATCTTGGTGTTTTCCCTGGTCTTATCCAGATTAGCGGTAACGCTGTCCTGTACTGCCGCTTTAAGGTTGCCGGAACACCACCGTCCCTGATGTGTACCACCTTTCGCCGGGAATTTAAGTCGTTTCCCTCCCAGTTCGGCAAGCTGATCTAATCTATCAAGATTGATCACAACCGAATCCGCCACTGCAATCTTGAGGTAAGCACTGCACCACCTACGGCTCAAATCTCCACTTTTTGCTGGAAATTTCATCCGGTAACCGTATTGTTTTAACTGTTCCTCCATGTCCTCGGTGCATTTTTCTTTCAGTTCCTCGCATTTAAGGTAATTACGGGACGGTTTGCACCGCATTATTTCCCCAGTTTCCGGGTCAATCCATTCAATAGGTTCTGATGCACCTATCCGATACAGTTCGCCAAAGAAACCGTTCACCCGGTAGGATAACCGCAAGGGCACTTTCTCCGCATCTGCAAAGGCTTTCACGTAATTTTGTGTGCATCTCCAGTCCATCTGCCTGATGGGATGGCCACCGTCAATATCGTGGTGCCAGAGTTCTATTTTCTCTTTTGGCACTCCTAGTTCTAACAGCTTGTAGTAGCACGCTGTGCTGTCTTTCCCACCAGAGAAGAGAACCACAATTAGGTCATATTCCTCCAGGGGAAGTAATTCCGGTAAATATATCTGTTCAAAGTGCTGGCTTCCTGTTCTGCCCGGAAGTCTGGGCTTAATTTTTTTACCTTGTCCATATATTGGACTGTCATTAACTCCCCGAATAACCGGTGTTCTCACGGTGCAATCTGCATCCTTGATGTAGTCCGGCTCTATAAAACTAAGTTGTCCGGGACAGTCATAATTAAATACCTCAAGACCCATTTTCTTCTCGGAGTAAAGAGCTCTTTCACGCTGGCCAGCAAACCTCTTACTCCTTTCGATTTATTTTAAAATATTATCTAAGCAGGCATTCCAACCGCTTTTAAAAACTTCATATCCTTTTTCTGTATAATATATTCCCGGTTTTAATTCTGGGTTGTTTGGATTTTTCTCCGGCAACTCCCGAAGCGGACACCAATATGGCTTTTCCGCGTAGCATCCACCATTTATCGGAATAGTTTTTCCTGTAATAGCACAGTCGTAAAGAGCATCATCTTTACAACTGGGATATTTGCAAGAGCAATCTTTACAGGTTTCCGGCATATCCATAATCAATACTGCTTTTGCCATATCTTACACTCCTTCCGGCTTCTCGCACCGCTCAAATTCGATAGCCCAAACCCACGGATTCGCATCCCATCCGTAGCGGTCAAGGTCGGATTTCTTGATGGTTGATTCCCACAGCCAAGCAAATTGCTCCTTTGCAATCCCGTACTCTGGGTCTACTTCTGTTCCATAATTTTTTTCACCGTATCCGATATCATCATAGAAAAGGTTTCCAACACCTTCGCTTTCTGCCCCATTTGGTGTTATCTCCTGCAACCGCTCCACTCTCACATCCGTAACCTTAAGCCAGATACGTGCGGCTTTTTTTGGCATGTGGATGGATGGGTGCCACTTTATTGGTAGATTTTCTCCCTCCTTACATTCGACTTTGTACAAATAACGTCTCGGTCTGACAAATACAGGCGACCATGTTTCCCGAACATACAGGATATCGCCCGGCTGATATGGTGCTTTTCTGATACACGGCTCATTTTTTCCGTTATGCAACATCAGTCCATCTTTAGTATATCCAGTCCATCGTGGATTTTCTCCTGGCAAGAATTTTACAAGCCGTCTGGTACAACTTTTCCGTCCGTCCAGAATCGCCCGAACCATTTCTGTATTGAATAAAATCGGTTTAATTGCCATCTACTCCACCGCCTTTCACAATCTCGATTGCCTTGTCAATTTTGATCACTGTTCTTTCCCCCATCAGACTCCCATCCTCTCTGTAGAGCGGATTCTTTTCTTTCTCTAACTGCTCCACAACCGAATCCACATTGTAAGCGGTCTGAATCTCGTCGACTTTGTCCATCAACGTACCCATTTTCCAAAAGCTATTTATAACATCCTTTTCTTTCTCAAACGTATCAGAAATCATCTTCTTTACATCATCCGCATCAATCAGTCTTCCCATTTCTTCCTCCTGTCCGCGTTAAAATACAATCTCCGACATAAAAAATTGCAAGCATCAAATATGACGCATCATCAATTTCAACTCCATTTCCCCAAGCTAAAAACAGAACTATGAACCATATCGCACTCATTCTTCGTCCTCCCAATCTAATTTCTGTCCGCAATTCCCACAGAAGCCTGTTTTTCTGTCCAGAAATTCAACACCACATTTGCATTTTCCAATACCCCAAACCAATTTTTTACGTGATGGCTTATATGGAATCTGCTTCTCCATCGCCGCCTGGCATTCTTCCGGCGTGCCAATCACATGGTAAGCATCCCAAGCTGCCGCATCCTCGTATGTAAGAATTTTGGCATTTATCGGATGCGGGTTGTCTGGCTCTTTTAATTGTCGTTCCAGTTCATCCACCACAGTTTCAAGAGAGAGTTCTCCGCCGAACATACCCGTAAGGCGCTTTTCCAATTCTCGGTACTGCTGGATTTCTTTAAGAGCCTTGATTGCCACGCTATAGGCGCATTTTTCTTTGCCATACATACATGCATCTGTGCAATATCTCGCCGTACCTTTTTCACAACATATTCCAGTTTTAATTCTTTCGATTGCTTCATTCTCTGTCATGTCTATCCCTCCTAATCTGCCATTACCGGCAAAGCAAAGGCCCACAGGCACCACGCCGATCCCGTCATCTTGATTCCGGCGATAACCGCAATGCTAACAGTGATCCACTTCACAGCTTTTTCAAAACTCAATTTTCTGTTCTTGCGCTTTTCCCGGCATATATCGTAGCTCGGGCACTCCATGCAACAATATGTTTTTCCAAGTTTGCATTCTTTTTCGCAACTCATTATTTTCCCTCACTCTCTATATGGTTCTGGCAGTGGCATCCACGCATTCACTATCACCTCTTCCTCAAGGCACGTTTCCGTGTCATCCCCTACATAGAAGTTGCCACCCTCATCTTTATTTCCCTCATATCTGCCAACTACAGGCAAAGAGAAGTTTTCAAATGACAGCAATATGTATTCTCCGCTCTTCGGAAGTCTCTCACTTACCGGAATCCACTGCCCAAACCCCGGCTTTCTCGCTACTGTTCTCATGCATTCAACCATGTTCCTGCCCCTTTCCACACCGCAGCTGATACGGCACC
>OGKY01000667.1_pt1 | contig 12343 bp, 9 predicted proteins | sample 1572731 | NCBI WGS metagenome assembly OGKY01 (sample SAMEA2581924, study PRJEB24529) | metagenome | biome: Human gut stool | place: China | collected 2011
TTCCTTGCACAATCCCAGTTCTAATAGAAAAGGTTCGGCGGCGTACCGTCGATGGTGGGCAGGGCCTCACCCTTGGTACCCAGCTGAGGCAGAGCCTGCAGCAGAGCCCAGGTGTAGGGGTGCCATGCGTCGTAGAAGATCTCCTCCACGGTGCCGTATTCCACGATCTGGCCGGCATACATCACGGCCACACGGTCTGCCACGTTTGCCACAACGCCCAGGTCATGGGTGATGTAGATAACGGACATGCCCAGCTCCTTCTGCAGGTCGCGGATCAGCTGCAGGATCTGTGCCTGAATGGTCACGTCCAGTGCAGTGGTGGGCTCGTCGCAGATCAGGACCTGCGGGCGGCAGGCCGCTGCAATGGCAATGACGACACGCTGACGCATACCGCCGGAGAACTCGTGGGGGTACTGCTCGTACCGGCGCTCGGGGTCGGGGATACCCACCTTGCCCAGCATCTCAATGGCAGCCTTTTTGGCTTCCTCACCCTTCAGACCCTGGTGATGCTCAATGCTCTCCTGGATCTGCTTGCCGATCTTCTTCAGCGGGTTCAGGCTGGTCATAGGATCCTGCATGACCATGGCGATCTTCTTGCCGCGGACACCCAGCCAATCCTTCTCGGTGAACTTGGTCATATCGCGGCCTTCAAACATGATGGAGCCGCCGGTGATCTTACCGTTGGCATCCAGCATACCCACAAAGGTCTTGGTGAATACGGACTTGCCCGAACCGGACTCGCCCACGATGGCAAGGGTCTCGCCTTCGTACAGGTCCAGCGAGCACTTGCGGATGGCGTTCAGCTTGCGGCCGCGCAGGCTGAAAGTGATCTCCACGTCTTTGGCAGAGATGATCGGTTGTCTATCCATTTTTGTGATTTTCTCTCCCATCTGTTAAACGTGGTTGCGCGGGTCAGCAGCATCCGAGAAAGCGTTGCCCATGATATAGAAGGAAATGGAGATGATGGACACGATGGATGCGGGGAAGACCAGCAGGTAAGGATAATCGAGGAAGAAGCCGCGCACCTTGCTCAGGATGAGGCCCAGAGACGGAGTCTCGATGCCCAGACCGATGCCCAGATAGGACAGGGTGGACTCGAGGTTGATGGTGGCGGGGATGCTCAGCGCCATGCGCAGGATGATGACGGAGACCAGATAGGGCAGGATGTTCTTGGTCAGAACGCGCCACAGCGGAGTGCCAAGGCAGCGGGACGCGAGGTTGTACTCGCGGTCACGGAACATGAACACCATGTTGCGGACACGGCGTGCCATGGAAAGCCAGTTGATGGCGATCATGGAGATGGCCATGATCCAGAAGCTCTGGCCCACCATCAGGGCGATCAGGGTCATATAGATGATATAGGGCACGTTGTCGATCAGGTTGTACAGCTCCGTGAAGAAGCGGTCCAGACTGCGCACATAGCCCCAGATCAGGCCGAAGATCACGCCCACGATGCTCTCGCCCACGGCGACCACCAGAGCCAGACGGATGGAAACCTGGGTGGCATACCACACCTGGCACCAGTAGTCACGGCCCAGGTTGTCGGTACCGAACCAGTACTCACTGTTGGGCTTGATGAAAGCCTTGCTGGAATCAGAGATCAGGGTAGTGTAGTGATACTTGCCAATGCTCAGCGCAATGAAGGAGAACACCGTCAGCGCCAGGAACAGGATCAGGCAGAAGACAGCGACCTTCTGCTTGAGGAAGTTCTGGATGACAGAACCCCAGTAGGAATAGTTGGAGTAGCCGATGCGTTCAGCTTCTTCCGGGGAATAATCCACAAAGTAGAACAGTTCTTCGGGCTTCTTGCCCTCAAAATCCGATGCCTTAGCCATCAGCGAGCCTCCTCCTTTCCGGTCAGAGTAATACGGGGGTCAACCACCATCATCAGCACATCGCCCAGGAACACGCCCACGATGCCCAGCACAGCGTAGAGGATGACCAGGGTCTGAACGACATTCAGGTCATAGCGCTGGATGGCGTCGGTCAGCAGGGGACCCATGCCGGGAACGGAGAAGAACCGTTCCATCAGCAGGGAGCCGCCCACCGTCACCAGGATGGACTGGGGGATATACTGCACCATGGGGACCATGGCGTTGCGCAGAACATGCTTGAACATGATCTCGCGGGAGCTCAGGCCCTTGACACGGGCCAGCTTGATATAGTCACGGGTCAGCTCATCCACCATGTAGCGGCGGGTCCACAGGGCATAGCCTGCAATGGATGCCAGCGAAAGGCAGGTGATGGGCAGCACGCTGGAAGCACTCACATTGCGGGTGGAATACAGCGTGGGGAATCCCAGGTACTTGGAACCAAAGACCAGCACCAGAGAATACGACACCAGCGACGGGACCGCGTTGACGAACACGGTGTAGGCCGTGCCGATCCAGTCGAATACCTTGTCCTTGAATGCCGCCTGCAGGATGCCCATCAGCACACCGATCACCAGAGAGATGCCGGTGGCGGTGAGACCCAGACGCATGGAGATACCAAACTTTTTACCAATGACCTTGACCACCGGGGCACCGTTCTGGATGCGGCGGGAAGTGCCGAAGTCCAGATGCAGCAGGCTGTTGTAGAACTTGACCAGCTGGGTGGGGATGGGATCGGTCAGGCCAGCAGCCTCCAGAGCGGCGGTCTTCTGCTGATCGGTAAACTTCATGAGCTGTTCCTCAGTGAAGTAGTAGTCCGTCGGCAGGCAGCGCATCATCAGGAAAACTGCTGTTGCGATCAGAAAGATTGTGACAAGCGACTGGAGCAGCCGCTTAACCGTGTATTTTAACATGTTATCGAACCCTTAACTTTTATTTCTACCCTTTCGGGCGGGGAAACGGGGAACTTAAGCCTTGGTAGCTGCGTCGAATGCAGCGGCGAACTCCTCGTACTGCTCGGTGGTGTAAGCCTCTTCGCTGGTCTCCCAGTTCACAGCCTTGTAGTTGCAGGGACCATACACAGCGTTGATCTTGCTGTACTCGTTGGCGTGGGTCAGAGTACAGGCAACCTCGAAGTAGCAGGGGCAGGCCAGAACGTTGTTCAGCATGCTGGCCTCAGCCTTTGCGAAGGCAGCGTAGCGGGCATCGGTATCATCAACGATGGCCTTTGCGGTGTTGACCAGATCGGTGAACTCCTCGTAGCAGGCCACCAGATCCTTCTGCCAGTCAGCGGGGCCAGCCTCAACGACCTTGGCGATGTTGGAGTAGTACCAGCTGTAGTAAGCGTTGTCGTCGTGCAGGATCTCCTGACCAACGAAGTTGATGGGATCGCCGAAGTCAGCGCCCCAGCCGTTGATGACGAAGCTCTGCAGCTGAGGATTGCGGACTTCCTGAGTGAGGGAAGAAACAAAGGTCTTGATGTCCAGCACGATGAAGTCATCGCCGAAGCTGTCGGTGAAGCACTGCTTCAGCACGGTTGCGTTGTCCAGAGCGGTGGAGTTGGCGGCGATGATGTAGTAAGCAGCGTGGACAGGGAAGGTAACGCCGATGGCGCTCAGCTCGTCCATGGCCTGCTTCTTCAGGTCAGCGATGTCGCCGTTGTTGGCGCGCAGACGGATCATGGTCTTGCCATCGTATGCTTCCTTGTCGAAGCCCATCTCCTTGGCAACCAGGGTGGAGTACTCCTGGCCCTGGGTGTTGTAGCAGACACCGGGCATGGTGTAGTAATCGTTCTCGCACTTCAGGGGGTTGATCTTGTTGGTACGTGCATACCAGTTGGTCATCTCCAGGCCCTTGTAGAAGCACTGACGGAAAGCAGTGTTGGCAATCGCCTTGTTCCAGTTGTCGTCGGGGGTGCCGTCCTCGTTGTTCTTCTGGTAGTTGAAGTGCATCTGGTAGCTGAACTTCTTGGGGCGCTTCTCGCACAGCTGCTGATTGTACTCGCTGTTGGGATCAGCCTGGATGGTGGTCAGGGTGCTCTCGCCCACATCCATCTCGTCCAGCTCACGGTTCTGATACAGCTGGAAGGTAACGGTGCCGTCGCTGATCATGGTAACGGTGAAGCGGTCGAAGCGGGACACATCGTTTGCACCAAAGTAGTTGGGGTTGGGGATGTAGCTCTTGGTGTTCTGGCTGATGAACTCCTCCACCACATAGGGACCATTGTACCACATGTTGGTGTAATCGCAGGCACGGAAGCCCTCAACGCCCAGCTCGTTGATCAGATCCTCAGAGGCGGGGTAGAAGCTGGTGTAGGCAGCAACGGTATCAAAGTAGGGGCAGGCGTTGGGGCAGGTGAACACCAGAGTGTAGTCGTCGGGAGCCTCGATGCCCACGCCTGCGTCCAGCATATCCTGGTAGGTCAGGTCGGCAGCAGCATCGCCCATATCGCTGGTCTTCTGATAGTAATCAGCAGCACCGGTCAGGGTCTCGTTGGGCATGGAGGTGTTGTTGGCCTGGTTCTTGGCTGCGTTCAGCACCCACTCCAGACCCACGAGGAAGTCCTTGCTGGTCAGGTGAGCCTTGACTTCGCCGTTGACATCCACCCAGTCCACATCGTCACGGAGGTTGAAGGTCCAAACGGAAGAGTCCTCATTGTGGCTCCACTCCTTGGCCACGGAAGGCACAGCCTTGCCGTAGCAGTCAAAGCTCAGCAGGCCTTCCCACAGGTTGGTGGTGACATTCATGTCGGAAGCCATCTGGCTGTACAGCATGTTCCAGCTCTCCAGCTCACGGTTGGTGCTCTCCCAGGAGATGAACTCCTTCAGCGGGGTAGCGCCGGTGGTGTTGGGAGCGCTGGTAGCACCAGAGGAAGCAGCGGTGGAGCTGCTGCCAGAGTTGCCGCCGCAGGCGGCCAGAATGCCGGCGGCACCAACGACACCGGAAGCCTTCAGAAAGCTGCGGCGGCTGATTGCATGAGACTCGTAGTTGTTGTTCATTGTGTTTTCCTCCCTATAATAATTCCGTGCTTCAGTGCATGGTGCAGGGCGGGATGTCCTGCTGTTTTCCCACTATTCTGCGGAGGTTTTTTGAATCCTGTATTGCCAGGGAATACAAAAGAGCGCAGAAACAGACCCCTCTGTCTGCACCTGTGCTCCTCCCGCAAAACCTTAACACGTCATATATTGTACCATTGAAATAAAAAGATGTCAATGGAGCACACACAGCTTTTTCTTCAAAAAGCAAAGTCTGCCGCGCAAAAACGATGAAATATATTTGCTTTTAGATGGTAAAGCGTGCAGGAAATTTAACAAACAATGCCACAGACAAAACAACCGGAATTGTTCTCGTCAAAAAGACACTGTATTTTTGCTTTATATTCTAAAAGAGCAGGCGCTCCACGCTTTGCGAAGAGCCCCTGCTTTTGGAAAACCGAATTATTAAAACAAGTCACCGGGCCAGTGTGCTCTGGATCTTTGCAAAATCCTCCAGCGTCAGGGCCTCGGGACGGATTCGGGCATCGAAACCGGCGGCTTCAATGGCAGCGGTCACGGCATCCTTGGGCATCCCCAGGCCGCCGGCAATGGCATTTGCCGCAGTCTTGCGCCGCTGGCCAAAGGCCGCGCGCACAAGGGCAAAGTAGCCCTCCTCGTCCTCCACCTGCACGGCGGGGGGGGGGCGGATCTCCATCCGCACCACGGCGCTGGTCACCTTGGGGGCCGGGTAAAAGCTGCCCGGGGCGGCGGTGAACATCATCTTAGAGGTCGCGTAATAGCTCACCGCGCAGCTGATGGCGCTGGAGGCCCGGGTACCCGGGGCAGCGGCCAGACGATCGGCAGCTTCCTTCTGCACCATCACAGTCAGGCTCTCGATGGGCAGGCGGTCACCCAGCAGTTTCATCACAATAGGGCTTGTGATATAGTAGGGCAGGTTGGCGCAGACCGCCACCGGCATCCCGGGGAACTCCTCCTCGATGAGGGCGCGGAGGTCTACCTTCAGAACGTCCTGCAATACCAGCTTGAAGTTCTCCACGCCCGCCATGGTCTCGGCCAGCAGGGGCGGCAGGCGCTCGTCCACCTCGATGGAGACCACCTTTGCCGCCCGCTTTGCCAGCTCCCGGGTCAGCACGCCGATGCCGGGGCCGATCTCGAGAACGCCGTAACGCTTGTCCACACCGCTGGCATCCACGATCTTGGGGGGCAGGCCGGGGTTGACGATGAAGTTCTGGCCAAAGCCCTTGGAGAGGGCAAAATCATATTTTTCGCACAGGGCGCGCACATAAGACAGGTCGGTCAGTTCGGGCATGGCTCTATCCTTTCTTTTCCAAAATAACCCTCTCAGTCTCGCTTCGCTCGCCAGCTCCCCCAAAGGGGGAGCTTTGGACAAAACCGCAAACTTTGCATGAATTGCCAAGACCTCGCCCTTCGGGAGAGGTGGCAGCGCGTCAGCGCTGACGGAGGGGGTTGTTCTCTTATTCTTGACTACTGGATGCAGTGCTCTCCCCTGCCGCTTCACTTTCGGCGGGCGCGGTCTCTGCCGGAGTGCTCTCGGCAGATGCAGCCTCAGCGTCCCCTTCCGCCACGCTCTCAGCGGCGGCGCTGTCTGCAGCTTCACTGGAAGCCGCCTCGTTGACACCGCTCACGGTGGTGGTGCCGCTCATCTGCTGGGCAGTGCTTACGGCACGCTGGATCTGGGGGTCGTTCTCCACAGTGTAATCATAGTATGCGATCTGCTCGTCTGCAGTCAGGGGGCGCTCCACATCCACGGTCAGGCCGGTGCCGTCAAAGCAGCTGCCATCGCCGCAGACCAGCTTTGCCACGGTGACCACCACGGCACTGCCATCGGACAGGCGCTGGGGACTGCTCTGGATGGTGCCCTTGCCCTGCGTGGTGGTGCCCACCAGACGGGCACCATTCAGGGTGCGCAGGCTGCTGGCAAAGAGCTCCGCAGCGCTGGCAGTGCTTCCGTTGACCAGGCAGACAACGGGCAGGTCGATCTGGGACTCGCTGGTGCTGGTGCCCAGCAGGGTCTGGGTGCCGTTCTTGTCCTCAGCAAAGGCCAGCGTGCCCTCCGGGGCGATCAGGTCAATGCACTGGATGGCATCGTCCAGCAGGCCGCCGCCGTTATCACGCAGGTCAAACACCAGGCTGCCTGCGCCGCTGGCGCTCAGGCTGCGGATGGCGTAATCCAGCTCGCTGGGGGTGGTGGAATCAAACTGGCGGATCCGGATGTAGCCCACATTGCCCTGCACCATCTGGTAATCCACGGTGGTGGAGCTGTAGCCGGAGTGGGTCAGGTCAGCGGTATGCTCGGAGGCCTCACTGTCCAGCCAGGTCACATTGACGGTGGTGCCGCTCTCGCCGCGCAGGCGGGTCTGGATGGCATCCACGCTGCTCATGCTCTTGACATCGGTGCCGTCCACAGCGGTGATGTAGTTGCCGACCTGAATGCCGGCCTCCTTGGCGGGGGATTCATCGTAGACCTTGATGACCTTGGCATAGCCGGACTGATCCACAGCCAACTCCACGCCGATGCCGATCAGGGTGCCGTTCTGGGTGTTCATCAGCTCCGTATAGGCGGTAGCGCTGAAATAGCGGGCGTACTTATCGCCGGTGCCCAGCAGGTAGCCAGCCGTCAGGCGGTCGTAGAGGGTGGTCTCATCGATGGGATAGTAATCGTTGCTGCGGACATAGCGGTCCACCTCAGCGATCTTGTTGTACATGCTCTCCTTTTCCTTCACGCTGGAAACGGTGCTGTCAAACAGGCGCATCGCCACCAGCATGGTAATGGAAAAGGTAACGGTCATGGCCAGGATGACAATGCTGACCGCCATGCCGACCGATATCTTACGGTTCATCTTTTTCCCTCCTCTGTCAGACCAGCAGCATCATAACCACGCTGCCCAGCATGGAAAGTGCAAAGATCCCTGCCAGGATCAGACAGCCCACGCGCAGGATGCGCTTGCGTTTTTCTTCCTTCATAAGCCCTGACGGCCTCCTTTGATACAATGCAGATTATTTCATGGGGATATAACCACGGGGGTTGACGGCATTGGCCTTGGAGCCGCCCTTCCAGACCTCCAGATGGAGGTGGTTGCCGGTAGAGTTGCCGGTGCTGCCCACATAGCCGATGATCTCACCCTGCTGGACATACTTGCCCGCCGAGGTGGCGACCGACCGCATGTGGCCGTACAGGGTGCTGTACTGGTTGCCATCGGACATTTTGCCGTGGTAGATGATGACATAGTTGCCGTAGCCGCCGCTGGACCAGCCGGCCACCTGCACATAGCCGCTGGCGGCTGCGTAGATGGGAGTGCCTGCGGGGGCGGCAAAGTCGATGCCGGCGTGGAGCTTGTTGACGCCGGAGACCGGGTTCTTGCGCCAGCCGTACTCGCTGGAGATGCGGGTATAGCTCTTGAGCGGGCAGATAAAGCCGCTGAAGCTCAGCTGGGGCTTGCTGGCCGCTGCCGCTGCGATGAGCTTCTGGATCTCCTTCTTGACGGCCTCGTAGTTCATCTCGTCCGACTCGATGGCCGCCTGGGCGTTCTTCTGGGCCTGCTGGGCCTCAGCGGCGCTCAGACGGGCCTCCTTGACGCTGTTGTTGAGCTCGCTCTGCTTGGACTGCATCTGCTTGTTCTGGGCGTCCAGCTCAGCCTTTTTGTTCTGCAGCTGGGTGCGCTCCTCTACGAGCTGGGGGCGGTCGGCCACAAGGGCTTCCTTCGCAGCCTTCATGTTGTCGAGTATCTCGGTGTCCTTCACCGAGATGTCCTGCATGACCTCGTTGAAGGTCAGCAGCTCATACAGGTCGTTCACCGCGGACAGCATGGCAACGCTGCCGCCGTCCCGCAGCTCCTGCATGGCGGCCATGTGCTGCTTGAAATCCCCCCACTGGTCGGCGATCTCCGCTTCTTTTTCGGTGATCTGCTGCTCCTTGGCGGCGATCTCCTGTTCCTTCAGGCCGATGCTGTTCTGCACCTCGGCGATCTGGCCCTTCAGCACGCTGATCTGGCTCTGGACCACCGTGACCTTTTCCTTCAGCTCCGATTCCAGCGCCTTGGCGGCCTGCTCCTTCTTTTTTGCATTGGACAGTTCCTTTTTGTGCTGTACAATGGACTGGGAGAGCTTATCCAGCTTGTTCTGCAGGCTGGACATGCTGGTAGCCGCCGTGGCCGGGTAGACCGAAACGCTCAGCAGCAGGCAGGCCGCTGCCAGAAACAGGCTGGCGGCGCGCATGGCCCGGCTGTGCCCGGGGGCGGGCTTTGCGTGGGTGGGGGTATACATGAGGTGCAGGCGGAAGCCCGCAGAGTGTTTTGCTTGTTTCACAGAGAAGGCTCCTTTCGCTTACACATTCAGATGCTTGCGGATGGAGAACATGCTGCCCAGCGCACCCACCAGCGCACCACCGGCCAGACTGTACGTCAGGATGGTAGGCCAGACGGCATCCACAGGCACCATGGCGGTGCCCATGAGCAGCTGCCACAACCCGCCCAGCGTGCTGGAGGCCTGCACGATGTAGGCATAGCCGAAGATACCGGCTACCGAGGTGATGGCACCGGAGATCAGGCCCATGGTCAGGCCCTCCACAAAAAAGGGCAGGGTGACAAGGTGGTTGGTCGCGCCCACATACTTCATGATCTCGATCTCGCGGCGGCGGGCAAAAACGCTCAGGCGGATGGTGCTGCCCACCGTGATGATGCTGACCGCCATCAACACCAGGATCACGATCTGGCCCACCTTGGTCACGGCCCGCTGGACCTCCACAAAGGTCTGGGTCATCTCAATGGGGGCGGTAACGCTGTACACGCCCGGGATGCTCTGGAAGTTCTGGCTTATGGCCTGCATCTGGCTCAGGTCTGCCAGAGAGACACGGTAGTTGGCCTTGAAGGGGTTATCATTCTCAAATTCGTCCAGCAGAACGGCGTAATCCGCCATGTACCCACGGTACTGGTTGAGCACATCCTCCTTGGACATGTACTGCACCCGGCTCACGCCCGGGGTGGCAGTGATGCGCTCCCCTACCGACTGGATGGTGGCATCGTCGGCTTCGGGGTCCACATAGACCACCATCTCGTTCTGCTGGCCCAGATAGTTCACCATGCTGTTCACATTGACTTCCGCCAGCGTGGCAAAGGTGTTCAGGGTCATACAGACGCTCAGGGAGGCGATGCAGGCAATGGTCATGGCCCAGTGCTTGCCCAGGTTGCGCACGCCGCGCACCACAAGGAAACCGAACGTAGAAGGTTTCATCATACCAGCGACACCTCCATTTCCAGTTCCTTCGGGTCTACGGGCGGGTGGGGGATCATGGAGCCCGTGGGCACATCCGAGATGATGTGTCCGCCGGACAGGGTGACCACGCGGCGGTCAAAGTGACGGACCAGCTCGTGCTCATGGGTGACCACCAGCACAGTGATGCCCATCTCGCTGACACGCTCCAGAAGCTCCATCATCTCAAGGCTCAGCTCGGGGTCGATGTTGCCGGTGGGCTCGTCCGCAATCACCAGCTTGGGGGCGTGGGCCAGGGCGCGGGCCACAGCCACACGCTGCTGCTCACCGCCGGAGAGCAGGTCGGGGTAGACCTTTGCCTTGTCCTCCAGGTGGACAAGCTCCAGCATGTAATTCACGCGCTCCTTGATCTGCTTGTGCCCGATGTTGGTAACATGCATGGCAAAGGCAATGTTCTCGTAAACGGTCATGGTGGGGATGAGCCGGAAATCCTGAAAGATGATGCCCATCTGACGGCGCAGGTAGGGGATCTTGCGGCGGCGCAGGCGGGCAACATCCTGCCCGTTCACCAGCACGCGGCCCTCGGTGGGGGTCTCCTCGCGCAGGATCAGCTTGAGCAGGGTGGATTTGCCCGCGCCTGAGTGACCCAGCAGAAAAACAAACTCGCCGTCATCCACATGGAAGTTGACATCCTCCAGGGCAGGCTTTGCGTTGTGCTTGTACTGCTTTGAAACGTGTTCAAAATCTATCATGCATTTTTCGCTCCCAATAATTTTCTCCAAACCAAAAAGAACCGGCCAGCATCGGTTTCGAGCGGCCGGTTCTGCGCCGACGGCTTTGCGCCGCAAGCGTTTGCTTAATATTTGGCCGGGTTGTTGGACAGGTACTTCTTGACCATCAACGCCACCTTAAAGACGATGGCATCGTCGAACTCACGCAGATCCAGACCGGTCAGTTTTTTGATCTTTTCCAGACGATACACCAGCGTGTTGCGGTGGACAAACAGGCCGCGGCTGGTCTCAGACACATTCAGGTTGTTCTCGAAGAAGCGCTGGATGGTGAACAGGGTCTCCTGATCCAGGCTCTCGATGCTGCCCTGCTTGAACACCTCGCGCAGGAACATCTCGCAGACAGTGGTGGGCAGCTGGTAGATCAGGCGGGCAATGCCAAGGTTGTCGTAGCGGATGATCTGCTTCTCGGTGTCGAACACCTTGCTGACCTCCATGGCGATCTGGGCTTCCTTGAAGGAGGTAGCCAGATCCTTCACGTTGGAGATGGGGGTGCCGATGCCGACCACAGCCTTGATGTAATGCTCACCGGACAGGGTGTCCACGATGCTGGCAGCCAGCTTCTCCATATCGGTGCGGTCGATGCCCTTGCGGATCTCCTTGACCAGCACGGTGTCGGTCTCGCTGATATTGAACACAAAGTCCTTCTGCTTGTCCGGGAACAGGCTGCTGACCACATCGTAAGCGGAGATGTCGCCGCCGCTGGTGACGCGGACGATGAACACCACGCGGGAGACGTCGGTGGCAAAGTGGAGCTCACGGGCCTTGGCGTAGATATCGCCGGGCAGGATGTTGTCCAGCACCACGTTCTTGATGAAGTTGGCTTTGTCGAACTTCTCATCGTGGTACTGCTTGATGCTCTGCAGACTGATGGAGAGCAGGGCCGCAAACTGGCCCGCAGTCTCGTCCGCGCCTTCCACAAACACGGCATAGTCGTTATGCTTTGCGCTGGAGAACTGCTGATAGGTGTAGCCATCCCGCACAAAGCGGTCACCGGCCGTCAGGCGCTCTGCCATAAAGCCCTCGCGCACCTCTCCGATCAGGTTCAGCTCCGAGCAGGAGATCACAGCGCCGGTCTCATCCACCACACCGACCACACGATCGATGGCGTCTTTCATCTGGTAGATCACGCTCTGGAATACTCTATTGGCCATAAATGGATACCCCTTTTCCTCTTTTGTGCAAGCCGCAGGGGCGAGATTGTCGTTTTTAACAATTTCGCCGCTTTACATTATCTATTTTACACAAAAGAATTTACTTTTGCAACATATTTCACCAAAATATTTTTGACTTTCTTGGTGAAATTATCTTTCGGGGTCATTTTCGGGCCAAAAAGGGCCTTTCTGCGTGGTTCTGAGGGCTATTTTACCGGTAAAATGTGATACTTTTTTGAAAACCGGGTGAAAAGCAGTCCTTTACCCCGTGGTAATTTTCGCCACCTCGTCAGCTGTCAGCTCCC
>OGKY01000668.1_pt1 | contig 12339 bp, 13 predicted proteins | sample 1572731 | NCBI WGS metagenome assembly OGKY01 (sample SAMEA2581924, study PRJEB24529) | metagenome | biome: Human gut stool | place: China | collected 2011
TTCATGTAGGCGATTATGTGGTCGTAGTACTGACACATGCACGGCTGAATGATATTAAAGATATTATTGAAGGGTAATTTTATAGAAGGACATTATCATGAATTTTGCGATATTGAGTTTTATTATCGGATTTATTTTACAATTTGAAGCTTTATTCTTACTGCTTCCCTGGATCGTGGGTATGATCTACGGAGAATATCATGTGGCACTGATCTATCTGGTGACCGCAGCTGTTTGTTTCATTTTAGGAAAATTGTTAAGTTTCAGGCACACAGGATCTTTTTCCTAACAGTACGTCAGGGAAGGCTTCCCTGCCGTTGCCCTGGGATGGTTTGTCATGTCTGTTTTCGGTGCTATTCCCTTCGTTCTCACCGGAGAGATTCCTTTTTATATTGATGCTCTCTTCGAGACGATCTCCGGCTTTACGACCACAGGTTCCAGTATCCTGTCCGATGTGGAAGCACTCAGCTATGCCAGCCTGTTCTGGCGCAGCTTCACTCACTGGATCGGCGGTATGGGCGTATTTGTATTTATTATGGCGATCCTGCCGATGATGGGTGGCTCCACCATGAACCTGATGCGTGCGGAGAGCCCCGGTCCTTCCGTCAGCAAGCTGGTACCGAGAGTACGGGATACTGCGAAAATCCTCTATGGACTTTATATGGCGATCACTGTTCTGGGCGTGATCATGCTATGCCTGTGCGGTATGCCGTTGTTTGATTCCCTGTGTACGACCTTCGGCAGTGTCGGCACCGGTGGTTTCGGTGTCAAGAACAGCAGTATCGGCGGTTACTCTCCACTGATACAGAATGCAGTAACGATACTTATGATCTTAAGCGGTGTCAATTATACGGTATATTTCTGTCTGTTAAGCAGGCAGTTTAAGGAAGCTTTTTCCATCGAAGAAGTTCGTTGGTATTTTTTGATCATTTTCGCCAGTGCTCTGACGATCGCCTGGAATATCCGCCCGCTCTATGCAACTTTGGGAGAGACACTGCGGCACTCCTTTTTCCAGGTAGGAACGATCATCACCACCACCGGATTTGCCACCACGGATTTCAATATGTGGCCGCAATTGTCGAAGACGATCCTTCTGCTTCTGATGATGATCGGAGCCTGTGCCGGCAGTACCGGTGGCGGTATAAAGGTATCCCGTGTGCTGATCCTCTTCAAGGCGATCCGCAAGGAGCTGTCCATGATGATCCATCCCCGGATGGTGAAAAAGATCAAGATGGACGGACACAATCTGTCCCACGAGACGCTTCGTTCCACCAATGTCTATATGACGGCTTATTTTATCGTACTCTTCGTTTCCCTGCTGATCGTCTGTCTGGACGAATATGACCTGAGCACAAACTTTACCGCAGTACTGGCCACCCTGAACAATATCGGTCCCGGCCTGGAGTTAGTCGGTCCCACCCAGAACTTCGCATTGTTCAGTCCTCTGTCCAAATGCGTGCTGATGTTCGATATGCTGGCCGGACGACTGGAACTCTTCCCCATGCTCGTGATCCTGCTGCCGTCCTGCTGGAAGAAATATTAAATTCCTTAATCGCAAAAATGAGTCTGTGATGACATTTTTAATCGTCACACAGACTCATTTTTTCATACATACCTCTAATCAAATGTTGACCGAAATGAGAACGCTACATATCATTACAATCATTATATGATGTCGGGGTCAAAAGCCCCCGACTTTGATGCCTACGGATTGTTCCGTGCTACGCACTCCCACGTCTCCGCTCCGCTTCGGTCCGTGCTAGACATGTGCCACTGGCACATAGCACCCTACCCAATATTCGCATACCGTGGGATTATCATCCCACTTTCATGCTCATATCGGGGCGGGTCCCAAGGTCTTTCGCCCACATATGAGCAAGCTCATGTGGGCTTAGACCTTTTGACCCTGGCACCATAGAATATACCCATGGCTGTCTGTGCGCAGTGCAGGCAGCCTGTAAGGGGGAGATTACTTATGATCTGGCAGAACGAAAGAGAAAAGAGGACATTATGGGTAAGAAAAAGCAGATGCGTTCTGAAGTAAAAGGGAATGTGAAAAACAGTATAGGAAGAATTGCGTTTGCAGCATTGGCTGTGCTCTTACAGATCGGCTGGATATTGATATTGATGATCAAACTGTATCAGTATTCTTCAGTGATCTCTCTGCTGACCAGCCTGTTTGCGCTGGTAGTGGCGCTCAGGATTTATGGGAAACATACCAATGCCGCATTTAAGATGCCCTGGATTATTGTAATATTGGCATTTCCTGTATTCGGTCTGTGTATTTACGGATTGTTCGGGCATAAAGAGGCTATGCATAAAATCATCCGGAAATTTGAGGATGTGGATGCACAACTGATTCCTCTGAATGTGCAGGATGAGACCATATTGCAGCAGCTGGAGCAGGAAGATCCTCTGCTGGCAAATCAATGCCATTATATCTGGAAGTATGGTAATTATCCGGTGTATGACACGACAGCTGTGAAATTCTATCCGGAAGCTTATCTGGGATACGAGGAACAGCTTAAGGAGCTGGAGAAGGCAAAGCACTTTATATTCCTGGAATATCATGCCATAGAGGAGGCAGAGGCTTTTGCACGGCTGAAGGATGTATTGGCAAGAAAGGCTGCCGAGGGCGTGGAAGTCCGTATTCTGTACGACGATGTGGGCTGTATCGGCTTTTTGGATAAAAGCTTTATAGACCGCATGAATGCCATCGGTGTACAGTGCCGGGTATTTAACTATGTAGTGCCCTTTTTAAATATTTTCATGAATAACCGCGACCATCGTAAGATCATGGTCATCGACGGAAAAGTAGGATTCACCGGTGGATATAATCTGGCAGATGAGTATTTTAATATCACGCATCCTTACGGCTACTGGAAGGATACCGGTGTGAAGCTGACCGGCAGAGCGGTACAGAATTTTACCATGATGTTTTTGGAAATGTGGAATGTTATGGGACAGGCGGATACAGATTATGAAAAGTATCTGAAAGCATCGCAGGAAGGTGCGGAAGATGGAAATGTGCAGAAGGCATCCGGCTATGTGCAGCCCTATGCGGATTCTCCACTGGACGGAGAGCCGGTGGGTGAGAATGTCTACCTGAACCTGATCAAGACGGCGAAGAAACGCCTCTATGTGGCAACTCCTTATCTGATCATCAGTGATGAGATGACGAGAGAGCTGGGACTGGCGGCAAAACGTGGCGTGGATGTACGGGTATTTACCCCCGGTATTCCGGATAAAAAAATCATTTACGGTGTGACCAGATCCTATTATTCCGGACTGGTGCGTCAGGGTGTGCGGGTTTATGAATATACCCCGGGCTTTTTGCATGCGAAGCAGATGCTGTGTGATGGGGATACGGCGACCGTCGGTACTATCAATATGGATTACCGGAGCCTTTATCATCATTTTGAAAACGGTGTGTGGATGCACGGCTGTGATGCCATCCGGGATATTGAGGCGGATTTTGATAAGCTGTTACAGGATAGTGAGGAAGTCACCGATAAATACCGGGATGGAAGGAAAAATATGGCAGTGAGAGGCTGGCAGTGTATCATGCGCCTGATCGCGCCGTTGCTGTAACAGACATAATAACGGAAAGCTGGAGATTACGATGAAAATACTGGTCAGTGCCTGTCTGCTGGGCGAAAACTGTAAATATAACGGGAAAAATAATTACAGCGAGCGTGTGGCAAAATATCTGGAAGGGCATGAGGTGATCCCGGTATGTCCTGAGGTGCTGGGAGGACTTCCGACCCCGAGGGATCCGTCGGAGATCGTGAGCGGTGAGGTCATAAACTGTAAAGGCGTAAATGTGGACAGGCAGTTTCGGGAAGGCGCAGAGGAGGCTCTGCGGATCGCCAAAGAGAATGGCATCGATCTGGCAATCTTACAGTCACGAAGCCCCAGCTGCGGCGTAAAGCAGATTTATGATGGAAACTTTACCGGTAAACTCATCCCCGGACAGGGAGTATTTGCACAATTGCTGGAAAAGAACGGCTTCCGGGTGATGGACTGTGAGGAAATATAATGGCAAAAATATTATTGTTTGGCGTGAGTACACAAAAAGACCGGGCTGTGCGTGTGGCAGCGGAGAAAATAGGTGTGGATGTGACGGCGGTGAACCGCAGGGACTATGGACAGAAGATCGGAACACTGGCGGAAATCAGCGGTTTTCATAAGAATGGAAAAATATATAACGGTCCTGATTTTGCAATGGAAATGCTGGTGTTTTCCGGAATGGATTCGCAACAGGTGGATGCATTCCTGGCAGAATATAAGGCAACCGGCTTACCACCGGTTGCCCTGAAGGCGATTGTGACACCGTATAATGTCTCATGGACAGCGGATACGTTGCTTCGCGAGCTGATGAAGGAACACATTCAGCTTGGAGGATAGGGAATAAAGAAAATTACAGCTTGTGATATTCCGGGCTGCGCTTTTCGTAGATTGTGTAATATTTGAAACCGCACAGCTGCAGGATCTCGGAGGCAAGATCCAGATAGGATCCCACATCCTGAGGTTTGTGGGCATCGGTTCCTACGGTGATGATCTCACCGCCCAGCTCATGATAGCGGCGCAGAACATCGGTACAGGGATGAGGCTGTCTGAGACCGTAGCGGAAGCTTCCGGTGTTCAGTTCCAGACCTTTTCCCTGCTGCACTAAAAGCTCCAGGATCGGATCAATGGCATCCTTATATTTGTCATAGGAATAGTTCTTGTCCTTGGTGGGAGCCACACGGACGATATAGTCCAGATGTCCCAATACATCATAATCGTCATGGCATTTCAGATTCTCCAGTGTCTCTGCAAAATAAGCCCGGATGGCTTCTTCCTCGGAGGAAAATTTCTCGAAATATTCCGGATAATAGGGATCCATTCCTTTGCAGAGATGAGTGGAGCCGATGACGAAATCAAAATCATAGGCGGAAATAAAATCTTCGTTGCGGTCGGCCAGATGAGGCTGCAATCCCAGCTCCACGCCGAAGAGGATCCGCATTTTCCCTTCATATTTCGCGCGGCAGCGGAGCACGTCGTACAGATAGGAATCCGTATTCAGTAAAAAGATCGTTCCCGGTCCTTCCTCGGTGCGGGGATAATCAAAATCGTTATGCTCGGTAAAACACATGGTCTCCAGTCCCAGAGTGAGACCTTTATCGATCATCTCCGGCATGGGAGCCTGGGAATCTCCCGAAAAAGAAGAGTGAAGATGGCAATCTGCTTTGATAGACATATTTTTCATCCTTTCTGGTTATCATAATACGAACCTATTATAGCAAAAATGAAGGGAAAAACCATAGCATTTCTAAACAAACTGTAAAATTTACCACAAAATCACAAATATTTTTCATTTACATCTTGAATTATAATCAGGAATTAGGTAAAATGTCTTTGCTGATAAAATTTTGACAATCTGTGAATAACGGAAAGCCAAAAGATATAAAATTAAAATTTTAGGAGGAAACTAAAATGGCAGTAAGAGTAGCAATTAATGGTTTTGGCCGTATTGGTCGTCTTGCATTCAGACAGATGTTCGATGCAGAAGGATATGAAGTAGTAGCAATCAACGATTTAACCAGCCCTAAGATGCTGGCACATCTGTTGAAGTATGATTCTTCTCAGGGTGTTTACAAGTATGCAAGCACCGTTGAGGCTGGCGAGGACAGCATCACCGTTAACGGCAAGACCATCACCATCTACAAAGAGGCTGACGCAAGCAAGCTTCCTTGGGGTGAATTAAAGGTTGATGTAGTTCTGGAGTGTACCGGATTCTACACCTCTAAGGAGAAGGCTTCCGCACATATCACTGCCGGTGCTCGTAAAGTTGTTATTTCTGCTCCCGCAGGTAACGACCTTCCTACCATCGTATACAATGTTAACCACAAGACCCTGAAGCCCGAAGATACCGTTATCTCCGCAGCTTCCTGCACCACCAACTGCTTAGCACCTATGGCTAAGGCTCTGAACGATTGCAGACCTATCATGAGCGGTATCATGACCACTGTTCACGCTTATACCGGTGACCAGATGATCCTTGACGGACCTCAGAGAAAGGGCGATCTGAGAAGAAGCCGTGCAGGCGCTTGCAACATCGTTCCCAACTCTACCGGTGCAGCTAAGGCAATCGGCCTGGTAATTCCCGAACTGAACGGCAAGCTGATCGGCTCCGCTCAGCGTGTTCCGACCCCTACCGGTTCTACCACCATTCTGGTAGCAGTAGTTAAGGGCGCTGTAACCAAGGAAGAGATCAACGCAGCAATGAAGGCTGCTTCTACCGAGTCCTTCGGTTACAACACCGATGAGATCGTATCTTCCGATATCGTAGGCAGCACCTACGGTTCCATCTTCGATGCAACTCAGACCATGGTTGCTCCTATGGAAGATGGCAATACTCAGGTACAGGTTGTATCCTGGTATGATAACGAGAACAGCTACACCTCTCAGATGGTTCGTACCATCAAGTACTTCAGCGAGTTAGCATAAGCCGACAGGCGTTAACGAGTAAAGACCTATCAGGGTCCGGTCTTACAAGGACCGGGCCCTTTTTAGATACTAAAATAATTGGAGGTTAATACCATGGGATTAAATAAGAAATCTGTAGATGACATTAACGCAAAGGGAAAGAGAGTCCTGGTAAGATGCGACTTTAACGTTCCCTTAAAGAACGGTGAAATCACTGACGATACCCGTATCGTTGCAGCTCTGCCTACCATCAAGAAGCTGATCAACGATGGCGGCAAGGTAATTCTTTGCTCTCATCTGGGTAAGGTAAAGAATGGCCCCAACGAAGGCGAATCTCTGGCACCTGTTGCCAAGAGACTGTCCGAGAAGCTGGGCAAAGAGGTTACTTTCGTAGCTGACTACAATGTAACCGGCGAAGCAGCTACCAAGGCTGTTGAGAACATGAAGGAAGGCGACGTTGTTCTGCTTCAGAATACCCGTTTCCGTGGCGCAGAAGAGACCAAGAACGGTGAGAAATTCAGCAAAGAACTGGCTGACCTGGCTGATCTGTATGTATGTGATGCATTCGGCTCTTCTCACAGAGCACATGCTTCCGTAGCAGGTGTTACCAAGTTCATCACCGCTAAGGGTGGTCAGAACGTAGTAGGTTACCTGATGGAGAAGGAGATCAACTTCTTAGGTAAGGCTGTAGAAGATCCCGTAAGACCTTTCGTAGCTATTCTGGGCGGTGCAAAGGTTGCAGACAAGCTGAACGTTATCTCCAACCTGTTAGAGAAGTGTGATACCCTGATCATCGGTGGTGGTATGGCTTACACCTTCTTAAAGGCAAAGGGATATGAAATCGGTAAGTCTCTGGTAGATGATACCAAGATCGACTACTGTAAGGAAATGATGGAAAAGGCTGAGAAGCTGGGCAAGAAGCTGTTACTGCCTGTTGATTCCGTAACCATCGCTGATTTCCCTAACCCGATCGATGCTCCTGTTGAGGTTCAGGTATATGATGTTACCAACATGCCCGCAGACAGAGAGGGATGCGATATCGGACCCAAGACCGCAGCTCTGTATGCTGAGGCTGTTAAGACTGCTAAGACCGTTGTATGGAACGGACCTATGGGCGTATTCGAGAATCCTACCCTGGCAGCAGGTACCATCGCTGTAGCTAAGGCTCTGGCTGAGACCGATGCAACTACCATTATCGGTGGTGGTGACTCTGCAGCAGCTGTTAACCAGCTTGGTTTCGCTGACAAGATGAGCCACATTTCTACCGGTGGCGGTGCTTCCCTTGAGTTCCTGGAAGGCAAAGAGCTTCCCGGCGTGGCAGCAGCAGACGACAAATAAATAGAAATAATAAAGCTTTCCCACGGAATGTATTCGAACCTGCCTGCAGGCACAGATGCATCCTGTGGGAAACACAATATAAGAAAAGAAGAGGTGTATGATTATGGCAAGAAAGAAGATCATTGCCGGCAACTGGAAGATGAATATGACTCCCAGCCAGGCAGTAGAGCTGATCAATACATTAAAGCCCCTCGTAGCAAATGATGAAGTAGACGTACTTCTGTGCGTTCCCGCAATCGACATCATTCCCGCTATGGAGGCAGCAAAGGGTTCCAATATCATGATTGGTGCGGAGAATATGTATTTCGAGGAGAAGGGTGCTTTCACCGGCGAGATTTCTCCCGCAATGCTGGATGATGCAGGCGTGAAGTATGTGATCATCGGACACTCCGAGAGAAGAGAGTACTTTGCAGAGACCGACGAGACCGTGAATAAGAAGGTTCTCAAGGCTTTCGAGCATGGCATTACTCCCATCATCTGCTGTGGTGAGACTCTGACGCAGAGAGAGCAGGGGGTTACCATCGACTTCATCCGTCAGCAGATCAAGATCGCATTCCTGAACGTAACTGCTGCACAGGCAGCAACGGCTGTCATCGCATACGAGCCTATCTGGGCTATCGGTACTGGCAAGGTAGCTACTACCGAGCAGGCACAGGAAGTATGTAAAGCAATCCGTGAGTGCATCGCTGAGATCTATGATGATGCAACCGCAGCAGCTATCCGTATCCAGTACGGCGGATCCGTATCTGCTTCCAGCGCTCCCGAGCTGTTTGCACAGGCAGACATCGACGGTGGTCTGGTAGGCGGCGCTTCCCTCAAGGCTGACTTCGGACAGATCGTAAACTATAAGTAATAGAACAATTGCACAAAAAATAAGGGCTTAAAAACCTTGCAAAAAGAGGATTCTTTGTTGAAAGCCAACAATGGAATCCTCTTTTGTTATGTTATATAATTTAATAAGTATCACCTTTTTCTATCACTAAACTATCATCAGGAATGATGGGTTATGTCATTTTCTTACGTAGATTATGACAGATAGATTAAAATGAATGTGGTTGGTCGGGTGTTTATAAGGTATAATTTTATATTATAGCATGACTCGCTTTTGGCTATGGAATAAGGCTATGATTTCTGTTTTAGGTTTTGAAGGTCTGAGACACATGGAAAGTCAGGAAACACTATATGAAATATGTATTTACCAATGGAAAAATCTTAAACGGTACAAAAGACATGCAGGTACAGGAGGGGCAGGTTATTCTGGTGGAAAATGAGAGGATTACAGAGCTTCTGCCGGCGGAAGAAGCCGGGAAACGAAACCTGAAGGCTTCCGGATATGAAGAAATCGACTTACAGGGAAAATATATTCTGCCGGGGCTGATCAACATGCATGTCCATCTGGCAGGCAACGGAAAGCCCCAGAAGAAACAGCGTGACAATGAAGCACTGGTCAAAAAGATCATGAGCAATGGCCTGACAAAGGCTATCGCCTACAATATGGTCTGCGGTTTTGCAAAAGACGAACTGTACAGCGGGGTGACTACGATCCGTACTGTGGGTGGACTGGGAGATTTTGACACCAGACTGCGGGACGACATTGCCGCTGGTAAAAAGCCCGGCCCCAGAATTCTGGCTGCCAATGAAGGAATCTCTGTGCCCGGCGGACATATGGCAGGCTCTGTAGCTATCGCCGCAGACAGCGTGGAAGAAGCGCTGCAGCACTTAGAGACTTCGAAGGCACAAAAGGTGGATCTGGTGAAACTTATGATCACCGGCGGCGTGCTGGATGCGAAGGAAAAGGGTGTGCCCGGCGAACTGAAGATGGCCCCTGAAATGGTAAAGGCAGTCTGTGACAAGGCCCACACCATGGGGTATATGGTGGCAGCCCACGTGGAATCTCCGGAGGGGGTAAAGGCAGCTCTGAAAAACGGGGTGGATTCCATTGAACATGGTGCAAAAGCAGATGAAGAAATGATTTCACTTTTCAAGGAACATAATGCATTTTTGTGTACCACATTGTCTCCAGCACTTCCTTATGCATTGTTTGACCGATCCATTACCAATGCCTCTGAAGTGGAGCAGTTTAATGGCAATGTTGTATTTGAAGGTATTATCGACTGTGCGAAGGCAGCCATTGCCAATGATATTCCGGTGGTGCTGGGCAATGATGTGGGATGCCCCTGGATCACCCAGTACGATTTCTGGCGGGAGCTGTACTATTTCCACAAGTATGTGGGAGTATCCAACGCTTTTGCACTGTATACCGCAACCTGCCGCGGCGCCGAGATGGCGGGTATCGGAGATATCACCGGTACACTGGAACCCGGCAAATGCGCGGATATGATCGTGGTGGAGAAGAATCCGTTAGAAGATCTACGGGTGCTTCGAAATGTGGATATGGTCATCGTACAGGGAAAAGTGATCCGTGCTCCCAAGGTGAAGAAAAAGCAGATCGTAGAGACGGAGCTGGACAAATTTCTGAATTAGAATGGAACGGCAATGTCTGTTTCCGTAGAATAGAATTGTATTCTGATGCGTGAATATTGTATAATAAAAACTATGCAGGACAGGAAACCTCCGCTGCATAGTTTTTATTTTTGACAGATTATGGGAAATTATAGGAAAAAGAAAATGACATTTGAAAAATTAGAAAAAAACCTCATGGATGTGGTTCTGGAGGAACAGGCAAAATTAGGCTTCCGCAGAGAGAAGATCCGCCTGTATTATCCGTTATCTACACTGAATCACTTGCTGGGTACACAGGATACGGAGGAACAGATGGAAGTTACACTGGCCGGACAGCCGGAGAGCATGACAATAAAGCTTGGAAAACTGGCTGTGAGCCGTAAGGGAGACCGTTTCTGCCTCTGTATTCCGGAGGAAGGCAGTGCTTATGTCCATGAGCATTTTGCAGAGAAGGGATTCATCTATGAACTGATCCGCCTGATCGGGCAGCATGACTGTAAGATGGAGGATATCCGACAGTTATTTTTGCGGTACAGTGAGAATATTTATGTGGAAGAGATGCGGGGCGAGGACTTTGATGTCATGATCCGTTTCCCGGAGGAAATGGGAGATCCCTACTGTTATTGTTTTCGGGAGGAAGGGTGCCATGTGATCTATCACCGATTCCTGCCGGAGGATTACGCAGACCTGATGAAAGCATGAGACAATCATGGTAAACGAACGATAAGAAAAGATTATGTGTATTTTACGATATGGAAATACGATGGAATCTATGGTAAGATAAAAAAGTTCTACGAAGAAAAATGTCGTAAAAGGCAGAAGGCGAGGGGTAAAATGATCTTTAGATGTAAAAACTGCGGCGGTAATGTAGTTTACAGCCCGGAGAGAAAGAAGATGTTCTGTCCTTTCTGTGAGAGTGAGGACAGCGAAGAACGCGAGGACGGCGTGATCGAGACAAGCGGTGAGGAAAACGGCACTGCGGAAGGAACGGTCCAGGCAGCGGGAGCCGGACAGCCGGTCAGCAGAATGGCAGCAGCCGAGGGTGCTGCGCAGAAAAAGGTGACAAAGGTATGTCCCAACTGTGGTGGCGAGATTCCCATGACGGTAAACACCTCCGCTACACAGTGTCCTTATTGTGACAATTATGTGATCGTGGATGATCAGATTTCCGGTGCCTACACACCGCATATGCTGATTCCCTTCCATATGGGCAAGGAAGTCTGCAAGAAGCTGATCCGTGATAAATTTGAGAAATGTATTTTTGCACCGACGGATTTTCTGTCGGAAGTAAGAATGAACGGTATTTACGGTGATTATGTACCGTTCTGGTTCTACGATTACAATACCAACTGCACGTTCCACGGTGAAGGTACCAAGGTGCGCAGTTGGACGACCGGCAATACACAGTATACCGAGACCTCATATTATGATATTGTCCGTGATATGGACATTGATTTTGTGAAGATTCCTGTGGATGCTTCCGTGGGAATGCCGGATGATGTCATGGATCTGATGGAGCCCTTTGATTACAAGGAACTGCAGGAATTTAAGCCGGAATATCTGTCTGGATTTCATAGTGAACGCTACAATATGACTTCCGATCTGGTGGAGAGCCGTGCCAAAGCCAAGATGCAGGAGGATGCACAGAAGATGCTGCATGACAGCTATTCTGGATATTCCGGTGTCCGCAAAATGGGAGAAAACATCAACGTGACGGACAGTTCTGTAAGTTATGGTCTCCTGCCAGTATGGAAGTATGACTATAGCTACAAAGGCAAAGAATATCCTTTCTATGTAAACGGACAGACCGGTAAACTGGTAGGTATCGCACCGATCTCCAAAGCGAAGGTGTGGGCTTATGCAGGAACACTTGGTGTGACACTGGCGGCGATCCTCTGCATGCTGAATGCAATCGCCAGTCTGGTGTAGAGATTATGAGGGAAGGATAACGGGACAATGGAAAAAGATATTAAGAGAGAGGCACTGAGACGGTACCTCAAATATTTTAAGGTATGGTTCATTATTGCCGGCATATTGGCGGTGATCACCATAGGAGTGGCAGCCGTT
>OGKY01000674.1_pt1 | contig 12230 bp, 13 predicted proteins | sample 1572731 | NCBI WGS metagenome assembly OGKY01 (sample SAMEA2581924, study PRJEB24529) | metagenome | biome: Human gut stool | place: China | collected 2011
CGTGACGCCCTCCGCAAGCCTGCGCGCCGGGCGCATACCGTAGAGTCCGTGGAGTCCGCTCCCCCGGATCAGCCGGAACAGCATGGTCTCCGCATTATCATCCGCATGATGCGCGAGCGCGATCTTCACCGGTCTGCCGTCATAGTCCTCTGCTGCCTCCCTGAAACACTCATAGCGGAGCTTCCTCGCCGCCTCCTCAACGCCGATGCCGTGTCCCTTTGCATACGCCGGGACATCCACCGGATAAATCCTGCAGCAAACGCCCCGCTTTTCGCAAAGCTTTTTTACAAACGCGGCGTCTCTCCTGCTGGCATCTCCCCGGATCCCGTGTTCCACGTGCACCGCCTCCAGGAGAAAATCGCAGTGCTTCCGGTACTCAAGCAGCATAAGCAGCAGGCACACCGAGTCCGCTCCCCCGGAGACGCCTGCAAGCACCACATCCCCGGATTTAACAAGCCCCTCCAGTTCCATTCCCTTCTTCTGCATCGCATTTCCTCTATCGTTCCACATTCTATTCTATGCCTTTTTCCAGATGCATGCCGCAAGTACCGTCATATCGTCCTGCGCGCGCCCGCCGGTAAAAAGCATCACTCTGTCCATAATCTTTTTTGCCAGAATTCCCGGATTGTTGGTTTTGATACTGAGAATCATTTCCCGCATCGTCTCCTCCGGCTTCGGAACATGTAAGTATTCTAACACACCATCCGTCACCATGACAATAAAATCACCGTCGTTCAGCTGTATCTCCCTCGGTTTTGCATCCAGGTGCGCACGCGCCCCCACCGGCAGATTTTCCGATGCAATGCACTCCACCTCATCCTCCCGCCGGATAAAGGCAGCCGCCGCTCCCACCTTGTACAGGCGTGCCATACCGCTGTACAAGTTCACCATGCAGAGGTCTAACGTGGAGTAGATGTCATTTTCCCCTTTCATCACCATCGCCGAATTCATCATGCGTATTGCCGTCTCCAGGGAAAACCCTGCTTCCAGAAAACGTTCCACAAGATCCAGCACCATCTCGCTCTCCTTGCAGGCACTGCTCCCGGAGCCCATGCCGTCCGACAGTCCAAGCAGCATTTCCCCTCGCTCGAGTTCCAGAAAAGAAAAGTTGTCGCCTGAAATTTTTGCCTCATCCTTCTTCACCCGCGCAATTCCCTGCACGCTCCGGTATGCGGTGTCCTCGTAGATCAGGAACCGGAACGGCTCCTTTGCAATAAACGTCCGCGCATCCGCGGTTGTCCGGAGCTTTTTTCCAAGCACGGCGCCGGAGAGCGCCAGAAATGTCTTCACCGCGACACAGCCTCCCAGCCGGCTTTTTAACACTGCATCGATCCGGATCCTGCCGTCCACCGCCTCGATCAGGTGCAATTCCTCCACCACAATCCCCTGCTCCTTCGCACGGTACTGAATTTCTGAGAGAACATGGCGTTCCCCCACATCCAGAATTTTCTCCTCCCTGGCGCAGTCCTGCATGATATACGCCATCGCATCCAGCTGTTCCGCTATCACCTCCCGATTCTCCACCAGTCTCTGGTACCATGCCCGGTTTAAGCTGACACGCTCAAAGACGCGCACCGCCTCCTCCACCATATCACTGCTGTGCCTGCAATACTGTGCAAGCTCCTGCTTTTTCTCCTCCCCGGGAGTCTCTCCGTTCCAGATCGCGGAAAGGATCCCCGACAGCGCGCCGTATAAGGGTGCAGGATCTCTCTCCCAGCAGACTGCACACGCGTCACACGACGCGCAGATCTTTCCAGTCAGATCGTTCTGTATCTGTCCCAGTTCCTCCGCCGCACCGTTCTGATGTGCGGCACTCATACTGTGAAAAACCTGGGACAAGCCCTGAAACGATTCCGCATACCCCAGCAGCCGCTCCTCTCTTCCTCCATCCGGCCGCTCTGGCACCCCCGCCTTTCTTCCCCAGTGTAATATCATATGCAGGGCACGGTTAAAAAGAATCACGGCTCCCAATATAAACGCGCCCTCCAGCGCCGCCGCCAGAATTCCGGGCTGATCCTTCCATTCAAGAAGTCCCCCCGCCACCGACAGGATCATGGTAATAATCGCTGCCATACTGCCCGCCATATAGGAGGGGCATCCCTCGTTGGCCCATTCCACGAGCCGGATTGCTCCCATCACCACGACAAGCGCCACCGCATACTTTACTGCTGCCGCCGTCGGCATAAACACAAACATTCCTATGTACATCATACCGAGCAGCACCGGCCCGCTGACCCGCTCCAGATACAGCGCCGCAAAATACGCCGGCACCAGAGGGTAACACCCCATCACGCCCACACTGCACATTACACTTCCCGCCATACAGAGCATCATTTGTCTTGCATTCATTTTTTTCATCGCCTACCTCCATTCCCGCCTCCGGTCTGTCCCGGTGTTTTTCGCGGGTGACATCGATTATAGGGTTGTTCCCGGAAAATCTTTGTCAAAGGAAGGACCCCTTTTGAAAAACTTTTCGCCAAAATATCGGTTCCATTGTCTGTTTCATGGACTTTGAAGCGCTTCGCGCCTTTTAGGAAGTTCATCCAGAAATATTCCTCTACCACATTTTTTCATGCCGGTGTTATAATGTACGCAAAAGCATAGCCACCATGATATGAAAGGAGATTTTCTTATGGGTTATATGGCAAAAGAAAGCCGCTATGATACCATGCAGTACAATCGCTGCGGCGCCAGCGGTTTAAAGCTTCCAATGGTTTCTCTCGGTTTCTGGCACAATTTTGGGGACACCGGACATTATGACAACATGAAGGCAATGTGCCGCACCGCTTTTGATAACGGTATCACGCATTTTGATCTTGCGAACAATTATGGTCCCGCTTACGGCAGCGCAGAGCGCAACCTGGGACAAATCCTGCGGGACGACTTTTCTGCGTACCGGGACGAGCTTCTAATCAGCACCAAAGCCGGCTACGATATGTGGCCGGGACCTTACGGCAACTGGGGCAGCCGCAAGTACCTCATCGCAAGCCTGGACGCCAGCTTAAAGCGCCTGGGGCTGGATTATGTGGATATTTTTTATCATCACTGCATGGATCCTGAGACACCGCTCGAAGAGACGATGGGCGCTCTCGATTCCATTGTCAAAAACGGAAAGGCACTCTATGTCGGTCTGTCCAACTATGACGGTCCGACACTGGAACGTGCATGTGCGATTCTAAACGACTTGAAGTGCCCGTTTATCATCAACCAGAACCGCTACTCCATCTTTGACCGCACGATCGAGAAAAACGGTTTGAAAGATACTGCCAGAAGGCTGCAGAGAGGCATTATCGCCTTTTCACCGCTGGCACAGGGCATGCTCACCGACCGCTATTTAAACGGTATTCCGGCTGACAGCCGCATCGCGACCGACGGACGTTTCCTCAAGGAGACCGCACTTACGCCGGAGCGTCTCTCACAGATCCGCGCTCTCAATGAGCTTGCCAAAAAGCGTGGACAGACGCTCGCGGAGATGGCATTAAGCTGGATCTTAAAGGACGGCGACGTGACCAGCGTGCTGATTGGTGCTTCCCGCCCGGAACAGATTCTCGACAATATCGCCATTGTCGGACATACTTCCTTTACGCCAGAAGAACTCGACGCGATCGATCAGATTACACTTTAACAGCCAAAAAGAAGCCTTATCCGGGATGATCTCTCCGGGTAAGGCTCCTTTTATTCTGTCATTCTTATGTTCTTAAGGTTCTTCCTTAAATATAATCTCATTGTCATAGGCTAGTCCCAGTTTGCTCTTCGCAATATCCTCCACATACTCTTGGGACTGTGTATAGGACTGGTAATTCTGAAGTTCCTCCTGCCTTGCCGTCTCATCCTGAAGCTGCACCTCCAGCTGTTCCTGCTTTCTGGCGTACTCCTGATCTTTCTGATAAGCTTTTACAATCTGGACAGACATTGCCGCTGCAAATACAACCAGAATCATGCTGATACAGATCTTGCCCGCCCTGTTATTCCGATTTGATTTTCTCTTCTTTGCTGCCATTCCTGTCCCTCATTTCCTGCATCTGTGTAGCAATTTACAGTTTACATAAACCTATTTTAACCGCTCTCACAAACTTTTTCAATCGTTTTCCACAAAATGCCCCAACTTTTTTCAAGGTTTTCCACACCGGACGCACGAAAAATCCCAGCACATTTCCAAGTATTCCCAGTATTTTTTTCCAGATCCACACCTGACAGTGCACGATCAGGCGGCTGAGCAGCAGATAATAACACGCCATTCCGACCAGCAGACCGCCAAACGCAAACCCGCGCACCATGCCGTCATTTTCCCGGTATAAAAGGACAAAGCCCACGCCGGTAAAAATGATCCAGTACAGAAAATCCTCCACGCCGATCCAGATATTTCCGTGCGGAAGAATCCGGCGGAAAATGCGCAGGATATCATAGAGAAAGAAAAGTCCCATTCCTACCAGCACAGAACTCCCGAGAAACAGCAATTCCTGATAGATCGATGTGCTTACCGCCATCTATCGGAACAGCCTTCCCAGAAGAGATTCCGCCTGTTTTCCCGCCGTTTTGACATCCGAATAGGTCAGGGAATCAATCCGTCCCTCAATATCCACTTCCCCTTTTTCCAGGCTCAGACGGTTCACGTGCAGATCCTGTCCCTTGATGAGCAGCATCCCCAGTTCCGTCTCGAGCAGAATCTCCGCCACATCAAAAGACAGCACATCCACAACACCGGAAAACGCGCCGTTTCCCCGGTTTACCAGCAGGACCTTATGTGATTTTGCCGTATTATTATAATTCTTTTCCTCCATAAAAAAACCTCCCACTTTCCTTTTCTATTAGAAAGTATATGGGAGGTTTTTCATATTATGATACATATTCAAACAAATCCTTGGCTTCTTCCTTTTTCGTCGTATCCTGCAGATCCAGCACGCGGACTTTCACGGTCTTCGTTCCAAAACCGATCTCAATAATGTCGCCGACTTTTACATTCACGGAAGCCTTCGCCGGTTTGCCGTTGACCATCACACGACCGGCGTCACAAGCTTCATTCGCCACTGTGCGTCTCTTGATCAGCCGGGACACTTTTAAAAATTTATCCAGTCTCATCTTCTTCTCCTTATGCCTGCGGAGCGTTCCTGCTTCCAAAGGCTCCTTTTCCCTGAAAGCAAAAAAGTGGATTCTGCAACCGCAAAATCCACTCTGCTATCTCTATATCACTTAGGCGTTGATCATATCCTTTAAAGCCTTACCAGCCTTGAACTTCGGAGCCTTGGAAGCTGCGATTGTCATCTCTTTACCAGTCTGCGGATTTCTTCCTGTTCTCTCTGCTCTCTCAGATACCTCAAATGTACCGAATCCTACTAACTGGATCTTCTCGCCCTTCTTTAATTCCTCAGCAACAACATCTGTAAATGCCTTTAATGCTGCCTCTGCGTCCTTCTTGCTTAACTCAGTCTTCTCAGCCATTGCTGCAACTAACTCTGCTTTGTTCATGTTAAAAATTCCTCCTCTGGATTTTCAATATAAATAATATTCGAGGTTCTCAAAATACCTACTTCATATTTATACTTGTTTTTTCTTTCTTTGTCAAGAAAAATCCCCAAAATATGGGGATTTTCCGAGCTTTTTTACGTTTGGGAAGCGTTTACATCATGGTGTCGATCAATGCGTGAACTGCTTTTGAGAGCGCTTCTGATTTTGCGTCCGCATCCGCGAGCGATGTTCCCTTTACGCCGAGATAAAATTTGACTTTCGGTTCGGTGCCGGACGGTCTGACGCACACCCATGCTCCGTCGGTCATCTCGTAATAAAGAACGTTCGACTTCGGCAGACCTGTCGGTCGCACTGCACCCGTTGCCGTCTCCGTGATGGTGTCCTGCTTATAATCCCGCACCGCCGTCACTTTGTATCCACCGATCTCTGCCGGAGCATTTTCGCGGAGTGTATTCATAATCTCCTGGATCTTCGCCAGTCCTTCGATTCCCTTTAATGTGATGGAAGTCACATCATCCTTGTAGTAGCCGTAACGCTCATACATGGCAAGCATCGCATCCCAGAGCGTCATGTTCTTCGTCTTATAGTAAGCCGCCGCCTCACACAGCATCATCGATGCTGCAACGGCATCCTTATCTCTCGCGTAAGTTCCCGGCAGGCAGCCATAGCTCTCCTCCATACCAAAGAGGTATGTGCCCTTTCCTGTCTCCTCAAACTCTAAGATCTTCTGTCCGATAAACTTAAATCCGGTCAGCACCTCGATCAGCTTCACGTTGTAGGCTGCCGCAATCGCTTTTGCCATATCGGTCGTCACGATCGTCTCCACGAGCGCCGGGTTCTCCGGCATGGTTCCCATCGCCTTCTTCTCTCTTAAGATATACTCTGCGATCAGCATACCGGACATATTTCCGGTAAATGTCACATACTCGCCAGTCTTTGTGTCCTTGCAGTACACGCCGAGACGATCTGCATCCGGGTCTGTCGCGAGCACGATGTCCGCGTCGACTTCTTTTGCCAGCTTTAACGCAAGTTCAAATGCCTTCGGGGACTCCGGGTTCGGGTAAGATACCGTCGGGAAATTACCGTCCGGCAGCTCCTGCTCTTTTACCACGTACACCTGCTCAAATCCAAGTTCCTTTAACACGCGGCGCACCGGAAGGTTGCCGGTTCCATGGAGCGGTGTGTATACAATCCTGATGTCCTTCGCCATCTCCTTGATGACTTCCGGATGAATCGACTGCTTCTTCAGTTCCTCCATGTAACGGTCGTCGATCTCTTTTCCGATGACCTTGTAAAGTCCTGCCGCAACGGCATCCTCTTTTTTCATCGTCTTCACCTGGTCAAAGGATGTCACCTTCGCCACTTCCGCCAGGATATTTTTATCGTGCGGCGGTGTGATCTGCGCACCGTCCTCCCAGTATACCTTGTAACCGTTGTATTCTCTCGGGTTATGGCTCGCCGTAATTACAATTCCGGAAGTGCAGCCGAGTTCACGCACGGCAAAGGAAAGCTCCGGCGTCGGACGCAGGCTGTCAAACACATACGCCTTGATGCCGTTTGCGTTCAGGCAGAGTGCCGCCTCATCCGCAAATTCGGTGGACATGATTCTGGAATCGTGGGCGATCGCAACGCCCTTCTCCTGTCCGTTCTGGGAGAGAATGTAGTTCGCCAGTCCCTGTGTCGCCTGACGCACGGTATAAATGTTCATGCGGTTCGTTCCCGCTCCGATCACGCCGCGCAGTCCGCCGGTTCCAAACTCCAACTGACGGTAAAAACGATCCTCAATCTCCGCCTGATTGTCCTTAATGGCAGCAAGCTCTGCCTTTGTATTCTCGTCAAAATACGGGTTTGTGCACCACTCTTTGTAAGCCTCCATGTAACTCATATCTCTTTTTCTCCTTTTACTGATATTCTTCTGCCGCGCAGAAGGAAGCTTTCTTGCTCTAAATTATAAACTTTTTTAAACTGATTGTAAACTAATTTTAGTTAATCTTCCGTCACGGTTCCATCCGATGCCACAGCTGCTTCCGAAATGCCGTCCAGATAATTCAAAACCGACTCTGCCTGTCCGCCTTCGGCAGGATATGTCACGCCTCCCGCCGCATACACCGGCACGAACCGGTAGGATGCCCGCCCCGCGGCGTCGATCGTCACCGAAGATAAAATTGCCAAGACTGTAGAATACCGGCTTCCCGTCGATATAGGAGACCCCCTGCAGACAGTGGGTGTGCGATCCCACAACCACATCCGCCCCGGCATCGATGCACGCCTTCGCAATCTGTGTCTGGTTCGCCTCCGGATATGCCTGGTACTCCACGCCCCAGTGCGGATAGACCGCCACATAGTCGCAGGTCTCCCTCGCTTCCTTAATTACCTCCACAAGAGCCGTGGTGTCATAGCAGCTAAACAGTCCCGGCACTGCATTTTCCACCTTCCAGTCCGCCGTCGGGACAACCCGGGATACCGCGATAAATCCGTATTTTTTCCCGTGGACTTCGATTACCTGCACCTGCTTTGCCCGCTCCGCGGAATCGCCCGCGCCGCCATATAGAATTCCGGCGCCGTCTAACGCTGCAAACGTATCCGAGAGCGCTTCCCTTCCATAATCAAGTGTGTGGTTGTTGGCGAGTGATACCACATCCACGCCCATCTCATTTAATGCCTTTACATAGCCCGGACTGCACCGGAATGTAAACTGTTTGTCCGCCATCGGCGTGCCGCGGTCCGAGAACGGGAATTCATTATTCACCATCAGAATATCCGCTGCCCGAAGCTCCTCCAACAGTTCCGGTGCAACCACGCCCTTGATTCCGTCCGCATCATAACCCGCCTTAAACGCATTTGCAAACAGGACATCCCCGGTAAAAAGAATCGTCGTACTGCCCTCCGCTTCCGCCTGACCGCCCGCTTCCGCTTCTTCGGCCACTTCCGCGGCTTCCGTTCTCTCCTCCGCCTCCGTGGTCTCCACCGCGGTCTCATTCTCCTCCCTGGCAGGCGCACGATCCGCTCCGCTATCCGCCCCCGCATGCTCCGTGTCCTCACCCGATACCACAGCTGCCGGCTCTTCGCCCGACACCTTTACTTCCGGCGTGCTCCCTTTCGTCCGCGCCACGGCAGCAATACATCCTGCCACCATGACAATCGACAGCACATACAATAGGATTCTGCACTTTTTATTCATAAAATTCCTCCCTTATTCTTCTCTCTCATCGTCTCTAGTGTATCAGTGCTTTGTGTTTCAGGCAAGAAAAAAGACCATTCCGGCAAACTGGCATGGTCAATTTAATCGCAACTGGACATTTTTATCAATCCATCTTGTGCTATACTTTTATGCATCAACGTTGAAATATAAACTTTTATATGAATCTGACAGAAACGGAGACTTCCTATGACAAATCAAAATATCAAAAAACTGGTAACTGCTGCCCTCCTCGCCGCCATGACATGCGTGGCGACCATGATCATCAAGATCCCGACACCGACCTTCGGCTACATTCATCCGGGAGACGGCTTCGTTCTGCTGTGCGGCGTCGTGCTTGGTCCGCTTCCCGGAGCGCTCGCTGCCGGCATCGGCTCGATGTTCTCGGACATTTTCTCCGGCTACGTGACTTGGGCTCCTGCAACTTTCATTATCAAAGCGCTCACGGGCGGCATTGCCGGACTGCTCTTCCATCATTTTAAAAACACCCTGCACTCGAAAAAGGGACGCTACGCAGCGCTCGCACTCGGCGGCATCGTCGGAGAAGCCATTATGGTCATCGGCTATTTTCTCTACGAAACCGGACTTGCCGCACTCGGCAGCGGAGTCTTAAACCAGGCATCTATCGCCGCCGGCATTGCTTCCTCTGCAACCGGTATCCCGTTTAACATCGTACAGGGTGTTGTCGGCATTATTCTTAGTCTGATACTGCTTCCGGCGCTCTCTAAGGCCCCGGATGTCCGCAACTGGATCGAGCGCTAGGCGACCACCTTTCCGCCGAAGATGACCTTCTTCGTGGACAGATCATCCTTGGAGAGAAGAACACAGTCGCCGCGGTGGCCTGCGGTAATGCTTCCGCACACATCCGCCGCACCGATCGCTCTCGCCGGATTATAGGTTGCAGCGCGCACGGCTGTCTCTAACGGGATTCCCATGGAGACAGCCTTTCGCATGCAGTCCATGAGATTCGTCGCCGAGCCGGCAATCGTTCCGTCCTCTAAGGTTGCAAGATTGCCACGCACAGTAACCGGAAGTCCGCCGAGGGAATATGCACCGTCCTCCATACCGGTCGCCATCATGCTGTCGCTGATTAAGATCATGCGCTCCGCCCCGAACAGGGAAAATACCACGCGGACCGCCGAAGCATCAATATGAATCCCGTCGCAGATCAGCTCCGGCATGACATGCTTCGCGTCAAACGCCGCGCCAAACACGCCCGGCGCGCGATGGGTGAACGGAGGCATCGCATTGAAAAAATGCGTCACATGATCCGCCCCCTGTGAAAATGCGCGGTATGCAGTCTCGTAATCACTGCAGGTATGTCCGACCGAGATATGTACCTGATCCGCCAGCCGGCGGATGAACTCCTTGGCACCGTCCGTCTCCGGTGCAATCGTAATCAGACGCACCAGCCCGTGTGCTGCCTCCTGCAGCCGCAGGAACATCTCTACATCCGGATTCCGGATATAAGCCGGATTCTGCGCACCCTTTTTCTCCATGGAAATAAACGGTCCTTCCAGATGAATCCCGATCAGTCTCGCCCCGGTGTCCTGCTCTGCCTCCGGTCTCTTTGTATACGCATACGCATTGGCACACACCGTCTTAAGCGTCTCCTCCGAGAGTGTCATCGATGCCGGGCAGATGCTTGTCACACCCTGGCGAAGCTCGTACGCACCGATCGCCTGCAATGCCTCCGGTGTTCCGTCCGAGAAATCATGACCTGCACATCCGTGAAAATGGATATCCACAAGCCCCGGAATCAGGTAATCCCCCCCTGCGTCCAGAATCTCTTCCCCGTCCGTGCCGGCCGCTTCACTCCCCGCAAAACAGCCGTTTTTTATCCGGACATCCCGCTCCACAAATCCGTGCTCTACCGTGTATACAAGTGCATTCTTAATTCTCATCTTAAATCCCCCATTTTTCTCTGACTTTACCTCTATAATGGTGACAGGGAAAGCGCTGCCTCATCGCAGACAACCGTCACATCCGGATGCATCTGCAGGATGGATGCCGGCACTTCCGGCGTCACCGGTCCGAAGAACGCGCGTGAGACGATATCTGCTTTGCCCTCTCCCGAGACAACCACCAGAATCTTTTTTGCCTGCATGATCGTTCTTATTCCCATAGTATATGCCTGCTTGGGCACTTCGTCAATAGAGGTAAAAAAACGTGCATTAGCCCGAATGGTGCTCTCTGCCAGATCCACCAGATGTGTCTCCTTCTCGAACGCTGCACCCGGCTCATTAAATCCGATATGTCCGTTATTCCCCAGCCCCAAAAGCTGTAAATCGATTCCGCCGAGCGACTTTATGATCTGCTCATGCTTCGCGCAGGCATCTGCCGCGTCCGGGTTTGTACCATCCGGGACATGCGTTGCCGTCTTATCGATATTCACATGGTCAAACAGATTCTCCTGCATAAAATAGTAGTAACTCTGCGGGTCCGTGTGTGCCAGACCACGGTATTCGTCCAGATTGACCGTTGACACTCTGGAAAAATCAAGATCTCCCTTCTCATACCACTCGATCAGCTGACGATATGTTCCCACCGGCGTCGATCCCGTGGCAAGACCGAGTACACAGTCCGGTTTCATAATAATCTGCGCCGAAATGATATTTGCCGCCTTTCTGCTCATGTCCTGATAGTCTTTTGCTCTGATAATGTTCATCGTAATCCCCTTTTCCTTTCTCTCATGAGGCAGGAGGCGCCTTCCCGCCTCCCGCCCGTTATTTACTGCAGATTTTTCTGCCTCTGTCTTGACTTTATCAGCCAGGCAACGCCCTTTCAAGGGTTTGCGGGCAACTGCACAAACAGGGATAAAAAAAGGCAAGCGCAAATCACTTTTCATTTTCCATGGAAGATGATATGATACATACATCAATACCTGTCAGGAGATTTTTACATGGTTTATGCGATTATTGCCGGCGGGGTATTCCTGTCGGATCTCATCTTAAAGCGTTACATGGACAAAAAATATGCCCGCAAGGTACGCCATCCGCGGCTTGGGGGCAGGATTGTCCTGGAAAAGTATTATAACAAAGGCGCGGCTTTGAATTTCATGGTAAAAAGGCCAAATCTTCTGCGCATCATCCACACCGTCATTCTTGTTGTTGTCGGGGTTTTTTCCTATTTTCTGATGCGCCTTAGCGGACACGCGCTGGAAAAAACGGGCGTTGCGCTCCTGCTCGGCGGCGGTTTAAACAACCTTTACGACCGCTACACGAAGGGGCATGTCGTCGACTATTTTCATCTGAATTTCGGTCCGAAATGGCTGCGCGCGATCGTCTTCAACATCTCTGACTTCTGCATTTTCATCGGGGCACTGCTCGCCGTTGCCGGATCGGAGGTCTCATGACCAGAGAATCCTATGAAAAAATCACCGGCATCTTACGGGGACATCCGCGGCGGAACCGGCTGGTAGGCCTGGTAAACCAAACCTTGACCGGCTTTATTTTCGTGCTGTACCCGGCGTTTCTGCTGCTGCTTTTTCTTGAGGGCAGCGCTTTTTTCCTGCGGGCGCTTCTCGTCCCCGCCGTCTCCTTTGCCGCAGTCACGCTCTTCCGCC
>OGKY01000681.1_pt1 | contig 12108 bp, 11 predicted proteins | sample 1572731 | NCBI WGS metagenome assembly OGKY01 (sample SAMEA2581924, study PRJEB24529) | metagenome | biome: Human gut stool | place: China | collected 2011
GGCCTTCCGCCTGACACAGAGCATCCCGTTTTCCGCTGCAAGCTCCACATTTCCGTCGGTGATCGCGGTGCAGCTGCGGATATGCGTCAGCTCCGTCAGCTTCTTTCGCACGTCGGTATCGGTGTGCACCTTTTCCCAGTCAAAGCATCTGCGGGAATCCGGATCATAGCCGCCCGGCACGTTTTTGTGTCATAGGAACGAAGTTTGCTATGACACAAAAAAATCCACCTTCCTACCCTGAATAGGAAGATGGATTTTTCTTACATCTGCAGCAGATATTCGATCAGTTTATGTCCCTCCGGTATAAAGTTCGTTGTCTGTGCAGCCTCGCGCTCATTGTAATGCCAGCTCTCACTGCGCTCTGCCGTGCTGTCATAGAGCAGATACGGCACATTGTCCGCCGTGTGTGTACGCAGGGAAATCGGTGTCGGATGATCCGGAAGCACCACCATGCGGAAATCCTCTCCTGCCGCCGCAAGTCCCTCGGCGATCGGCCGGATAATGCGCTCATCCAGGCGCTCGATCGCCTTTACCTTCTTCTCAACGCTGCCCTGGTGTCCCATCTCATCCGGTCCTTCCAGATGCACGTAGACAAAGTCATATCCATCCCTGGTCAGAACGTCCAGCGCTGCTTTTGCCTTTCCCTCATAATTCGTATCCAGACCGCCGTTCGCTCCGTCCACTGTGATGACTTTCATGGAAGTGCCGACCGCAATTCCCTTCAGAAGATCGACTGCGGAAATCATCGCGCCCTTTTTGTGGGTGCGCTCCGTAAACGGATAGAGTGCCGGCTTTGTGCCTGCGCCCCAGAACCAGCAGGAGTTCGCAGGATTTAATCCCTTTTTCTTACGCTCGATGTTGATCGGATGATTCACCAGAATGTTATAACTTTTCTTCATCATGGTGCGAAGCGCTTCGTTCTCCGGAAGCTTGTCTCCGATCTTCTGTCCCAACACGTCGTGCGGCTGCACCAGATCCACAACCTCGCCGTTCTCCCAGATCAGACAGTGGCGGTAGCTTGTGCCCACATAAAAATGAAAAATGTCTGTCTCCAGCTCCTTCTTCACCGCCTCCAAGAGCACTGCACATTCCTCGGTACTGATCTCACCCGAACTGTGGTCGATGATCGTGCGGTCCTCGTAATTGTCCTCCTCCTCGGAAAGCGTGACGATGTTGCAGCGCAGAGCCACATCCGTGTCTTTCATTGGAACACCGATAGAGAGTGCCTCAAGCGGAGAACGCCCCGAATAAAATTCTCTCGGGTTGTATCCCAGCACGGAGAGATTGGCAGTGTCGCTGCCCGGCTTCATGCCGTCCGGGATCGTATGTACCATGCCGATCTCACCTTTCGCTGCCAGTTCATCCATCTTCGGTGTCTTTGCATACTCTAACGGAGTCCTGCCGCCCAGGCTCTCGATCGGGCGGTCTGCCATGCCATCCCCAAGAATTACCAAATACTTCATCTCACACTTCTCTTTCTGCTGTTATCAGCCTGCTGCATCACATCGGATCCCCTGTTTTACTGTGTCACGCGGATCATCTGAAGTACACTGCCAAGCTCCGCCGCCTTTTTCTCATAATCAGCTTCGCTCATGCGCGCCGTCACAAATCCGGTCTCTCCGGATACGCCTTCCGCCGTTACATAACTCACTTCACCGAAGACTTCTTCTATGCGCTTCTCATCTGCGGACGTGCGCACAAAATAGCAGTTCTCGACGTTGCGGTAATCCACCAGCTCCAGTTTCTTAGAGCTCCACTCCACCGCGATATTGGTGTCCAGATGCTTCGCCATATCCACGATATCCGCTACAACCGCGCTCGCCGTCGGGAGCTTGCCGGCGCCGCTTCCGTAAAACATGGCATCGCCGAGCACATTGCCGTGTACAAAGATGGCATTGAACACATCGTTGACATTGTAAAGCGGGTGTGTCGCCGGCAAAAGGAACGGCGCTACCATCGCCACATATCCGTCTCCCACCTTGTGGCTGGATGCTAAAAGCTTGATGGCTCTGCCCATTGTCTTCGCATACCGGATATCGGTCGCTGTGATCTTCGTAATACCCTCTGTGTGGATATCCTCAAAGTCCACCTGCTGTCCGCATACCAGGGATGTTAAGATGGCGATCTTGCGGCAGGCATCGTATCCTTCAATGTCAGCGGTCGGGTCTTTCTCCGCATAGCCCTTCGCCTGCGCATCCTTTAACACATCGTCGAACTCCGATCCCTCCTCGGTCATTTTCGTCAGCATGTAGTTCGTGGTTCCGTTCACAATTCCGGTGATCTCCTCGATCTCATCTGCCGTCAGACAGGAATTGAGCGGCCGGATAATCGGGATGCCGCCGCCGACGCTCGCCTCGAACATGAAATTGACATTTTTCTCCTTGGCAAGCGCAATCAGTTCCGCACCCTTTGCCGCAACGAGCGCCTTGTTGGAGGTCGTCACATGTTTTCCTGCGGTAAGCATTGCCTTTACGAAGGTGTACGCCGGCTCCACACCGCCCATCGTCTCAACAACAATCTGCACTTCCGGGTCATTTGCGATCACCTTATAATCATGTACCACCTTTTCCTGAATCGGATCCCCCGGAAAATCTCTTAAGTCCAGAATATATTTCACACCAATCTCTTCTCCGGCACGCTTTGCAATGCTGTTCTTATTGATGTCTAATACTTCCACTACGCCGGAACCGATGGTTCCATATCCCATTACTGCTACTTTGATCATACTGCCTCCACTTTCGTCTTCTATCCTATTCTGTTCCTACTCTCTTCCGAGGATCTTCACATAATGTATCCCTGTCTGCTCCTCAATGCGCGCCACCATCTGTGTCACATCTCCCGTCTCCGGCAAAACATCGACCGAGAGTGTCAGCGATGCGATCCCGTTGATCGGAATACTCTGGTGGATCGTCAGGATATTGGCGTGAAACTCTGCCACCGTCTTGAGCACAATCGACAGCAGCCCCGGCTCATCGTCCAGCTGGATGACCATGGTGATTGTCTTCCCCTTCGCCGTCTCATGAAACGGAAAAATATCATCCTTGTATTTATAGAAAGAACTCCGGCTGATCCCGACCTGCTCTGTCGCATCCTGCACAGAATCCGTCTTCCCCGAATCCAGCAGCCGCTTTGCCTCCACGACACGAAGCAGTACATCCGGCACCGCCTTTTCCTTTAATACATAATACTGACCTTTCTCTTTCATGTTCCTCATAATCCTCTTTCTTCTGGTATCCCTCACGAGTGCAATGTGTGCAGCACGCTGACACTTGTCCTCATGAGGAAGATAATAACACAAAGAGGCTGCACAGGCAACCTCTTTTGTGAATATCCGTAATAAAATTTAGTTATGGAAGCTATTCTCCCTTTAAAACTTGCGGCTTCCTCCGCCGTGTGATCTGCCGCTGCTGCTCGTGTGCGTCGTGCTTCTTCCGCTGTGCGAGGAGGAATGTCCTCCACTGCTGCCGCTGCTCGTTGAGATCCTGTGATGCGTCGTCGTCTGATTCACCAGACGATCTTCCTTGACGCGCAGATTGACCTTGGAATTCTGGTAAGCGTAATAATATCCCTTTCCGCGCACCTTGTAACTGTTGCTGATCGTAAAATAAATGATGCAGCCGGCTCCGATGGCGACCGCCAGCACGCCGAAGATCTCCCCAAGCGTCAGAACATGGTATCTGGAAATCTTCCCCGTCTCGGAGTCATAATTATACTGCCCCTCTGAAATGCCCTTTTCGTAGTAATTCTCCACACCGGTCAGCATGGAATGCATACAGCCATTGTAATCGCCATTGCTGATCTTCGCGTACGCGGCATCCAGGATATTGTCAATTCTGGAATCCGTCAGATACCGGATCGCAATGCCGCAGGTGGAGATCGTGATCTCGCGGTTATCCATATCAATCAGCAGTGCCACACCGTCTTCCTGTTCCGTGGAATGTTCATCAAAGAAATCATCCGCGTAGGCGGTCGCACTTTTCCCCTGTGCATCATCTGTCGTGACCGCATAGACATTCCAGCCGGATTCTTCCATAAAGGAGGCAATCTCATCGTTCAGGTCTGAAATCTCATCTGCCGTCAGAAGTCCTGCCGCATCGTACACATAACCATCCGCTGCATCCTGCGCCGCGTCCGCCTCCGCCGCCAGTGCCGCACCGCTGCACGGAATGAGACACACCAGGCATACCAGACACCACAGGAGTGATTTTTTCATCTTCTCTACCATAAGAAATACCCTCCTAACAGTCCGAATACCAGAATGCCAAGCGCCGTCAGCAGACTGGTAAGCGCAAGCCTCGGGCGGTCAACCGGCAGATCGCCGCAGATATTTCCATTCTGTCCGTTCATGGAATAGTAGTATACTTTTCCGTCTCTGCCCTTATATGTAATCGTCCATACCGGAAGCAGCACATACGACCAGATTTCCTTCTTCGATGCAAAAAAGGTATTCTTGACCGATACGCTGTTGTAGCCGTTAATGGTATCGCGCATCAGCTTTTCCGCGCTCTCACGCATGGTATGCTGCATCTTGCCCTGCACCGCATTCTGCTCAATATCCCTGCGCTCCGCAAGGAATCCGGAGAGGTATCCCATGTGGAAATCTTTCATCTTGTCATAGGCGTATGGCATCACACCGCTGGTAAGCTTTACATTTGCCTTCTTTAACGCATTCTCCGTCAGATTGCGAAGCGTCACATCGCCCTCGCGCTCCACCGCATAATACTTGGTCTCCGTGTACTGGGTATTGCCTGTCGTCCACATGCGGACACTTCTCGCATCTCCCTGCATCTTTCCCTCCAGCTCCACATCGTAGACCCAGTACGGGAAATAGACGCCTGTCATGCTCTCAATCTGCTTTTTGTCAAAAAATGCTTTCGGCACATATTTCTTCTTGCCGACAAAATCCAGGAACTTCTTCTCGGCTTCCTCTCTGCTGATCTCGAACGGAATGATCTTGTTCGGCAGATAGGTACCTTCCAGCCGCTTTCCGAGCACAACCGGATTATGGCAGTAATAGCAGAAGGTCGCCGCGGTCGTCGCGTCCGTCACAATCTCTGCGCCGCAGGACGGACAGCTGTAATACACCGCCTCGCCTTCCGGTTCGCTTTCCCGCTCTCCGGCTGTCTGCTCCGCCGCAGCCGTCTCATCTGCCCGTTCTCCGCCTTCCTGCTCCTGTGCCACAGCGTCCGGCTCCCCGCCCTGCATCGGCTTCATCGCATCCAGTTCTTCCTGCGTGAACAGCGAATTGCAGTATTCACACTTATACTTCTGTGTCGCCGGGTCAAAAATCAGTTCTCCGCCACAGTTTGGACACTTAAAACTGATAATTGCCATCGCTAGTTCCTCGCTTTCCCACAGTTGCTGCAGAACTTTCCGGTGTTCGTCTGTCCGCACTCACACGTCCACTCACCGGATACCGGCTTTGGCTTTCCGCACTCACTGCAGAACTTCCCGGTATTCACATGGCCACACTCGCACGTCCATTCATCGGATACCGGCATCGGTTTTCCGCACTCGCTGCAGAACTTTCCGGTATTCACGTGACCGCACTCACATGTCCAGCCGCCCTGGGCACCTGCCCCCGGTGTCTGTCCTGCCGGCACTGCGCCTGCCGCCTGCATCTGTCCTGCCTGTGCCGCGCCGCCCTGCTGCATTCCTGCATTCGCCTGCATGTCTGCCGGTGTCTGCATCGCGCCGAGTCCGGACAGCGTCTGGTTCATGGCATTCATTCCCATGCCGACTCCCATAAAGCCTGCCATGGCACCGTTCGCATTGCTTCCGGCGTCACGCACACCCTCCGTAATATTCTTGACCGCCATACCACGCATGACATTGAAATCGCTTCCAAGCATTGCGCCTTCATTGCGCATGTTGATGAGCTTCTGGGACTCTTCGTCATAGGAAATGCCCGCGATACCAACCTTCTGGATCTCCATACCGCGCATCTGGTTCCAATCGGCATCCAGAATGTCCTGCATGTACTTGCCCAGCTCCATCGCCTTGGAAGTCACATAGGAAATACGTGTTCCGTCCGCCGACATCTGGTTGATTGCCGACTGCAGCGCCTCTAAAAACTCTGACAGGTACTGCTCGCCGATCTCATCGTAATTGACACGGTCTTTGTTCCGCGGGATCACTTCCGCATAGAACTGGAGCGGATTCGTGATCTTGATGGAGTAATTGCCGTGTGCGCGCAGGAAAAGCTCTGCGTTATAGAAATTATCAAAGTAATTGATCGGGTTTCTCGTTCCAAACTTGATCCCTTTGATCTCCTGAAGATTCAGGAAATATACTTTCTGTGCCGTCGGTGTCTGTCCGCCGTACTTGATACGGTTGAATGTCTCTTTTACAGATTCTCCCAGTTCACCGTTTAGCATGGACGGCAGGGAAGAATTATCTACCTTATAATATCCCGGTTCTGCCGTGTAATCGACTACTTTTCCTCCATCCACAAGCATCATAAACTGGTTGTCATACACGTGAATCACGGAGCCATTGCTCACCGTATTGTTCGTCCCCTTGGTATTCTGTCCTCTCCGGATCAGCACACCACTCGTAAAGACGGTCTGTTCCCCCATGTCATCCGCCTCGAACACCTCGAGCCACTGATCCGCCAGTCCTCCGCTGATCGCACTACCGATTGCCTTGATAATTCCCATAACAATTCCTCCTGTTCTATTCTTTCGTTGTACTCTGACGAGTTCTTATTGGAAGTTCCTGCAAAACTTCATATGCGCAGAATCATGCGCCAAAAATGTATTCACACATGGTGATAATCCACCTCAGAAAAACGTACCATCCGCCAGACTCTGGTGTCTACCGGTACAACCGGGCTGCCGCAGTATTCACAGATCTGCTGTCCAAGTCCCTTCATCGGCGCCCCGCAGTTCGGGCAGTTCAGCCCGAAGGCATTTCCCTCCGTCTGCTGCGCCGCATCCTGTACATAGAGCAGCTCCATATTGTACTTTGTCTGCAGCTTCCGGTCTTTGTATCCCCAGATAATTTTGCCCGCTTTTTCCTTGTAGTGGTAATGCTCTACCGCACTCTGAAATGTGATCACACAAGTGCCGTTCTTTTTTTCGTAATTGGAAATCTCTGTCTGATGAATGCGGATCTGCTCATAGGTCTCACGCACTCCTGCCGCACGGTTTCCCTCAATCTGACGGCTGACCTGCTCCTCGCACAGCAGCAGCTTGTGGCGACACTTTCCAGATTCCCCGCCGACACTGCCTGAAGCGCCGCCACAAGCTGCTGCTGTGCGAGCGCCTCAAACTGCTCCAGATTCATTCCCGGGAAATCACGGGAAATCTGGGGTGCAAAAATCCGCGTCATGGAAGCCACCGACTTCGGTGTCTCCTCCAACATCTGTTCCTGGCGCTTATATTCCTCAATCAGACCGCCTTTTCCAAACACCCACTTTAAGGTGCGGATCACATCACTGCTCATCGTCTCCTCCAAGTCCCTTCGGGCAGCCGAGGGAGAGCCACTTCAGATATCCATTCATAAAGATATCCAGCTTGCCGTCCAGCACGCTGTCCACATTTCCGGTCTCCACACCGGTGCGGTGATCCTTCACCATCGTATACGGCTGCATGACATAGGAGCGGATCTGGTTGCCCCATCCGATCTCTGTCACCTCGCCGCGGATTCCCGCCGCCTTCTCAGCATTCTCCTGCTGCTTTAACAGGTACAGCTTTGCCTTTAACATCTGCATTGCCTTGTCCTTGTTCTGGAACTGGGAACGCTCATTCTGGCACTGTACCACAATACCGGTCGGAAGATGCGTGATACGGATTGCGGAAGATGTCTTATTGATATGCTGTCCGCCCGCACCGCTGGAGCGGTACGTATCGATCCGAAGATCATCGTCATTGATCTCCACATCCAGATCTTCCTCGATATCCGGCATGACATCGCAGGACACAAAAGAGGTCTGTCTCTTTCCCGCCGCATTGAACGGCGAGATACGCACCAGACGGTGCACACCTTTTTCTGATTTCAGATAGCCGTAGGCATTTTCTCCATTTACCTGAAATGTCACGGACTTGATGCCTGCTTCCTCTCCGTCCAGGGAGTCCAGCACTTCCACGCTGTATCCCTTGTCATCTGCCCAACGTGTATACATGCGGTAAAGCATTGCTGCCCAGTCACAGGACTCCGTACCGCCCGCGCCCGCATGAAGCGACACAATGGCATTGTCCCCATCGTACTCGCCAGACAGAAGCGTCTTTGCGCGGATGGCATCGTACGTCGTCGTAAACTCCGTCAGCATTTCTTCGATCTCCGGGATCAACGTGGCGTCATTCTCCTCATATCCCATCTCGATCAGTGTCTCAATATCTTCAAACTGTGTCGTCAAAGAAGCATATGTGGCAACATCGTCCTTCATGCTCTTTAACTCTTTCATTTTTTTCTGGGAGACCTCCGGATCATTCCAGAAATCCGCAGCTTCCATCTCCCTCTCTAACTCCTGGATCCGCTGTTCTTTATTTACCAGGTCAAAGTGAATCCCTCACTTCCTGCAGCGGTTCCCTGTATGTGTTCAGGGTCACTTTAAATTGATCAAGTTCTACCACAGTTATCACCTCTTTCATTTTTTTCTATTCTTATTGTACTGGAAGCCCCGTCTTTTCGCAATCTTTTCCCACAATTTTCGCAGCGCTGTAAAAAGCAGCAGCCAGATCACCGCTCCCAGCGTATCAATACACACATCCGAAAACCGTCCGGCGCGCCCCGGGACAAACAGCTGGTGGATCTCATCGGTCGCCGCGTAAAGCGCCGCAACCGCAACCGCCGAAATCCCGCACACTTTCCAGTTACCGGAATATCCGCGCACAAAAGCGCACGCCAGCAGACAGAGTATTCCATATTCTGTCATATGCGCCAGCTTGCGCACCGGATAATCAATCCGGTCGGCATATGCCTCCATCTCGCTCTGTGTATATTCTGTTCCTGTCAGATGACTCCATGTTTCCACAATGCGGTAGGCAACCCCACCGCTGACCTGCTCCGATTCCGATGCCGGCTGTGCCGAAAACCGGAAAATCATCACCATACAAAGAAGCAGAAGTCCTCCTGTTATCACACGGTATATCCGAAGCTTCATCCCGTCTCCTCACTCCGATCAGTCGTTCTGTGTCTTCTCACTCAGCACTTCGATTGCCTTCTGCACCTGATTATCGTATTGGATCTCATACTGCTCTCCGTCCGGGTCGAGATACTCATATTCCAGTTCAATGTCCGGATCGATTCCGACACCGTGGATATAGTTGCCGTTCGGCGTAAAATATTTCGCGGTTGTCAGCTTGATAGCGTCTCCGTCTTCCAACGGGAACAGGCTCTGCACGATGCCCTTGCCGAATGTCGTCGTTCCGATCAGCGTTCCGTAGTTGTAATCCTTGATGGCTCCTGCAAAAATCTCGGAAGCGCTGGCGCTGTCCTGATTGATTAACACCGCCATCGGATAGTCAAAATGCGTGTCTCCGCTGGAGCGGTACTCCTCGCGGTGTCCGTTCTTATCCTCCGTGTAGACGATCAGACCTTCCGGCAGAATATCGTCAAGAATCTGTACCACGGAATCGACAAGTCCGCCGCCGTTATAGCGAAGGTCGACCACCAGCGATGTAAGCCCTTCCCCTTCCAGTTCCGCAAGCGCCTTCTCAAACTGGTTTGCCGTATCCTTCTCAAAAGATTCAATCCGGATATAACCAATCGTATCGTTTAACATCTGTGAAGATACGCTCGGCAGCGTCACATCGGCACGCTTCACGTCAAACGAGAGATTCTCTCCGGTAGACGGGCGGTAGATCTCAAGATGTACCGTCGTCCCGGCTTCCCCGCGGATCAGCTTCACGAGGTCCGTGACATCCATCGTATCCGCCTCGGTTCCGTCCACTGACAGAATTACATCTTCGTTGCGAAGTCCCGCACTCTCGGACGGTGTTCCCTCGTAAACCTTTGTGATTGTGACCTGCATGGTATCTTTATCCTGCGCAAGCCCTGCCCCGATTCCGTAATACTGACCCGTCATGCTGACCTGCGTCTGCGCGTACTCATCCGCCGTGTAGTAAACCGAATATCTGTCATCCAGTCCCTCCAGCAGTCCCGCATACAGACCGTCCTTCAAATCCTGAACATCGGTATCTTCATAATAATACAGATCAACGTAAGCTGACAGTTCGTTGATCTTTGCGGTTGTCTTTGCATCCAGCAGGGTCGTTCCGTCCGTATCTGCCGCTGCATTGGTGATGAGTATCTGGCTTCCGGTAAAGCGGCAGGTCAGATAAATGCCAAGCGCTCCGACGACCAGTGTTCCGCAGATTCCAAGAAGGATGCCGGTTCCCATTCCACGGCGTCTGCGCTCTTTTCCGCCGTCCGGCTTCTGCTCTCCGGTTGTCTCATTTTCTATCATGCCGTTTTGCATATTTTCTCTTTGTTCGTCCATAGTTTCCCTCATTTCTGTATGCTATCCGTAATAAGATATGTAAAAATTCCCTGTCCAAGGACAGGGAATTTCGGTCAATGTCTGCGTGTACTTTCTCCATCAGCCGCCCAGGTAACTCCACGGGCTGACGTAACTTCCATTTAAAGAGACGCCGAAATGCAGATGGCTTCCGGTTGAAATGCCGGTACTTCCGACTTTTGCGATCACATCTCCCGCCGACACGGTCTGTCCGGGCGATACCAGCAGGGATGATGCGTGCATGTAGACCCGCCGCACTGCTGTAGGATGCCGCTGTTACCGTTCCATCCGCCGCCGCGATAATGTCCGCTCCCGCCGATGCTCCGATATCAATTCCCTTATGGTTCGATGACGCTCCCGACATCGGGGATACTCTCGTTCCATAATCGCTGGTCACCCGTGTGCTGCTCGGGCACGGCCACCGGAACGCTCCTCCGGTATACGGATGTTCCTCCACCCCGGCTGCCGCTTTCTCCGCTTCCGCTCTCTTGATCGCCGCAATCAACTCTTCCTGCGCCTGAATCTCCGCCGCATAATAGTCGGCGTCGCTCTGCGCATCTTCAATATCTCCCGAGATGTCCGCAAGCTCCGACTCCTTCTGCCGCATCATAGCGGCAACAGTCGCTTTATTGCTCTCGACCGTCGACTTGAGTGCCTCCAGATCGGTATACTCCTGCTCCAGCTGAGCTTCCAGATTCACAATCGACTCCACGGTGTCCTGGTACTCGGTAAGCTTTTGTCTGTCATAGCTCTGTATCTGTGCGATATAATCTGCGGAATTTAAAAATTCAGAAATGTTTCTGGAAGATAAAAGCGCCTCCAGATAAGAGGTCTGCCCGTTCTCATACATGAACTGGATCCGCACTTTCATATCCGCGTACTGCTGTGCTTCCCTCTCTTTGGCTCCGGCAAGCTCGTCCTTCGTCTCCTGGATATCCTCGCTCTTTGCCGTCAGCTGATTCTCAAGATCCGTGATCCGCGCGGATATATCTATCAGCTGCTGGTTCAATTCTGTTACCTTGCTCTCGATATCACCCTTGGAATCCTTGAGATCCTCAATCGTGCTCTGCGCCTCTTTGAGCGCTTTTTCCAGCTGGGCTTTCTCGTCCTGCGCCTCCTGCAGGGATTTTGTGGAAGCGGCGTCCTCCGTCACTTTCTCTGTGGAAGCCGACGATGCCTGGATCGGTATGCCCGCCGCCAGCACCAGAATCAGTCCGAGCGCTGTTATTCTTCGTATCATTGTAAACTTCATGTGTTTCCTGTATGGCATCTTATCATTATACCCTCAAATGCTTGCGAATTGTGATGCGGCTTCCGATAAAACCGATTCCCACACCCAGAATCAATGCCACCGGGATCAGATTATGGAAAATCTCGTTCACGCTAAGGAACTTCATCATATTGCTGATAAAGCTGAACTTATCGCTGATGTACATTACAATCTTCCCGTACAATGCGTACAGAATGCCAAGCGGAATTGCCGCTCCGATCAGTCCGATTACAATACCTTCGACCACAAACGGTGCGCGCACAAAATAATCCGTCGCTCCGATCAGCTTCATGATCGCAATCTCTTCTTTTCGCACGGTAATACCCATCGTAACGGTATTACTGATCAGGAAGATCGAAACTCCGAGAAGGATACT
>OGKY01000686.1_pt1 | contig 12053 bp, 10 predicted proteins | sample 1572731 | NCBI WGS metagenome assembly OGKY01 (sample SAMEA2581924, study PRJEB24529) | metagenome | biome: Human gut stool | place: China | collected 2011
GGCTATGTGATGCAGAACCCCAACCAGATGATCTCCAAGACCATGATCTACGAGGAGGTGGCTCTGGGCCTGCAGCGCTCCGGCCTGACCGAGGAGCAGATCCGGGAAAAGGTAGATGCGACCCTCAGGGTCTGCGGCCTGTATCCCTTCCGGAACTGGCCCATCTCGGCACTGAGCTTTGGCCAGAAAAAGCGGGTGACCATTGCCAGCGTGCTGGCACTCGACCCGGAGCTCATCCTTCTGGATGAGCCCACCGCCGGGCAGGATTTCCGGCACTATACCGACATCATGGAGTTCCTGCGGGGTTTGAACGCCCGGGGCGTGACGGTGGTGATGATCACCCACGACATGCACCTGATGCTGGAATACACCCGCCGCGCACTGGTGTTCTGCGACGGACGGCTCATTGCCGACCGCACCGCGGCCGCCGTTCTGTGTGACCCTGCGCTGGTGGAACAGGCGGCCCTGAAGGAGACCAGCCTGTACACGCTGGCCAACCGCTGCGGCATTGCGCCCGCACAGGAATTTGTAGAGAGATTTATAGAGCAGGACCGGGAGGTGAGAGAGGGTGGCCGCTAAGACTGTTTTGAATTATCTCCCCCGGGAGAGCGTCATCCATAAGATGACCGGAACCACCAAGCTGGCGTTCTTCCTGCTGTTTACCTTTGCCAGCATGATCACCTACAACACCTGGGTGCTGCTGGGCCTGTTGGTGGTCAGCCTGCTGGCCTTCAGGCTGAGCCGGATCAAATTCCGGGAAGTCCGGTTTATGATGACCTTCATGCTGGTGTTCCTGCTGCTGAACAACCTGTTCATCTTCCTGTTCGATCCCAATCAGGGTACCACCCTGTACGGCACCCGCACGGTGCTTTGCCACCTGTTCTGGCGGTATGACCTGACAGCGGAACAGCTGTTCTACATGGTCAACATCAGCCTGAAATATTTTGTGGCCCTGCCGGTGGCCATCCTCTTCATCTCTGCCACCGACCCCAGCGAGTTTGCTGCCAGCCTGAACAGCATCGGCATCTCGTATAAGGTCGGATATTCGGTGGCCATTGCCCTGCGCTACATCCCCGATATCCAGCGCGACTACCACAGCATCAGCCAGGCCCAGCAGGCCCGCGGCGTGGAGCTGGGCAAAAAAGAGCCCTTCTTCAAGCGGATGAAGAACTCTGTTAACATCCTGCTGCCGCTCATCCTGACCAGCCTGAACCGCATCGACACCATTTCCAACGCGATGGAGCTGCGCGGCTTCGGCAAGAACAGCAAGCGCACCTGGTATACCCAGCGCCCCTTTGCCCGGCGGGACTTCATTGCCCTGGGCGTGGGCGCGGCCCTGCTGCTCATCAGCCTGACCGTGACCATCCGCTTTGGAAGGTTCTATAACCCATTCCTCTGAACAAAAAGGCATCCCCGCACTTCCTGTCTCGGCAGGCCGTGCGGGGATGTTTTACTTTTACAGACCGTTGGTTCAATGATACCGCAAGAGAAAGGGGCCGTGTTACGCCGCGTCCACGAACTCCTCCGGGTCTTCCACGGCATCGGTGATGGTCTCCTCCGCGTCATCGGAGGAGTCGGCAGGCTGCTCCGGGTGGAGCAGGGCGTTGAGCAGGTCACGGAAGTCAATCAGGCTGTCGTCCACCTGCTGGTTCCGGGCCAGCAGATCCTGCACCATGTCGGGCTTGTCGGTGATGAGGTCGTCCACACCCAGCTCCAGCATGTGGGTGGCGACCTTTTCGCGGTCGATGGTCCAGGCAGACACAGTCTTGCCCCGCAGATGGACGGCGTTGACCATGCCGGAGGTGATAAAGGTGGTCTCCACGCTGAAAAAGTCGGCATCGGGCAGGTCGTAGTAGTTGCCTACGCCAAGAGCCAGAATGTAGCCGGTGGGGTACTCAGGGGCCAGCGCTTTGACCTTGTGCAGGGTCTCGTAGCTCTGGGAGGTGATGACGCAGTTGGAGCTGTCGAAGCCGTATTCCCGCAGCAGGCGTACGGTCTCAGCCTCCAGAGCAGGGGTGGCGGCGCTGGGCTTGATCTCCACGTTCAGGCCGATGCGGCCCCGGCAGAGCTGCAGCACCTGTTCCAGGGTGGGGATCCGGGTGTCGGCAAAGCGGCTGCTGAACCAGCGGCCTGCGTCCAGCTGTGCCACCTCGGCGTAGGTCAGATCATAGACTTTTGCGTTTTTGCCGGTGCAGCGTTTCAGGTTTGAATCGTGGGTCACCACGACCACGCCGTCGCTGGTCATCTGCACATCCAGCTCGATGCGGTCGCCGCCCTTGAGGATGGCCGACCGGAAGGCGGGAAGGGTGTTTTCCGGGGCTACGGTGCAGTCGCCCCGGTGGAAGGTGACCAGCGGGGTCACGCCGCCCACGGCGGTGAGCAGGGCATCGTCCTGGGGCAGAGCGTAGAGGTAGACTGCCATCAGCCCGGTGGCCAGCGTGACCCCGGCCACCGCAGCGGTGAGCAGGGGCCAGCCGCCAAAGCGGTGCGGTTTGCCCTCCGGCAGCGCTTCCGGCGGGCAGTCACGGCAGCGATCGTAGAGGAATGCGATGATGGTGCACTGGGCCATGGTGACCTTGCAATCCAGCAAAAAGCCGAAGAAGGGGATCTCCACCAGATACAGCGCACGGGCGAGCAGCAGCATGGCGCGGGTGCTCCGCAGGCCGATCAGCGCTGCCACGCTGTAAACCAGCAGGGAAGCTCCGAAAAAGACCAGAACAGACCGGATCAGCGCACTGAGATCCCACCGCAGAAGCACACCGGCCAGCCGGGGCAGCTGTGCCCTGACATGGGCTGCGCTCTCCTGAACGGCATCCCACAGGCTTTTGCGTTCCAGCGCAAAGAGGGGGAGCACCAGGACCCAGAACAGGGTAAACAGGAACGCCGCACCCAAAATGAGAAGAAAAAGCACCAGATAGAGCGGCTTTGCCCGGACAAGCCCAAGGATGTACTCCGGCACAGCCAGCTGAGAGATATAGTTGTAGGTCACGAATACATCTGTAAAGGGGATGAGCAGGGCGCAGTAAAGCAGGATGGGCCAGTTTTTGGGGAGCAGGATATGGCGGATATCCCCCAGCGCCCGGACGAACAGGGAAGCGAGACGCAGTGTTTCACCCCGGCGGGCCAGCGCAAACCCGTGCAGGAGGATGGAAAAGCCGTACAGGTTCCAGAACGCCGCCAGAAGGACGATGAGCACGATCCCGCCTGAAATGGTCGGTGAAGTAAAGATATGATGCGCGTTGTTGTTGGTCAGGTAGTTCACCGGCGAACAGCGCAGTGTCAGCGACCAGATGCCATTCATGGCGGGCAGAAACAAAAGATAGGTCAGGGCTTTATACACCAGCACGGCTGTCAGAACGGCAGCGGAGGCCCGGTGCAGCAGGGTCAGGGCATGGTTCCGGGTGTCCTTGTAGGCCCGGCGTGCCCGCGTGAGGGAGCGGAAGAGATGCTTCAATTTGGATTCCACCTCGGTACTGGGATATGGTTCTGTCATTTTACAGTAGTATATCACAAAGCCGGGAAAAATGGAAACGACACGGATCGACAGTTTGTTCCAGACGACACAGGCGCTTTTCAGCGGGGCAAAAGCGTGTTACAATAGGGGCAGAGTAAAACAGACAGGGGAGGAACACCCAATGCAGATCATGGATCAATTCGGTGCAGCACCGGGGGCAGAGAGCGTCCGGATGCCCGATGGCACCGAGCGGACACTGGCGGCAGAGCACGCCGCGGCCATTCTGGTCAACGAACAGCCAGCCTTCCGGGTGGTCTGCACGCCGGAGCTGCTGCCGCAGTTGGCGCTGGGCCGCCTGCTGACTGAGGGCTGGATCAACTCTGCTGACGAGGTGGAGCGGGTGGCCGTCTGCGCGCAGGGCCTCAAAATAAGCGTTCAGCTGCGCCACCCGCTGGCGGCAGCGGAACAGGCCGGGCAGGAGGTGCCCAGCTGCTGCACCGATAACCTGACGCTGGCCAGCCCGGTGCAGCTGCCGCCGCTGGCCCCGGTGCCTCAGCGGGAGATCCCTGCCGCATGGGTGGATGCGCTGGCCGATGCCATGGGGCAGGGCCTTCCGCTCTACCGTGCCACCCATGCCGTGCACAGCTGCCTGCTGCTGCGTGCGGGCAGGATCTTGTACCGGTGCGAGGATCTGGGCCGCCACAACGCGCTGGACAAGGCCGTGGGCTGCGCCCTGACAGAGGGTGTGCCGTTGGCGGAGTGTGTGCTTTTTACCAGCGGCCGGGTGCCGGTGGATATGGTGCGCAAGGCCATCCGGGCCGGTGTGCCCGCGCTGGTGAGCAAGAGTATGCCCACGGTGCAGTCGCTGGAGCTGGCAGAGGAATATGGATTGAAACTGTTCATCCGGCAAAAGAAATGATTTCACCAGGAAGCGAGAGCTTTTGAGAGCAATTGCGGGGCTTTGTTTGCTCGTATGCGTTGACTAACCGGTGGAAAAGATGTTATTCTTATAACGAAGAAACCGTTCCGCACTGTTGCAGCAGGTGGAACGGCTGTTTTCGTGCCCGGGAGTTCCGGGCACAGCTGAATCAAACAGGCAGGTGATACAATTGAAGCAGGCAAATCATGCGCCGCAGTCCTTGTGGCGCAGGCGGCTGCCCGGCTATGCGGCCATGGGTGCGGCAACGCTTGCCATGGCGCTTGGCCTTGGCGGGCTGATGCACAGCCGCACCACGGTGGCCGGAACGGCTCTGCCGCTGGCAGATGCCGACGCTGCCACCTATGGTGTGAGCGCGGTGTACCAGCTGGATGACACCACATATTATGTGGTGGGCAGCAGGCAGGGCTTCCAGAGCGAGGTGCAGGCCGGTGTGACGCTGGACCGCGACGGCAATGTGCTGGATGTGAAGATCCTGGCACAGGCCGAGACCGACAGCCTGGGTGCTCAGTGTGAGAACCCGGAGTTCACGGCCCAGTACCAGGGCGCAGCTCCCTTCACGCTGGCAGGCAAGCGCTACACTGTGACCGACCCGGCCACCGGCACGGCTTTTGCCGCCGCAGGAAGCGCCGAGACCGACGCTGCTCCCGCTGAGGCCTTTGACCCCGCCGCATGGCGTGCGGGCGATACCTCCCCGGAGGCTGAGGCTACCCGGAAGATGTATGAAGCCGGGCTGACCCTCTCGGCTCTGAACGGCCAGCCGATGGACGACGCGCTCATCCCCCCGATGGACAACAGTGCCGAGGCCGTGGCACGCCGCAAGCTGTACGCGGCGTGTCTGAGCAAGAGCGCGCAGGACGGCGAGAAACAGGCAGTGCCTTATGCAGACTGGTCCGCTGAAAAGCAGGCCGAGTACAAGCTGCAGGCCGCTGATCTGACCACCCAGGGCAGTGCGGCCGACACGGTCAGCGTTGACATGACCCAGGTGGATGCGCTTTCCGGTGCAACCATTACGTCCACGGCGGTCACGGACATCGTCAACAATTCTTATTTCTATGTAACCGAGGTGCTCTGCGCAGAGTGACCTCACGGAGGAATGGAAACCTATGGCAAAAACTGATTTTCTGACGGCTGACATGACCCGCCGTCAATTTATGAAGATCTCGGGCAAGAGCCTTGCAGGACTCACCCTTTCCGCATCTATGCTGTCCCTCTTCGGCTGCTCTCAGAAGCAGGTGGATGCCGGTGCTGTGGCGACCTGGGCACTGCCCCAGGGTCTGCTGGTGGTCAATGCTGACCTGTGCACCGGCTGCCAGCGGTGCGAGATCAACTGCACCCTGACCAACGACGGCGTGTGCTCTTCCTACATCAGCCGTGTCAAGATCCAGCGCCGCCTGAATCTGGACGGCGACGGCAACGGTCTGCTGTCCGGCACCGACAACTGCTTTGTCTACTTCCCGGATACCTGCCGCCAGTGCGAGGATCCCGCCTGCGGCAACGCATGCCCCCAGAAGGCCATTATCACCAATGAGCAGGGCATCCGCGTGGTCGATACCGACAAGTGCATCGGCTGCGGTGCCTGCGTGGAGGCCTGCCCCTGGCACATGCCCACCGTCAACCCCGAGACCGGCAAGTCCTCCAAGTGCATCGCCTGCGGTGCCTGCGTGGCGGGCTGCCCGTCCGGCGCTCTGTCCATCGTGGACTGGGATGCCGTTACCAGCGCAGCACAGGCTGCTTACAAGGACCTGTAAGGAGGAACAACAATGGCTGAAACCTATGGCTGGGCAGGCAAGATCCTGCGCGTCAACCTGACCACCGGTGAGATCACCACCCAGGACGACGCAAAATACCATAAATATATCGGCGGTATGGGCATGGCCTACCGCATTATGTACGAGGAAGCTCCCATGGAGCTGGACCCCTATGACGAGAAGGCTCTTGTCATCTTTGGTGTCGGCCCCCTGACCGGTGCCGGCGTGCCCTGCTCCGGCCGTATGAACGTGACCTTCCGTTCTACCTGGTCCAAGGGCCACTCCATCATCGATGCACACATGGGCGGCCACATCGGCTCCATGCTGAAGTATGCCGGTTACGACGGCATCGTTGTCAGCGGCATCTCCGAAAAGCCCGTCTACCTGCGCATCGAGGACGGCGAAGTCTCTCTGGAGGACGCAAGCGAGATCTGGGGCAAGGGTACCTTTGCTGCCAACAAGTGGATGGTGGAGCAGAACGGCCGTGAGTTCGAGACTGCTTCCATCGGCCCCGCCGGTGAGAACCTGGTGGATTACTCCACCCTGAACACCAGCTTCGGCAACTCCGGCGGTGCCGGTCTGGGCGCTGCCATGGGCAACAAGAAGCTGAAGGGCCTGGCCATCCGCGGCACCGGCAGCGTCAAGGTGGCTGACCCCAAGAAGGTGCTGGAGCTGTCCAACTACATGATGGGCAACCTGATCGGCGGCAACAACAACCACAACGTGCCCGCACAGCCCCAGAGCTGGGCAGAGTACAGCGCAACCTCCGGCAAGAACCGCTGGTCCGGCGCTCCCGGCCGTATGTGGAAGAAGGCTCCCGGCGGCCCCGTGGATACCGGCGAGCAGCCCTACAACGATATCAACAAGGTGGCTCTGCGCTGCTTCAAGGGTTACTTCGACTTCGGCGCTCCGGCTGCGGAGTACACCGTAAAGAACGGCGGCTGCTCCTCCTGCCCCATCCGCTGCTACACTGAGTACGATGTGGATCCGCTGGCCGATTACGACCTGCCCACCCACAACTCCAACACCTGTATGCCCGTGCTGTACGGCACCCGCGTCTATCCGGACGGCGTGCACGATTTCAAGTACGAAGGCGACGGCACCATGGTCATCAACCTGGCATGGTCTCATGCTGTGGACGATATGGGCCTGTGGGACAACTACGGCAACCTGAACCGCGACCTGCTGTGGATCCTGCGGATGCCGCGTGAGGAGGCCACCAAGTACATCAGCGAGGCTGAGTACGACTCTCTGCCCTGGGAGTGGGAGAAGGCTGGCGATCCCCGCTGGGAGGTGGAGCTGATCCGCCGCATGGCTTACGGTGAGGGCGACCTGTCTGTGATCGCCAAGGGCACCCTGGCCATGATGGAGAAGTTCGGCCTGCCCAAGAGCTGGCTGGACCGCAACGATGGTGCCACCAACTCCAACCTGATCTACAACGGCTTCCCCAACCACCACGGCCCTGCTGAGGCATGGCAGGTGGGTATGCTGTACAACCTCGTCTACAACCGCGACTGCATGATCCACGAGATCGTCTGCGAGACCGGCTCCGGTGCTCCCTATGAGGTGACCAAGAAGGTCATGGAGGACTTCTTCGGCGAGGGCTGCTACGATAAGGCCAAGGCCTACACTCCCATCAACGAGAACAAGGCAAAGCTGGCTGCATACTGCGTCAACGACAAGAACTTCCACGACTCTGCCACCCTGTGCAACTGGATGTGGCCCATGACCCAGTCTCCCTCCAAGGAGCGCGAGTACCACGGCGACCTGGATCTGCAGGCAGACTTTATGACTGCTGTTACCGGCGAGACCTATACCCAGGCCGATCTGCAGGAGGACGGTGCCCGCATTACCCAGATGCTGCGCGCGATGACCGCCATCAGCTTCCAGCAGAACTGCGGCAGCGCAAACCTGCGTCAGGAGCACGATGCCATCTGTGATTGGGTGTTCGATAAGGACCCCGACTTCAAGGCATTCGAGGAAGGCACCACCAAGCTGGACCGCGCCGACATGGAGAAGGCAAAAGACCTCTTCTATGACATCTTCGGCTGGGACAAGACCACCGGTGTGCCGACCCGCGAGACGCTGGAGAAGTTCGACCTCGGCGACATGGCCGACGATCTGGAAGCACGCGGCATCTACGACCAGACTCCCGCCGGGGAGACTGCAGCCCAGTAATTCACGAAACGAGAGGAATTTGATCATGCTGTTTGGCAGACGCAAACCCGGTTATACCACCACGGTGGACGCCGCCTCCGACCCTGAGCAGGTCATCCTCGACCTGCAAAAGGCAGAGATGGCCGCGAAAAAGAAGCCGAAGGCCGAGGTCTTTGACATCGACGCGGCCAGCGAGACGGCCCGCCGCCTGAAGGAAACGGGCAGTATGTTCAACGGCAGCGCTGCAAAGCTCGGCGAGGACGTCATTGCCGCCGTGCAGAAGGAGACGGATGCTCTGGCCGCAAAGCAGGCCGAGGCACAGCCCGCTCCCGAAGAGACGGCTGCACCGGACGCCGCCGAAAAGCCCCAGCTGCTGGATTTTCTGGCCGGTGAGCCGGAGGTTGAAAATGATCCCTTTGCGGATCAGCCCACCCAGACCGCGCCGGAGCTGCCGGAGCTGACCCCCGCGCAGGAGCTGGCCGGTTACATCCGTTCCCGCAGCGCCGCCGCGCTTATCACGCCCCACGCACTGCTGGTCAGTGAGGTGGAGAACGCCGACGAGCTGCTGGCTCAGATGCCGCAGGACCCCCAGTGTGAGGATATCGTTGTCCGTGCAGGCGCAAAGGATACCTACTATTACTCCAACGCCAACATGAGCGATAACTACGCCATGATCGCCCAGCTCATTGAGGACAAAGACCTCTGTGTCATGTTTGCTGAGATGGTGCGCTTCAATGCACGGGTCTACCCCAGTGCTACCCCGCTGAAGTACTTCCAGCGCTCCCCCTACGGCCTTGCGCCGGAGGAGATCGAGCAGACCTGGAAGACCATGCAGGGCAGGCCGGAGTTTGCCGACATCGAAGAGCTGACCAACAATCAGAACGAGCGGTTCCTCTTCTCCACCCAGCACCTCACCCGCCGCTATGCAAAAGCCATCAGCGACGTGGATGATTTCTGCGACTAAAAGATCATACAAAATTGAATAGGGTACAAGAGCTTCTTTGAGCAAGGCTGTCTAAACCCCGCAGGGGGCAGGACACCGCGCCGCAATGCTAAGGGCCAACGCCGGCATTCAAGGGTGGCAGGGGAAACCCGGCCGCCTTCCCGCAGAAGAAACGCTGCAATTTGAAAAAAAGAACTCCTCCCATCCACCGTTCCGGAGCGTTGCCTCCTTCCCGTTGCTGCAACAGCGGAAAAGGAAGCGGCTCCCTCGGCGTGGCGGCCTGCAGGCTGCCGCTCCGGGTCATGTTCGGTTTTTTGCGGGGGCGTTTTGATTTTCGGTCAGAACGTCTCCGCTTTTTTTTCACCTGCCGATCGAAAAGAGATCTCCCTGGGAGTTTGTCCGGGCCATAGCGGGCAAACTGTGCCCCGGGGAACGATGGAGGATTTTTGCAATGAAACAGCCTTTTTGCACGCCAGCCCAGGCCCTGCGCCGGGTGCTGGATGCTGCTGCGGCTCTCCCGGTGCCTGCCACGGAGCGGGTGCCGCTGGATGATGCCTGTGGGCGGATCGCAGCCCGGGACCTGTGTGCCCGGATGGATCAGCCCCCTTTTGACCGGAGCCCTCTGGATGGCTATGCCCTTCACAGTGCCGACACGGCCGGGGCGGGGGAGAAGACCCCTGTCACCCTGCCGGTGGTGATGAAGCTCTATGCCGGGGATGCCCCCGCCGCTGTCCTGCCTGCCGGGTGTGCCGCCCGGATCATGACCGGCGCACCCCTGCCCCCGGGCGCGGACTGCGTTCTGATGCAGGAGCTGACCGACGGCGGGGAGGAGCAGGTGCGCATTTACGCACAGCTTCAACCCAACGCCAATGTGGTGTTCCGGGGTGAGGACATCGCCGCCAGTGCCCCCATTGCCGCTGCCGGAACTGTGCTGACCCCGGCGCACATCGGTGTGCTGGCCGGGCAGGGCATCCCGGATGCCGAGGTCTTCCGCCCCCTGACCGTGGGCGTGCTTGCCACCGGCAGTGAGCTGCTGGAAGCGGGTGAGGCCTGGGCTCCCGGCAAGATCTACGATGCCAACGGGATCCAGAATGCCGCCCGCCTGCGGCAGCTGGGCTTTGCGGTAAAACGTCGGCACTGCTCCGACGACCCGGAGGAGATCGCCCGTGAGATGCAGGAACTGCTGGCGGAGTGCGATGCCGTCATCACCAGCGGCGGCGTCTCGGTGGGGCAGAAAGACTATCTGCCCGCTGTGCTGGAACAGCTGAATGCGGACATCCTCTTTGCAGGCGTGGCCCAGAAGCCCGGAAGTCCCATGCTGGCCGGGAAAATTGACGGCAAGCTGGTGTTCTGCCTGTCCGGCAATCCCTTTGCCGCTGCTGCCACGCTGGAGCAGTATGCCGTTCCGGCCCTGCTGCGGGCCGCAGGGCGGCGGGAAGAGGACTGCATCCCGGTGCATACCCGGGGCAGGCTGACCACCGGCTTTTCCAAGCCCAGCAAGGGAACCCGCTTTCTGCGGGCCAGAGCGCTGGGCGGCCTGGTGGAGATCCCCGGCGAGGGCAACGCGGAGGCGCATTCCTCGGGCAGTCTGTCGGCCATGATGGGCTGCAACTGCCTGGTGGAGCTGCCTGCGGGCAGCGGCCCGGTGGCTCCGGGCGAAGAAGTGGAGGTGCTCAGTTTTGTACAGTGAACAGAAAGAGGCTCTGGCCCAGGAGATCGAACTCAAGCGCCCGGCAGTGCTGGCCGTCAGCGGCCTGCACAACAGCGGCAAGACGACGCTGCTGGAAAAGCTTCTGCCTGCCCTGCGCAGCCGGGGGCTGAAAGTGGGCATTATCAAGCACGACGGCCATGATTTTACACCGGATGTCCCCGGCACCGACAGCTACCACCTGCGGGAAGCGGGGGCCGAGGGAGTGGCGGTCTACTCCGGCCAGCGCTATCTGCTGACCGAGATGTTCCGCCTGACGGAGCAGGACTTGCTGGCGCTCTTCGAGCGCCACGGCTATGATCTGGTGCTGATGGAGGGCTTCAAGGAGAGCGGCTGGCCCAAGATCGAGGTGGTGCGCAAGGCTGTCTCGGAGGAGCCTGTTTCCTTTGAGCCGCTGGCCATCGTGGGGGATGTTCCGGGCGCGGATTTTGCACTGGACGAGCCCGCAGCGCTGGCCGACTGGATCGCTACACAGATGCCTGCATTGTAACAGGGGGAGGAAGAAACCATGAAACTGATCCGTACCGAAGACGCGGCAGGGCAGGTGCTCTGCCACGATATCACCCAGATCATCCCGGGTGAATTCAAGGGGGCCCGCTTCAAAAAGGGCCACATCATTCAGCCCGAGGATATTCCGGTGCTGCTGAGCATCGGCAAGGAAAACCTCTATGTCTGGGAGAAAAAGCCCGGCATCCTCCACGAGGACGAAGCTGCCGCCCTGCTCTACAAGGCCGCTGCCGGTCAGAATATCCACGGCACCGAGCCCCGGGAGGGCAAGATCGAACTGATCGCCGACTGCGACGGTCTGCTCAAGATCGACCGCAGGGCCCTGCTGGCAGTGAACAGCACCCCCCAGATGATGATCGCCACGATCCACGGCGATCTGCCTGTGAAAAAGGGAGCCAAGCTGGCTGGTACCCGCATCATCCCGCTGGTCATTGAGCAGGAGAAGATGGAGGCCATGCAGGCTGCTGCCGGGCCGAAGCCCATCCTGAACGTGCTGCCCTTCCACCAGAAGAAGTTTGCCGTTATCAACACCGGCAGCGAGGTGTTCAAGGGCCGCATTGAGGACAAGTTTACTCCCATCCTCGAGCAAAAGCTGG
>OGKY01000689.1_pt1 | contig 12038 bp, 10 predicted proteins | sample 1572731 | NCBI WGS metagenome assembly OGKY01 (sample SAMEA2581924, study PRJEB24529) | metagenome | biome: Human gut stool | place: China | collected 2011
GACGGATTTTTTTGCCGCCCTGTACGTGGTTGGCTTCCATGCCTGCCTCAAACTTTCCGGAGCAGATTCGCATAAATGCGATTCTGTCACGGTGTGCCTTATTCATATTCGCCTGAATCTTAAATACAAATGCCGAAAAGTCTTCTTCAAACGGATTAATCTCCCCAATTGAAGAATGTCTTGGCAGCGGAGAGGTTGTCATGTCCAGAAAATGCTTTAAGAACGTTTCCACACCGAAATTCGTCAGCGCCGAACCGAAAAATACCGGTGTTAAGTTTCCTGCCTGCACCTGTTCTAAATCAAATTCCGCACTCGCGCCGTCTAACAGTTCAATATCTTCTGTGAGCTTGTCAAAATAGCCCTGTCCGATTTCTGCAAGAAGTGCTTCATCATCTACGGCGATTTCCTTTGTTTCAACTTCTTTCTGTCCGTTCATTGCTGCTTTAAATAAAGAAACGTCCTTTGTATTGCGGTCATATACGCCCTTAAATTCCTTGCCGCAGCCGATTGGCCAGTTCACAGGACAGGTGCTGATACCCAATACACTTTCAATTTCATCTAGCAGTTCAAACGGGTCATTGGCTTCACGGTCCATTTTGTTGATAAATGTAAAAATCGGGATATGGCGCATTACACAGACCTTAAACAGCTTAATTGTCTGTTTTTCCACACCCTTTGACGCATCAATAACCATGACCGCCGAATCCGCCGCCATTAAGGTTCTGTACGTATCCTCCGAGAAATCTTCATGTCCCGGTGTATCCAGAATATTAATGCAGTATCCGTCATAATTAAACTGTAATACAGATGACGTTACGGAAATACCTCTTTCCTTTTCAATCTCCATCCAGTCTGAAACCGCGTGTTTTGCAGTCTTTTTACCCTTTACCGACCCTGCCAGATTAATCGCTCCGCCGTAGAGCAGAAACTTTTCCGTCAGTGTGGTTTTACCGGCATCCGGGTGGGATATAATGGCAAATGTTCTTCTTTTTTCAATCTCGCTTCTAATGTCAGCCAATTTTATTTCTCCTTGTTTTACTTCTTATTTTCTGTCTGCCTGAAATGATGAAAGGGTGCCGCACTAACGCAATGTTCACCTTAGTGTGACAGCCCTTTTCACTGTTCTTCGCCCAGTACTATGCATTTAATGCAAATTTATAAGAAACCTCGGATTTGTCATCGATTCTTCTGAATACATTTACCACACGGTTCATCACTTCTTCAAAATCTTCTTCTTTTTCTACTTCGATGCTGACAATCTGTCCGTCATCTTTAATTTCTACGGATTTTACACGCGGTACTTCTAAAATCGTCTTTTTTGTATCTTCAACTTTCTCCGGTGTTGTCAGCATTTTACTCTTGCTCTTATATTTTACCTGATATGTTCTTGTCATTTCTTTGTCCTCCATCTATCAATAAACTTAAACATAAATTTTCATATTGAATTATACCGTATCAGCCGCATAACTTCAATTCTTTTCTGAAAAAAAATGTGCAAAACAGCGCCCGCATAACCATACGGACGCTGCTGCCATTACACCTCTGTGTTGTTTTATATTTTTTATTTTTTTAAACATACCTCTGTCTGCGTATCATGTCCTACAGTACTCTTTTACGTTTCTTCAATACTGCCGCCGCAAGGATAAGACCCATTGATAAAACGGCTGATACGGCATAAATGCCTGTCATCGCTGAATCACCTGTCTTTACAGTACTGTTAGCTGATGTCTGTGTGCCGGACTGTGCATTATCTGAACCCTGTTCCTGCGCACCACTCTCTGATGTATTGTTTTCTGATGCTTCTCCCGACTGTGTGCTGTCATTTGATGCACCACCATTTGATGTATTTCCCTGTTCTTCTTTGCCCTGTGTGTCATCATTGGTATCACCGTCCGGTATTTCCTGTGTATAAGGCACTGCCGTATAAGAAAGGAAATTACCGTCTGCATCGGTTGTATTCATCTGTGCCGCACCGTAACGTAACGGACTTGTAAATGTAATACCCTTGTCTGAAACCGTAAATGTTGTTGTACTGCCGAGTGCCACAACGGTTACACCTGCTTCATAGGTCATTGTGTATACACCGGTTGCAGAATCAAAGGAAATTGAACCTGAACCCTTATTCGTTGCATAATCTACAACGCCGTTCTTATACGGATGTACGCTGAATGTGTTATTTTCTGCATCAATGCAGATAAATGCAGGCATTTTCATCATGGCTGAAGCATCATAGCTGTCCGCTGTGAGTTCATAAGCACCTGTCTTTAACACACGTTCATAACTGTCGTTTCCTGTATCGCCGGAATTGGTTTTATCATCAGAAGGCTTTTGTGTATCATTTGTGTTGTCACTGCCGTTCTGGTTATCGTTCTGTCCGTTGTCACCGGAAGGGGTATCTGCCGTATCGGCATCGGCTTCATTTGCCTGTGATTTAACCATTGCCTTTGCAACCGCTTCGTTAATCGCATTGGCTGAATACGTTGCACCACTGACCGTATCTGCTGCTGTACCGGTTGTACCAATATAAGACTGTGCCATCGCTGTCATCGCATAATTGACATACGGCACATTGACAGCTTCAATATCTGCATTTTTCGCATCATTTAAAGCTACTTTACTGATTACACCGTCTTTAACGCTGACCGTCACATACAAATCATAATTGACAACTGCTTCATGGAATTCTACGTGTGCCGAAGCTGTATAGTTTCCGTCATGATACTGTGTATCCTGCGCATAAGCCGGATAACTGCCGCCAAATACATTGCCTGCAAGTAACACTGCCGCAAGCGCACCGCCTAAAAGTCCAGCTGTTCCTCTTTTTTTCATAAACCTCTTTCTCCTTATTGTTTTCGTTAGATATTTCTAATATCCGTTAGTCGTGACTAAGTTTATCATTATCTATGTCATTTGTAAAGCCTAAATTTTAAAATAAATGTATCGGTCTTTTACATCTGATACACTGTAATACTGTCACTGCTTCCCGCAAAACTGGACAAATGTCCCGTAATCGTCATGGCACCGTCGTATGCTTTGGCGCTTTCTAACTTTCCTGTCATTGAAATGTTATCGCCATTTACCGTATAACTGCCGTCATAATTCTCGCTTGAACTGTACTGCTGACCGCCCGATACCGTAATGCTGACCGCATACTGATAGCTTCCGCCGGACAGTGTCAGTGTTACCTCATAGTGAATGTAACTGCCCATTGCATCTACATATTTATCGGTTGAACCGGTATAAATTCCTTCCACGCTGCGCTCCTGCTTTTCTTCCTGTGCAGCCGGTGCAGGTGCTTCCGTCACATCTTCTCCTGCCGGTGATTCTATCGTTTCCCCGGCTTGTACCGCAGGTGCTTCCTGTTCGGATACAACGACCGCTCTTTCTGTATCATCTTCTTTGCCCGCTGCCGGCTGTGTATCCGGCTTTTGTTCTTCCTGCTGTGCCGCTTCTGTGTCATTTTGTTCTTTCTGCTGTACTTCACTGCTGCCCTCAGCACCTTCTTTTCCTGTCGTCTGCGTTGCTGTCTTACTTTCTGCTGTCGTTACCGCCGCAGTTGTGCTTTTTGAAGCGCTCTGGTCTGCTGAATCTTTTGAGCCGCACGCCGCCAGTCCCACGCTCAGACCGATAACCAGTCCTGCCACCGTTAATGTCGTCTTTCTCATCTTTCTCTCCTTTTTGTATCTTTTTAATTCAATTATTATATATTTATTTTGGCATTATCCGTCTGTTCCTTTTGATACTTCAATGCTTCTATCTCCAGCCCTTTTTTTATATCCGGTTTCTTTCTGCTGTTTCACACCTCTTTTGTCTGCGCATGTGTTTTTATTATCACCGGACACGCCGCAAAATGCTCCGGCTCGACCTCTGTCAGCACACATTCCCGGTCTGCGCAGCCTGCCTGTGCCTGATAACACCGGCTGCAAAAACGACACCCGGACGGCGGATTGATGGGACTTGAAACATCGCCCTTTAACACAATACGCTTCGTTTCCTCTTTCTGATTGACTGTAAGCACCGCCGATAACAAAGCTTTCGTATAAGGGTGCACGGGATTTGCAAATATTTTTGCCGCATCGCCGTATTCAACCACCTTTCCCAGATACATAATCGCCAGCCGCGAGCAGAGCTTTTTAACCGCTGCCAGATTGTGGGATATGAATAAATAAGTCGTCTGTGTCTTTTCCTGCATTTCCATCAGCAGATTTAAAATCTGTGCATGAACCGACACATCTAATGCGCTGACCGGTTCGTCACACACAATATATTCCGGATTTAATATCAATGCTCTTGCTATTGCAATACGCTGCTGCTGTCCGCCCGAAAACTGCGAAGTATAGCGGTCTAAATCTTTTTCGGTCAGTCCGACCGCCGTAATCATTTCCCGCGCCTTCTGCTCCATCGCATTTTTGTCAAATCCGCCGCGTATCCGCATGGGCTCACAGACCGCTTCCCGCACCGTAAAACGGGGATTTAAGGACGATGCCGGGGACTGGAAAATCTTCTGCATGTGAAGCCTCGCTTCCTGCACCGCCTTTTTTTGCGTATAAAGCGGCTGTCCGTTAAAATAAATTTCTCCCGACACAGGCTTTACAAAACCAAGCGTTGCATTGGCAAAGGTCGATTTGCCGCAGCCGCTCTCCCCGACCAGTCCAAACGTTTCTCCCCGACGGATTTGTATGGATACATCCGATACGGCAGAGAGCATTTTTTGTTTTTCAAAAAAAGACTTTTTCTTCACAGGAAATTCAACGCTTAAATTTCTGGTTTCAAGCAAAATATCCCTGTTATTCTTTAAATTTTCCTGCCTCATAACAGCGCACCTTTCTTCCCTGTTCATTCTGTGTCAGTAACGGCATTGCCTTTTTACACTCCGCCGCCGCATACGGACAGCGCGGGTGGAAATAACAGCCTGCTGGCTTATCCGCCGGGTCCGGCAGATGTCCGGGTATCTGTACAAATTCTTTTTTGTCATCATCAAGGCGCGCCACTGCCGCCATAAGTCCTTTTGTATACGGGTGGAGCGGATTTTCAAACAGTTCCTTTGCCGGTGCTTCCTCGACAATCTTTCCGCTGTACATCACGGCAATTCTGTCCGCCATGCTTCGCACCACGCTCAAATCATGTGTAATTAAAAGCAGTGCCGTCTGCTTTTCCTTCTGCATTTTGGAAAGCAGTTCCAGAATCTGCGCCTGTATTGTGACATCTAATGCCGTTGTCGGTTCATCTGCAATAATAACCTCCGGTTCACAGGCAAATGCCATGGCTATCAGTACACGCTGCCGCATACCGCCGGATAATTCATGCGGAAAAGCATGATATCTCAGTTTTGCATCAGGGATTCCAACAGCCTCCAATGCTTCAATGGAGCGCAGCCTTGCTTGTTTTTTACTGATTTTTTCATGACAGCGGTAAATCTCGTCCATCTGCTTTCCAATTGTCATCACAGGATTTAATGCCGTCAGTGCATCCTGAAAAATCATGGAAATCTTACTGCCGCGCAGTGCCTGCATCTGACGGTCTGTGTAGTCTGTGACATCTTCCCCGCAGATACACAGCTGATCCAACCGCACCGCTGCCAAAGACGGCTGTAACTTCATGCACGATAAGGAAGTCATGCTTTTACCGCAGCCGCTTTCTCCCACCAGCGCAAGACATTCTCCTTTTTTCACCGTTAAGTCTACACCCTCGACCGCACGAATCATTCTGCCCCTGTCAGGAAATACCACTTTTAAATTCTTTACTTCAATTGCGTTTTGCATGGTTCCTCCATTGTGTCAAAAACCTCGTCCAAATAAGTGCCGTTCATATGCTTCCACAGCTTTTTTACACTGCCCTGTCCGTGCATTTTCGGATTTAAGACTTCTTCAATCGCAAATCCGACACGCATAAATGAATACACCGATAAAAAGATTCCGATTCCCGGCGCAACAATCATCCACCACTGTCCAAACAGCACCGCGCCACTGCTCTGCGCTTCCGAAAGCATTTTCCCCCAGCTGATCATTGTGGGATTCCCCAGTCCCAGAAAACTCAATCCCGCCTCCGCAATCATAATGCCCGCACTGGTAAGTGCCGTACTCATGACTACAAGATGGGATACGCCTGGCAGGATATGTTTCAGCATAATATAGCCTTTTTTTGCACCCGAAAGCTCCGCTGCCTTGACGTAATCCGCATTTTTCATCTGCAAAACCTGGGAACGCACGGTTCTTGCCAGCCCCGGCCACCCAAACAGCACAAAAACAAGCACAATCACGACATAGCTTTTGCCAAAAATGTTGGTGATAAGAATTGTCAGCGGCAGTGTCGGTATGACTAACATCACATCGACAATCCGCATGATAATCATATCGACGGCTCGTCCCAGATACCCTGCGGCAACGCCTAAGAGCGACCCCAGCACAGAAATTGCTATCCCGGTAATAATACCGATTCCAAGCGACACGCGCGTTCCGTAAATTAACATGCTGAATACGTCCTGTCCGGTTGTAATCGTTGTCCCCAGCCAATGGATTTTATCCGGGGCAAGCCCCTTTGCATCGCGCATGGTCACATCATACGGGTCAAACGGCGCAATGAGCGGTGCAAATACGGCAGTTACCGCCAGCACCAGCAAAATAATCAGTCCGATTCTGCCCTGTTTATTCTGTGCAATCTTTTTTATCAGTCTGAATCCCTTCATCTTAATCCTCTATTTTCGTTTCTTTGTAACTTCTCAGTCCTACTCTACCGTAACGCGCGGGTCTAACAGCCCCAGACACAAATCGGTAATCAGATTGCCAAGCAGTGCCACCGCCGCCATAAATATCATAATGCCCATCATCAGCGGATAATCGTTATTGTTATTCGCTTCCAGATACAACATGCCGATTCCCTGCCAGTTAAATATTTTTTCGATAACAACCGAACCACCAATCAGTCCGGACAGCCCCATTCCAAGCCCCGTCACAATCGGAAGCAGTGCATTTCTTAAAATGTGTTTGTAAACAACACCATTCTGCGATACACCTTTTGCTTTTGCCGTAACGATAAAATTTTCATTGGCAACGGCAATCACACTGTTTCTGGTACTCTGCGCATACGATACAATACCGCCAACCACTGTCGATAACACCGGCAGGGCGGCATTGTAGGCAACCATTTCCACGCTTTTTAAATTCCATGTAAATTCCGATACCATATTCTGGTCTGTATATGCCGGAAGCCACTCTAACTGAAATCCCAGAAAAAAGGACAACAGCAGTGCGATAAAAAAGGACGGAACCGCCGTTGTTACCGTGGAAGCATTCATCAGCATCCTGTCTGCCATGCCGCCGCGTTTTGCGGCACATGCCGCACCGATAAGGATTCCAAAAAACAGACTGATAAGCATACTCGACACCGAAAGCACCAGTGTCCACGGCAGTCTTTGTGCTATCAGGCTCCACACCTTTGGCGAACCCGCCTGATAGGACGTGCCTAAATCACCCTTTAAAAGATTTTTGACATACCGTACATACTGCGACCAGTTCGAGCCGTCTAACCCGTACTGCTGTCTTGTCAACTCCTTAATCATTTCATAATTTTCATCGCTCATATTGCCCTGCGCCGGATAATATCTTGCACACGGGTCTTCCACGCCGATCCGCGGAATAAAAAAGCACAAAGTGACAACCAGTGCAAAGATAAAAAGCGTATATAAAATGCGCTGTATGATATAAGTATTTTTCATCTTTTTACTCTCCTGTTACCTGTACCAGATTCTTTAGTGTTTCATTGTTAAAAACCGTTTGGCCGTCCGATACCACATACCCTGTAAATCTGTCGGTACGCGCAACGGACAATACATTGGACGAATACAGCGGAATCTTGTAATACTGCTGTGCCGTCAGCACCTGCAAACGGTGAATCCTTGCAATACGCGCTTCCTGATTCAACGTTTTACGCATGGCATTGATTTCATCTGTCAATTCTTCATCCTGTATTTTTCCGTAATTGGATGAACGCTCTGTCGTCACAAAATGCGCTTTATACATGACATCTGCATTTGCCATGGACAAAATTACCGGCTGCACCGTCATGTCAAAATTACTGTTGTACAGATACGTTGTTTCCGGTGTTGAGCCCGCCGCCTGCAATGTCACTTCAATTCCGATTTTTTGCAACTGGCGCTGTAAATAAGACACCAAATCCTGATTTGCCGCCGCCGTCACAATCTGAAAATGAATCCGCTCCCCGTTGTATAAACGGTATCCGCTCTCGTCCTTATCCTGAAAACGTTCATCTAAAATCGCATTTGCCTGAGTAAGCCGCTCCTCAACCGGTCCGGATAAAATATCCGCCTGCGGTTCATACAGCAGTTCGTCATTTACCGAAATCAGTCCCGCCGATGCCGCTTTTCCCGCACCGTCCAGCACATTTGCAATCAGTTCTTCCTGATGAACCGCAAGTGCAATCGCTTTTCTGACTTCAATATCCTGTAACAGCATTTTCATGCCGGAATCATACGGCTTTGACGGATTGACATTGAACACCAGACAACTGATACCGTTTCCCGGTGCATTCGATACGAAAATGTCTTTTTCCCCGGACAGCAGATTCAGATAATTACTGCTTACCGCCGAATCCAGAATGTCAATATAGCCTTTGCGCAGGGCAAAAATGGCGGTATTGGAATCCAGATACAATAAAATTTTGATTTTATCCACTTTATACAGTGCCGAACCGTCTTGCGCTTTCAGATGATAATTGGGATTCTGCACCAGTGTAATCACCTGTGTATTCGTTTCGTCCTTTTCCAATATCCACGCACCGCTTCCGACAGGATTTTCATACTGTTTTAAAAGCTCACCCTGCGGATTTTTACTGTTTAACTGACACTCACTGCTTACAATCGGTTCCCAGATATGCTCCGGCAGTATCAGAATCGTATTAAACAGCGTTGTTACCGCACCGAAAGATTTATTCACCAGAAGATACATCACCGTATCTTCCTCTCCCGGCAGAATCCCGTATGTACCGCTTAAATCCGGGTGTTTTGCCGTAAACATGCCCTGTGTGACAAGCTTTCCGCCGTCTGATTCATGCTTTAAATCGGCAGTCCACGCCAGCGCGCCTGCATGATTAGACAGCGCATAATCGGTTGCAAGGTCAAAGGAATAATACACATCTTCCACTGTCAGTTTTTCACCGTCCGACCAGTACACATTGTCATACAGTTCAATCCGCACCGCCATATAATCTTCTTTGCGTGTGCTGTAATAATTTTCTACTGCCTCATTGTCATTCGCAGTCTGAAATGTCTGATCCTGTGTCAGCGGCTGTCCTTCCAAATCCACATAGCACCAGCTTTTTGCTGTCAGCGGCGCATACGTTCCGCTGTCCGTATCATATGAAAACAGTGTGTTGTAAATCATGCTGGCAACGGTCGGAGCAATGCCGTCCCTCGACAGCCACGGCATAAAAGATGTCGGAAAGGATGTTCCCACGTATCCTGTATACAAAGTTGACGAAATATCCTGTCTACGCTCTGCAATTGAGGAGTCGGCGCACCCGCTAAATAAAAACGACACCGCAAATACCATAGCAAGAACTCCCGCCAGTTTTTTTAACTTCTGCATTTTATTCTTCCACATACGGATATTCTAACCGTTCACCAAAACCATCTTTTGATGCACTGTTGTCGTAAACTTCTTCGATTCTGAAAATGTATGCCGGCTGTTCCTTCCAACGTTCCATTCCGGTCGGGTTGTGATATACATCATGCTGTGCATTGATAAACTGCTGATAAATTTCCCGCTTTCCCGATAAATTCTCATCGTAAATTTCTACTTTTCCTTTTAACTTATAGGAAATCATTGGGGGCTGATGAAATATCAGACACGCCTCTGGATTGACCTGATAGTTTGTCCAGCTCTGCTTCTTTGCCATTTCAAGACTGCCAAGCTTTGTAAAATCAATCCGCTTTCTGGCTTCTTCGCCGTACATCTGCTCAACCAGCAGCGCTAAACCGCGCTCTCCATAGCTTTTATCGCCCGGCTCATACGTTGCAATATGCTTTAAATAAACCTCCAGTGTTTCTTCAAGATATTCGTCCTTCGGCAGAAATCCGACACCCTTTACCGATGCGTTTAAGCCCGCCGGACCGTAGGATACAAATGCCGGTTCATGTGAACAGAAGCTTAAAAACATCTTCTCCGGTGATGTCATTTCCCCTTTCTGTAATTTGATAACATTTTCTGCCCTCGTATTAAACGCCCAGTTAAAAAATTTTTTTGATGACTGCATAGTATTCTCCTTTATTTTAGTTTCTTTGTTTCTTTTATTTCAATTTTCTGAAATTTCACACTTATATCGTGTCAGATTGTCTGAGTTTCTGACACGAAAGCCCTCAAGCTTTAAACTGCCGCTTTCACTGCTTAATGTACCTGCAGGTACGGTTGCAATCTGATTTAAACCGCGCAGTTTGGTTTCGTTGTTATCCGGATAAATTTTAAATGTTCCGTCTTTACTGTCCGGGACAATCACACCATTTTCCGTAAAACTGCCTGCCCGGCTGGTATAACTGCCGTCCGAATATAACAGCACCGTCACATCAAAGCTTTCATTCGTTCCCGTAACCGTTCCTGTTCCTGTCAGTTTTGCCGTAACTTCCTTAACTTCCTGCTTTTTGAATGTCAATGTTTCGCGGCTGTCTGTATCCACTCCTGTTAAAACCTGAATCTGTAATTCCAAATCACTCAGCACCTCACATGAAATTCGCTCTTTTCCCTCCGGTGTCAATGCCAGCTGTGATGTGTTCACACCGTATGTTCCCGTTTCCGAAAAATACTGCTTCTCACCGTTTTCCGTCCGGCTTTCTGTCACTACATATGTATTGTCCACATAAAAAGTTGCTGTATACGTTCTGTTCGCACCTGTTGCCGTGTAAGTTCCCGTTGTAAATGCTGATTCGGTATCCGGCTGTTCATATCCTTCCGGAATTTTTACTGCAAGCAGTTTCGCATCGGAGCTGTCGCTCGTTGTTGTTGCTGATGCCGAACCATAATAAATTTTTTCACAATGGGTAAAATCCAGTCTGCCCTCGTCATCTACAAAAAAGCTGCTTGTCAAACCATCCGAAATGCTCTTATCCGCACCGTTTACCGATTCATAAACCATTACATAGTCATTTGCACCTTTCTGAACGACACCTGAGCTTTTATTGATTTCAAAATCCGTTGTATTAGAAAACTGAAATGTACCGTTTTCTGTCAGCCGTAGATAAATCACCAGTTTCATTCCCAGCTCTGATAAATCCAGATAATAATCTCCTGCAACAGCTTCAACCGCTTTTTTATCCGTTTTACTGCTGTTACTTGAATCTGTTGTTTTTGATGAACCGCAGCCTGCCAGTGCCAGTACTGCGGCAAATGATACTACAATCGCAAAAAATGCGGCAGTTAATTGATATAATGTTTTTTTCATCTTCGTTTTCATTCCTCTTTAATGTTCATATTAGTTCTAATTAATTTATATTAGTTTTTCCAAATTTATGTTTGCCTAAACTAACGTTAGTTAGAATAGCATATAACCTTTTATTTGTAAAGAACCAAAATTTACCTAAATGAATATTCATTTACAGTTTAATAATTTGTAATTAAAGAAGACGAGAATGTAACATCTGTTATAGATTTTGTTCTGATAAATGTAAATTGGGAAATAACTGCCCGAATACGGCTGAATAATATATATTTCAGCAAATATATATACACTAGATGCGTATGCCGTATTTGCTAAAATTATAAAAATATAAAAAAAAGAAGCATTACCGCTTCATCACTAAACTTTATAAACAGGGGTGGAGAGAATCGAACTCCCACCAAAGGTTTTGGAGACCCCTATGATACCACTTCACCACACCCCTATATGATAAGAACAAAAAATCTGTTCCTTCAAAACTGCACATTAAAATTCTTCTTCATCCGATTATCCTCTGGATAACTCTCGTTCTATCCGTTTCTTTTGCAAACCTAACCTTCTTCGGTTAAGCCCTCGACCTATTAGTATGAATCAGC